>Ga0272442_10005544_pt1 | contig 16823 bp, 18 predicted proteins | sample SSMForm2O_FD_200262 | JGI IMG/M metagenome (GOLD analysis project Ga0272442, IMG submission 200262) | Marine sediment archaeal communities from Little Sippewissett salt marsh, Falmouth, MA, United States - SSM-Form-2O | ecosystem: Environmental > Aquatic > Marine > Wetlands > Sediment ... | reverse complement strand
TTGCGCCGTAATTTTGGTTTCCCGCAAGGCGCGAAAGAGGGCGCATAGCAGCGCTATGTAACCGACTGAGTAACGAAGTCGGGAAGCCAAAAGGACAAGCAAGATTGAACAGATGAGGCTTGACAGGACACTAGTCAACCCATTGCCTGATTCGGTTGGTGCGCGTTGCGTGATTCACCTCTTTCCCCGGGTTTTTGTATTTTATTGACGGACTACAACCATGATTGCCCTGCGTTCTACCCGAGTTTTGCTTAACACGGATCTGCTGCCGGCGGATGTCGTGATCGAAGGTGAGTATATCCTTGATGTCCTGCCATACGGCTCCGCGCCATACGCCATTGATCTCGGTGATCGTCTGCTCAGCCCCGGCTTCGTGGATCTGCACTCTGATGCGGTGGAAAAGGAAATTGAACCCCGTTCCGGCGTCTTTTTTCCGGTAGATGCCGCGCTCGTCGAACTTGATAAAAAGCTTGCCTGCTGCGGGATCACCACCATGTTTCATGCCGTTGCCTTCTATGAGGAATCGGTGGCGGGAACCCGTAAACCGGAGATGAGCGCCCATATTATCCGCTCCATTCACGAATTGAACAAACAGACGTTTCGCGTCGACAACTTCATCCATGTCCGTTACGAGGCGACCTCCTTTGGTTCGGTGGCGGCGATTGTCGATCTGATTGAATCGAACATGGTTCAGCTCCTCTCGTTTATGGATCATTCACCGGGCCAGGGGCAATATCGCCGCCTTGATAACTGGTTGCGGGATCATCAGGCAACTTTTGGGATCGACGAAGACGAAGCGAGACAGGTCATCGACATCATGGATGGCAAAAAGCATCTCTCAGCCGAAAAGCTTCAGCACCTGGCCCAGTGCGCCCGCAGCCGAAACATCACCTTGATTTCCCATGATGATGATGGTGAAAAAAAGATCGATGCCATGCGTACCCTGGGGGTGAGTGTCTCGGAATTCCCGGTTAACGAGGATGCCGCTTTTTACGCCCGCCGCCATGGACTTGCCACCGGTATGGGGGCGCCTAACGTGGTCCGGGGAACCAGCCATAACGATAACATCTCTGCCCGTCGCCTCATCGAAAAGCGGGCGTGCGATTATCTCTGCTCTGATTACCACCCGGTGGCCATGCTGCAGGCGGTCTATACGCTTAACCGTGAGCTGGGAGTCTCTTTAGGTGAATCCTTGCGACTCATCACCGCCAATCCGGCCAGAATCGCCGGGCTTTCCGACCGAGGCGAAATACGGCCCGACTCACTGGCTGATCTGGCCGTCATCGATGACAGCGGTATTGCCACGGTGGTGTTTTCCATGAAGTCCGGGATCCCGGTATTCAACGGCCTTGGTCGTGGTCTGGGGGCAGATACTTTGAACCATCGTGGATCATCGGCCATCAAAGAGGCGGCCCTTTGAGAGAGATGGGCCGGTTTTCGGATCTACATCCCCTGAAACGCTCTGAGCCATGAAACAGCCGGCAACAGTTCTGTATGATAATGCCCGGATCATCACCCGCACCGAGTGTGTGGAGGGCTCGTTGCTGGTTGAGCAGGGGAATATCGTGGCACTGGGCGAAACCGCCCACCATGCCGATAGCGTCATCGACTGCGAAGGTGATCTGCTGATTCCCGGTCTGGTGGAGTTGCACACCGATAATCTGGAGATGAACATCCAGCCCCGTCCCGGGGTAATCTGGCCTTCCATGACCGCCGCGGCATGTGCCCACGACGCCCAGGTGGCGGCGGCGGGCATAACCACCGTCTTTGATGCCATTGCCCTGGGCGATGTCCGTGGCGACGGGCTGCGCTCACACATCGTGTCCGAATCCATCCGGGCCATCAGTACTATAAAAAAGAGCGGACTGTTCAAGGCCGACCATTATCTCCATCTGAGATGTGAAATATGTTGCGAAACCATGGAGGAGATACTGCTCCAGCACGGCGGCAACGAGCATGTCCGGCTTCTGTCGATCATGGACCACACCCCGGGACAGCGCCAGTGGTCCAACCTCGATGACTGGCGCCGTTTTCATCGCGAAAAGAAATGGACCGATGAAGAGGTCCGCGCCATTCTCGACAACCTGCTCACAAGACAGCAACGCTATGCCGGGCCGCATCGCGCCCTGGCGGTGGATTTTGCCCGAAAACACAAAATCGTTCTGGCAAGCCACGATGACACCACCAAAGAAGATTGTCACCAGGCCGCTGAAGAAGGGGTACGCATCGCTGAATTCCCCACTACCCAGGCGGCGGCGCGAACCGCCGGGGAACTCTCAATGGCGGTGATCATGGGCGCTCCCAATGCGGTTCGGGGAGAATCTCACTCCGGCAACATTGGCACCCTGGAACTGGCCCGGCAGGGGCTGCTGGTTGGAATCTCGTCCGATTATGTGCCCGCCAGCCTGCTCCAGGCCGCCTTTGTTATTCACAACCGTTTGTCGATCCCGCTTCCCGAAACCATTGCCATGGTCTCGGCCAATACCGCTGAACTGGTTGGACTGGAGGATCGTGGTGAAATTGCGGTGGGCAAGCGGGCCGACCTTGTCCGGGTTACGCGGTGCGATGCAGAGCCGGTGATCAGGCAGGTGTGGCGCCAGGGCGTACGGATTGCCTGAAGATGGGCAATGTCGATGGCGTCCTGAAAAACAGGAAGTGCAGATATACAGGCAGTTTTGGTCATTCGGACTATTTGGTCGTAGCGGCTCGGTCAAAAAGTCAATTGAGATTCGTGGAACCTTAGAGCGCAGGGTTGATGGCATCGTAAAAACCCCAATTACGGTCATTGTGGAGTTGAACCGTAATCCATAATTACTTGAAATTACTGGATTCCCGCTTTCGCGGGAATGACGTTAGCAAGCAAATTCAAGGTTCTTGCGACGCCATCAGGGTTAATTAACGGCGTATTTAAAAAACCAGGAGAGCATATGCGGGAAACACGAGGACCAGGTACGCGTGAATTCACCAGGGCACTGGCCCTGATGCCCGATGAAGTGGTGCGCGAACTGCTGGAAGATTCTGCCGTCCTTGATTTCGAGATTGTCAGGGAACCGGCCACCGGGCTGATCATGCAGTCTGTCACCGACTGTTTTCAAGCCGACTTTCACTTGGGCGAAATCCTCGTCACCACCGCCGAGGTGATGCGCGGCACCAGCCGGGGCTGGGGCATGGTCATGGGTGATAATCCTGACCGGGCCATCCTGGCGGCATGTCTGGATCTGTTGTTTTCATCAGAAGAAGAGATGGCCATGGCGGGTGCGATTGCCGATAAGCTGCGGGTCTGGATCACCAAAGCAGAGCAGGCCGTTGCCGAAGAAGCCCGGCTGTACGGCACCACCCGGGTACATTTTGAATCGATGGCCGAGCGCTAACATGGACGAGCATCTCCTCACCCAGGCGCTGTTTCGGGATCTGCTGCGGGTCATGAGTCGGCCCGGAACAGTGAAGGCGTTACCACCGCGGATATCTTCCATCAGCCCGGAGCCTCTGGTGGCGATTGCGGCGACCCTGCTGGATCAGGAAACGACCTATGCGGTACTCGATGATGAGCAGCTGGATCGTGCCGTGCGATTGAAGACGGAGGCACGGACGGCGCCTCTTGAAGATGCCGATTTCATCTTTGTTCCCGGCGGCGCCAGCGGCGGCCGGATTGTCCATGCCCAGCGCGGCACTCTGGCCTACCCGGATACCGGGGCCACGGTGCTCTACCGGGTCGAATCGCTTGCCGAAGAGGGCTTAACACCCACCTTGGAATTAAGTGGCCCCGGCATTGCGGCACAGGCAAAACCCTGTATCGAGGGGATTGACGTGGATGATTTGGTGCTGCTCAACAGTATCAACGAACAGTATCCCCTGGGCATTGACCTCATCCTGGTGGATACCAGGCAGCAGGTGATGGCGCTGCCGCGTTCTACTCAGATCAAGGTCTGTGGAACCTGATGGTTCGGCAAAAAAGGTACATTCGCCATCACAACTAAGGAGAGGCTATGGCATATGTGGCGGTAAAGGGCGGCCGTGAGGCCATTGAACAGGCCTGTCGGCTCACCGAGTATCAGCGCCTCAAGGGTGAGTCAGAGCGGATCAGCGTGGCCCAGATTCGCGATCAGCTGGGGTTTCTCGTTGACCGGGTGATGGGCGAGGGGTCTCTCTATGCACCGGAGCTTGCCGCGCTTGCCGTCAAACAGGCCCGGGGCGACACCTTTGAGGCGGCTTTCATCCTCAGAGCCTATCGCACCACCCAGCCTCGGCTGGGCTACAGTCTCAGCGGCGATACCTCGAAGATGCGGGTCATCCGGCGCATATCATCAGCCTTCAAGGACCTTCCCGGTGGACAGGTGCTCGGGCCTACCGACGACTACAGTTTGCGGCTGATGAATTTCGACCTTGTGAACGAAGATGAGCAAGCCAATCGCCTGGCAATCAAGGAATTACTGACCGAGGCCGGCATTACCACGCCGCTGCCAGACACCTTTCCCAAACTGGTGGATCTGCTGCGTCGGGAAGGTTTGCTGGAGGAGACTGACAGAAGCGAGGCACTTATCTCCGACATCACCAGGCAGTCTCTGAAAATCCCCGCTTCCCGCTCCGCAGCCCTGCAGACCCTGAGCCGGGGAGAAACCGGCGGGCTGCTCTGTCTCGCCTATTCCAACATGCGGGGGTACGGTTCGGTCCACCCGACCATCGGCGAGTTGCGGGTCGGCTATCTGCCGGTGGAGGTGAGTCACCCGCATACCGGGGCGCCTTACTGTATCGGCGAGATCCTGGTAACCGAGGCGGAGATTATCTCGAAAAGTTACAACGACGCTGAAAACCCCAAAATGACTCTGGGCTACGGCCTCTGCTACGGTCACAACGAAACCAAGGCCATTTCCATGGGGGTGCTGGATCGGGCCATCCAGTCCAGTGGTCCCGGAAGCCCTTCCGAGGACCAGGAATTTGTCCTTTCCCATGTGGACGGTATCGAGTCGATGGGGTTCTGCAACCATTTCAAGCTTCCCCACTACGTCACCTTTCAATCCGATCTCGACCGATTGCGCAAAACCCTCGAGGAGCAGGACAATGGCTGAGCAACAAGGTGGTGCGGGAGGGACTCTATCCAGCAAAACGCTCACCTCCTATCTGCAGGAGACTCCGCCGGCCGGGCGGATTTCCACGACCAACCGGTTCGCCTTTTTAGATGAGGCGACCAAGATGGAAATCCGCCGCAAAACCCTCAAGGCGGTGGCCATCCCCGGTTACCAGGTGCCGTTTGGTTCCCGTGAACTGCCCATCGCCAGGGGCTGGGGCACGGGAGGAATTCAGCTGACCCTGGCGCTGATCGGCCCCGAAGATATCGTCAAGGTGATTGACCAGGGGTGCGACGATTCAGTGAACGCGGTCAATATCAGAAAGTTCATTCAGCAGGTCTGCGGGGTCGAAGTCACCGAGAAGACCGCCGAGGCGACGCTCATCCAGACCAGGCACCGGGTTCCCGAAGAGCCCATGGGAAAAGACCAGATACTGGTGCTTCAGGTGCCCATCCCCGAGCCGCTGCGCGATGTGGAACCGTCTGAGCAGGAAACCAGAAGGATGCATGGTGAGGCGGATTACAGCTCAATCTGGCTGCGGCTCTACGAAGATATTGTGGCCTATAACGAGATCACCATAGGGGCCCGCTATCCGGTGCTCGTCAACCGGCGCCATATTATGGACCCAAGCCCGATTCCCCGCTGGGACGTGCCGCTGCTGCACCAGTCGGAAACCCTCTATCTTTTTGGCGCCGGGCGGGAAAAGAGAATTTACGCGATCCCTCCGCACACCGAGGTGCATCCGCTGGAATTTGCCGACCACCGGTTTCGGGTGGAGCGGTTCAACCAGGGCTGTATGCTCTGCGGCGCCACCGACACCTATCTCGATGAGATTGTCGAAGGCTCCACCGCACAGCGGTTCTACACCTGCTCGGATACCGCCCACTGCCGGGCCCGCCAGGAACAACAAAACAAGGTGGTGGCGCCATGAACGAACCGGTATTGGCAATTGCCAATCTTGGGAAATATTACGGGCCGGGGTGTGAACGCTGCATCAATTCAACCGGCCCGGTTGCGGCAACCAATATCTGCCCGCACTGCGGCACGGTCATCGCCTGTCACGGCGTCACGTTCAGCCTGCAAAAAGGTGAGGTGCTGGGGATCGTCGGTGAGTCGGGCAGCGGCAAGTCAACGGTGATCAAGGCCATCCACTTTGATATCGAACCCTCCATGGGTGAGATGTATCTCAATCTCACCATCGACCACAGCCGGCGGGAGAACGGGCTTCTGGCAATTGTCAACGGCAAAAGGGGGTTTCCGGTGGTGGACGGGAAAGACAATATCTTCACCCTTACCCCTTTTGCCAGGCGCCAGCTTCGCAATGTCTGCATGGGCATCGTCTATCAGAATCCCATGCTGGGGCTGCGGATGAATTTCAGTGCCGGCGGCAACGTGGCCGAGCGGCTGCTGATGGATGGGTGGGACCATGTCGGTGAGATGCGGCAGAGAATTCGCTCCCTGTTTGAGCGCACCGAAGTGGACACCAAACGGATGGATGAGCCGCCCTCGTCATTTTCCGGGGGCATGCAGCAACGGGTGCAGATTGCCCGAGCACTCTCCACCGAACCGTCGCTATTGCTGCTTGATGAAGTGACCACCGGACTTGACGTCTCGGTACAGGCCCGGGTGCTGGATTTACTTCGCAGCCTGACCCGCGAACTCAATCTCGCCACCATCGTGGTATCTCATGATCTTGGGGTGATCAATCTGCTCACCACCAGAACCCTGGTGATGAAGAGCGGGCGGATCGTTGAATCGGGGTTGACCAACCAGGTGCTTGAAGACCCGCAGCATCCCTATACCCAACTCCTGGTGAGTTCAGCGCTATGACCCAGTTACTTGCCGTTCACAACCTTACCAAAACCTTTACCATGCACACCCTGCACAGCCGGGTTATCAAGGGGTGCACCGATGTTTCATTCACCCTTGCCACGGGAGAGGTGCTGGGGTTGTCCGGACCCAGCGGCACCGGCAAGAGTTCCATCCTCAAGTGCATCTATCGCGCCTATCTGCCCAGTGCCGGGGAGATACACTACTCTTCCGAGCGTCTCGGCCGGGTGGATCTGGGCCGGATCGACGACCACCAGATGATTATGCTCAGGCAGCATGAGATCGGCTATGTCACGCAGTTTCTCAAGGTTATTCCGCGGGTCTCGGCGGTGGATACCGTTGCCGAGCCGTTGCTGCACAAAGGTGTCTCGCTGGCCGAGGCGAGAAGCAGGGCCACATCCCTGCTCAAGCAACTGTATATCCCGGAAAATCTCTTTGATGCCTGCCCGGTCACCTTCAGCGGCGGTGAGCAGCAGCGGGTCAACTTCGCCGCCGGTGTCATCAGTTCACCCCGGCTGTTGCTGCTTGACGAGCCCACCGCGTCGCTGGATGTCAAAACCAGGCAGGCCGTCATCGACATACTCAACCGGCTCAAGGAGCAGGGCACGACCATGATCGCCATTTTCCACGAACACCAGATCATGGACGCCATCGCCGATAGACTCTACCAGATGAATGATTGACCAGTCGGCCACCAGCTCACTGTCTGATCCACCAGAGGCACAACCTTCCCACCATTCATCCAACCACAGCGCGAGGAATTGATGAAGATTTCACTCTCCCTGGAATACGCGGAATCGGGCACCCTCGCAGAGCGGCTTCACGCCGTTGCCGAGGCCGGCATACCGGCGGTCAATCTCGGCACCTCGCAGATCAGGCATCTGCTGGCCACCGCCCCTTCAGAGACGGAGCTGCTCAATGAGCAGATCACCGGGCATGGGCTCGCGGTGGACTGGGTGCATGCCCCGTTCCGGTTGGCGGTGCTGTATGATTCGAGCACCGAGCTGTACCATATTTCCATGGGGCTCATGAAAAGCGTCATCACTAGTGGTGCCGCTTTGAAGGCCGCGACGGTAATCGTCCACGCCATAAACAAGGATTTTCCCGCCGATATCGCCACCCCCAAATATCTCGACCAGCTGATCACAAGCTACCGCGTGCTGGTTGCCTTCGGTAACACCTATGGTGTGAAAATTGCCGTTGAAAATATCGACGAACCCTATTCACTGCCCATCATCGAAACCCTGCTCGCCGAGGTGGACGGCCTCACCCTCTGCTTTGACACCGGCCATGCCGAGAAGTACGGGGTGTGGGACAACTACCTTCCCGCCTATCTTAACAAAATTTCTTCCCTGCACATCCACGACAACCATGGCGAAGTGGACGAGCATCTGATCCCGGGAGACGGCACCATCGACTTCAGCGCGCTGCTCTACGGGCTGCACTCTACCGGCTATACAGGATATCTGGGAGTGGAGTGCGTCCAGCGGGTCAGCGATTATCCGGGCGACTTCTTGAGCCTTGCCTCACTCATCAAGACCAGAATGAGCAGATTGGAAAATTAGGTAAAAACATGCACATCCTTTTTTGGCAGTAGTGCCAGATACGTATGGCACGTTCAAGCCCCTTGTAGACCGCGGCCCATGAACAGCCAGGTGAAGCAACGTGAATGTTTGGCATATCAGCGGTTTGATCCCCTTCACCGACGTTTACATTACTTGAGGAGTCTGGTATTTTCTCGGTAATGGTGGGTGGAATACCTTTCTGGGTGCGAGCAATCTTCAAGTCTGTTTGGCTTTCTGAGCCTTGTTCGGGGGAGCCTTGCGCCATGAAGCTTTGGTGAAACGGACTGCCTTTTGGGCGAGATTTTTTTGCTGGTGAGGCTGTTTTTTTTCCGTCAATTTAATCAAGAAAGCATCCAGGCTCCCAGAAGATGTGGCGTCATGCTGGTATTTGCTGCAGAAGTCCACATAGAAGCGCAGCCACTTTTGGCAGGTATACTGGTCCTGATGAGTGATACCCTTGCCGATTAGAAATTCGCCATAACCATCTCGAACAGCTTATGGAACAACCAACATGAAAGTATCCTCAAGGATATAGTATATGAGTGTAGAACATGATTTTTTGAGTAATTATGCGGAATGATAGCACTAACAACTTGTAAATGCAACCAAATCTTTTGTATGGAATAATCAATAGGTTATTTGGGTTTGATAGAGCAGTTCCTGGAGCCAGTTGTGGGTTATTGGCTGGAACTATCATTCTGCAGAACACTCACTACTGTTACTTTTAAAGTTTCTACAGAATTACTTGCTATGGATGAGGAAATGAATCACGATGATGCCTCGCAGATATTATGGAAAAACATCCTTGAGCAGAAGAAGGAATATTCAAAGAACATCCCTGATCTTTACAAGATAATAATATCTGTTTCTGCGGTAATGCTGACATTGGTAACAACACTATATCCACAAACGGGTCTGCAATCAAATCTCGCAACTCTTCTTCGCGCAACAGTGTTTCTGATGCTCCTGAATATTGTGTTTGGATTAACAGCACTTTATGGTCGTTACCAAGTTCACCTTGACAAAGTAAATAGTATTATTCTGGAAGTGAAAAGACTTGGGGCTGAGAAGGCTCTGGAGTCCTTGAGCAATCCCAAAAACTCTTTAATTTTTCAAAAAAAAATATATGCTTGGTCGCACTATCTATCAGTAATTTGCTTTCTCGCGTCATTTGTGCTTTTGGCATGGTTTGCAATACTCAGAATAGGATGATGAAAAATACAATTACCACAACCATTCATTTCAGCGGATGAACCGCTGAACTCTGCGTTAGGCTACAAAAGGAAGTCATGAATACAGGCAAGATTTTAGAGTCATTCATAAGGCAAATAGAAAAAATACTTTTACCTCATGAATTCAAAATCATCTCAAATGAAAAAGTATTCAATGACGAAGGTATTCAAATTGCGGAGTTCGATATAGAAATAGAGGGAAAAGTTGGCTCAACGAATTTGAAGTGGCTTATTGAATGCAGAGATAGACCAACGCAAGGGGCAGCACCAGGCTCATGGATTGAACAATTAGTTGGGAGAAGAGATAGATTTAAATTTAATAAAGTTATTGCCGTATCAACAACTGGTTTTGCGGAAGGGGCAATATCCTATGCGAAAGAGGCAGACATCGAAATTCGCACAGTTACAGAATCAAATTTAGAACAAATTAGGGATTGGTTTTTAATAGAAACAATGTCCCTCTTCAAGAGAGGAGGAAAACTCGAAAATGCAACACTGTTAGTCGACCCAAATGAGCCGGAGGAGTCCCGAAATGCTGTTAAGGAAAAACTAAAAAACCAAGGGATGAATATCCCCATTTTGAGTTCTACTGACCATGATAGTACCATAACTGTTGTTACGGCATTTCAGTCAGCCATTAATTCAATTGAAGGCCTTTACGACCCATTAATCCCCCAAGGCGGAACTAAGCCTATCAAGCTCAGAGTCGCGTATCCAAAAGATGAAAGCCATTATTTCGTTAAAACCTCAAAGGGTAATGTGCGCATCAAAGAAATTCTATTTCATGGAGAAATTTCTGTAACATTGGAGGAAGTACCGATTGCGGCGGTAAAAAAATATCACAACTTGTCAGGCAGTGAAGATATTGCGACAACTGCAAATTTTAACTTTGACGTCGATGGCAATACTCTTGAAATCTCATTTAACAAACTTTCAGAAACTGGAGAAACACACGTTTTATTGCGAAAAATCAACGGCAAGGCCTAACGAATAAGGTTAGATCGTGCGAGGAACGAGCCACGAGCTGAACCGTTTGTTGGACGAGCCCGGCAGCCACCTAGAAAATAGCTTTTTAAGGGAGTGGTTTTTTAACGGGATTGTGAAGAAGCGAAAGCAGGGCTTGGCAGCCGTAATTGGTTTTTAAGACGTGGCTCAGAAAGCTCCAGGGTACACCGGTGCCGGCCGGTGCTTTTGTGGGCGCACGTATCCATTACCGGTTCAAGCCGGTTTTTTGCACTGCCACTGATGTCTTGTTTTGTATAGGCGGCCCTCCGTAGATTTTCAGGCAAGACAGAGCGTATTTTCGGGCGGCGGCTGTGGTAGCATGGTCATGATAATTTTCATCGGGGCGCCACAGCGGGGGCACGATATGGGCGGCCGTTTATTGCTATTCGGCACCAGCTTGTAGCCCGGCACCCGCAGCACCAGTTGCAAAAACCTGATCAGCTTTTTTTTGCACGGGTGCAGAAAGCCGTAGTCCCTGGTCCTGCGAAAGCCCTTCGGCAGCACATGGCGCATCAACAGAGCGAGAAACTGCTCGCCGGCAACTGTTTTTGTACGGTATTTCCCGGTTTTGGCATGAAGATATCGGTAGGTGACGGTGGTATCGGTAGAGCTGAGAATATCTTGTTCTCGGATCACCCCTCGATATAGATATCTGCCCAGATAGGCGAGCGCCTTTTCACCAGTGCCGACATGTTTGCAATCAACAACCCACTGCTGAGGGTTATTGTGAGGCGGACAGAGGTTTTCCTGGCGAAGGCCATGAAGAACCTTTGCCCTGAAGACCTGGGCCAACGCGGTGTGGTTGAAGAGGTATTTACCTGACTTAACCCGCCAGAGCAGGGTAATGCGGTTGATGCTTGCGGCCGGAACAATGACATGAATGTGTGGATGATAGTCAAGATTTCGTGCGTGGGTGTGTAAGATGGCGGTAAATCCAGCATCGCCGCCGAGCTTTGTGTCATTTCTGGTGAATGTTTTAAGCAGTTCCTTGACGGCCTGAAACATACATGCATAGACGCGCCGCTGATTTTTATACGCCAGATCTCGGAGTTGGCGGGGAAGGGTAACTGTTACCAGGTAATATGGTGCCGGCAGAAGCTTTGCTCGTTGGTTGTCAATCCACTGCTGACTTTCATGGCTCTGACAATGCGGACAGAACCGGTGCCCACATGAATGAGGGATGTAGAGTACGTGTCCGCACTGTTTTTCAGGGCACTGGGCCAGCATGTGCGGGCCGTGCTGGTCTCTGCAGTGGGCCAGAGCATCCAAGGCCCTGAGATGGCTGGGAAGGATGGTGTGCTGATAGGTAGCCAGGTACCGATCTTTGAATCGGCTGATGATCGTAGAGAGCAGGATCATGGCACAGCCCCCCAGCTGATGTCAAAGCTGTCGGCAAGGGTGTTTACCGCGTGGCGGGCACTGTTGGTGGTGTGAGTGGTAAGGTGGGTGTATCTGGCGGTGGTCAGGATGCTGACATGGCCGAGGATGTGTTGCAACTCAAGCAGATCAACACCTGCTTCCAGCAGATGCGTGGCATAGCTGTGCCTCAGAGAATGGCATGAGATTTTTTTTTATGCCGAGCTGGGTGACGACAGCTTTCATGGCACCCTGGATGCCGCCCATATCAAGCGGTCGATCAGCCAGCCGGGCATGCTTGAGTCCTCTTTTTCGACTGGGAAAGAGAAAGCGTGGATGCTTGTGCAGCGCCCAGAACGACCTGAGAACGGCCAGGGTTTTCTGAGGCAGTGGCACCAGCCGATCCTTATTACCCTTGGCATTACGAATATGAACCCGCATTGTCGTGGCATCAATATCACCGGTGGTGAGCCCGATTCCCTCACCAAGGCGCAACCCCATGCTGTATATGGTGAAGAAAAAGACCTTATAGCTGGTGATGGTGGTGGCGGCAAAGAGCTGCGTGAGTTGATCGTGACTCAAGATATCTGGGATGCGTGTGTTTTGTGGCGGCTTGACCAGAGGCAGATCACTCCAGGCCCTTTCAAGGACGTGCGTATAGAAGAATTTCAAGCCGTACAGATCCAGCTTGACCGCGCTCCATGAGCGGCACTCAAGCAGATCGTGAAAATAGTCAAGTAACTGATCTGAGCTGAGCGTATCAATCGGGCAATCAAAATAGTTACCGATCCGCCTGATGGCCCTGGTATAGGCGTCTATGGTTTTGGGCCGCAAGCCGTTGAGTTTGAGACATTTGAGATGTTTCTGGTAATACTTGCTGAAATGGGGATCGTTTGGCATGGTGCAGTTCATCGTACCCTCCTGTGTAGTAACATTGATCGGCCCGGCACTGCGGTATTGCACTGCCGGTGTGACTTGAGTAAGAAAATACCAGGAAGGTAGTAATTTCAACAGGAGCGTGAATCAAAGACCTGCCGCGGAGCGGCTTCGTCCAACAATGCCAATTAACGCGGACACAAAAAACTCGCCGGTTATTGGCGGCGTTCGCTTGAGAAACGACATGAAGAAACCTTTTGCCGACATCTCGGCAGATCTTGCCGGGATGATTGCTGACACTGAATTCCCATCCCTGGCGGCTGCGGCGATCTCGCATGGTCAACTTGTCGCTGCAGGGGCAAGTGGAGTCAGAAAGAGGGGAAGTACCGCGCAGGTCACCATGCAAGACAAGTATCACATTGGCTCGTGTGGCAAGTCTATGACCGCCACGCTTGCCGCCATTCTCGTCTCGGAAGGGAAGATCGCGTGGCAGACAACGCTTGCGGAAGCGTTTTCAGATCTCAGCATTCACGATGACTACAAAGCTGTCACTTTGCATCAGTTGTTGTCTCACTCGGCGGGATGTCCAGGGGAGGAGTCATGGGAAGAGCTGCGACTGCTGAGAGGAGCGCCAGAATCACAGCGACGACAGCTTGCAGAAGATACCTTGAGAATGCCTGCGCAGCACCCTCCGGGCACAACCTATCAATACGCCAATATCGGATATGCAGTAGCTGGCGCGATGCTGGAATCCGTCTCGGGTACGCCATACGAGGAGTTGCTGCGAGACAAGCTGTTTGCACCCCTGTCTATGCGCTCTGCGGGTTTCCATGCACCAGCCACGAACGGCAGGATTGATCAGCCGTATGGCCACAATCCTGCCCCCGTCGACCCGCAACCCGGAGGAGACTGTCCAGTTGCTTTGGTTCCTGCAGGAGACATTCACTGCTCCATTCTTGATTTCGCAAGGTACGTTGGGTTTCATCTTGGAAGCAGAGCAGGTGCGGTGCTGGGGAAGGATGAGCTTGCATTCCTTCATCGTCCAGCAAGCCCAGATGGCGGTTATGCGCTTGGTTGGTGCGTGTTGGAGCGACCTTGGGCAAACGGAAGCGCGCTAACCCACGCCGGTTCTGACGGAACCTTCTACTCTGTAATGTGGCTTGCCCCCAAGATAGACTTCGGTGTAGTGGCTGTCTGTAACATGGACGCGGAAGAAAGCCTGCCGAAGTGTGATGAGGCATGCGCTTTCCTCGGCATCAGGTATCTGAAACAACAAGAAGCGAACCAGTGAGTCGACACGTATTTTCAATGGCCGCGAACGGCCATTGAAAAACGGTCACTCAGATCGTTAGCTGGCTAATATGTGACCGGAGTATAGAAAATGAAAAGTGATCATGTTTCAAAAATAACTTCAGGTAGTTGTTTGTGTGGCCAAGTTCAATTTGAAATTCATGATGAACTGAGAGGTATAGTAAATTGCCATTGTTCAAAATGCAGAAAATTTCACGGGAATTTTGGTGCTTATTTAAGAATTGAGTATGAAAATTTGCACATTACCGAAGAGAAAGGTTTAAAATGGTATAAATCATCTGCTGATGAAACTCCGAATGTTTTCCGTGGGTTTTGCTCAGAGTGCGGCTCTTCGCTATTTTGGCATCCAAAAGGTGAAAAAAATATTGCAATATCTGCTGGAAGTTTGGACACCCCTACAAATCTTAAGATAATTGGAAATATCTGGTATAGTCAAAAACCTGATTATTATGAAATTGATGATGATCTTCCTATTTTCAATGAAAGATGGGAAACTTAAGATAAAATTCTAAAAATGCACCAGGCTAACCTTCGCTTTCACATAGGACTCGAAGGGCGTTCGCCCTTCGAGCCTGTGAAGCGTCCGTTATAACTCAAATCGGCTTCCATGAACGTTGAAGAATATTCCAAGGTCCAGGGTATTGCAAAACAGGTACTACGAGATCTAGAAACAGAAATATCATCTGATTCCACAGAAGAATCTATTGCGTTTAAAGCTGTTGAGTTATTGGAGTCATATGGTGTTAATAACACTTGGTATCACGATGTTCCGGCTTTAGTTCTCCTTGGTGGGAGAAGCTGCTTATCAATTTCTGGGAGAGACTATGAACCCGCCCAAGAATGCGTAGGTTCCACAAACCTAGTTACTGTGGACCTGAGCCCTAGTGTTGACAACATCTGGGGTGATTTTGCTCGTTCCTTTGTGATTGAAAACGGTAAGGTGGTTAGTTACCCAAAAAAACAGGAATTCAAAGAAGGATTAGAAGTTGAAAAAAACCTTCATAATGAAATGAAAAAGTATGTAAATCCTCATACAACATTTTCAGAACTCTTTGCTTTTGGTAACAATCTAATAGATAATCTTGGGTGGAAAAATCTGGATTTCCTTAAAAATTTGGGCCACAGCATAGAGGTCAATCTCGGTAATAGAAAATTCATTGATAGCGAATGTAACGAACAACTTGGTTCCGTTAGTTACTTTACATTTGAGCCTCATATTTCCAAAAAAGCAGGTGTCTGGGGCTTCAAGCATGAGAATATTTACTATTTCAATGAAGAGGCAGAGATAAATGAGTTATAACAATGGCCTGCACACGGAATCGCTACGCTCCGCATGGCGATCCGGTGAGGCCAGGCGTTCACGGCGGCTTCGCCGCCGTGAATCGCGGTGCTGACTTCGTCAAGTTCCTTGTCCCGGCGCTACGCGCCAGAACAAGGAACTTGACCGGACACCGCACACCAATCAACCAGACTGCGTCTGCTTGATCGGCGCACGGCGCCGGTCAGCACCGCGATTATGCAATGTGAGGTTCAGAAGTGAAAATAGGCTTAGTGGGAGACTATGACCCTGACGTTACAGCACACAGAGCAATTCCAGCAGCAATAGAAATAGCTTCTAGCGAAATAGGTGTTTCTGTCTCATTAGAATGGTTGGAGTCTACCTCGATTGGCGATGTCAAATTTGAAGAATACTCTGGTTTCTGGGGTATTCCAGCCAGTCCGTACAAGGAAACAGATAACGTTTTGTCGGCTATCAAGTACGTGCGCATGCAGAATATTCCCTATCTGGGAACTTGCGCTGGTTATCAACATGCCGCGCTAGAATATGCGAGAAATGCATTGGGGTACACAGAAGCAGAAAATCAGGAAACTTGTCCTGATGCAACAATGCCATTGATTTCTGCTCTTGCATGCAGGCTATCGGCCACGGGCGTATCTGTAAATTTCACGCACAACTCAAAAGTTCAAGAAATTTATGGCGTAGATAGTGTAGTCGAAATTTACAATTGTGGTTTTGGGGTAAACAAAAATTATTTGAGTATTTTTGATGAGAGCGAAATGAGTTTTGTGGGATTTGATGATTTTGGCGACCCTAGAGCCCTTGAAATCGAGGATTTAAAGTACTTTGTAGGTGTTGCCTTTCAGCCTGAACGCTCTGCTTTTTTAGGTAAGTCACACCCTCTTATCAAGGCATTTCTCAAGGCGGCAAAAAGTGCATAACAAACAGCTCAAGCGGGACAGGTTTTCCGCTGCGCTCCAAACCAGCCCCTTAGCTGGCCGTTATGTGGCGCCTTAAAAAATGAAAGATAGGTCAGAGAAAAAACTTGAAGAGGTGTTACAAACTGCGTCTGATCGTCTTTTCCCATCTGAAATAGGCGAAGCGAAGGTAAACTTAGACAGCAGAAGTTGTGATGTTGACACCCCGCTTCATGTATTCATTTGGGGCAATGAAACAGAAAACGCACTGTTTCTTATTGAGAATAGTATCGATATCAACGCCATCGGAGATATGGGTGAAACAGCACTTCACGTAGCATTACACCAAAACAACGAAATAGTAATGAAAGCTCTTTTAAACGCAA
>Ga0272442_10005541_pt1 | contig 16827 bp, 12 predicted proteins | sample SSMForm2O_FD_200262 | JGI IMG/M metagenome (GOLD analysis project Ga0272442, IMG submission 200262) | Marine sediment archaeal communities from Little Sippewissett salt marsh, Falmouth, MA, United States - SSM-Form-2O | ecosystem: Environmental > Aquatic > Marine > Wetlands > Sediment ... | reverse complement strand
ACGAGGAAAGAGCGCGTGTTATTTACACTCAGATCAAGCTGAATCTTTGACCCGGTGCGAGCACGAGGAAAGTCAAACAACACCACCATTAAAGCGATGTACCGTGTATTTTAGATGAGTGATTACTGCTTTTCTAATTGTTCACTGAGAAGACGTATGTGACGGTTCTCCTCTTTAATAATCTTGTCAACAGTACTTTTACTGGGCGGGTCCCGAGCAAAGTCTTTTAGTCCGTCATAAAAGAAGATGGCCTCTTTTGCTCTTCTGATAGCATCTTTCATTATCTGTTCTCTGCTTTCGGCTCCTGTCAATCTACCAGATGAGTCGGGTTTGTGGGAGAAGACGGTCAGTCCTGCCATGACGTTCGGATTTGACAGAACATAATTGTTCGGGTCGAAAGTTCCGAATTCGCCGGTCTTTTCGGAGAACCGTTTTCTTCTTTGAGCAAGAATTTTTTCGTGCCTGGCCCTCCAGTTGGCCAGAATATAATATACATTCTGAAGTTCTGGGTCGTCGAACAGCTCAGCAGTTTTGAGATAGAATTTGGCCCCGTTATGGTCGATTTTTTCGGCTATCTGAAGAATCTCAAAGACGTTAAATTTAGTTTCCATTGGAGAGACTTTTTCAAAAAGCTATAATCTTTCTCTGTTCCGTGCAAATTATACTATACTCAATTATTCAAATCTATGCTTATCACTCTCTGCTGCTCCTCGCTTGTATTTATCAGCATACTGTTCTTTTATTATGATATTATATTCGAGCTGCAAATTCAATTGTTCAGATGTTTTTTTATCTGCTTTCTATTGCTATATCTCAAGAACAGCGGCAGCTCGGAGCCCTGAATTCTTTATTGAGCAGAGTACTTCATTTGCCTGGCTTAGCGGGAATTGCTCGATTGTAGGTACTATAGGTATCCGGGCTGCCAACGGTAAGAATTCTTCTGCATCCTGACGGGTCACGTTTGCGACGGATTTTATTTCTTTTTCAAGCCAGAGATATTTTGCATACTCCAGCGGCGGGACAGGAGTTTCTTTACGAATGGCGTTTATGACCAAGCGACCGCCTTTTTCGAGGACTCCGAGGGCATCCCGGACGCATTCGCCAACCGGAGTAAAATCCATAATCTTATTTACCTTGCCGGGCGGCCGGTCGGAAGAGCGACCTGTCCAGACGGCGCCGAGGCTTTTTGCTAACTCGGCGTGTTTAGCTGTCTTTGTAAAGACATAGACCGGGCTATTGGGGAACTTATATTTGATAATCTGAATTACAATATGGGCTGATGCTCCAAAACCTATGAGGCCGATCTTTTGACCATCAATTATATCTGCAAGCCTCAGTGTGCGATAGCCGATTACGCCGGCACATAAAAGCGGGGCTGCCTGGGAGTCTGAAAATTTTTCAGGAATCGGATAAGCGAAATCCTCGCCGATTGTCATAAATTCTGCATAACCCCCGTTTTCATCTTTTCCGGTCCATTTTGCCTTGCTACAGAGGTTCTCATTACCGGCCTGGCAGAAATCACATTTGCCACAACTGGAATAGAGCCAAGTAATTCCAACACGGTCGCCTATTTTAAATTTTGTTACATCTTTTCCCTTATCAGCGACCTTTCCAACGGCCTGATGGCCGGGAACAATTAGTGGTTTTGCAGGCCTTAAGCGGCCTTCCGCTTCATCGAGGTCTGTATGGCAGGCACCACAAACCGAAATTTTGATGAGAATTTGTCTATCGTCAACAGCGGGTTTTGGTAAATCGACCAGCTCTAAAGGTTTTTGTTCGATTGGCGCATGTTTATTTAATATCATCGCTCTCATTTTGAGATTTCCTGCTTAAGTTGTTTTGCGAAGACCTGGTAACTATGATTACCGAAGAGACAAAAGACGACCTTTTGAAGTTCGGTTTGCCCCTTGAGGTATTCTATGGTTGTTTTGAGCATTATTTCGGCACAACTTTCGATTGGAAAACCAAAGATTCCAGCGCTGATTGCCGGGAAGGATATGCTTTTAAGATTATTTTCGTCCGCTAATTTAAGTGAGTTGAGCGTGGCGTTTTTTAACTTTTCACTTTCGTTACCTTCGCCCATGCGGGGTCCAACAGCGTGAATTACGTGTTTTGCTTTTAGATTTCCAGCGGTTGTTATTACGGCACCACCAACGAAAGTACCTCCTATTTTGTTGCATTGGGCCTGTATTTCAGGGCCGCCTTTTTTTCTTATTGCCCCTGCGACGCCACCACCTAATATCAATCGTTGATTGGCGGCATTTACGATGGCGTCAGTTTGCATATCTGTAATATCACCATCCTTAAGTTCCAATGTTCTATTGTTTATATCTACATTCATAATGCGCACTCAATAAAAGCTCCCGGTTCCCTCATTATACTACTAAGTGAAGTTATCGGTCGTATGAGGGTTTTTACTGTAGTTTTTCTGGCGTTAATGGCACTTTCGATAGACATAACGTCAAGATTGTACAATATCTTAACAAAGTGTTCGAGCTTGATGGTCGATATGGTAGATGTGAGTGAAAATCTTTAATTATGATAGAACAGATAGATGAGTAAAAAAGCATTTACGCTGGTAGAGTTAATATTGGTTGTAACAATCCTTGGCATCCTAAGCGCGCTGGTTTTGCCAACATTTCAGGGTCATATTGTAATGGCACGTGAGACGGCGGTTCAAGACAATCTCAAGGTAATCCGAACTCAGATAGAACTATATAAAATGCACCACAATGGAATTACTCCTGGATACATGAATGGTTCCGAAGCCCCGACGGCAATGCTGTCGTTGCAGTTTACTGCCACGACATCGGTGACTGGAGCAGTTTCCCTATCCACGATTCCTTCCGGGATTTATGTAAATGGGCCATATTTAAAAAAAGTTCCGGTAAATTCCTTCAACAAATTATCTACTATTGCTTATGTATCTCAGGGTACCGCTTTTTCAGATGCTGTTGACGGAACGTCGAGCGGATGGTTATACAAAAAAGAGACGGGCGAGTTTAAGGTTAATCACACCGGAACCGACAGCAAGGGCGTTGCGTTTTACGATTATTAAACGCAGGAGAAGTAGTTTACGAAGATTAGGGGTCAATTCTTTTGTCACAATTCTTCCTTGCAGCTTAAGAATTTTTCGTTTTGACTTTTACGCTGGAATAGTGTGGACAACCTGCGAAAACGTGTTTATAATCACTTCAGAAAACATTTATGGTTTACCGTATTGAGGGTAGAAAATAATAGGCGGCGGCCGGATTCGAACCGGCGAATAACGGTTTTGCAAACCGTCGCCTTAGGCCTCTTGGCTACGCCGCCAAATTCAATATCATTGTGATTTTACAATTTGATGTCCTGTTTGGCAATAAAATTAGCAGTTATATTTTTTGTATTTTTTGTGAGCATTGTTGCATTTTTGCAATAATTTTGTCGTCAGAAACGTCTGCGCTTTCATGAAGAATGTCTATATATTATTTTCAGAATGTTAATTAATGAGCCTTCACTTGTTTGATAACAAATGTACAGGAAGGTATGGTTTTCTTAAAAGATACGCAGTACAGGGGTTTACGCAGGGATATTTATGCGACAGAAGTTTATAAAGAACTCGAATGTAACAAGAAGATACCAAGGTACATTTTACCTGATGACTTCGCTGATGACGTGTTTGGTTTTTGTTCAGGTTGGATGTCGAACACCATCGGAGCATCGTCAGGAAGCCGATAAAGTTGCTTCGGATATTATTACGGAAAAGCAGGAAGAAGCTCTGGGCAAGACAGAACCATTCAGCATTGAACGCCCAAGTGATATACTGAGACGGCGTCTTATGACGGAGCAGCAATTGCTTTATTCAAGCGGAGCTTCATTAGGAACGGACAAGCTTGAAAACATCGAGCACTGGCCCAAGGATGAATATCCTCAGGCCGGCTCTTCACCGGACGCCAACATCCCGATTGAGCCCAACAAACCGCTAAAGATATCCCTGGTCGATGCTTTGCAGATAGGGGCTCGCAACAGCGATGAATATCAAACGCGCAAGGAAAACGTTTTTCGAGAAGCATTAGATCTTGATTTAGAGCGTGATTCTTTTCGCAATACTTTTGTTGGTCAGGTCGATAGTCTGCTCAGCACGGACAACAGTGGCAGCAGGACCGTGAGCGGTACTGAGAATAGTGCGGCCATAGGATTAAGCCGAAGATTACAGAGCGGAATTGATTTGAGCACTGCCTTAGCAGTTGACCTGGCGAATTTGCTTACGCAGGGAGGCGCTTCATCGATGGGTTTGGCGGGGGATGCGAGCATTTCCCTTCCCCTGTTAAGAGGTTCCGGCAGACATATAATAACAGAAAACCTTACTCAGGCAGAGAGAAATGTTGTGTACGCCATTCATGAATTCGAGCGTTACAAGCGTACGTTTGCCGTCAATGTAGCGAGCGAGTACCTGTCTGTCCTTCAGCAGACAGATGAGGTGACTAATGCAGAGGAGAACTACCGCAGGCGTATTTCGACGTCACGTCGTTCGCGTCGGTGGGCCGATGCAGGCCGGACGAGCGAAATCGAAGTTGACCAAGCAGTTCAGAGTGAGTTAGGGGCACGTGGCCGCTGGATATCGGCAAGGGAACGATACAATAATCGTATCGATGCATTTAAGAGTACTTTGGGTCTTCCTACAGATGCTTTGATTGAACTGGATCCGAATGATCTCGAAGAACTTCGGGCCCCAGCGATGAAGATGGTTGCAGAAATTTTAACAGGGCAGATATCCGAGACTGCTCAGGAGACACCTCCAGCGGATGCACCTGTTGAATTAGTTCCACCCACCGATGAGGATGCCGGTCCTTATGAAATCGATGAATCGAAGGCAGTCCAGCTTGCTCTTGAGAATCGCCTTGATTTGCAGGTGGCTCTTGGCGAAGTGTACGATGCACAAAGACAGGTCGTAGTCCGTGCAGATGCATTAGGAGCAGAGCTTACATTTCTTGGTTCTACGGATATCGGGGCACGCAGGGGAATTGGGTCAGCAAGATCGGATGATTCGCAGCTTCATTTTAATAAGGGCAGCAATTCAGCATTGCTTAGTCTTGATCTGCCTCTCGAACGAACCGCTGAGAGGAATGCTTACAAGAAAAGCCTTATTGATCTGGAGCAGGCAACACGCAATGTGCAAACACTCGAGGATCAGATAAAGCTTTCTATCCGCAATGAGTTAAGGGGTTTATTGGAATTACGCGAGACTCTTAAAATTCAGGCCCAGGCGGTTGCAGTAGCCGAGAAACGTGTAAAAAGCACTACACTTTTTTTTGATGCTGGAAGGACGGAAATCCGTAACCTGCTGGAAGCACTGGATTCGCTCCTTGGAGCGCAAAACTCGCTGACTGCGGATGTCGTGAGTTATCGAGTTGGTGAATTAGAGTTACAACGTGATATGGGTGTTCTTCAGGTAAACGAACGAGGATTGTGGCGAGAATTTTCGCCAGAGGTAGTTAATCATGTCAAAAAATAGCGTAATAAACGGTCGTAGTGGTCTAAAGTCTCCCAAAGTTATTGGTGCGATTGTAATTGTTTCCCTAATCTGCATAATTGTGTTATGGCTCAAAGTAGTCAAGGGCAGTGAGGAGTCCGACAGCAATCTTGTGACTTTTGTTGCAAAGCGAGGACCTCTTACCATCAGTGTTCTGGAGTCAGGCACTATAAAGCCAAAGGAACGTCTTATCATCAAAAATGAGCTTGAAGGAAGGACGTCCATCATCAGCCTTATTGCGGAAGGTGTAAAAGTGAAAAAGGGAGACCTGCTGGTTGAGCTGGACGCAAGTACGCTTGCAGATGCTAAGATCGACCAGGAAATCATGGTGCAGAATGCTGAAGCAGCCTTTATTGATGCGAACGAGACTTTGGCTGTTTCGGAGAACCAGGCGCAAAGCGATATTGATGTCGCAATACTGACACTAAAATTCGCCGAGCAGGATTTAGAACAATATAAGAAAGGCCAGTATCCTAAGGATGTGAAAACTGCAAATAACGAGATAACATTAAGAGAAGAGGAGCTTACGCGAGCCAAAGAGACCCTTGATTGGTCGCAAAAGTTATTTGCGGAAAAGTACCTCTCCAATACTGACTTACAAGCTGACAAACTGGCAGTGACTCGCAGTAAAAACGCCCTGGAACTGGCAAAGGAAGAACTCCGTTTACTGGATGAGTACACCCGCCAGCGAAATATCGATCAATTTGAAAGCGATTTTTACCAGGCAAAGATGGCTCTGGAAAGGACAAAACGTCAGGCCAGAGCCGTTGTTGTGCAGGCGAAGGCTGACCTTAAGGCCAAAGAACTTGAATATACACGTCAGGTAACCAAATTGGAAAAAATCAAAGATCAGCTTGTTAAAGCCACGGTATTGTCTCCAGCCGATGGTACAGTGATCTATGCCACCAGTGCCCGAAGGGGAGGCTGGCGTGACAATAGGGAGCCATTGGATGAAGGTGTCGAAGTTTACGAGCGACAGGAGCTGATATATCTTCCAACTGCCACATCAGCCATGGCTGAGGTGGATATTCATGAAGCGAGTCTTGAGAAGGTTCGGTTGGGGCTTCCTGCAATAGTAACAGTTGATGCACTACAGGGAAAGACTTTTTTCGGCAGTGTCGGCCGCATCGCACCATTGCCGGATCCGGCGAGTATGTGGATGAATCCTGACCTTAAGGTCTATAACTCGGAGGTTTACTTAGAGGGTGATACGCCCGATCTTCGCACAGGAATGAGCTGCAAAGTAGAGATTATCGTACAGCAGTATGAGGATGTTGTTTATATTCCTGTTCAGGCGGTAATACGTATTGCGGGTCAACCGGCCGTATATGTTGTAAAAGATGGTGTTATCGAGGAACGTGAGGTGACAATCGGCTATGATAATAACCGGATGATTCACATTATAGATGGAATCCAGGAGGGTGAAGCTGTGCTTCTAACGCCTCCTTTGAAATCCGCAGCAATGGATGATGCATCCGGAAGAATGAGCAGCGAAGGGATTGAATCCAGTGGTGAGATGGATGCTTTAAAGCAAAGAATTAACAAACAACTCGACGAAGCGAATGGGGCACAGACAGGAGTACCTGACATGCCTTTGGAAGTTGAAGAGCGGCGGAAGATGCAGCAGCGATTACTTGGTGGCGGTTCGGAACAGGGAGAGGGCCAGAGGCCGCGACAAGGAGGTGGCCCTGGACAAGGAAGAGATACGAAGCCACGAGGATCGGAAAGGAATCGGTAGATGATCGAACAAGCCCATCCAAACGACCATCAGGAAATTGTTCAGCTCAAAGATGCGCGTAAGGTTTACCAGATGGGTATGCAGGAGGTAAATGCGCTTGCTGGCGTTACAATCTCTTTCAAAAAGGGCAGCTTTTGGGCGATTATGGGCCCCAGCGGTTCTGGAAAAAGTACCATGATGAACATTCTCGGGTGTCTGGATCGCTTAACTTCCGGTCAATATTATATCGAAGGGCAGGACGTCAGTCAGCTCGACGACGATTCACTTAGTGGACTTCGTCTCAAACATCTCGGATTTATCTTCCAGAGCTTCAACCTGATACCGCAGTTGACGGTTCAGCGGAACATAGAGCTGCCGCTCTATTATCTTGGATGGGATGCAGAACAAAGCGCAAGCCGGGCACGCGAGCTTGCCGATGAAGTTGGGCTTGGTGACCGATTGGGCCATCGACCAACGGAACTTTCCGGTGGACAAATGCAGCGTGTAGCTATCGCCAGATCGCTTGCGAATGATCCACAAGTGATTTTTGCCGACGAACCGACAGGGAATCTGGATTCGATAACTGGCGAACAAATCATGGAAGTCCTGGCAGATTTGAACCGGCAGGGCAAAACTATCATTATGGTGACACATGAACCCAATATTGCGGCATACGCGGATAGCCGGCTGCATATGATTGACGGCGTAGTCGATAGAATTGAAGTGAATTGATATGAGACAAGCTAAGTTCGTAAGAAATATCCGGCTCGGCATTGAGAACCTGTTGCTTCATAAGCTGCGATCGTTTCTGACTATGCTGGGTGTAGTTTTCGGCGTTGGAAGTGTGGTGGCCATGTTATCAGTAGGAGAAGGAGCCAGCGCAGAAGCCCTTGAACAAATCCGTAAGCTTGGTAGTAATAATATTATCATCTCATCGGTCAAGTCTGCGGAAGAGGAACAGGCCACAACTACTCATTCGCATATGAGTATCTATGGGCTTCTTTATGATGATTACGCCAGAATAGCCGAGAGCTTTGGGCATATTCAACAGGTAGCTCCGGTGAAACTGGTGCGAAAGGAATCACGTTTGCGTGAAAGGTCGATGGAACTGCGGGTAGTTGGGACGACACCTGAATGGTTTGAGCTTGTTCCTCGCCAGGTAGTCGCCGGGCGTGTTCTTTTACCGAGCGATGAGGAAAAGCGGGCGCCTGTGGCTGTTCTGACGGAATTCGGCGCCCGTAAAATTCTGGCAACGGAGCATACTATAGGCCAGACAATCCGCATCGGGGGGGACCAGTTTGAAGTTGTCGGTATCGTTAAAAGCGAAAGCGGTCAAGCCGGGAATATTCAAATACCCGACCAGCAGGTTGATGTATATATATCAATAGAGGTTGCGCGGATATACTTCGGCGACATATTTACGCGACGTACTTCTGGTGGAGATGAACGGGAAAAAGTTGAACTGCACCAAATTATTGTCCGAGTGGATGACTCGGGCAGCGTTGAGGGCACGGCGGTTGGTATAGAACAGATGCTGGGGCGGTTTCACAAGAAAAAGGATTATTTGGTAAGCGTACCTCTGGCTTTACTCAAGCAGGCCGAAGCTACCAAGCGGACTTTTAATATTGTCTTAGGCTCAATTGCGGGTATAAGCTTACTCGTAGGTGGAATCGGGATTATGAATATCATGCTGGCTTCAGTAACAGAACGCACCCGTGAGATAGGGATAAGGCGTGCGATCGGAGCCAAGCGGAAGCAGATTATCTATCAGTTCCTCATTGAAACAGTAGTTCTTTCGACCATGGGGGGTATTATTGGCTTGGGTGTCGGTGTTCTAATCCCGCTGTTAATAACTTACTTTTCCGGTATGATTACTGTTATCACCTTGAAAGGAATTTTGCTGCCGCTTCTAATCAGCATGACTATCGGCATCCTATTCGGCCTGTATCCGGCCATGAACGCCGCCAAAGTAGATCCTATCGTGGCTTTGAGACATGAATAAAGTATTCGATGGGATATTCTCAAGTCGCCGAGCAGTTAATTTCTGTACATTTTTCACAATCCTTGAAGGTTTTTATTTTTTTTACGCAATATATCTACAGGTCAAAGCGTCTATAACCAATGGTGAAAGACTATCCATTTAAATTGGAAATGCCACATATTGTTGATGTAATTGTATAAATTGATGAAAGTGTATGTTTTACAGTAACTTGCAGGATGTGGTTTTCGATGAAATAAGTCAAAATGGAGCAAGTGAGGAGTTGTTTTTTGATATTATTTTCTAATTTTTTAGTGTATAATGGGCAAAATATGGATAAACGCATTCAAGAAAGGATTAAATAGGAGAACAATAAGATGTATGGAAAGTTTCAGCCTGTGAAATTGTTGTTTTGTTTGGTTGGCATTGCTGTTATCTCTGGTTTTTCGGGCGGATGCAGTCCTGAGCAGTATAAGGCCGATGCCGACAAAGAGGTTTATCAGATTATCGATGAAAAATGGCAGGACGACTTTGGCGTGAAAGCAAATTATATAATCAGCGACAGCAATACTATCTCATCGCCAATTGACATTCCTGTTGAAAAAGTAATACCGCCGTCAGGGGTCGTCAATCTTAAAGAGGCGGTCGCCATAGCTACAAAATACAACCGGACCTATAAAGCTCGAAAAGAGACGCTTTACCGGTCGGCGCTTAGTTTAACCGGGACACGGCATAATTACGCAATAAAGTGGTTTGGTACTGTGGATGGCACTTACACGGACGATAAAAGTAGTGGAGTTGATGACGTAGAGATCGATGGTGAGGGAGGAGTTCAGAAGAAATCATTGTTCCTTGATGGTGTTTTGTTCAATGTTGGTATCATGCTTGACTGGACGCGTTTTCTTACCGGTGACCCGCGGAATTCATTGGTTTCGATTTTGAGCGGAGATGTGACCATACCTTTGTTAGGCAGCGGTGCGGGTAAAGCCGCCCAAGAGGACCTTACTCAGCGTGAGCGACAAGTTTTGTATGATATACGCACATTCAACCGCTACCGCAAGCAGTTTATAGTTGATATTGTGGACCAATATTATAATATTTTAGAGCGAAGAGCCAACGTAATAAATGCTGAAAACAATTATAAAAGCCTGCTTGAATCAAAAAAACGTCTGGAAATTGAGGTTGGAACCGGTGCAAAGGCACCTTCCGATGTCGATGAGACTGAGCAGCAGTTGCTGAACGCGGAAAATAGCTGGGTAAGAGCCCAACAGACATACGAAGGGGCGCTTGATCAATTCAAGGTAACGTTAACGTTACCAACCGACGCCGAGATAGTATTGGATCCGAATGAATTACTGGCGCTGGAGGAGATAGGGATACGCCAGGTCGATTATACAACGGAAATGGCCATTGAAACAGCGAGGCAATGGCGTCTGGATTTAGCCAACAGCGCCGATTACGTTGAGGACGCGGAGCGGAAACTTATTTTAGCCGCTGAGGGCCTTGGTGTGCAACTGGATCTGTGGGGCGACACAGGTGGGCCCGTGCCTTATGTTGGGATAGAATCAGAGCCAGAAAACAGGGTTGGAAGGTTACAGTTTCATGAGTCGGTATATCGTCTTGGTTTTGAAGCCGATTTACCTTTTGACCGGGTAGCTGAACGCAATGCTTATCGTGAGAGATTGATAAATTTAGAGCAGGCACTACGGGAATATGAAAATGACCAGGACAACATTGAACTGGACATGCGTGCGGCACTTCGGGACCTGAAGGCCAAAGCCGAACAGTACCGTATTCAACAAATGGCTTTAGTTTTAGCCCAAAGGCGAAAAGATACTCAGGAAATGTTATTGAGCATCGGGCAAGGGTCAACGCGACTTTTACTGGATGCACAGTCGGCTCTATTAAGGGCCCAAAATGATGTTACGAATGCATTAGTGGCCCATGCAGTTGCAAAATTGGGATTTTATAGAGACGTAGGTATTTTACAGGTTAAACCGGATGGCATGTGGGAGGCAAAAGAACAATGATAAAACATAAAAACAAAAAGCAGAATGAATTGGTTAGTCGCCAGGGTCGTATGCGTGGCTTTATCATCAAGAGCAAACGGATGTGGTTGATTTTGATATTTGCTGCAATTGCCCTGACTACGGTGGTTTTGCTGGGTTCCATAAGGAAAGCCGGCTCGGCGGGTTCAGGTACGAACATGAGCACATTTATTGTTCGCCGGGATGATTTAACTATTGCGGTTTCCGAAAGCGGCAGCATCAAAGCCCGCAGTTCCATAGATATCAATTGCAAGGTCGAAGGCCAGTCCACAATAATCAGCATCGTACCTGAAGGTGTTTTTATTACTGAAGAAGACGTAAAGAACGGTAAGGTGCTTGTTGAGCTTGACAGCTCAAATCTGGAAGAGCAGATTGCGACAAGGGAAATTGATTTTGCCAGTAGTGAAGCGGCTAAAACTGAGGCAGAAGAGGCATTTGATATTCAGGTAAAACAAAATGAGAGTGATCTTGCGGCTGCTGACCTGGCGGTAAAGTTTGCCATGCTGGACTTTAGGAAATACCTGGGTGAGAGTGTTGCACAGAAGGTGATTGATGCGGTAGGCGATGATCCGAATGCAAATTATGATATGTTATCACTCCTTGACAACTATGATCCCAACGATCCCAACGGTTTGGGTGGCGCGGCTTTACAGCAATTGAATAATTACCAGGATTCTATTATTCTTGCTACTGGCAACTTAGAAAAAATGGTTGACATTTTGGAAGGGACACAAAAGCTTTACGATGCAAATTACGCATCTGAGCTTGAGTTAAAAGGCGCCGAACTTGACGTGAGAAGCAGAAGGATTCAAAAGAAATCGGCCGAGGAAGATCTGGTATTGTATAAGCTTTATGATTTTCAAAAAGAATCAGAAAAGTTTTTGAGTGACTATTATGAAGCAAATCGTCAACTGGCACGTACTCGTGCCCAGAACCGCTCAAAGCTTGCACAAGCTCAGGCCAAGTTAAGAGGTGCAGAATCAACCTATAGGCTGCGAAAAGACCGGCTAGAAAAATTGAAAGAGCAGATTGATGCATGTGTAATTAAGGCGCCTGCTCCGGGTCTGGTAGTTTATGGTTCGAGCGGTGATTTTATGCGAGGGCGAACCAGGATTATCGAAGAAGGAGGGACGGTTTATGAGCGACAAAAGATTATAGAGCTGCCTAATCTAACACAAATGATCGCTGAAATAGATGTGCACGAGTCTGCGGTCGATAAAGTGCGTCCCGGCCAGAGGGCGAAAATCGTTGTAGATGCTTTTCCGGACCAATCATTTACGGGAGAAGTGCTGAAGGTTGCGCCTCTTCCTGATCCGCAGCGAGGTTTTCTTAGTCCGGACATGAAGGTTTACAAGACGCAGGTGACCATAGAAGGATTTCATGATTATCTCAAGCCCGGAATGTCAACCAAGGTTGAAGTTCTCGTTGAGCAGTTAGAGGATGTCTTAATTGTGCCGATTCAGGTTGTCGCAAGACGCGATGGTAAAAAAGTGTGCTATTGTTTGACGTCGAAAGGTTCGGAACCTCGCGAGGTGCAAACGGGCGCCTTTAACGATACATTCGTACAGATTATCGATGGTTTGGAAGTCGGCGATGAAGTTTTATTGAATCCGCCACTGGTAACTGAAACGAGTGGCTCAGGTAATTTATACGATAAGAAAAAGCCGGAGCAGGATAAGGCTGATGGCCCGGCTGGTGAGAGAGGACCGTCGCAAGGACAGGGTGGCGGTCGGGCACCGGGAGAAAGACCTTCGCGGCAGCGGGGCGATGGACAAGCTCCGGGCGGCGGCGGACCACAGGGTGAAAGACCCTCGCGGCAACAGGGTGACAGAGAACGTCAAGGAGGCAGTCGCCCACAGGGCGAAAGGTCTTCTCGGCAAGGTGGCGGCCAAGGTTCGGGTGGACAGTTTCAGCTAACGGACGAAATGACTGATAAGATAATGAAGGGTATGAAACAGTTCGATCCGGAAAATGCCAAGAAGCTGGAGGAATTGCGGAAAAGTGACCCTGCAAAGTTCAAATCCGAGCTGATGAAGACAATGAGGAGTATGCGTGAAAGAATGGGACAAGGCGGGGGAGGAATGAGACAAAGACAAGGACAAGGACAAGGCAATGGTGAACGTGGACAAGACCGTTAAATTCGAAGATGATACTCCGATATTACAGATGAACCAGTTGTGTAAGAATTACCAGCTTGGGACAGTTGAGCTACGAGTCTTACGCGATATCAATTTGACCATTAAAAAAGGTGAATATTTGGCCATAATGGGGCCGAGCGGCTCAGGTAAATCCACGCTGCTGAATATGATCGGTTGTCTGGATCGTCCAACGAGCGGTGACTACTTCCTTGGGGACCAGAATGTTTCTGAACTTGAGGATGACGAACTATCCTTAATACGTGGTGCCCGTATTGGTTTTGTTTTTCAGTCATTTAATCTTATAAGCCAACTCAATGTTATTGAAAATATCGAGGTTCCGATGTATTACCAGGGCTATACTGAGGATGAAAGCGCCGAGCGCGCCAAGGAATTAGCTGCAATGGTAGGTCTTGGCGACAGGATCAATCATCGACCTTCGGAACTAAGTGGTGGCCAGCAGCAGCGAGTAGCAATTGCACGGTCGCTGGCGAATGATCCGCTGATTATCCTTGCCGACGAGCCGACGGGTAATCTTGATTCTCAAAGTGGCAGAGATATTTTAGATATTATCGACCGTTTGCATGAAGAGGGCAAAACATTGATTGCCGTTACCCACGATGAGGGTATCGCATCCGGTGCCGAGAGAGTCATACGCCTGCTGGACGGGCGCATAAAAAAACAGGAATATAATAAACGGTAGCAAGCTATGTTTGTATTTCGATTAAAACGTACAGTAAAATTAGGGGTAAAAAGCCTATGGATGCACCGGCTTCGTTCGACCCTGACGACTTTGGGTATTATTTTCGGCGTTGCTTCAGTTATTGCCATGCTTGCCATAGGTGAGGGTGCCAGCCGGGATGCACAGGAACAAATTGCCCGTCTTGGCAGCCGGAATGTTATTATTAAAACTATTAAACCTCCTGAAGAACAGGATGCCAGCGGTGAGACTTCAACTATGCTTGATTACGGCCTGACATATTCAGATGCCGAGCGTTTTAGAAATGGTATTCCTGACGTTGAAGTTATCGTGCCTATCCGCAGGCTTACGGAACAGGCCTGGTATCGCAACCGCAAGGCATCTGTAGAAGTGGTAGGTACCGTTCCGTGGCATCCTGATACGTCTCCGATTAAATTGAAAATGGGACGATTTCTCAGCAGCACAGATATGCACTACAAACAGAGTGTTTGTGTTGTCGATGAGCGGGTGGTAAAAGATTTATTTGCTTTTGATGACCCGTTAGGTCAGGATTTGAAAATAGTGAGTGATTATTACCGTGTGGTTGGTATTGTGAGTGCTCAAGCATCCAACTCAGCAGAGAACGGCTTAAGCAGTGGGGCTTCGGCAGCCCCGGGGCAGGGTGGGGCAAATGTTGCCAATATTTATGTTCCTTTAACCACGGTTAAGGACCGCTTCGGAGAGATATCACTTCAGTTTAGCGGAACCAGCCGCAATATAGAAAAAGTTGAACTTCAGGAAATAATTGTAAAAGTCGGCCGAATGGAAAATGTTCTGGGTGTTCGTGATATATTAAGGACATTGTTAGGCCGCTTTCACAAGAAAGCTGACTATCAGGTAATCGTTCCTCTGGAGCTGTTGAAACAGGCCGAGCGTACAAAACTTATTTTCAGTATCGTATTAGGCTCAATCGCTGCAATCTCACTTGTGGTCGGCGGTATAGGAATTATGAACATTATGCTGGCAACTGTCAGCGAACGAACGCGTGAGATCGGTATCCGACGTGCCCTTGGTGCGAAGAAGAATGATATTATCATTCAGTTCCTTTCAGAAACTTTAATTTTAACGCTGGCCGGAGGTATTCTGGGAATTATACTGGGTTCTCTAATCCCGTTTTTAGTGACATATTTCGGTAAGATGCCTACGGTAATTACAACCACTTCTTTAATTCTGTCTTTTGGTATAAGTGCCGCGGTCGGAATAACCTTTGGCTTGTATCCGGCCTATCGCGCGGCCAATATGGACCCAATTGAATCACTGCGGCATGAATAGACTTTTTAAAGCGGGTCGTCAAGACTCTTATACAATATATCTACTAAGTAGCTTCACAGGCAATAAGCTGAGTCATAGCACTCTTGTCTTGTTGCCTTTGTGATTCCAACAGCCCGGCCGTTGTGAGTTGAGTTTGTCCCATTTGCCTGCGGGCATTTTCTACCCATGCAACCATACCTTTTACGACATTTGGAGCATAATCATATCCGGATGAATCGACCAGGATTTCGACTGCTTCGGCAACAGATCGGGCTTTATGGTACGTTCGGTTTGAAGTAAGGGCGTCGAAAGTGTCAGCAATTGCCATAATGCGGGCGCCGAGAGGTATTTCAGTATTAGATAGCCCGTCCGGATAGCCATTACCGTTCCATTTTTCGTGATGGTGCTTAATGATGGCAATCTCCTGTTCGAGGAAAGTCATTTTCTCCAGGATGCGCACTGCTATTAGTGGATGTTGCTCGATGACGCTTCGCTCGCGTGGCGTCAGTTTAGCAGGTTTTGCTAAAATTGCATCAGGTATCCCAATCTTCCCGATATCATGAATCATAGCGGCACGGAGAATAACGTCAATTTGTTCGGGGTCTATTTTCATAGTTTTGGCTATGCCGACCGCGTAGTACATTACGTTTTCTGAATGTTTTTTCGTAAAAGGGTCTTTCGCTTCAAGTGCCTGAACCAGACTCCAGATACTTTGAATAAAGACTTTCTCCGCCTTCTCAGACAGGCCGGCAATGCGTCTTTGCAGCTTTTTTATTTTTTCGTTCTCGATGTCGTTATTGTTAAGAGCCTTTGACATAGTTTTGTCCCAGACCTTAACACAATTTCGTCCGGCACTTTTAGCTTCGTACAGCGCCAGGTCGGCTCTTCGCATTACCTCCCTGGAAGAATCGTTGGTTTTAAATGAATGTTGCGCTATCCCACAGCTAATTGTCATCGTCAGGTTTTTCGTTAGCTTTATCTGCTGGACTTTTTCTCTAATCCTTTCTAATAATGTAACAGCCTCTATTGCTTTTGTTTCAGGCATTATCATTACAAATTCGTCACCGCCATAACGCGTGAGTATGTCCGTAGTTCTTTTCTCTCTTTTCATGCACTTGGCGAGTTTTTTTAGAGCTTCGTCTCCGGTGCCATGGCCTAATACATCATTGATTGTTTTGAAATTATCGAGATCAAAAATTGCAAGTGAGAATGTTCTTTTATAACGTTTTGAACGCTCGAACTCTGCTCGAAGCTTATCCTCGAGCATCTTTCTTGAGCCTACAGATGTAAGAGTGTCGGTTAGGGAGGTCAGCCTTGCCTCTTGATATAACTTTGCGTTTGTCAAATGTGAGTTCAGAATATCTCTTGCTAATTTGGCCTTATAGGTTGTTAGTTCTCTGTTTGCGGCCTTCGAAGCAGCTAAGCAGCACATACATAAATAGCAATC
>Ga0272442_10005539_pt1 | contig 16831 bp, 17 predicted proteins | sample SSMForm2O_FD_200262 | JGI IMG/M metagenome (GOLD analysis project Ga0272442, IMG submission 200262) | Marine sediment archaeal communities from Little Sippewissett salt marsh, Falmouth, MA, United States - SSM-Form-2O | ecosystem: Environmental > Aquatic > Marine > Wetlands > Sediment ... | reverse complement strand
CTGGAATTTTACGCCGGGGATATTTTTTGCGTTTAACTTTTCGGAAAATCCATAAGGGTCTAACCATTTGCTTCCGATTAACTGAAACGGGAGAGTATATCCCACGCCGTTAGATACATTGAGGCTACCGACAGTCCCCGTCGCGGCATAAAAAAAAGCAGTATCTACCGACGGGATATGCGGAGAAGTGGGAACCCAAACAAGGCCCGTATCGTCCCACAACATATTTCTTGTCCAGCCTTTCATAGGCACAACAGCAAGCTTTAGCCCCATCTTATATTCCTCGTTTATGAATTTTGCGAGTTCGCCGATGGTCATACCGTGAAGTAAAGGAATATCGAACAAGCCGATAAAACTCTTATATTCTTCTTTTATCACGGGACCTTCCACATTTAAACCGCCTAAGGGATTTGGCCTGTCCAAAACAACGAATTCTTTTCGATATTTTGCTGCGGACTGCATAGCGCAAAACAATGTTGAGATATACGTGTAGGTTCTCGCGCCTATATCCTGAATATCGAAAAGCAAAACGTCTATTTCCGATAACATCTCCTCGGTAGGATAGCGGGTTTTCCCGTAAACGGAATATACGGGCAGTTTAGTTTTTTCGTCCATTGTTTTGGCCACATATTCTCCCGCCAATATTTCTCCTCTTATGCCGTGTTCCGGCGCAAAAAGAGCAATAAGTTTAAAGTTGGGATTTTCGAACAGAATATCGGTCGTCGTTTTTAAATTGCAGTCCACACCCGTGGAGTTGGTTATGAGCCCCAATCTTTTGTTTTTTAAAAGTTCCACATAGCCGGTATCTTCCTGCAGTGTTTCTACGCCCAAAGCTATATTTGCGCAAAAAGAAATATTCGCAAAAAGAAAGAGAGATATGACCGTAAACCCGCCCAAGAAGCGTTTTGATAACCGCATAAACTTAATTTTACACGCAAGAGGAAAGGGTAGCAATAGGCAGTGTCAGGATTCAGGATATCAGGCAATCAGGTTGCAGGCTGCAGAATCTCAGAACATCAGGTATTTCATCTGATAACCTAATATCCCGATAATGTGATACCTGATTTGAGTGATATAATTGCAATTATGCAGAATAAAATCTTTTATTATTGTTTTGATTCGAGCATCGGAAACATAGGAATTGCTTCGTCCCCTTTAGGTATAGTTTATTTGGATATCGGGATAAAGGAAAGGGAATTTTTGCTTCGGCTGAAGCAAAAATTCCCCGTCTGCAAACTGGTAAAATCGGGAAAGAAAAACCTAAAGGCAATCCGAGAAATAAAATCATATCTAAAAGGAAATTTAAAAGTATTCAAATCTAATTTAGTTTTGCAGGGTCCCCCTTTTTGGGTCAGCGTATGGGAAAAGACAGGTGAAATCCCCTACGGAAAAATGTATTCTTATAAATCCATAGCAAAAAAAGCGGGAAATCCCAAAGCCGTGCGCGCAGTCGGCAGCGCCATGGCAAAAAATCCAATTCCGCTTTTTATTCCCTGCCACAGAGTGATTAAATCCGACGGCAGCCTCGGGCAATATGGCCAAGGGGAAAAAGGGAAAAATATAAAGAGAAAATTATTGAAACTGGAAGGAGCAATATAATACATTGCCAGAAATAGGTTACTGTGATAGAATTTTTTAAATAAAAATGAATTCTTTCAAGGATGAAATCTCCAAAGACATAAAACAGATGGAAGATGAAATGGAAAAAGTTTTCCGCCATCTTTCCACTTTCAGAAATTATTTTTTCCCCTCCCCGCTTAACAAACCATGGCATCCCTACACCGATGTATATGAAACCAAGGATGATTTAGTGATAAAAATAGAATTGGCCGGAATAAAAAAAGAAAATATCAAAATTTTCTTAGGAGAGAATAGAATAATAATCCGCGGAGAAAGACAGGAAACTTTGCAGAAAAATAAAATATCCTACAGGCAAATGGAAATAAATTACGGCGTTTTCGAATCGGTCATTCCAATTGCCATTCCTATAGATAAAAAGAAACCTTTCAAAACCGCCGTAAAAGACGGAATTCTGGAAGTGCGAATGAAAAAAGCAAAGGAAAAAAGAAAAATAAAGCCCGTTAAATGAGGCGCGTATGGCAGAACAAAAAATTATGGATGTGGAATTAAATATTCCGAACAAAGAAATTCCCATTCTGCCTTTAAGGGATATTGTTGTTTTCCCGGGCATAACAGTACCGATAACCGTAGGCAAACCCGCCAGCGTAAAACTCGTGGATGACGTGTCTATAGGAGGAAAAGTCTGCGGTTTAGTTCTACAAAAGAAGACAACAAACAAAGAACCCCAATACGAAAACCTTTATAAAATAGGAACTTTGGCTCGGATAGTTAAAATGTTTAAACTGCCCACAAACACGGTGTATCTCCTGGCGCAGGGAATGGAAAGAATAGAAATAACAAAATTCCTTCAAAAAGAGCCGTATATCAAAGCCCAGATAAATATCATAAAAGAAGAAAGAAAACCGAACACTCCCGAAATAGAAGCCAGGATGAGAAATCTTCTCTCTCAATTCCAAAAAGCCGTTTCTCTATCGCCAAAAATCCCCCAAGAAGAAAGTTATATTACCGCAATCAACATAAAAGAACCCGGAAGATTGGCCGATTTTATAATCGCAAATCTTTCCTTAACTATCCAAGAGCAACAGGATATATTGGAAACTCTCGACCCGATGGAAAGATTGGACAAAGCAGCAAAATTCCTAAACAAAGAACTGGAAGTCCTGATGCTGCAATCTAAAATCCAGGAAGAAACCAAATCAAAACTCGGCAAAGCGCAGCGCGAATATTTTTTAAGGCAGCAATTGGAATCCATAAAGAAAGAACTCGGCGAAGAAAGCGAAAATGCCGTGGAAATAAAAGAATTGAAAAAACAAATAGAAGAGGCGGGAATGAGCGAGGAAGCAAAAAAAGAAGCAAAAAGAGAGCTCAGCAGACTGGAAAAACTCCCTCCCCAAGCCGCCGAGTTCCATGTTATACGGACATATTTGGACTGGCTCGTATCCGTCCCCTGGAATAAAACCACAAAAGACAATCTCGATATCCAACAGGCGGAAAAAGTCTTGAATGAAGACCATCACGATTTGGAAAAAATAAAAGACAGAATACTGGAATTTTTGGCTGTAATGAACCTAAAGAAAGATACAAAGGGACCGATTTTATGTTTTGCAGGACCTCCGGGCGTAGGGAAGACTTCGCTCGGACAGTCAATAGCCAGAGCATTAGGAAGAAAATTCATACGATTGTCTCTTGGAGGCATACGAGACGAAGCGGAAATAAGGGGACACAGAAGAACATATATCGGAGCATTACCGGGTAGAATAATACAAGGATTAAGAAGGGCAGGCACGAATAATCCAGTTTTTATGCTGGATGAGGTGGATAAAATCGGAATAGATTTCAGGGGCGACCCATCCTCCGCATTACTTGAAGTTTTGGACCCGGAGCAGAACCATTCATTCAGCGACCACTATTTGGATGTGGCTTTCGACCTTTCGAAAGTAATGTTCATTACCACCGCAAACATTTTAGACACTGTCCCGCCCGCCTTAAGAGACAGAATGGAAGTTCTGCAACTGCCCGGCTATCCCGAAGAAGAGAAATTGATAATAGCAAAAAAGTTTTTATTGCCGCGTCAAATAAAAGAAAACGGCTTAAAACCGGAAGACGTAAAAATATCCGATTCGGCCATAAAAAAAGTAATACACGAATATACCCGCGAAGCAGGCGTCAGGAACGTGGAAAGGGAACTGGCAAACATTTTAAGAAAAATCGCGAAAGAAATAGCAAAAGGCAAAAAAAGTCCTTTTGAAATAGACGAAAAAAATATCGCTTCATATTTAGGGCCGATAAAATTTTTCTCCGAAACAGCCGAAAGGACTTCCGAGCCGGGAGTAGCAACCGGGCTTGCATGGACGCCGCAGGGCGGAGAGATTCTTTTTATAGAAGCAAATAAAATGAGCGGCAAGAAGGGGCTTACCCTAACGGGGCAACTGGGACAGACTATGCAAGAGTCCGCGAAAGCCGCGCTGTCTTATGTCAGGTCAACAGCAAAAAAATTAAAAATTGACGAGAAATTTTTTGAAAAACAAGACATTCATATTCATGTGCCGCAGGGAGCAGTGCCAAAAGACGGCCCTTCGGCGGGAGTAGCAATAGCCACATCGCTTGTATCCATGCTGATGGGAAAACCCGTGAAATACGACGTGGCAATGACGGGAGAAATCACGTTAAAAGGAAAAGTTTTACCTGTGGGCGGCATCAAAGAAAAGGTGCTTGCGGCTTCCCGCGCGGGCATAAAAGAAGTAATACTGCCGGCTTTAAATAAAAAAGATTTGGAAGAACTGCCGCCGCATGTCAAAAAAGAGTTGAAGTTTACATTCGTAAAAAACCTTGACGAAGTTTTAAAACACGCCCTGAAGAATTAGACCAAAGACAAGAGACTATAGACTAAAGACCGGAAACAAAATTAAAATTTCAAAAAAAAGTCTTCGGTCATTGGTCTGCAGTCTATCGTCTATCTTTCTTTATCCCTTCCCCATTCCGGGCAACCTGCGATGGCTGGCTCTTTTTGAACGCCATCTTAACTTATTTTTCTTCTGCTTGCGGTTCCTATTTTTTCTTCCCATTTCGTTTACCTCGCTTAAATTTTGAAGCGCTATTATAAGTAGTTAAACATTTAATGTCAAAAATTACTTTTTTATAAAAAAGTAAAAACTCAATCCCCAGAAAATGATGAAAATTGTTGCAGGGATATTATTAATCAAAGAATTAAAAAAACCATACCTTGAGAGGACAAGCAAAATAAAAATAAAACCCTCTCACACCTCTTAAGAAGTGTGAGAGGGAATCCTCTGTTAGAAAATTATGTATTATAACCTTTCAGTTAAGGCAGATTCACAGTTATAGTACCGTTCTGGTCAATAATTACCTCAATGCCTGCCGCAGGAGTCCCAGCCGGAGCTGTTACAGTAGCAGTAAAGGTAGTTGCAGTCACATCGGTAATAACCGGGGTGCCAGTAAAGTAAATATTACCAGTGAGATCTATCTGGTCGGATATAGCAGCCCAGTCACCATACGTACTAAACTCCGCGAAGTATATTCTTTCTGCTGTTCTGATAGAGCCAGCCAGCGCTTGTCCCTCGCTTGACATTGCTCTTAGTGTATTTGCCCTATAGAGCGGGACTGCTACTGCCGCCAAAATACCTACTATAATGACCACCACCATCAATTCTACAAGGGTAAAACCCTTCTTACTATGCAGTAGTTTCCTCATGTTCTTTCACCTCCCCTCTTTTTAAGGTTATTTCAACCTTTACCCTATTCCACTTTTATTATAACCCCGATTGCCCAAAAGTCAACCCCGTTAGAGGTAAGAAGTGCCAATGTATTTGGTATTAAAAGAATATAATTCCCTGCAGGATTGTATTGAGTAACCGGTACTTCTGACGTCCCGATAAAATATCGGGACGAACTCTAACGGGGTCAACCCCGTTAGAAATTTAAAAAACCTGCATATCTATTTTTACCAAGCATAGTTTGCAATGCTGCGTAATAATCATCAGGCATTATATTAAATTTCTTTACGGGGTCAATACCCCCACGGAGCAGAAAGCATTCATTTATAGGGGAGATAATGCCCTATCCACAAAACAATAAACTCCCATTTCTTTACAAGTTCAAAAATGATAGAATAAGTCCCCAAAATTAGATTAAAGAATAGGAGGGACAAAGCATGAATAAAAATAGCTTCATTAGAAGATTCGCTGTTATTTCATTTATTGCTTTTTCCGCTATACTTTTAATAAATTCGAGTTATGCTTTTGATATGGAAAGGCAACCGAAAGAAGAAAGAAGCAAACAAGAATTGGAACAACTTCAAGAACAGTTCAAATGGTGGCCGACCGATGCACAGCCAAGTCCCGTGCAGGACAGCGAGCGCGGCGGTTATTGGTGGTGGCCCACACAGCCGGGCGAAATAACTCCGTGGGGAAACCGGGGTTATGTTTATGTTTATAAGATAATTTTTGATTATCAAGAGGAAGAACTCCCGCCCGCCAAACCGCAGGAGATGCGGCCTTCCCTGCTCATAAAGAAAATAATAAAAAATGTAAAAATTTATTTTGATTTTGACAAATCTAACCTGCGCGAAGACACCATCGTTATTCTCAAAGAGGCAGTCAGAATATTAAACAGAAATCCCGAGTCAAGCATCTTGATTACCGGGAATTGCGATATTCGCGGGCCTGAGGCTTACAACAAAAAATTGGGCAAAAATCGCGCCGAATCGGTGAAAAAATTCATGCTTGAGAAGGGCATTAACGAAAACCACATCAAAATAGTAAGCCGAGGTAAACTCGACGCGGTCGCTCCCGTCACGGACATAGTAGGAATGCAAAAGGATAGGAATGCCCAGTTTATGATAGCCGAAGTTCAGGAAGTGATGATGCCTTCTCCCGGCAAAGCACAAGAGATGCAGGCGAAGCAAATAGAGGAAGGGAAATTCCTGATAGAAAAGCAGGAAACCATAGAGTCGCAAATAAAAGCTTCAACAAGAGAATATGTAGTTAAAAAAGGCGATACGCTTTCCAAAATTGCCCAAGAGCAACTGGGCAGGGCTTCCCGCTGGAAATACATCTACGAACTCAACAAGGATAAAATAAAAGACCCGAATAATTTAAAACCGGGGCAAAAAATAATTATACCGATAGAATAAACCCACTCCCCATGCTAAAGCACTGGGCTTTACGGGGGCGGGGTAAAACAAAAAACGGAGGAACAAAAATATGGTTTTTAAAATTACTGTCGTCATTGTCGCCATTTTACTTTTGGCCGGCTGTGTCACGACATCTACGACCCCCAAAAACCAAACACCGCAATTTCAAAGCCAGATAAAAGAATTACAGGATAAGGTAAACATTATTGAACGTGAACTGCAATCCAGGGCAAGAAAAATCAGTAAAATAGAGATGGAACTTGAAAAAATAAGAAAAGAAGAAGCTGCCGCCAAACAAAAAATCGAGACAATTCCGACGGTAAATTTATCGGTTCGGCAGATACAAACCGCTTTGAAAAACACGGGATTTTATGAAGGAGCAATCGACGGCAAATTAGGGCCGCAGACAAGAGCAGCGATAAAAGAATTCCAAAAAGCGCACGGTCTCAAAGTCGACGGTATTGTTGGAAAACACACAACAACAGAACTGAATCAGTATCTGGAATAATGATTAGTATTATTGCCTTTTAGATAAGGCATCCCACTATGCATTATTTAAGCGAGCAGCACATCTTTATTTTTCTTGTTCAAGTCTTTCTACTGCTGGGATTAGCCCGAATCCTCGGCGAAATTTTCAATAAATGGAAACAGCCTCCTCTAACTGCGGAAATCCTGATAGGCATTATTTTAGGAAAAACTATTTTGGGCAGATTTTTCCCTGGGCTGCACCAGTATATTTTCCCGCCTGATATCGTCCAGCAAAGCATGTTTGAAACCGTTGCCTGGCTGGGCGTTTTATTTTTACTCTTGGAAATAGGGCTTGAAATAGATTTCTCAAGCGCCTGGCGGCAAAGAGGAGACGCGTTAAAAATATCCTTATCGGACATTGCCATTCCCATGACTCTCGCTTTCATTTCCTGTGTTCTTCTTCCTGATTCCTATTTGGTAGACCCGTCAAAAAGAATAATCTTCGCAGTTTTTATGGCTACGGCACTGACTATAAGCGCCATGCCGATAACCGCCAGAGCCCTGCATGATTTGAAATTATCAAAAACGGATTTGGGATACTTAATAATGTCCGCGTTTTCGGTTAACGATGTCCTTGGCTGGCTGATATTCACGGTAGTTTTAGGCATTTTTACACAAATCAAGTTCAATATAGGTTCCGCCTTCTTTATATTTTCCCTAACAATCAGCTTCGCCGTTTTGTGCCTTACTATAGGCAGAAAATTCGTCGACCGTTTTATTTCTAAAATACATTCCCAAAATTTGCCTGAGCCTGCAACCTCTCTGACTTTCATTTGCCTTTTAGCCGTTTTATGCGGCGCAATAACCCAAAGAATAGGCATCCACGCTTTATTCGGTTTCTTTTTGGCAGGCATAATGGCAGGGAGTTCGCCTGCGCTTTCTGAAAGAACCCGCCAGATTATTTCTCAGATAGTTTACGCTTTATTCGTTCCGCTATTTTTCGTAAACATAGGATTAAAAGTCGACTTCTGGGTCAATTTCGATATTTTTCTTGTTCTTCTATTGTGCGTCGTAGGAATCGGCGGCAAATTTTTCGGCGCATGGGTTGGAGTCAACCTAACAAAAATCGACAAATCTAACCGCCTTCCGATCGCAATCGCTCATACGCCCGGAGGCGTGATGGAAATCGTAATAAGTATGTTGGCTTTGGAATACAATCTGATTACTACGAAAGTATTTGTCGCAATCGTTTCCAGCGCCGTTATTTCATGTGTAATACTGGGACCATGGTTAAGTTATGCTATTAAAAAACGCAAAAGGATAAGTATTTTGGAATTCTTCTCGCGCAGAGCAATAATCCCCGATTTATCAAATGAAAATAGAGACGCGGCCATAAAAAAACTTTGCGAAATTATTCATGAACAAGAGGGGATTTCAAATATGGAAGTAATTTATAAGGCAGTATTAGACCGGGAAAAATCAATGGGAACGGCAATGGAAGAAGGAATAGCCGTCCCGCACGCACGTCTTCCTTTCATAAAAAAACCTGTTATTGCTTTCGGCAAGTCCGTATCCGGGATAGACTGGAATTCACCCGACGGAGAGCCGACTCATTTTATATTTTTAATACTCACGCCCACAGATAACGATGTGCAGGTCCAAATACTAAGTGCCATAGCAAAAGCTCTAGGCAACAAAAAAGTTAGAAATAAACTCTTAAACGCAAAAGACACTCAGGATATTTGGAATATATTCGAAAATTGCATGGGGATAATAAAACGCGGCTAACTATTAAATGCCTTGCATAAGAAACATTTTGTTATTGTTATATTGACAATTATCTTAGTATTTATTTTTTCCATAACGCAAGGAGGTGAGAACATGAAAATAATAAGTCTAGAGTTTCAGAATAATCAACTCATGCCCAGCAAGTTTACCTGTGACGGAGAAAATATTAATCCTGCCTTAGTCATTGAGAATATACCTCAGGGAGCAAAAAGTCTGGCCCTGATTATGGATGACCCTGATGCGACAATAGGAACTTTTGTGCACTGGGTAACTTTTGATATTCCCGTGACTTCCAAAATCGAAGAGGGCAGCACACCGGGCAAAAAAGGAAATAATACCACGGGTCAAAAGAAATACATTGGTCCCTGCCCGCCATCCGGAACACACCGATATTTTTTCAAGATATATGCGCTTGATACGATATTAAATCTAAACGAAGGCATAACCAAAGCCCAATTAGAAGAAGCCATGGACAATCACATACTCGACCAAGCAGAACTGATTGGATTGTATAAGAAAAGATGAGTCATATCTGCCAAAAATGTAAAAAAAGTTTTAGGAAAGATGAGGTTTTTGTCATTGACGATAAGAATATCTGTGTTTCCTGTATATACGGAAAGACAGAACCTTTCAAGATGTATCCTATCGGCATGGTAAAAAACGGTTTAGCACTTAACAGTACAAATTTTGGAACTTCGGGGAAAAAGGGCATATCCTGCATAGAACTATTACCTTCTCAAAAACCATTTTTATACAAACTTGAAGAAGAGAAATATATAACGGTCGTGTATTATTTACATAAATCCGATAAGGTAAAATCCGTTTTTCATAGAGGCCTGGACGGTAAAAGAGTCGGTGTTTTTGCTTCAAGAACTCCCCATCGATTATCCAAAATAGCCATTCAAGATGTAAAATTAGTAAAAACGAACGGAACTAAACTATATGTCGAAGGACTGGATGCAATCGATGGCAGTCCCGTAATAGATATAAAAATGAAATGGAATGGGGAGGGAGAATAAAGATGAAAAAATCAGTTTTAGTAGCCACCATATTAGTAGCAGTTATATTAGCTTTATCGATTGCCCTTTCGATTAAAAATGTAATAGCCAAAAAAGCCATATCATCCGGCGTGAAGGCTATGACCGGACTGAAGTTAAGTATCGGAAGTATAAACGTAGGTATATTTAAAAGTGCTATCGGCATAAAAGATTTAAAGCTGCAAAATCCGGGCGGATTCCAAGACAAATTTATGGTAGATATGCCGGAAATTTATATTGATTATGATTTAAGAGCTTTTCTAAACAAAAAGATCCACCTTGAGGAAGTACGGCTTAATCTAAAAGAACTAGTAGTCGTCAGGAACGCAGAGGGTGAGCTTAACCTAAATTCCTTAAAAGTCGTTAAAGATACAAAGACAGCTCCCGCAAAAGAAGAAAAACCGAAAGAGGGAGAATTCTTAATTGATTTATTGCAGCTAAAAATAGGCAAGGTTATATTCAAAGATTATTCTCAAGGCAAAAAGCCCCAAACAACGGAATTTAATTTAAATATTGACGACAGATATGAAAATATAAACGACCCCACTGAATTTGTAAGTTTAATTATAACCAAAACGCTCAAAAATACGGCAATTGAGACCCTTACTGATTTTGATTTGAAATCTTTGGAAAGAAAAGCAGGCGGGCTTCTGAAAAATGTAAAAGAATCAGCTAAGGATATACTTAATAAGGCAAAGGAAGAAGGCGAAAAAGCTATGGAGAAGTTAAAGGATATCCTGCCTCCCGAGAAATAGAACAAACATACTTAATAATAGAGTATCAAAAAGCATCAAGATTCTAATCTCCCTCCATAGTTTCACTCTCCCCGCAGATTTGCCTTAGCAAATCTAGCCGCGGGGACAAGCCACAAAATCATCCTATCCTGTTATAATAATTTACTGTGTCTAAAACCTTCGGTAAGTTCAACCTTCCCCCTTTCCCTTGATTTATTCATTGTGTCTGATAAAATGTCCAGTGTTAGCAAATGTCCTTTAAATAGTGGACATTTATAATTAGAAGATTATTCTAAAAGGAGAGTGTTTATGAAAACTGATTTTAGCGACAAAGCTTCTATAGTGATTCGGGCTATGTTGTCTCAACCCAAAAAGAGATGGGCGATAAGGGATTTTGAGAAAGGGTTTGACATAGGAAAGAGCAGAACGGCTGCAGTGTTGTCTTCTTTAAGGAAAAAGGGGTTCATAAGTGGTATTCCGTCGGGAAGGTTAGCTTATAATGTTCTTGTAAATAAACAAGCTTTAGTGAAAGAGTGGACCAAATTTTATAACTTCGACCTTAACGAGATTCATCTTTATTATTCACCACAAAACAATATATTGCCTAAATTGAAAAATTATGTTGAAAGCAGAGGTTTATCCGACAAATATGCTCTTACACTTCATACCGGCGCAAATTTTATCACTAACTATGTAAATATCCAACATACATACTGCTATCTAACTAATGAAAATTTTAAGGAATTATCGCTTGATATTTGTCAAGCTTTGGATTTAAAACAATTAAGAAAAGGCGGTAACTTTTTTCTCGTTAAACCATATTACAAACAAGGCGTATTTGAGGGCAGGCAAAAAATAAGAGGATATAACATAGTTTCAAATCTTCAGTTATATTTGGATTTATTCAATTTTCCGCAAAGAGGAAAAGAACATGCGGAATATTTATTGAAAATCATAAAAGAAAAAGGAGAGAGTTTTGTCTAACGGGCATTCTACCGAAAAACTTTTAATCAAGGTAATTACTGACCTAAGTGATTTTTTGCCATATTTAGTATTAGTGGGTGGTTGGGTGCCATATATCTATGCTAAATATATATGGGGAAATGTTAAAAACTTGGCAGTTACCACAAGTGATATTGATTTTGGCGTTGTATTTATTAGGCACAGCAAAAATAAAGGAACTATAGCGTCTTGTGTAAGAAAGTTAGGTTATGGTGAACATCACGAGTCTATGGACAGACCAATTCCGTTCGTGCCGGTGGTTAAAAGTAAGGAAGGCAACGAAAAAGCTGATGTGGAATTTATTGTTGATCTAAAGCCCTCAAAATACATGAAAGAGAAATTAATTGGCAAGGAAATAAAAATTAACGAAATCAAACATTTTAATCTATTGCTTGAGTCAATAACGAAAATAAGTATAGTTGGCCAACTTGTACAAATACCTACAGAATCAATCTTTGTGTTTCATAAATTGTTGACATTTATACAGAGAGAAAATAAGGAGAAATTAAGAAAAGACCTTTATTATGTTTACTATATGTTAAGATTTTGTCCAAGGAAAGACAGACTTATTGAAAATGTTAAGTCATTGATAAAAGATAAAGGTGAAGGAGAAAGTGTAGTTGTGAATATCCAAAAATATTTTAGTAATCACGATTCCGAAGGCCCAATTTTCATTGAACAAGAAAATGGCTCTGACTATTTTATTGACAATATCCGAGAAGATGCTTACAAAAAGATTACTCAATTATTAGGCTAAACGTATTACACTAAAATGCAAAGAGTATACCCAATCAATAAAACATAAAATCTGAATCTTCTTCCCCTCCCCCATCCCCGCAGATTTGCCTTAGCAAATCTAGCCGCGGGGACAAGCCACAAAATTATCCTATCCTGTTATAATAATTTAAAATGCTTATCAAAAACACAACGATAGAATCTTTTGATAAAACGAAAATCGCTTTAAACCATTTCAAAAAAGACGGCAGAGATGCCGTCTTAATTATCTGCCATGGGTTTGCAATGTCGAAAGATTCAAAACCTTTTATAGCCCTTTCCAATGACCTTTTCGAACTATACGATATTATCGCTATAGATCAGCGGGGGCATGGGGACAGTGAAGGTGTTTTTAGTTTTTCTGCAAAAGAGCACGAAGACGTAAAAGCGGTAATTGAATATGCCAAAGAAAAAGAAAATTATACGAATATTTATCTGATGGGATTTTCTTTGGGAGCCGCTTCTTGTATTATTGAAGTCGCCCAAAATAAGAACGTAAACGGCCTGATTACCATAAGCGCGCCGATTAGTTTTGAAAAGGTTGAAAACCGCTTCTTCCATAAAGATGCGCTTATACCCGGAATCAAAAAATCCGGCAACCATACCTTTAAAATGCGATTGGGAAATATGTTTGCGAGAAAAGAAAAACCTATTGATGTTATTGACAACACATCTCCAATACCGATTTTGTTAATTCAGGGAGAAAAAGACCCGATTATTTTCAAGCACCACGCAGAAGCACTTTACGAAAAAGCCAAAGACCCGAAGAAATTGATAATTGTAGAAAAAGGACTGCATGCGGAAGATTTATATATCAACAATCCAAAAGAATTTATATCTTTGTGTAATTCGTGGCTAAAGGAATGTAAGAATGGAATTTAAACGTAAAGGTATCTTTTATGCTATTGAGTGTAATCCCGAATTCTAAAACGGCTGAAAAATTTTTCGTTGTAAACAACTCAATATTTTTCTATCCAGAATTCGGGATGACATTCAAGGGTTTTTCAGAATAGTAAACTCATGAAGAAATTTAAGCGTAGAGATGTATTTTATGTTTATATCCTTGAATGTCAAAAGGGAACATATTACACGGGTTATACAAATAATCTGGAAAAGCGACTTAAATTGCATAATAATGGTAAAGGAGCAAAATATTTAAGAGGCAAGGGCCCGCTAAAGCTGGTATGGGCTAAGGGATATAAATATTTGCGCTACGCGATGAGCGCTGAGTATAAAATAAAACAATTAAACCGCAGGCAAAAAGAATCACTGATTAACGGTATGAGATTGGATAAGGTGTTCAGCAGGAAAAAATGAATAGAAATAAAGATGAAAACTCCTCGCGCATAGATATCGGGTTAGACGCTGCTGCGCAGCCTTTAACCCGAAGCGCTTCGGAGTGGCACCCAAAAGTCTTTATTCAGACTTTTGGGTGCCAAATGAATAAATACGACTCCGAAATTATGAAGTCGCTTTTGCTCAAAGAAGGATGTAAATTTACCGACGACTGGCAGGAATCTGACGTGATACTGGTTAATACCTGCAGTGTAAGGCAGCACGCGGAAGAAAGAGTCTACTCATATTTATGGAAATGGAGCAACTATAAGCAAAAGATAAAACCCAACCTGATAATCGGCATATGCGGATGTATGGCTCAGAAAGAGGGAATAAACCTGTTGACAAAAATCCCTCACTTAAATCTTGTGTGCGGGACTTACAGTATTCCCAACATTCACGAGTTTGTAAGCGATTTATTAAAAACCAATGGAAAGCGCATTGAAACTTCAAAAGTTTATGCTGATTTTCCTGCGCCTCTTTATGAAGCAAGGGACAGTAAAATATCTGCATGGGTAGCAATTATGCGCGGATGCAATAACTACTGCGCATATTGTATAGTGCCGTATGTCAGGGGCAGAGAAACAAGCCGCCCGATGGAAGAAATAGAGAAGGAAGTCAGGGAATTGGCGCGCAAAGGAATAAAAGAAGTCACGCTCCTCGGCCAAAATGTCAATTCTTACGAAAACCCCCTTAGAAATTCTATGGAATTTCAAGGACCAAAGTCCCGGAAATCTTTCAGATTTCTCGGTGGAAACCCGAAACCCGAAACCCGAAACAGCTTCGCTGAACTATTAAAAAAGATAAACGATATAAAAGGAATTGAGAGGATACGGTTTACGACTTCTCACCCCAAGGATATGTCTATGGCTACAATTGAAGCAGTTAGGGATTTGCCTAAAGTTTGCGAACACATTCATTTGGCTCTTCAGTCCGGTTCCGATAAAATTCTTAAACTTATGAACAGGAAATATACACGAAAGCAATATAAAGAACTCATTGATAAAATCAGAGTAAATATTCCCGATGTTAGTATTACAACCGATATAATGGTCGGTTTTCCCACCGAAACAGAGGATGATTTTATGGACACTTATAATTTGGTGAAGGAAATAGAATTCGATGCGTCTTATATATTTAAGTATTCTACAAGGCCCGGCACAAAAGCCGCAGAGATGGAAGATAATATTCCGGAAGAAACCAAAAAAGAACGGCTAAATAAACTTCTTGCTCTGCAAAAAAGAATAGCACAAAATAAGAACGAAAAGTTAATCGGCAAAGAAGTCGAAATACTTGTTGAAAGATGTGATATAAAAAAGAGTGAAACCACGTGCAATCTCGCCATTGCATCAGTGGCGGATTATTACGTGGGGAAGACTCGCAATTTTAAGTCCGTCTCATTCAAAAGCGATAAAGATTTAACAGGAAAACCGGTAAAAGTAAAGATTACAGGGGTAAGAGGTGGGTTATTGGAGGGAGATGTAATTTAGTTATCCAACACGTCGTCTTTCGTAAAAACTTTCTCCCGAAGCACCTACAACATAAAGAGCCACAAACTTATTCTGCCATTGTATAGTTATTGAATCTAAGAAGGAATTCATTTTGATTTTGGAATTAGCTTTGTCATGGCAAAAAGCTATAGAGTCGTCAAAATACACCAACAATGCAGTATTGTGAGGCGGACTTTTCGTCATCTTATCATTAATACGCTCAATAATTCGTTCTTTAACTTTCTGGTTTATATCTTCACATCGATGCGCTTCATTATCTATAACACTAATTTTCTTGCCTGTTTTCTCATCTCTTTTAATTAAAACATTCCCTGCCAAGACATTATTTAAATGATATTTCATTCTTGCCTTTTCTGCTTCATCAAAGTCTGTAACTGTAATTTCAAGATAATTAGGAATGTCTTCCCTACAAGTTAAAACCTCGACATCATAAGGTGGATTGCTCATAATAGGCTTAACTTTTATTCTATCCCATTCTACAAGTTTATTCTGAAGTAAAAGATAAAGAGGGAATAGTTCTTCATAAAATTTTTTAGCTATGCCTTCATGCAAAAGATTCTGTGTTTCAAGCTCTTCTTTTAGTGTTTTGGTTATTGCTAACTTTTCTTTAAACCAATCAACATATTCTTGGGGTGTTCTTGGTTGAGAAATCTCGTTTTCTTTTATATACTCCTCAAATTTCATTTACTTTCTTCTGTTTTCACTAGCTAACTGATATAAAAAGGATATAGGATTTATCTTATATCCATACTACGAGTAAAAACTGTCCCATCAACTCGAACGGGAATACCAATAATATTTTGAACTTCAACCGGAACAGTTCCTAAATGTTCAATATTTTTAACATCAACTGGAATATTCCCTACTGTTCCTGCAATTATTACATAGGGTAACCCCTCATTCGTTGTCTTATTAGAATCCACTTCTGCTCGAACTGATGGGATTGTATTCATTACACAAATCCAAACCAAACAAACAGCAATCACACTTAAAACAATTTTTGTATAAGTATCAATCTTCATACAATCCTCCTTTTTTTATCCTATCTTTTTCCCTTATTTCTACTATCCCTTGCGTAAACCGCTCGTAAATTCTGTCGTTTTAGTAAAGCGATAATATAACTTCTGAACAATAGAGCAATTGACATTAGACCGCTCTTGAGCCTTTTTGTCTATTGTTCTACTTTCTATTGCTCAATTGCTCTGCTAAATTTTGCGGAGCAAAAATCATGGCGGACTGCGTCCGCTAAGATTATTTTATCTTTGAACAATAGAGCAATGGAGCATTAGACCGCAATTGAGTTTTTTTATCTATTGTTCTATTTTCTATTGCTCAATTGCTCTGCCACCCCTGCTTTCTTGCGAAAGCAAGAAGGGGTGGCTGCCCAGCCTGGACTCGAACCAGGAAAACGAGATCCAGAATCTCGCGTGTTACCAATTACACCACCGG
>Ga0272442_10005538_pt1 | contig 16831 bp, 14 predicted proteins | sample SSMForm2O_FD_200262 | JGI IMG/M metagenome (GOLD analysis project Ga0272442, IMG submission 200262) | Marine sediment archaeal communities from Little Sippewissett salt marsh, Falmouth, MA, United States - SSM-Form-2O | ecosystem: Environmental > Aquatic > Marine > Wetlands > Sediment ... | reverse complement strand
CCCTCGAACGTGTAACGAGCGGTCTTGAGCGTGTAGGTGAGCAGGATATCCTCTTCGGAGATGTCGTTTATGCGGCTTATGTCGTTCACCACGTCAAGGAACTCGCCTATGCCCGTATCCCGGCACATCTTCAGGAACTGTGAGAGCGCTTTCTGCTTGCGGCGGGGATCTTCCTCGAAGCTCATGAGAGTTTCCACGGCCATGGTGTAAAGCACGTCCCCCGCCACTATGCTGAGGTTGGGGCCCAGGGAGTCGCGATCGTTCCTGCCGAGCTTTTTGTTAAAGACCTTGTGGAGTGTGGGCAGACCCCTGCGCAGGTCGGAATCGTCTATGACGTCGTCGTGCATCAGGAAAAAATCGTGCGCGAGCTCCAGCGAAAGCGCGCAGCGGATGATCTTGCTGTAAACGGCTTTTTTCCTGCGGGTGTACCCCATGTAGCTTATGACCATCAGCATGGGGCGGACCCTTTTGCCGTCCCTTTCGGCGAAATCCCGTATGCCCTCGTACAAAAGCCCGGCGGAAGACCCCTTGACGATATCCATTCTCGCGGTTTTAAGGTATTCCCTGAGGCCGGTATCGATATCTTTTCTTATCCCCTCAAGCATGTGGAATACTGTAGCACACGGCGGGCTCAGGGGTCAAGAGCCAAAGAGGGGCGGGTTTTATAGCTTGCTACAAGCCGTTATATGTGATATTTTACCTTTTGACCGCACCGGAGAAAGGCTTATGATACCCGATTTCAAGAGGATACCGGAGGAGTACCGGCAGGAGTATTTCGAGAAGCTCACGCTCTTCATCAAGAGCAGGGTGAACCTTTTGTGCGCCCTGAGCGTATCGCTTTATTTTTTCGCTTCGCTGGCCGGCGCGCTTCTCGAGCCGGAGGATTTCGCGCCGATCGAGCTCGCGCTCGGCGGGGTCCTGATAGCGGGCGGGCTTCTTGTGCTTTTCCTGAACCACAGGGTCAGGTCGTATTTTCCCGCGAAGCTCAACGCGTATCTTTTCACCGCTATACTGCTGGCGCTTATAGTCAGGCTGGGCGTGGATTACGCGGAAGCGGGGATGGCGACGCCCAGCAGCGTGCTTTTAAGCTCCGCGGTCTATCTTTTCGTGCTTTTTCTTGTGTCGATGACCATACCCTGGGCGCCTGTCGAGATCTTGCCGCTCTGGATGATGGTGGTAGCGGCTTTCACGATGGAGTTCCTTCTTGTCAGGGAGATGGCAGACGTCCCGGCGCACCTGTTCGACATGAGGAAGTACCTTACGGGGGTGATATTCACGTTCATGGCCTTCCTTTTGAGCGCTGTGCTTCGCAGGAGGGACATGATAAGGGACGCGGAGAATTTCACGCTTCTCAAGGACGTCGAGTCCAAGAGCAGGCAGATGCGCGAGGAGCTCGAATGGGCCACCCGCATCCAGAAGACCATAATACCCAAGTCCACCAGCACCGATAAGGCGGACCTGGCGGTGGATTACCTGCCCGTATATTACATGGGCGGGGATTACGTGAAGTTCGAGTTCTCGGGAGAGGACAGGCTGGTGTTCCTTATGAGCGATGTTACGGGCCACGGGGTTCCAGCGGCGCTTCTTGTCAACAGGATCCACGCGGAGTTCGAGCGCCTGGCCAAAGACGGAAGGGACCCGGGAGAGCTCATGTTCGAGCTGAACGAGTTCATCAAGGAGGATTTTTCCGACTGCGAGATGTTCCTGAGCGCTTTCTGCGGGCTGCTTGATTTCAAAAAGATGAAGATGCTTTACGCGAATTACGGGCATCCCACGCAGTATTTTTACTCGGCGAAAGACGCTTCCATCCGGGGGATGTGCTCGCAGGCCACGCTCCTCGGCGTTCCGATAGATGACGACGAGGTCCACCAGGCCGAGTTCGAGGTCGACGCTGGGGACAGGGCCCTGCTTTATACTGACGGCGTCATAGAGACCATGGACTCTTCCGGGGAGGAATACGGCATGAGGAGGCTGGAGAGTTTTCTCAGGGATAACCACGGCCTGCCGGTAAGGGAGTTCAACGGTAAACTGCTCAATGACCTTGACGCTTTCAGGGACGGTAAGATCAAGGACGACATATGCCTTCTTACGATAGGGATAAAGAGCCACAGGCACGCGTTCCATTTCGGGAGATAAAGCGGCCCGGCTTTGAAGGCTTTAAAAAAAGGAGAGGAAATGAAACCGAGAAAGAATTACCGCACACGGCCGAAGAAGACCGGGGCGAAAAAGAAACAGAGGGTCCGCTCTCAGGAGAGAAAGCTTGAGGCGCTCGGCTACAAGAGGGAAAAGCTGGATAAGATGACCACGGTCGAGGTCAGGGACCTTCTGAAAAAGGCGATGAAGAAAAAGCAGAAGCCGGTGAAGAAGAAGAAAGCCGCGGCGAAGAAGAAAACGGCGAAAAAGAAATAACCGTCATTCTCCGAGGAGCGCGCGGTAGAAGTTCAGGCTTTTGTCCGCTATCACCGTCCAGGTGAATTCCCTCCGGGCCAGCGCGAGCCCGTTCTTAGCGATCTTCCTGCGGAACGTCCAGTTGCGGTTAAGCACCCTGAGCGCCCATCCCAGGTCCTTTTTGTTGGCGGGGTTCACTATCAGGCAGTCGCGCTTGTTCTTGAGGTACTTTCCTATGCCGGCCCTTTCGCTGACTATCGCGGCCGTCCCGCATGCCATCGCTTCCGCCGCGGACATCCCGAACGGCTCGAACCTGGAAGGCAGGACGAAGAACTTGGCCTTGCGGTAATATGAGGGCATGAGGTGGTCCTTTATGTGCCTGACAAAGAAGACCCTGGTGTTTATCCTCGATCTTTCGATTATTTCCGAAAGCTTTTCTTTCACCTTTTTTTCCTCGTAGTTAGGGCTCATCGAGCCGCCCCCGATCACCACGAAAAGGTCCTTTTCCTTTTTCGCGATATCAGCGAAGGCCCTGAGCAGATAATCCAGCCCCTTGTTGGCGGCGAAGCGCCCCACCCAGAAGCAGTAGTTGGCGGGGACGTCTATCCGCCGGTTCTTTTCGCCTTTCTTCAGCGGCCTGAAAACAGAGGTATTGACGCCCGCGGGCACAACGACGTAGTTCCTGCTCCTGTAGTTGTAGAACTTGCGCGCTCTTTTTATCATCTCGGTGCTGGTCATGACGAGGGCCCGCGTTTTCCTGAATATGGCCCTTTCGACGGAGATCCTCTTCCTGAAGTTGAAGAGCTTTTCCATCTCTTTAGGGTCGCCGCCCATCTGCTCCTTTTTCCAGGCCCCCAGGGAATGGAAGGTATGGACGAAGAAATACCCGAGCCTTTCGGTCAGCTTCATCGCCACGTAGCCGGCGTCCCAGTAGTGCGAATGGTATATGTCGTATGAGAGGCCGTTCTTGCTGATGAACTTTTCCATGTTGCCGGCGAACGTATCGAGATAGGGGAAGAGCCTTTCCTTGGCTATGAACTTGTCGCCCCCGCAGGGGATCCTTATTATCCTGACGTTGCGCGCGACCTTTTCGATCCTTTTCCTGTGCTGGAACTTGCGGGTGTAGATATCCACCTTTATGCCTTTTTTGGCCAGGGCCTTGGAAAGCTCCAGGACGTAGGTGACCTGGCCGCCGGTGTCGGTCTTGCCCAGGATGGGCCTGGCCATGACGTGGCCGTGTATGGTGAGCATGCAGATCCGTTTTATCCGTTCCGCCGGGGCGGGACGGTAAACGGAGTAGTCCTTTTTGACCACTATATCCGCGAGTTTCTTGTGTTTTGATATCATGGAATGCTCTATCTGCAGTATCTTCCTGTCGTAACGGTCTATCTTATCGCGTTTGCGGGCCCGCCTGGTCTTTAGCGTGTCGCTGTATGTCCGGGAAAGGAAGACCCTGCTGTCGGCTTTATCCAGCAGGGCCGTGTAAGTGCCTTCGACTATCATGACCTTCGCGCCCCTGAAGGAAAGTCTTTCCTTTATGATCCTGTCGCGGTCAAAGTCGACGAGCGGTTTGCTTATGGAGGTGTTTTTCCTGGTCTTGAAGGCGCTTACGTGCCTGTTCAGAAGGTCCAGTTTTACTTCCCGCGGCCCCACCATGGACAGGTCAAGCCGCCTTTGCCTGTAATTGGTCTTGGGGGGGAGCCTGAAGTAGTCGTCCTGGTGCAGGGTGACGCTCTTTATCTTCCGGGACCTGAGCTCACGTGCCAGCTCATGGGCTATCTCTGTCTTGCCGGAGCCGGATTCGCCCGATATGGTGATCACGAACCTGGCCGCGGGACCGGAGACCCCGGGCGTCAAAAGGCGGGCTATCCTGTGGGCAGCCCTGGTATGGTATTTCCTTATAAGGAGCTTGTCGCCTCGCATAATTATGGGCAACTCGCGGGAACCGATTTTCGTTGCCATGTATATATTACGTATAATATAATGTTTAGGCAAGAAATTTCTCCCGGCGCCGCGGCGCCGGGATGCTCACTGAAAAGCTATCCAAGGAGGGTTTGATGAAGGTAGCCATGATGGGTTCCTGGAACACCGATTCCGGGGCGTCTATCCACGCGGAGCTGGTGGGGAGGGCGTGGGTGGAAATGGGCATAGACTTGCAGGTCTTTTCCTTTTACAGGCACAGTTTCCACGGTTCCGCGCTGACCGTTAACGCCACCGAGGAGGAGAACTACGTTAAGAGGTGTTTCACCGTGTACGGCGTCCCCAAGCCGGAGATGGATACCAGGCCCCTGCTGGAGGCGGATTACGATATATTCGTCGCGCAGGACCTGGGGATGCTCCCAATGACCCACCTTTTGGACATATTCCCGGAGATAAAGAAGAAGGCCAAGACCGTTAATGTGGTGCACGACGGCGAGCTTTCCAAAAAGCCCGAATACTTTCACTTTGACTGGGACCACGTGGTCTGTTTCGACCGGAGATATTTCGATTTCCTGAAGAACGGCTATCCGGAAGGCATAATCTCCATGATACCTTTCCCGGCATACCCTTACATCCCGGGGGACATCCAGAAGGCCCGCGAGGAGCTGGATCTCCCGCGGGATAAAAAGATCGTGCTTGTCTTCGGCGGGGCCGCGGACTATTCGGTGAACGCCTCACTGGTCCTGGACAGGCTGGCCGAGAAATACGATATCATGCTCCTGGTCGTGACGGAAATAGAGAAGGTGCTCGAGGACTTCAAGCGCATACAGGGTAAGACCGGTTTCGAGATGAAGATAATCGAGCATTCGCCGAGCATGGAGCTTCTTAACAAATACCTTTACGCTTCTGACTGCATGTTCTATAACAAGCCGTCCATGCCGATAATAGTGGTATCCAGCACCATCTTCCAGTGCATGGGTTCCGGCACTCCCATCCTGGCGCTTGATTCCAACTTCACCGATTCCTTCAACAGGGAGGTGATCAAGCACGTCAACTACTACGAGCTGGAGGAGAACCTGCTCGACGTGTTCGAGAAAGGCGAGAAATACCAGAAGCAGCAGAAGGCGATAGCGGAGTATCTTGAGCAGCATTCCGCCCAAAAGGTCGCTGAAAGGTACATCAGGCTTTTCGAGAGCCTGCTTAAAAAGAAATAACGGAAGGAGACCAAGATGGTACTGAAGAGGTATGAAGGCAATCCTATTCTCGCCCCCCGCGGGGATTCCTGGGAGTCAATAATGGTTTACAACTGCGCCGCTATATACGAGGGCGGCAAGGTCCATATCGTCTACAGGGCCCAGGGGGCCAAGACCGGGGTCTCCAGGCTGGGGTACGCCTCCAGCAAGGACGGCTTCAAGATAGACGAGCGGCTGGACTACCCGATATTCGGCCCCTCGCCGGACAGCGACCTGGACGCGCTCGGGATAGAGGACCCCAGGCTGGCCAGGATCGAGGACAGGATATACCTTAACTACACCGCCTACGGCAACAACATGGGCATGGTCTTCCCGGTGACGGGCGTGCAGATAGGCATATCCTCGATATCCGTCGACGATTTCCTGAACAAGAAATGGAACTGGAGCGAGAGGACCTACCCGTTCTACAGGGTGGACAACAAGAACTCCTTCTTTTTTCCCGAGAAGGTGAACGGCAAGTTCGTCCTGGTGCACAGGATCCCGCCGCATATGTGGATCGCTTATTCGGACGACCTGAAGACCTGGGAGAACCAGAAGATACTTTTGAGCCCGCAGTTCCGGTGGGAATATTTCAAGATCGGCGGCGGAGCGCCTCCGATCAAGACGGAAAAGGGATGGATACTCATCTACCACGGGGTGGACGACAAGATGAGGTACCGCCTGGGCGTGGCGCTGCTTGACCTGGAGGACCCGGGCAAGGTCCTGAAAAGGTATGACAAGCCGTTCCTGGAGCCGGAGGCCGATTACGAGAAGAACGGCGTGGTCCCCAACGTGACGTTCACCTGCGGGGCTGTCCTGATAAAGGATACGGTCTACGTCTACTACGGCGGCGCCGATACCGTGGTATGCGTGGCGACGGCCACTGTAAAAGAGATACTCGCCCTGATGGGCGCCTGACGCATATGAAAAGCAGCAAGAACACTTCCGCCGCGGGCTTGAAGAACAAGACCGTGGAGCAGCTGAAAGAGGACTTCATACACAACAGGCGTTACTCTCTCGCCAAGGACCTCTACACCGCGACCGACTACGACAACTACCGGTCCGTGGCGATGTCCATACGCGACCGCCTGATAGACAAGTGGATACTCACCCAGCAGCGCTATCATGACGAGAACCGCAAAAGGGTGTATTACCTTTCGCTGGAGTTCCTTCCCGGACGGCTTCTCGGGAACAACATCATAAACATAGGCCTGGAGGGCGAGACCGGCAAGGCCCTGGAGGAGATGGGCTACGACCTGGAGGAGCTTTATGAGCAGGAGGTAGACCCGGGCCTGGGCAACGGCGGCCTCGGGCGCCTGGCCGCGTGCTTCCTGGACTCGATGGCGACGCTGGCCATACCCGCCACGGGTTACGGCATCAGGTACGATTACGGCATCTTCAAACAGAAGCTGATCAACGGCTACCAGGTCGAGGTCCCGGACGAGTGGCTGAACCTGGGCAACCCCTGGGAGTTCGAGCGGCCCGAGTTCACCCTGAAGGTGCGGTTCGGCGGTAAGACCGTGACGCGCACGGACAGGAACGGCAGGTTCCGAGTGGACTGGATAGACACCAGCGACGTGCTGGCCATGGCGCACGACGTGCCCATACCCGGTTACAGGAACGACATCGTCAACAACCTCAGGCTCTGGTCGGCAAGGAGCACCGAGGATTTCGACTTCGAGTACTTCAACGACGGCGACTATATAAAGGCCTGCCAGAACAAGATACTCTCGGAGAACATCTCGCGCGTCCTTTACCCGAGCGACAACGTCTACAAGGGGCTGGAGCTGCGCCTCAAGCAGGAATATTTCTTCACCTCGGCCTCGGTGCAGGACATCATACGGCGCTTCAAGATGCACAACGACGATTTCCGCTCTTTCCCGGACAAGGTCGCCATACAGCTCAACGACACGCACCCGGCCGTGGCGATAGTGGAGCTCATGCGCATACTTATCGACGAGGAAGACCTGGACTGGGAGACCGCCTGGGACATAACGGTGAGGACCTTCGCTTTCACCAACCACACGATGATGCCGGAGGCCCTGGAGAGCTGGCCGGTATCGCTTTTCGGGAAGCTGCTGCCGCGGCACCTTGAGCTTATCTACGAGATCAACATGCGCTTTTTGAGGGAAGTCACCAAGCATTACCCGCACGACCTGGACAGGCCCGCCCGGATGTCTCTGATAGAGGAAGGCCCCCGCAAGAAGATCAGGATGAGCCACCTCTGCATAATGGGGAGCCACTCAGTGAACGGCGTCTCCAAACTGCACACGGAGCTTTTAAAGACAAAGCTTTTCAGGGATTTCAACGATTTCTATCCCCACAAGTTCAACTCCAAGACCAACGGCATCACGCAGAGGAGGTGGCTTAGGAAGGCCAACCCGGGGCTTTCGGAGCTCGTCACCAAAAAGGCCGGGGAGGGGTGGGTGACGGACCTTCCTGACCTGAAGAAACTCGAAGGCTTCGCCTCCGACGCGGCCTTCGGCGAGGAATGGCGCGGGGTCAAGAGGCGGAACAAGCTGGAACTGGCTAAATACATAAAGGATACGGCCAATGTCAGCATCGACCCCGATTCGATATTCGACGTCCAGATAAAAAGGATACACGAGTACAAGCGCCAGGTGCTTTTCGCGTTCTATCTCATCGCGCAGTATATAAGGATAAAGAACAACCCGAACGGTGATTTCGTCCCCCGCACGGCTATAGTGGCCGGGAAGGCCGCGCCGGGCTACACGATGGCGAAACTCATAATAAAGTTCATAAACAACATCTCCGAGGTCATAAACAAGGACCCGGATGTCAGGGACAAGCTCAAAGTGGTGTTCCTCGAGAACTACCGCGTCACTCTCGCCGAGCGTATATTCCCCGCCAGCGAGCTTTCCGAGCAGATATCCACCGCCGGGAAAGAGGCTTCCGGCACGGGTAACATGAAGTTCATGCTTAACGGCGCCGTCACCATAGGCACCTGGGACGGGGCCAACATCGAGATCGCCGAACAGGTCGGGCCGGAGAACATCTTCGTGTTCGGCCTGAAGGCTCACGAGATAGACGAGCTCTGGGCGAGGGGCTACAACCCGCGCGACTACCTGCAGAAGAACCCGCTCCTGGAGGAGGCGTTCCGCCTGGTGCAGGAGGATTTTTTCTCGCAGTTCGAGTTCAAGATCTTCAAGCCGCTGTGCGATTCGCTGCTGTGGCACGACAGGTTCCTGGTGTTCGCCGATTTCGAGGATTACCTGTTCACGCAGGACAGGGTCTCGGAGGCGTATAAGGACGCCGCCGCGTGGACCAGGATGTCCATCATGAACACGGCCAGGTCCGGGGTCTTCTCGAGCGACAGGACCGTCCGCCAGTACGCCGACGAAATATGGAAGGTGGAACATGCCTGATGACGGGATGCCGAAAGGCGTAAGGATATACGGGGTGCTGCTGATACTTTACGGCCTATACAATCTCGTGGGCCTGGGCAGCTACGGCCAGTTCTCGATGATGTTCCGGCCGCTCGTTACGCCCGTGGTGATAGCGATCTACGGCTTTACAGCGCTTTACGGTATATGCGGAGTTTACTGCGGGATAAAGATACTCCGGCTTGAGGACTGGGCCCGGAGGCTGATGGTGGTCATGACGGCTGTAAGCGTTACCGTCGGGCTTCTTCTTAACAGGCTGGTCATGGGAAACTTCATGGAATTTCTGGCTCAAGAGGCGTCGCAGGTCCCGCCCGACATGGCCGGTTCCGTTTACAGGTTCGCGGTCATCCTGACGGTCCTTGTTACGCTCTTCGAGCTGTCGATAATATACTACTTCACGCGCCCCGGCATCACCCGCCAGTTCAGTTAAGGGGGACGTTTCCGCCCCCTCTCAGTTAGGGGGGACGTTTCCGCTCCCTCTAACTACTCATGCCGCAAGGGTTTACAAGTGATGACAAAAGTTTTTTGATCTTATGAAGAAATACATACTTCATGAGCCGACCGGCAAGGTCGAGACTCACATAGATTTTAAAGGCAATCTCAACCAGCAGCAGTATGAGGTTGTCACTCGCGCCGAGGGCCCGTGCCTTGTGCTTGCCGGGGCCGGCAGCGGCAAGACAAGGACTCTCATATACCGCCTTGCGTATCTGCTGGAGCGCGGCGAGTCTCCAAGGAGCGTTCTGCTCATGACCTTTACCAATAAAGCCGCCCGCGAGATGCGCGACAGGACGGAGATGCTGCTTAAGTATACGCCCAAGGGCCTGTGGAGCGGGACCTTCCACCACGTGGGCAACAGGTGCCTGCGCATGTTCGCCCGCGAGGTCGGTTTTGAAAGGGATTTCGGCATACTCGACCAGCACGATTCACTTGATCTGGTCAAGGCCAGCATGAAAAAGGTGAGCGCCAGAGCCAGGGAGGAGAGGTTCCCCAAGCCCTCCGTCGTACAGTCCATCATAAGCCTCTCAGTCAATACGGGCCGGACCATAGAGGATGTCCTTGAGGACAGGTTCCCGTATTTCGCAAGGTTCACCGAGGATATACAGGAAGTCGCGAAGATATACGATTCCAAGAAAAAAAGTTCCGGCAACATGGACTACGACGACCTCCTGTTGAAGTGGAAATGGCTCCTGGAGAACGTGCCCGCCGCGCGGAACAGGTTCAGCGGACAGTTCAGGTACATAATGGTGGACGAGTACCAGGACACCAATTTCCTGCAGGCGGATATAGTGGATATCCTCGCCGGCCGGAACGGGAACCTGCTGGTCGTGGGGGATGACGCGCAGTCCATCTACTCTTTCCGCGGGGCGCGCGTTGAGAACATCCTTAATTTCCCGAAAAGGCTCAAAGACGTCAAGATCTTCCGGCTCGAGACCAACTACCGTTCCACGCCCGAGATACTGGACCTGGCCAACCATTCGCTTGTGCACAACAAGGAACAGTTCCGCAAAGAGCTCAAGGCCGTCAACCCTTCCGTTGACAAGCCCGCGCTAGTGGAGGTCAAGGATCTTTACTCGCAGGCGTCTTTCGTGGCCCAGAGGGTGCTCGAGATGCGCGAGGAGGGTGTCGAGATGAAGGATATCGCGGTCCTCTTCCGGGCGCATTACCAGTCGGCCGAGCTGCAGATGGAGCTGGTAAAGCGCGGGATACCGTATGTGGTGCGCGGCGGCATAAGGTTCTTTGAGCAGGCCCACATAAAGGACGTCCTGTCCTACATGAAGATACTTTCGAACCCGGTCGACGAGATAGCCTGGATAAGGGCGCTTACCATGTGCCCGGGCATCGGCCCCGGTTACGCCGAGAGGATATACGAGCATTTCCGGAATACAGGGAGGGACCTTATGCCCTTTATCCGGAGCGAGGACATATCGAGAGTGGTCCCGAAAAAGGCTCAGCAGGGGTACGCCCGTTTCCAGAAGATAATGAGGGCTCTTACCGATCCCGCGGCAGGACAGGCGCCGGGCGAGATAATAGAGATCATAATGGAAGCGGGCTACCAGACGCATGTCCTGGCGGCATTCGACAACGCGAAAGACAGGATCGACGACATACACGAACTGGTGAATTTCTCGCACGATTACACTTCGGTGAACGATTTTCTCAACGACATAACCCTGCGCGAGAATTTCCGCGGGGAGACGGTGACCGGCGCCAACGATGAGGACGAGCAGCTCGTCATATCGACGATCCACCAGGCCAAGGGGCTGGAATGGGACGCTGTGATGGTCATAGGCCTTTGCGAGGGTCAGTTCCCGCACCCGAAATCCATGAAAGAGGACCGGGAGATGGAAGAGGAGCGGAGGCTTTTCTACGTGGCGGTGACCAGGGCCAGGAAATTCCTGTATCTGCTCCACCCCGTCACGCGTTTTGATTATCACATGGGAACCGTGGTGGCCAGGCGCAGCAGGTTCCTGGAGGAGCTCGACGCGAAAGATTACGAGGTCTGGGAGGTGGATTCATCTTCCATGTTCGGCGGGGATGACGAGGACGGCGGAGAAGAAGTTATTATAGACATGGACTAAAAGGGGCAGGATGATGGATAGGCAGTTCGCCGCGGGCGGTATAGTGTTCAGGGAAAAAGACGGCAAGCGTCGGGTCCTTCTTATAAAGGACAGTTACGGGCACTGGATATGGCCGAAAGGGCACATCGAGAAGGGGGAATCGCCGGAAGAGGCCGCGCTCCGGGAAGTGTCGGAGGAAACTGGCCTTGAGTCATTGAGGATCCTCGGCAGCATCGGCAAGCAGGAATACTGGTTCACACTGAAAGGGGAAAAGATATTCAAGACCGTATATGTATTTCTCATGGAGAACGCGGGGGATGAAAAGCTTAGGGCGCAGGTTTCTGAGATAGAGAAAGCGGAGTGGTTCGAGCCGGAAGAGGCGGTCGGGAAGATAGAATACGAAGGTTCGCGCGGGCTCCTGGAGAAGGGCCTCAGGATGTACGGGGGAGAAGGATGAAGGAAATAAAGGCTATATTGCTGGACCTGGGTAACGTGGTGGTGCTGGTCAGGGCAGAGGCGGCGCACGCGGGTTATTCGGCGTACGGGAAGATAGATCCGGACAGCATGTTCAGGTACGTCATGGACTCGGAGAACATGAACCGTTACCAGGAAGGCAGGCTTAACTCCTCGCAGTTTTACGAGAAGACACGGAGGTATTTCAAGATCAAGATCAGCTACGCGGATTTTTACAAGGTCTGGAACGATATGTTCGAACGGTACCTTGAGATGGAGGAGATAATAAAGACGCTGAAAGAAAAATACCCCCAGATCAAGCTGGTGCTCCTTTCAAACACCAACCAGGCTCATTACGAGCATATAAAAAAGGAATACCCGATCCTCGGCCTGCTTGACGGGCATGTCGTCTCGTACGAGGTAGGCCGGCAGAAACCACACCCCGAGATATACAAGGAGGCCTTGAAGGTCTCGGGAACTCTGCCTAAGGAGACGTTTTACACGGACGACCGGCCTGAGCTTATCGAAGCCGCCCGTGTGATGGGCATCCACGCGTTCCAGTTCACCGGCCACGAGGCCTTCCGCGCCCAACTCGCCAAATTCAATATCGAGGTATAGGGGGCCGCGAGGCAAGGGGACGTTTCTCCTCCTCGCAACTCGTTTCCTAACAAGGCCTTACGAAGCAACACTTTCGTTTTTAAAACAAGTTTTTTTTATTTTGAAAAAGCGAAAGTGTTAAGTTGTAACTTCTTATATTTTATAGGGTTGCGAGGAGGAGAAACGTCCCCATTATGTTAGTCGGTGTAGCCGAGGTTCTCGAGGGCGCGGGGGTTCTTCTTCCACTTTTCGCTGACCTTGACCCACAGTGACAGGAAGACGTGCCTTGAGAGGAGCTGTTCTATATCGGCGCGGGCGAGCTCCCCGATCTTTTTCATCATAGCGCCTTTCTTGCCGATTATGATCGACTTCTGGGATGTCCGTTCCACGTAAATAGTGGCATAGACGCCGAGCTTGCCGTCCTCTTCCTTGACATCGTCCACGATGACCGCCACGGCGTGCGGGATCTCCTCGAACGTCTGGGAAAGGATCTTTTCCCTTATGATCTCCTGTATGTGGAACCTCTCGTCCCGGTCTGTCAGCTGGTCCTCGGGATAAAGCGCCGGCCCTTCGGGCAGGTATTTTTTTATCAGCGAGAGAAGCCTGTCCAGGTCCTTATTATCCAGCGCGCACATCGGGATCATCTCTTTGAACGGATAGGCCTCGCCGGCTTTTTTCATGAGGGGAAGAAGCATTTTCTTGTTCCTTACCCGGTCAGACTTGTTTATCACGAATATCACGGTCTTATCCTCTTCCGGGGCCGGCAGGCGGGAAAGTATGTTCTGGTCGTCTTTGTTGAAAGCGGTCTTTTTCTCGGTCACGAACAGGATTATATCGGATTCCATGAGAGAAGACTGCGCGCGCGAGAGCATTACCTTGCCCAAAAGGTCATGGGGCTTGTGTATGCCGGGCGTGTCGGTGAATACCACCTGGCAGTCATCCAGCGTGAGTATGCCGCGCAGGTTATCGCGCGTTGTCTCAGGCTTTTTGCTGATAATGGCCACCTTTTCGCCGAGAAGGCCGTTCAATATGGTGGATTTTCCCACGTTAGGCTGGCCGGATATGGATACGAAACCCGATCTGTGCATGATGCCATAATTATACCAGACTTTAACCAGGTTAGCCAGCTTGCCTGGTTAGATCTGACCAGGTCAAAAAAACATTGGCAATTCGCGTAATCAAAGTATAATAATTAGATACGAGATAAGTAATACCCGACAGATAACTGGTTGATACCATGACCGAAGAAAGAAAAGAATTCCAGCAGGATTACGCCGAACTCCGCGAGGAGAGGATACGCCTTATCCGGGGACATCTCGAGGCCCAGAGGGACGCCGAGCTTAAGGTGTTCCTCGAGGATATGGAGCCGGAGGACGTGGCCGAAATACTCGGGGAGTTCTCCCTGGAGGAAAAGCTGAAGCTGTTCGGTTTTCTCCAGCCGGATAACGCGGCCGTCGTCCTTGACGACACGGACCCGCAGTCCCGCCTTCAGATACTGCAGCAGCTGGACAACGACTCGATCGCCAAGATCCTCGAGGAAATGCCCATGGACGAGGCCGTCGACATCATAGAGGACGTGCCCAAAGCGGAAAGGGACGACATCCTCGAGCTGATGGAGAAGGAGGACGCCGAAGAGGTCGAGGAGATACTGAGTTACCCGGAGGACAGCGCCGCGCGCGTCATGAACCCCGAGTTCATCTCGGTGCTGGAGAACAACAACGTCGAGGACGCCATAAGCCACATACGCAGCCTCGAGGTCGACGACGAGGTGTTCAACGTGTACGTCGTGGACGAAAAGATGAAGTTGTGCGGGTTGGTCCCTTTAAGGAAGCTCCTCACCGCGCCGAAGGGCACTCTCATAAAGAGCATCATGGAGCGCAACGTCCATCATGTGCGCGCGATGGAGGACCAGGAAGAAGCCGCCCAGGTCATGAAGAAATACGACATCTATTCGATCCCCGTCGTTGACGAGGAGAACGTGCTGGTCGGCCGTATAACCATGGACGACATCATAGACGTCATGGACGAGGAATACGCCGAAGACATCAGCAGGATGACCGGTACGATAGAGGACGAAAAGGGCACCGAGAGCACGTTCCAGGCGACGCAGAACAGGCTGCCGTGGCTGGTGACCTGCATGCTGGGCAGCATAATAACGGGCCTGGTCATACAGATGTTCGAGGTCACTCTCGCCGAGACCATAGCGCTTGTCTCTTTCATACCGGTCATAACCGCGACCGGCGGCAACAGCGGCGTCCAGGCCTCGACCGTCGTCGTAAGGGAGATAGCGTTCGGCCGCATGGACATCGGCCGCGTGGGAGAGGAGATCTGGCGGCAGTTCAAGATAGCCATCAGCCTGGGCGTTGTGTGCGGCGTAACGCTCACCCTGCTCGCGAATTTCTGGAAAGGCAGGAGCGCGGTAGGCATTATCGTCGGCCTTTCGATATTCCTGGTCGTTGTGTGGTCGAACTTTGTGGGGGTCCTCATACCGGTTTTGTTCAAAAAGTTCAGGATAGACCCGGCCATAGCTTCGGGACCGCTCATAACCACTTTGAACGACGTGATAGGCGTTTTTATATACTTAAGTGTCGCGACTTTTATGTTGGTCTAAAAAAGGGGAGGAAGATGGGAAAGATATTAAGCCTGCTCGTAGGGGCGATAGTATCGCTTGTGGGACTTATACTTCTGGTGGCCTGGTGGTATGAGTTCCTTTTTGTTCTGAGAGGGGTAATACCGGTGATGCTTATATTCGGCGGGATCATAGCCGTTATAGCCGGACTGGCCGAGCTGAAGGACACCCTGAAAATAAAAGGCAAAGGTTGATCGCAAAGATGACCAGGACCGTGGCCTTTACAGCAGCCGTCGCGGCGGCTTTATTGTTCTCTTTGTCTTTTCAGGGATGCGTGAGAGACCGGGAAGAGGCGGAGAAGACGATACTGGCGCATGACCCGTCCTTCCAGAAGACCATAACCAGGCGCAACCAGATCCGCAAGCAGATGGACTCGAAAGAGAACGTTTACATAGTCCTCAAACAGAAGATCGCCGGGCAGATAATGGCGCTCAAGGAGAAACGCGAACAGGCCAAAAAAGAGTACCTGGACTCCGTCGAAAAGTTGAAGGGCCAGATGCAGCCGGAGAAGAGGGAGCTGGAGCGCGGCCTGATAGATCTGGAGAGGAACTACAAGCTGAAGAGCGCTGAGCTCTCCAATATAAACAGGGACATAAAAGAGATAAACGCCCTCATAAACAAGAAAGAGGAGCTTACTCTTACCCCCGAGGAGATCAGGACCTGGAACGACAGGCTGAGCGCCCTTATCCGGAAAAAGGAAGAAGCCTCGGCCGAGCGCGGAAAAATGGCGAAAGAAATAAGGATAACCAAGCTGAAGATCAGCGTGTTGAAACCGTAATAAAAGGAACGCGAAATGAAAGTGAAAAGAGCATTGATCAGCGTGTCGGATAAAACGGGGCTCGACGAGTTCGTCAGGGGCCTGCACGCTCTGGGTATAGAGATAATGTCGACAGGCGGCACGGCGAGGGCTATAAGCGGGCTGGGCATCCCGGTGAAGGAGGTCTCGGATTACACGGGCTTTCCCGAGATGCTGGACGGCAGGGTCAAGACCCTGCACCCCAAGATACACGGGGGCCTGCTGGCTTTAAGGGAGAACAGTGAGCACATGCGCCAGATCGGGGAGAGCGGCATCCTGCCCATAGACATGGTGGTGGTCAACCTTTATCCTTTCGAGGAGACCATATCGCGGGAAGGCGTGACCGAGGAAGAGGCCATAGAGAACATAGATATCGGCGGCCCCACCATGCTGCGCAGCGCGGCCAAGAACTTCCATTCCGTGGCGGTCATAAACTCCTCCCTGCAGTACGAACCCGTTCTTAAGGAGCTCAATGAGAACGCCTGCGAACTTTCCGGGCATACGCTGCGGGAGCTGGCGATGCAGGTCTTCTCCAAGACGTCCCGGTACGACGGGCTTATAGCGCGTTACCTCGCCAAGGAAGACGCCGCGGGGCGGACAGCCCAGGAATTCCCCGAGAGGGTTGACCTCGAGCTGCACAAGATAAGGGAGCTCAGGTACGGCGAGAACCCGCACCAGCGGGGCGCTTTTTACCGCGACACCTCCAGGAAAGAAGGCTGCGTCGTCGACGCCGAGCAGGTCCAGGGCAAGGAGCTGTCCTACAATAACATCCTGGACCTCAACGCCGCGCTGGAGATGGTGAAGCAGTACGAAGGCCCGGCCGTCAGCATAGTCAAACACAACAACCCGTGCGG
>Ga0272442_10005537_pt1 | contig 16832 bp, 10 predicted proteins | sample SSMForm2O_FD_200262 | JGI IMG/M metagenome (GOLD analysis project Ga0272442, IMG submission 200262) | Marine sediment archaeal communities from Little Sippewissett salt marsh, Falmouth, MA, United States - SSM-Form-2O | ecosystem: Environmental > Aquatic > Marine > Wetlands > Sediment ... | reverse complement strand
CCCTCTTTCTTGACCAGCGGGAAGACGGCCACCTTGGTGGGAGCGAGGCTCGGGTGGAAGCGCAGCAGATTCCGCGTCTCACCCTTGACTTCTTCTTCGTCGTAGGCGTCCACGAGGAAGGCCAGCGTGCTGCGGTCGATGCCGGCGCTGGGCTCGATGACGTACGGGATGAAGCGCTGCTTCTTCTGGTCGTCGAAGAACGAGAGCGGGCCCTTCTGGTAGTCCTCGGCCTCGCCGGCCAACTCGACCTTCATCAGGTCGCGCCCGTTTTCGTACCAGGCGTTGAGGCTGCGCATGCCGCGTTGATGCTGGCGCAGGTCGTAGTCGGTGCGATTGGCGACGCCTTCGAGCTCCTGCCAGTCGCCGGAGCCGAAGGGGAACTTGTACTCGACGTCGACGCAGGCCTTGGCGTAGTGGGCCAACTCGTCCGGGTCGTGATCGCGGAAGCGCAGGTTCTCGGGTTTGATGCCGTGGTCGGTATACCAGGCGAAGCGGGCGGCCTTCCATTTCTCGTACCAGTCTTCGTCGGTGCCCGGCTCGCAGAAGAACTCGACCTCGGCCTGCTCGAACTCGCGGGTGCGGAAGATGAAGGCCTTGGTCGTCACTTCGTTGCGGAAGCTCTTGCCGATCTGGGCGATGCCGAAGGGGACCTTCACGCGGGTCGAGTCCAGGACGTTGCGGAAGTTGGCGAAGATGCCCTGGGCGGTCTCGGGCCGCAGGAACATGGTCATGGAATCCTCGGCGTTGGCGCCCATCTGCGTCTCGAACATGAGCTTGAACGGCATCGGGTCGGTGAACTGCCCGACGGCGCCGCAGTTGGGGCAGACCTTGTTGCCCAGGTTGTACGGCTGGGCCTGCGCCGCGTCGAGGGCGACGTGCTCGGTATGTTCCTCGGCCTGTCCGCCGTCGTTGTCCTTGAGGTGATCCACGCGGGTGCGCGTGTTGCACTTCTTGCACTCGGAGATCAGGTCGGCGAACTTGTCGGCGTGGCCCGAGGCCTTCCAGACCAGCGGATGCATGAGAATGCTGCAATCCAGGCCGACGACGTCGTCGCGCATCTGCACCACGTGTTTCCACCAGGCCTTCTTGACGTTGTTCTTGAGCTCCACGCCCAGCGGGCCGTAATCGTAGCAGCTCGCCAGACCGCCGTAGATCTCGCTCGATTGAAAGATGAATCCGCGCCGCTTGCACAGGGACACGATATCCTCAAGCTTTGCCAGTTTTGCCATAATCGTTGTCTCCAAGGAATCAAAATGAGCCCTCATTATAGGGACCCGCGCCGGAATTACAAGGACCCCTGCTGTATCGATCGCGCCGGCGCCTCGGACGCGGCTGCCGCGGCAAGCGAATGGCCTGTTTTTTGAGGGGGTATCTTTTGGCTCGGGCCCGCACGTTTCCTATACTTTGGATGAGAAGGGCGCCATGTTAGGTCCCGTCGGTCCGACGGACCGAAGGGCAATCTTGCGGGGGAAGTATTATGACTGGGGTCGAAAGTGCCACCCAGGCAGGGGAGATGGTCCGCGCCGTCGTCGAACGCGGTACTTCTGCGCCGGCTGCCGCTGCCAGGAGAACGGCCGAGGACACCGACGTTGTTCCGGAGCAGGGTGCTCTGGCGTTGGCCAGGAGCACCGTGAGACAGGCGATGGGCAGATGTGGGTTCATCAACGTTGCGGGAAAGATTCTGGACAATTTCAAGGTGTTCCTGGAAGGTCCGTCTTTCCGTGCGGAAATCGATGATCTGTCGCCCGGCGTGCTCGACGAGTTGGTCGCGTGGGTGGCGAGTCAGCTTGCCGCCAAATCGGACGAGGCCGCCCAAGCCCAGGCCCACGTCCCGCCGGAAACCGCCATCAAGCTGCTGACTTGAGAGACGTCGGCAACGCCGTCGTAGACGAATTTGCAACTACTGTCGCGCGGCAGCGTTGGTGTCATTCCTTCGGCTACGCTCAGAGCTTGCCCTGAGCTTGCCGAACGGGACAGGCTCTGAGACGAAGACGAAGGCGTGGCAGCACCACGCACGCAGCACGCATCATTCGTATTACTCACCGTCTATCGCTACAGGTGACGTTCGTGGCTGGAGCGTGACGCTCAGTGCCCAATTCTCCTCGCCGCTTTCGCGTGCACGGCTGAACCCATACCTGACGTTTCCTGCGGCATCAAAAACTCTTGCCCCGGTAAACTGTCGTTCCGTTGCGAACTCCCCGACGATCGTGGCATGGTACCAGTGCCAGGGGAACTTGTGTCCGTTAAAGCCGGGATTGGCCTTCGTGACGTCGATGTTGTGGGCGTGGGGCAGCAGGTTCTCCGTGAGCGTCCCAATCGCATCCCGCGTGAAGTAATGCTCGGCCCAGCATGCGCAGTTTGCATCCGGCGCGAGACTGCCCAGTGCTTTCACATCCCAACTGTTCGGCACGTACGCGTCCAGAAAGGTCAGGTGCAGACTGGCCGAACTCTGCGCGGCGATGGTCCGGGCCGCTTCGTTGATGACCCAGGAGCCGGCGGAGTGGCCGATCAGGTGGATGTGGTGCCAATCGTTCGAAAGTGCAAGAATCTTGCCGCCCAGCAGCGGACCGGCACTGTCGCGGGCCGTCTTCGCGGCCTCGGAGGGAAACAGCCGCCTGGCTTGCCGCCGCCAGTCGTACCAGCCACAACGCCATTGCCTGACGTCGGCCTGCCGCTGAATGGCCTGTGCCATCCAGGCGGGCCAGGGCTCGCGCTCGTACCAGCCGTGGGTGACGATGACCAGGTTCGGTTCGTCGCATGTGGTATCGGCCTGCACGGCGAGGAAGGCGCCTTCGTTGGGATCCGCCGTGGCCAGGTAGAGTACGGGCTCGTCTGCGCGGCGGTGTCGATGCTTGGCGGCGAGGGGATTACTCAGAGCCAGGAGCGTTCGGTCGGCCGAAAGAATAAGAAAAAAGAGGATGCAGATATACAAGAATGTACTTCTGCTACAGCGCATTGGTGACGATGTTGACGATCTCTTGAACGAGGTCGGCGTGGTGTTGCTCGTCCTCGGCCAGCCGGGCGAAGGCATCTTTGACCTTTTGCTCCTCGATGCCGGGGTCGGCGGCGAGGCGCGCATAGAGCTCGTGAGCCGACAGCTCGAAGGACTTCATCGTCTCGAACTCTTCGATAATCTTCTGTTTGTCCGGCTTATTCGTCTCGGCCATAATCTCCGACCAGAGCTTCAAGAACCTGGCGATGTTTTTTCGTGTCTTCGATCAACGTGGTGAGGCGTCTTTGGATTTCGACAAAGGCCCCTTCGTCGAGAATCGCCGGCCAGTGCTGACGGTGGAGATAGTCCTCGTAGACGCCGCCGCTGATCTGGTCCTCCATGTTCAACGCGGAGGCGAGAATCCCGCCAATCGTTTCGTGACCCTTGGGTCCCTTGTCCGGGTTGTTCCTTGCCGAATCCATGCCGCAAACATAGGGGCCGCGAACGCATTTGTCAACGCTCAGCTTGCGGAAAAACCGCCGTGTCTGTGCGATCTTGCGGGCATCAGTCTCTTGGACCCTGGACAGCTACGGGTGGCAGCGTCAAGTCCGAAGGACTTGGCGATGGCTCAACGCCCGGACCTGGTATAGCGACACACGCAGCAGACGAGTCCGCCATCGCCAAGCTGACGCTTGGCGCCGCCACCCGCCGCGGTGCTCCAAACCCGAGCCGGTTGCGCCCGGACGCGGATGCATCGTTGCAATCGGACGGGCCATTTCGTATCTTGACGCCAATGAAATGTGCACGACGCATCCCTACAGTGCACCGCATAGACCTGGACGTCGTAAGGAGGTATGAAGTGATGCCGAAGATCGCAAAGCCGGCTCTCGTGATGGTTGCAGTCGTTTTCATGCTGGCGCAGGCGCTGTCTGCTGCGAGTTCCAGGGAGGTGAGCTCGCCGGACGGGCGCACGACATTGACAGTCAAGCTGGCTGCGGCGCGTCGGCAGGGCGGGTCTGCCCGGGACAGGCAAACGCGTCTGCGCGGCACGGTCGCCTATGACGGCGAGCCTGTGCTGTCCCTGGCGCTGGGCATCTCGCGCAAAGACCAGGCTTTCGTAAGCGACCTGAGCTTCGTTGAAGCCGGCGCCGCCGAGACGATTGACGAAACGTATACCATGCTGCGCGGCAAGCGAAGAATCTGCCGGAACCACGCCACGCAGCGCACACTCGTTTTCTCGAATGCTCAGGCAGCGAAGGTGGAGTTGATCGTGCGTGCTTACAACGACGGCGTGGCGTTTCGCTATCGCTTCCCCGATCGCAGTGACGAAAAGCACACCATCATGAACGAAGCGACGGGCTTTCGCCTGCCGCCGGGCGCAAAGGTCTGGGCGCATCCCTACGACAAGGCGGCGGAATATACGCCCGCTTACGAGACGTATTACGTCAACGGCGTCCCGGCGGGCACCGCTTCCCGCGACGAGCAGGGCTGGGCGCTGCCGCTGTTGTTCTGCAACGAAAACCGGAGTCGCTGGGGCCTGATTACCGAGGCGGCCCTGGACGGCGGCTATTGCGGCTGCCGTTTGAAGCAGGAGGCCCCCGACGGCCTCTACCGCATTCGCTTTCCCAGTGCAGGCGAGGGCAACGGTACGGGTGCCGTCAAGCCGTCTTCGACCTTGCCCTGGGCTACACCGTGGCGTGTCGTCATGGTGGGTGACACGCCGGGCGATATCGTGGAATCGACGTTGGTGACCGACCTGAACCCGCCTTCCATCGTAGACGACACGAGCTGGATCAAGCCGGGGCGAGCCTCGTGGAGCTGGCTGTTCGATCACGACAGTTCGCAGGATTGCGACAAGCTCAAGCGGTTCGTCGATCTGGCGGCCCAGATGGGCTGGGAGTATTCGCTGGTCGATGCCAACTGGACTATTATGAAGAACGGCACCATCCACGACCTTATCGCGCATGCCAACAGCAAAGGCGTGGGTCTGCTGCTTTGGTACAACTCGGGCGGCCCGCACAACTACGTCTCCGAGATGCCGCGCGGCCTGATGTACTTCCAGAAGATTCGGCGCAAGGAGTTCAAGCGGCTCCGGGACTGGGGCATCAAGGGCGTCAAGGTCGATTTCTTCCAGAGCGACAAGCAGAACGTCATCCGGCTCTATCACGATATCCTGCGGGACGCGGCCGATTTTCAGATCATGGTCAACTTCCACGGCTGCACCCTGCCGCGCGGCTGGTCGCGCACCTATCCGCACCTGATGTCCATGGAGGCGGCGCGCGGCGAGGAATGCTACAGCTTCGACCGCAGGTTCACGCAGGAAGCGCCCGTGTACAACACGATCATCCCGTTTACGCGCAACGCGGTCGGCCCAATGGACTACACGCCGGTCATGTTCGAGCACAACGTCTATCCGCACCTGACCACCTATGCTCATGAACTGGCGCTGCCGGTCGTCTTCGAGTCGGGCTGGCTGCACTTCGCCGACGGCGTGGAGGCCTACCTGGATCTGCCCCACGCGCCGCGAGAGTTCTTGCAGGAGGTCCCCGTGGCCTGGGATGAGACGCGCTGTCCGGCGGGCGAACCCGGTCAATACATCGTGCTGGCCCGACGCTCGGGCACGACGTGGTACCTCGGCGGCATCAACGGGCGAGACAGCAAACGCATTGTCAATGTGCCGCTGTCTTTCCTTACAGGCGGTGCTGCCGTGACTTTGATCGAAGACGGGGCGAGTGCGCGGACCTTTGCCGGCAGCCGGGGGACGGTGCGAGCGCAGGATGACCTGACCGTTCACATGCAGCCCTACGGCGGATTCGTAGCGGTGCTGAGTCCCGCGAAGTAGGGCTTTGCAAGCCGTTCTTGGGGCGACCTTATGTGCCGGGCCGCTGTGTGTGCGAAATGCAATTGGCGATGTCGGAGTGAACCTCATGACAGATTTCGGGAAGACTGTGAAGAACTCTTGCCTGCGAACGTTTGGGCTGTGCGCTGCTCTCTGGGCGGGTCTGTGGATTGCCGGGTCGGCGGCGCCGGTGTGTGCGGCCGTGCCCGTGGCGGGCGACGACAAGATCGCGGTGACGCCGGAGGTGCCGATTCACGCGTACGCTTTTCGGCTCGAAGATGTGCGGCTGCTGGACAGCCCCTTCAAGGACGCGATGAGCCGCGATGCCAAGTACCTGCTGACGCTGGAGCCCGACCGGCTGTTGCACCGGTTTCGGTTGTATGCGGGCCTGGAGCCCAAGGGTGCAATCTACGGCGGCTGGGAGAGCATGGAGGTTTCCGGCCACTCGCTGGGACATTATCTCTCGGCGTGCTCGTTGATGTATGCCTCCACCGGCGACGAGCGATTCCGCGCGCGTGTCACGTACGTGGTGGACGAGTTAAAGACCTGCCAGGTCGCTAACGGCGACGGCTACGTCGGCGGCGTCGAAGACGGCAAGCGCGTCTTCGCCGAAGTGGCCGCCGGTGACATCCGCTCGCAGGGCTTCGACCTCAACGGCATCTGGGTCCCCTGGTATACGCAGCACAAGCTCTTCGCCGGACTCTTCGACGCGCATCGTCACTGCGACAGCGACACCGCCTTGGCCGTGGCCCGCAAGCTGGGCGATTGGGCCTGCGAGCTTACTGCGAATCTCAGCGAGGAGCTGTTTCAGAAGATGCTCGCCTGCGAACACGGCGGCATGAACGAGTCGCTGGCCGAACTGTATGCGCTTACGGGCGACCAGAAGTATCTCCGCTTGTCCCGGCGGTTCCACCACAGGGCGGTGCTCGACCCGCTGGCCCAGGGGCGGGACTGCCTGCCCGGCCTGCACGGCAATACGCAGATTCCCAAGATCATCGGCGTGGCCCGGCGTTACGAAGTCACGGGCGATACGACGGATCGCAGGATCGCCGAGTTCTTCTGGGACCGCGTCGTGCATCATCACTCCTACGTCACCGGCGGTCACGGCAACCACGAGTACTTCGGCCCGCCCGACACGCTCAACGACCGCCTCACGTCCAACACGACCGAGAGCTGCAACACGTACAACATGCTCAAGCTCACCCGCCACCTGTTCGTCTGGCACCCGTCCGCCGCGTACGCCGACTACTACGAGCGGGCCCTCTACAACCACATCCTCGGCTCGCAGAATCCCGACGACGGCATGATGTGCTACTTCGTGCCACTCAAGTCGGGCGAATACAAACGCTACTCCAATCCGTTCAACAACTTCACCTGCTGTCACGGCACCGGCATGGAGAACCACGCCAAGTACGGCGACAGCATCTATTTTCACGACGACGAGAGTCTCTACGTCAACCTCTTCATCCCCTCGGAGCTGAACTGGAAGCAGCGCGGTCTCACGGTCCGGCAGAAGACGCGTTTCCCCGCTGCTGAGACGGTGACGCTGACGTTTGCGTGTCCCCGTCCGGTCGAGCTGGCTGTCAAGGTGCGCTGTCCCGGCTGGGCCGCCGGGCCGATCCGCATGAAGGTCAACGGCAAGGCCGTTGGCTTCGCGGGCCTCCCGGGCAGCTACGCCGGACCGCAGAGAACCTGGCGAAACGGCGACACGCTGGAGATTCGCATTCCCATGGACCTGCGTCTTGAGGCGATGCCCGACAACGCGAAGCGGGCCGCCGTCTTCTACGGCCCCGTTCTGTTGGCCGGCGACCTGGGGCCCGTCGAGCTCACCGCTGAAACTGCCGAGGTCTCGGGCGGCCCGCGCATCCCCGTCCTGGTTACGCAAGACCAGCCGCCGCGCGAATGGCTCCGTCGCCTGGCGGACCGGCCCCTGGCCTTTCGCACGGTCGGCGTCGGTCGTTCGGACGACGTGACGCTGATTCCCTTCTACGAGATGCATCATCGCCGCTACGGCGTGTACTGGGACTTCTTCACCGCCGAGCAATGGCAGCAGAGACAGGCCCGGTACCGCGCCGAGATGAAGCGCCTCCGCGAGCTGGCGGCCCGCACCATCGACGTCCTGCGCATCGGCGAGATGCAGCCCGAGCGCGACCACAACGTCAAGGGCGAGCACACCGGCGCCGGCGAATTCAACGGCCGCAAGTACCGCCACGCCACCAACGGCGGCTGGTTCTCGTTCGAGATGAAGGTCCTGCCCGATGAGCCGGCGGATTTGCTCTGCACGTACTGGGGCAGCGACCGGCGCCGGCGCACGTTCAATATTCTCGTCGACGGCACGAAGATCGCCACGCAGTCGCTCAACGACAATCGGCCGGGCGAATTCTTCGACGTCACGTATCCGATCCCCGTCGAGCTGACGCGCGGCAAACAGAAGGTCACCGTCCGGCTCCAGGCGCATCCGGACCACTGGGCCGGCGGCCTGTTCGGCTGTCGCACCATGAAGCGCGAAAGCCGGACCGGCAGCGACAGCTCCAGCGTTGCGGACCAAGTGACAGAGACACCAACGTCAAGAGAGAAGCCATCGGGTGGCAGCGGCAAGCCAAGCGCGCCGATGGCTTCCGGGCCGGGCGAACGACCATCTTCGCGCCCCGGAGTCTTGCCGATGCCGCCCGCAGGCGCGGCGGTGCCGCCGGCGGTCATGCAGCGCATCTACGGCGAGGTCAAGACGCCCTACAAGTACGGCGTCATTTTGACCGGCGCCGAAGGTCACAAGGTCGACTGCCCCAGCGTCTTTCGTCACCGCGACAAGTGGTACATGATGTATATCATCTTCGACGGCTCCGGTTACGAGACTGCCCTGGCTGAGAGCACCGACCTGCTCGACTGGAAGCCGCTGGGCAAGATCCTGCGCTTCCGCGAGGGCACCTGGGACGCTCGGCAGGCCGCCGGCTACGTCGCGCTGCAGGACCACACCTGGGGCGGCTCCTATCGGTTGGGGACCTGGGACGAAAAATACTGGCTCTCCTATGTCGGCGGGGCGCTCGCCGGCTACGAGACCGATCCGCTGTCCATCGGCATCGCCTGGACCGCCGACCCGGCCCGGCCGGTCGAATGGCGCCGCCTCGACATGCCGGTCCTCTCGAGAGACCAGCCCGACGTCCGCGCGTTCGAGTCATTGACGCAATACAAGAGCAATATTATCCATGACCGGGAGCAGGCGCTGGGCTGGCCCTTTGTCATGTTCTACAACGGCAAGCCCGCCGGCGGGCCCGAACGCATCGGCATGGCCGTCTCGCGCGACATGAAACAGTGGCGGCGCTTCGGCGCCGAGCCCGTCATCGACAACGGCAGCGGCATCTCGGGCGACCCGCAGATCGTCCGCCTCGGTGACGTCTGGGTCATGTTCTATTTCGGGGCGTTCTGGAAACCCAAGGCCTTCGATACCTTCGCCTGCTCCTACAACCTGGTCCACTGGACCAAATGGACCGGCCCGCATCTGGTCGAGCCTTCCGAGCCCTGGGACCAGACCTATGCCCACAAGCCCTGGCTCATCAAGCACAACGGCGTCGTCTACCACTTCTACTGCGCCGTCGGCGACCGCGGCCGCGTCATCGCCCTGGCCACCTCCAAACCAATGACCCCCTGACACGCCGGTCCGTCAGTTCCTGCACCTGGTTCCGATTGGCTTCGTTTGGCACAGACGCTGTTCGCGCGTGCTTCTGCACCACCGAGCGCGAATCGCAGCGTGGGGCTCGCCCCACCGCCATTTTCTACGGAGTCACATAGCGTGACACCTAACTGCTTTTCAACGCCGTGGCTGCATCCATCTCGGTGGTCTCCGTGCCTCCGTGGTGCGTCTCTGTCGCTGCCAAATTGGCTTCGTTCGTCACAGCCGGTCCCGCGCCGGTCTCTGTCATTGCGAGCAGCGCAGCGACGCGGCAATCGCGCCCGGACGAATTGGCTTCGTTTGTCATTTTACGCTCCGGCCTTTCTGCCGGGCGCGCCTGCGAATCTCCAATCCGCAATTCGCAATCGGCAATGGAGAGCGCCTCGCCCGCGTTGATTGGGTTCGTTTGGCGCAGTGTGTCGTCGCCTGGCGGTGGGGTGGGTTCCGGGGTTGGTTGTGCGGCCGGCGTTGCGGGTTGCGGTCGGGCCGGGCTTTGGGCCGGCGGCGTCGGTTCTTCCGTCGGCGTGGCGGCCTGCGGTTGGGTTTGGCTCTGCGGCGTGCGGTTCTCCGTCGGCGGGGCGAGGTGGTGCAGGCGTTTTAGTCGCTCTAACTCGCGCATGGCCTTGTAGAGGCTGCTCTCGATGCGGCGTTCGTAGGTCAGGAGCCGGTCGAGGACGGGGCGGTGGGCAAAGTCCGCGATGATCGTGCGGCCGAGGACCCAATCGCCGTCGGGATTGGCCGGGGCGCTGCTGCCCGCCGGCACGTGGCGGTGGCGGGACGGTTCGTAGTCAACCTCTCTGGCGTAGAGCGTGTCGAAGACGGCGTTCTGGACCCGCTCGGCCCGCCGCAGCCGCCACGACAGGTGCACGATCCGCTCGGCTAACATCGTCTGCACCGCCCCGGCCGGGGCTAACTCCGCTAACATTTCCTCGCGATGCTCTTCAAACTCAGCCGGGTCCTCCCCCGGAATCACCGCCTGCTTGGCCCGCAGACCATGCTTGAGAGCATTCTGCGAAGCCTTCTCCTTGCCCTCAGGCGTCCGAGGCCCCGTCGATTTCCGTGCGTTCGTACGATTGGCTTGAATCTGCGCTGCCGTTGTCATAGCTTTTCCCCTTTTTGAATGGATGATGGATGATTGGCTCGCTCATAGTCTCAACCTTACACGAGTCATCTTTCGTTCACAGACCATCATACGAAAAGGCAAATTGGTTGTCAACGTAAATATTGATTTTTTCCGAAAAAGTAGAAGCGGGGGCGAGTGGACGAATAGATGGGTAGAAGAGTAGATGAGGCCGACCCGCCGGACCCACGCGGATTCTATGCGGTGAACGGCTACGCGATAGGACGGGAAAACGCGTAGCGCGTGCCCCGCACACCGGTTCCTTTCTCGCCAAGTCCCGCGCGTCAAGAGTCAAGAGTTGACCCCGCTCGCCCTGGCTCGTTCGGCAAAAGGCGTAGGGTGTGCCTCGCGCAGCTGTTCCTTTGTCATTCCTGCACTGCAAAGGCGTAGCATCTTGTTTTTTCAGCAAGCATTTTTGGTTGCGGCTGAAGGCCACTCCAAGCAGGCAGGAATCCAGGACGAGATACGCCTTGGAAACCGCAGAGGTCGAAGATCCGCCGTAGGCGGGACGCGGAGGACGCGGAGAAACCGGCCAAATAATCAATGAGCAATCATCCATGATCAACGCCAGGGCCGCAAGATACGCGAACCACCGAAAAGAAACATCCTGCCACAGAGACCACCGAGACCGCCGAGAACACCGAGGGAGGCAATCGTAAATAGTCATTTGGAAATCGCAAATTCAAAGGCCAGATACCGCCCGCGCAACCATGCAGGGCCTGAAGAGCATGTAGGTGCAGCGTCGACGCCGAACTCAAAACTCAACACTCAAAACTAAAAACTCCCTTTCCCTTGCCTTCCGTTCGGTCTCTGGCTATGATATGACCTGTCCGAGACGTGAAAAGGAACCAAGAGATGCAGCGGACACCCTGGATTGCGGATTGGCAATGGGCAATTGCGGCTGGGAGGCGATGGTCCAAGCAATCGCTTGTGGTCGCCCACCCAGACAGGCAGAGGAACACGTATGGTGTTCCCAGATATACCCGATGAGATTGGACGAAATTTCAGCTTTGGAATATGAATGGCTTGCAAAGCAGCAGTCCGTGCATGGGGCTCACGACGATCGGGATGCTGCGTACGAGCGGATTGGCGTGTACGAAGCGTGGCGAGAGATCTTCCGTGAATACGTCACGTTGAGCAGAGAAGGCGATCCTGAGGCGTTGAAGCGTGCACTCTTCCTCTGGTGGTACGGATACTCCGAGCCCCATTGGCTCAGCGGCATTCTCAAACTTGATTACGCACTCGGCGAGGAAGTGCTGCGCAGGGTCAACGAGTTGGCGAGCAAGGGGCAGCTTGATGAGGAACTCAAGTGGATGCTTCCCTGGTACTACTCGATTTGCGATTACTATCTTGGTAGCTTCGAAGGTATAGATGCATTGAAGCAGGCCAGCATGCAGGAGACCAACAGGAGGGATGAGCGGTGGTGGAGACTACAATGCGGACGATCATCATTCGAGAATCGCGGCCAAATGGGTGAGTGCTGGGGGAGCGTCCGCTCGTCACTGAATCAAGCGTGGGCAGACCACGACAATAACAAAAGGCCCGTGATGCAAGTGCCGCCATCACAGGGTCTCCTGACTGGCTTGGTCAGAAGAATATGCTCAACGCTCGGTTTGCCATGGCGGAGACGGATCAAGAGGTAGGGGAATAGGGCAATCTGGTAAGTCTGGGGGTACTATACGAGGGCCTTCGGAGCGGCAGCCACCTATTTTTTGATGCATGACGCATGGCTTGTCTTTGAGGAGCACGCGCAGTTGCGGGCGGGGGATTGCTGATGCCTGTGACGGGGTCTTGGGGTTGATTATCGATGATTTGCAATTGATTATTGGGTTCCTGGAGTTCTGAAGGCTTTGTGGCTTTGTGTGGGACAACATTGTCCAGGCAAGAAAGAATTGGCGTGCATGGCACACCCTACGGGATGACAGCAATCATCAATAGTGGATCATTCTTACTCAATTCCAACGCCGGCCTCCGCTTCGACGCCGACAGCGGACTTTACCACCATTAGAGAATTGGAGGTGTGGGGTACGCTTGCTGGGAAGGGGGGGGGCGTTCCCTGCGGGTGCGATCCGAGCGTTTGGCAGCGGACCTTCTCGAAGCTCGCGGTGCGTGTGGGGGTTCAGTCGGTTTTGTGTTTTGCGGTTTTGTAGGTTAGGAGGGGGCGGAGGGTGGCGATGGTGTTTATCAGTCCGTGGGTTGTCAGGGTGTCGATGACGGTTTCGATTTTCTTGTAGGCCTGGGGAGCTTCTTCGTAGAGCAGGCTGCGGTCGGTGCAGATGACGTGTCCGCCGAGCTCGGTCGTGCGGAGTTGCTGGGCGCTATAGCGGCGCTCCAATCGGCCGCGGCAACTGCCGCGGTCCCATTTTCGCCCGGCCCCGTGCGGCAGCGAGAACGCCGACGTTTCCTTGGGGCCGCAGGGCTCGACCAGGTAGCTCAACGCGCCGCGTGAGCCGGGGATCACCAGGACTCCCCGATCGGAGGGTGCCGCGCCTTTGCGATGCAGCCAAACCGACTTGCCGTTCCACTGCGTCTGCTCCAGGTAGTTGTGCGGGACGTCGCAGACCGGCTCGAAAGCGGCCCCGAGTCGCGACAGGAAGCGCTCGGCAATGAGGGCGCGATTGGCCCGGGCCCAGGCGAGCGCTCGGTCATGCCCGGCCAGATAGGCCTGCCCCGCTTCGTCGGACAGATCGGTGCCGGAGCCGGCTCTTATGCCTGTATACCTGAACGCCACGGCCTTGCCCAGGCCGCGGGAGCCGCTGTGAACGAGCAGGACCAGCTCTTCGCGGCTCAGGCCGAGGTCCTCAAAACGCTGCGAGTCCACGATCTTCTCGACCTTCTGCAACTCGGCAAAGTGATTCCCGGCGCCGATGGTGCCGAGGGCCCTTTCTTCACCGTCGGACTCGACGCCGTAGGCGGCCAGCCACGCCTGTGCGTCACCGTCCCAGGGTTGGTCCAGGTCGTCGAGCTTGCGGGCCCACTTGGGGATCTTGCTGGTCTTCTTGCCGGACAGGTCGGTCCGCCAGAGGGCTACGCCGCAGCCGATATCTGTCCCGATGAGATCGGGATAGAAAAGGCCGTCGGCGGCAAAGACCGAGCCTACCGGACGTCCCTGCCCGGCGTGCAGGTCGGGCAGTCCCACGGCCAGAAACATGCCCGGCAGCGTCGCGGCCTTGTGCAGTTGTGCCAGTGCCTTGCCGTCGATCCAGCACTTTTTGGACGAGATCATCCGGACTTCCGCGCGTTCCGCGTTTTCTGACCCCGGTTTTGCGTCGATAGAATCGGGTTCGGCAGGATGTTCATCAGTCTCTTCGTCACGATGATTCGTCATATCGATTCCCGTCGTGAACACAAGCTGAAACAGTTCAAACCGTGCTTTCGTATGTAATATGAACTCCGATCAATTCTTGCGCGGCATGTCATCCTGAACGTCGGACAGCGAAGTGAAGGATCTGGGCTGCGACCTTGAGATAGGTTTCGTTCGCAGCCCAGATCCTTCGCCTACGGCTCAGGATGACAATTGCTCAAACGCGCGAGAACTTCTTCTAATCCGTATAACTGAATTTTTGCAAAACTCTTGTCTAACTGTTCGGCCGCAGCGCCTGGTAGCAGCGTGCGAGCAGGGCCTTACGCTTGGGGTGTGTTTCGTCGGCGTCGGATTTCACGTCCTTCGGCCGCGTCACGCGCAGGGTGCGCAACGCGATGGACGGATTGCAGTCCATCAGCAGGTCGAATACCTCGTCGTAGATTCCGGCCCAGTGGAAGCCGCCGCAGTGGTAGCACTGCAGGTGCTTGAGCCGTCGCGGCAGGGAGTTGATGCGGAGACTGCGCACGATCTTCCGGGCCGTTTCTCCCTGGCCCGCCAGCCGTGCCAGAATCGCCAGGCGAAACCTCGCCATCGCCGGGGTGCCAGGGTCGAACGCGAAGCGGTCCAGGAAAGGCCTGACGATCTCCCGGCGCTGCTGGAATTCCTCCACAAAGAGCAGCGACCCCAGCAGGCTCCCCAGTGTCTCTTGCGAGTCGAAAGCAGCGACGAGTTTCTCGATGATCCCGGGCACCGGCTCCGTCCGCAGTATCGTGCGCACGGGCCCGTCGGCGTTCCACAGGTCGTAGATCGCTTCGCGGGGAAGCGCTCCGTCGTCATACCATTTCCGGGATACGAGCTTCGATACTCGCCCGGACCCGGCCAGCGTGGTATTCATCGCCTGAACCAGGCGTTTGGCGAACTCATCGACCTGCTGTTTGAAGCCGTCCTTGGGATCGTGGGCGTAGCGGCAGTAGGTGAAGACAGTCCCCTCGTTGGTCAGAGCGAAGAGGCTGCGTCCGATGACGCGGCCCGAGGCCGTCTTGGCATAGACGACCTGCTTGTTGATGTCGAGAGCGTTGGCGATCGTGGAGAAGAAGTTCGACTGGTGCGGCGAGAGGCACGTTTCGAAGCGCAGCCCCATGAGCAGCACGTCGTCGATCCGGCGGGCGAAGAAGAGCCGATACGGCTCGCCGCCCGCGGTCATGGCCGTTTGTTCGAACGAATCATCGAGCCACGGCTCCAGGCGAATGCCTTTGTTCCGGAGGGCGTCGAGGAAAGCGACGTTGGCGGGTTCGGTGCGGAAGTCGCACGTGGGGTCCTCGATGCTCTTGAACAGCAACTGCAGCCCCAGCTCCCTCATCACGTCCTGCAACTGGAGGATTCCCGAGAGCACCTGGTCACGCGGCGGTTCAAACAGTTGGTCCGGCGCGAACCGGACGCCGTACCGCTCCCGCAGCGCCTGTGTCACTATGTCGCGGCATTCTTGCAGGTACCGACGGACCGTTTCAGTATCGGTGCGGTCGCGGATCTTCATCGCGAGATTTTCGAGCCGCTGCGGTGTCACCTGAGCCGGCTGAGCGATGCGGCGCTCGATGTTCTCCAGCCGCTTCTGCAATCGGTCTCGAAGCTGGGGATCCCGTTCGACAGTCGCCTCCTCGAGTTTCCGGCGAATCGCCCGGGCTTCCCTCTGCAAGTTGTTTTTGGCGGGGAGGTCCTTGTGCAGGATCTGAGCGGCAATGGTCTCGGCCTCGGCGGTCACGCGCCGCAGCTCGTCAAGAGGTTCTCTCAGTTTGCCGGGATACCCGGCCAGCCAGGCGGCGGACGATTCGATCTGCGTCACCTGGGGCGCGGACAGACCGAGCCGGACGACCGCAGCCGTCCAGGAAGCAAGCTCGACCAGGGGCTTCTTGCGGTCGCCCAGAAGCCAGCGCTCGACAATTCGTCGCAGACGCCGGTCTTGAAGATGCCGACCCAGGAGAACCACGTATTTGCCCAGCTCATAGTGGTCCTCCAGCTTCCGGTGAATGGCCGCCAGATCGGAATCTTCGGAGGCCACGGCCAGCGTAGCTCGAAGGTCATCTTCATCGTAATAGTCGTCTTCCAGCGTCGCCAGGGCGGCGACGAGGCGGCCGGCGTGAGTGATGTCGGGCGCTGCCCGAGCGAATTGCTCCAGCGAGCCCAACAGTTCATCGCCGAGGGGCAGATTCCGATCGTAGAGGGTGATTTCGAGAAGCCGACACCATTGCCGGATCACCCTATTGGCGTCCTTTCTCTCATCCAATAGGTCGGAGACGGGCTCGTATTCGCGCCAATGTTGGAGCAGCCTTTCGTGGACCCCGCGTCGGGTGAATAACTTGGACAGCTCCGAGAGAATCAGGCGAAACTGCTGTCTCGTTCGCCGCGCATCGACCCAGCTTCCCAGTCTTTGCCTCTCCCAGCGTGCAAAGAGCCCGGGGCGTATCGCTTGTTTGTCCGGCGGGAAGCCGTCCAGGAAACGCGTCCACAGCTCCAGGTGCGCCTTCTTATCCGCAATCATCAGGACGTGGTTCAAAACGAATTGCATCTGGTCCAGGAGTTGGTGAGCTTCGCTGTCCCACTCAAAGTCGAGAAGTCTCTTGACGTCTCGCCGCTTGTCTTTGGTCCAGCGCTCAAGAAATCCCTGGTGCTGTTCCTGCCGCAGGATTTCGAGGAACTTGGATTCTTCGCTTTGGGCGTTCCGGGCCAGGGCCTCGATTTTCGCCGTGAGATCGGCCGATACGATCGAGCCCAGCAGCTTTGTCACATGGCGCCGACTCGCGGGTTTGGCTGCCGGCAGTCGGCTCAGGAAACTCTCACAAACCTGTCCCATGGTTGCAGGGGTCGGCCTGGGGGGAATCGTGAACGATTTGCCGTTGGCCGCCTTCTTGACTTCCTGGGCGAGGCTGCGGAGATAGTCAGGGTAGTCATCGCCGAGAGGCGCCGAGCAGAAAG
>Ga0272442_10005536_pt1 | contig 16834 bp, 14 predicted proteins | sample SSMForm2O_FD_200262 | JGI IMG/M metagenome (GOLD analysis project Ga0272442, IMG submission 200262) | Marine sediment archaeal communities from Little Sippewissett salt marsh, Falmouth, MA, United States - SSM-Form-2O | ecosystem: Environmental > Aquatic > Marine > Wetlands > Sediment ... | reverse complement strand
CAAGCTGAATCAACTTCACAGAATCATTACTTATATCCACACCAATCGGATACGCTCGGTTTTTCAAGAACCAAATCATATTAAGCTCACCTATTAAAATTAACTATAAGGGCTATTAATGGGCGGTTAACTTTTGTCTTTCGCACTGCCCATAATCACTTCATCGTTCTAATCCAATACCCACATTAAAGCTATAAGCACATATATTTTTTGATACCAAACATCTTTCTAATCTAAAATATAGAAAACGAAGACCTAATCAGCTAATATCACACTGGAAAAATTACCTTCTTTTGAAAAATATTGCGAAAATTTGGTTTTCTTCCGATAAAATCCGTATCCTCGGTTTCCGATTGGAAATAGGTCGGCAAGTACTATTTGTATCTCTGCGTTGGGTGGTTATGTTTTAAAGCCTTTGATTTTTTATATGGCTGCTTAGTAATGATATTTTTCAAAAAAAACAAAAGTCTCTTTTCAAAAACAATTATAGACCGGTGGTATAGAATTTTTACCTTCTTATCAAAATGAAAAAGTTTATAGGACTACAATAAAATAGTCTTGATTATGGAATGATCATTAATTTTTATTATCATTCGGCTTTTAGTTGCCGCTTCATCAAATCGGCAATAGCCTTTTGTACAGGCTTGTGTTCAAACAGTACCTTAAAAACAGCCTGTGTAATCGGCATATCAACATTCAATCGACGGGCAAGTTCGATAACCGATTTACAGGTAGCAACACCCTCAATAACTGATTCAGTAGCTTTTTGTGCCTCTTCCAGGGTTTGCCCCCTGCCGATTCTTTCGCCGAATGAGCGATTTCTGCCCTTCGGTGAAATGCAGGTTGTAACCAAGTCTCCAAGGCCGGTCAATCCTGCGAATGTCTGTGGTCTTGCACCACAGGCCACGCCCAGCCGTGTTATCTCGGCAAGTCCTCTGCTCAAAAGAGCTGCCTTTGCATTATCGCCGGAGCCTGTACCATCTATGATGCCTGCTGCAATAGCAATAATGTTTTTCACTGCGCCAGCTAATTCCACACCGATAATATCAGTATTAGTGTAAATGCGAAGCCATGAAATGCTGAATGTCTTCTGCACCTCTTTAGCCAGCTTCTCATTGCGACAGGCGGCACATGCTGTCGCCGGAAGTCTTCTGGCCAACTCATCGGCAATGGTAGGACCGCTCAGTGCTATGCTGCTGACACCTTCACCCAGCACATCTGAAAGTATTTGTGTCGGACGCAGCAGAGTATCATTTTCAATACCCTTGGCTACCGAGACTATCGGAATATCTTCGGGGACATAATCTTTCAGTCTTTTCCAAATCCCTCGCATAAATTGGCAAGGTACCGCCGATACTATCAAGTCAGCATCAGCCATTATCTGTTCATCTTTATACTCAAAGAGTAAAGAACCCGGCAGTTTATAACCCGGCAAAAACTTTTTATTTTCACCTGCCGACTGAATCTGAGTCAACTGCTCGGCGTCATATCCCCACATCCGCACTCGCTTTTTCTTCTCACAGAGAAGTATCGACAGAACAGTCCCCATTGCACCGTCACCGATTATAGAAATATTCTCAAACATATTCTTTAAGTTTCATATTTGGTATTCAATGCAGCAATTGTCGGCTCTGAAGCGCAAATTGTCAAATGTCAATTGACAATTTCTATGCTTTCGGCGCCCAGTCTTTTCAGGCCCCCTAATTGGTTTCGGCCCAGCTTTGCATCAATTACAACACAACCATCTCGATACGTTTCTCGAACTATTGTACCGTATGCCCGTAGAAAGCTTTGCACCTTACCCTTTGATTGGCTAAAACCAACCCGAAGCAGAAGCTCAGCGCCTTTATATTTGTCAAGCACCGCTCTGCTTAATTGCTCTAAACCCAGCCCGGTCTTGGCTGATATGCATACCGCATCGGCAAACACTGTTTGGAGCGTCTCCAGGTCGTCGATTTTTTTTACTGCGTCAATTTTGTTAAACACTTTCAAAGTGGGTTTTTCCGAACAGCCGATTTCCGCCAGAACCTTATTTACTGATTCAATCTGTCCGGACGCCTCTGGATTGGATACGTCAACAATATGCAAAAGCAAGTCGGCATTAATGGCTTCTTCCAGTGTTGCCTTGAACGAGGCGACCAGATGGTGAGGCAGATTTTTTATGAAACCGACAGTATCGCTCAAAAGCGCCTCGGCGCCTCCGGCCAGAACCCACTTTTTTGTCCGCGTATCCAGTGTTGCAAAAAGTCTGTCCTCCACTACCACCCCGGCATTGGTAAGTGTATTTAGAAGCGTGCTTTTGCCTGCGTTGGTATAGCCGACAAGACCCACTTTAAACTGGCCTTTTCGCCCGTTAATTTCGCGAATCTTGCGCTTATCAATAGTGGCAAGCTCGCCTTTGAGTTCAGCGATTCGCTTATTGACGAGCCGGCGGTCAATTTCCAACTGCTGTTCGCCTGGCCCTCTGGTACCGATGCCGCCAACCACACCTGCCGCAGTTGCCCCGCCGGCACCGGCTACGCTGTCCAAATGTGACCACATCCGTGTCAACCGGGGATATGTATATTCCAACTGAGCAAGTTCCACCTGCAGTTTAGCCTGTTTTGTCTTTGCTCTGGTCGCAAATATGTCCAGAATTAACTCACTGCGATCCAGAACCTTAGTCTTGGTAATCTTTTCGAGTTCATGAATTTGACGCGGCGACAGCTCATTATCAAATATTACCACATCGGCCCTGAAGCGCCTCGCTCGCTCGGCGAGTTGCTCGGCTTTTCCTTTGCCTATATATCTGCCGGGATGCAATTTGCGGATTTTCTGCTGCAGCCTGTCCACTACAATTGCTCCGGCACTTTCAGCCAAGGCGGTAAGTTCGAATAAATCGTCTCCCTCGTTGCGGCCGTGGAGGATAGCGGCCACCAATATTGCACGTTCTTTTCGGACCTTTAGGGTCTGGCGCAATTTTTCCAATTAAATTTCCCCAAATCAGAAAAAATTATTCTGAGTTTTTCAGTTTATGACGTAAAAACACGCATTTTTTGGCCAGCCGAGAACAAATAATATCAGCCAGTGTGTGTATCGAGAACCGATTATGTCGGCTGGTGTGTGTATTTTAGTATATTTTTTGATTTTTTTCAATAAAAGCGCAATATAAATATTGCTGGAAGAGCTTTTTGAGGTTGGTGCTCAAAATGATTTATAACCCAAAAAGGAGCAGGGCACAATATGATGTATAGGGCAAATAGAGACTGAACACAATATGGTGTAAAGCGGGATTGATGTAGAGAACAATATGCGGTAAAGCCCAAAATGAGGTATGTTAGTGGGCGAGATAACCACAATAGATTGTAGGTTAGGCTGGCAGGGGGATTTTCGGGGCGGCTGTAAATATGGGCTTTGCAGGGGAAATTACAATTGGAAAAAAGGGGAATTTCAGGGTGAAGGGAGGAAATCTTTGACAAAAAACGCTCAATTTTGAAACAATTTTTAACAAAAAGGTAAGGAAAATGAAATTTTTGTTGAAAAAAATAAAAAAATGCAACAAAATATTGTGTTAATTTATAAAAAAATGACATATGAATTACTATTGAGCTACCGCGAGGTAAAAACGCGGCAGTTTGATTTTGGGAAGTTTTTTGCCCGCCTCCGGCGGGTAACTTTTTTCTTCGGATTGACAGCCGCAAGGAAACGGCAGAATATTAAAATAATGTGTTAATTTTTTTCGGACGAATAAATATAGTGTTGTTTGGTGTTTGTAATTTTATAAATGTTTGAAAGGGTATCTGTTAGATGTTGAAAGTGAAATCACGTACGGGCGAGTCAGTACAGCAAATGATGAGACGTTTTAAGAAGCTGTGCGAAAAAGAAGGCTTAATCAGAGATATGAAGCGCAACACGTATTATGAGAAGCCTTCTGAAAAGAACCGCCGCCGTATGCGCAAGGCCCAGCGGGCTAACGCCTTTAACACTTTTTAATAAGCCCACCCACTTAGCTATCATCCGAGCAGAGTCAGAAACCTGCTCGGTTTTTATTTTGTCACCGGCCAGAAGACCCAGTCGCCCTCATCGATGACCCACATTTCAACCATTCCGCCGTCATCCTTAAAATTACGGCCGATACTATATAAAGTAAAATTACTCTCGGTCTTTTTATAAAGCAACGGCTTATTATCACTGTAACAATCCATCGGAAGTTTCTTAAGGTAACCGGCGGCTATGAGCTGGTCTAAATTCTCAGGATAATCTCCGGTGTCCTGATTGTATCTGAGTATAGCTATTATCGTTAAGGCCGCCTCAACATCAGTTTTATTTCTATAACTTCGATCATGCAACATGTTGATTGACGAGGGTAGAGTTTTCAGCAATATATTGCCCCTGACGATTTCGTCAGTTTCTTTCTCGACGTCTATTGCCTCTGAGTGAAGCTGACCGGGGGTTTTCCGGACCATCCTATCCGAGAAGGCATATAAGCGGTCAGCCATTTCTCTTGTTTGCTGCTTATCTGGATGTGTAAACAAAATATGCAGTGGTACGATCAATCTATTAACGAATCTTCTATCTGGACCTCTAAGCATAATAGGCTCAAGACCTCCCAAATAAAGATGACCGTCACCAAAACGGCCTTCCGTAAAACACCTCTGAATTCCATCAAATAAAAATAATTTTTCTGCATCAAAACTTATAACGAAATCTTCGTCGGCAATCATCTGTTCAAAATCTTTCTGCAGCACAGCTAATATGGCTGAATCTATTTTGTGCTCACTAACAATTCCGTGGAGTGTCTGAATTGCCAAATTTTCAATCACTATCCCTAACATCTGTTCGACATTAGTCTTGTTTGCCTTTAGATGTTGACCGAGACGATAGCAGGCTTTTATGTCGTCAAAGGCATCTTCATATCTGTTTTCTTCGGCACGTATCCACACCCGCCAGCGCGACAAGGGAAAAGCCAACCTATGAAAGTTAGTGGGGTTCGGTAAAGGAATCGACATCATTTCGTAGTTATATGCCCCATTCCCATACTCCTCCCAATAATATGGTTTTTTTGAGCCGGCGATGACCAAGTCGAGAATGTTCTTATTGTCGGCCAACCATGTTTCCATTAACTGTTTTTCTTCTGGAGCCGCTTCATTATATTTTTTCCACATAAGCTTATCTACAGTTTGAGATGAAGCTTCGTATAGCTCAATCGCCTTTTCATATAAAGGGGCAGCGTTAAGGCTTTCGTCAGCCGTAGGACGAACCATACGGTTAAGCTGTTCAAGGTAGTTGGTTGTGATGGCCGGTTTGCCGGTCAGGAACCAGGCGATATATATGATAAGGCACAGGACTAAGAGTCCTGCAGTTTGAAATCCCCTTGCAACAAGGGTGCGCCAGAGGGGGCGGCAGCGTTTTTTTGCCCGGCGCAGTAAAACGGCCAGCAGTTTGATATCGCCGAACTCAGCTATCAGCCGCTGTGCCTTTTGCTCTTTTTCTTCATCGTTTGAGCATTCTTTTAGCTCATCTTCAAAGTGTGCTATGAGTTCAGCGGCCACATCGGCCCGTACCTTTTTGCGGTAGCGCATCTTTTTAATAACCTGCTTTATAAATTCAGCGACACAGACCGGCAGATTCTCAAAGCTCAGGTCTTTAACAGAGATAATTCTTTTGATTTTCATTAAATCGTCTCACGCAATTGCGGGGATATTATACCAAAGCAAAAAAATCCTAAATTTTCAATAAATAATTAATCCTTCACCGGCCAGAAGACCTCATCACCTTCAATGTCCCAGATTACAACTTTGCCTTGGGAGTTCCGGATAACCCGGCCGCCATCATCTGTAAAGTTCAGACCGACACTGTAAAGCAAAAAGCTGTCATCGGTTTTCTTATAAACTAATGGCTTATTATCACTATAACAATCCATAGGTAGTTTCTTAAGATAACCTGAGGCTACGAGCTGGTCTAAATTCTCGGGATAGTCTCCATTGTCCTGATTGTATCTCAGTATAGCTACTATCACCAATGTCGCTTCAACATCAATTTTATTTCGATAACTTAGATCATGCACCCTATTCATTGCCGCGGGAAGAATTCTCAGTAATATGTTGCCCCTGATTATTTCAGCAGCTTCTTTTTCGATGTCTATTGTCTCTGAGTGAAGCTGGCCGGGAGTTTTCTTAGCAATCCTGTCCCAGAAGGCGTAGTAACGGTCAGACGTCTCAATAGTTTGCTGCTTATCTGGATGAGTAAACAAAATATGCAGTGGTTCAATCAATCTATTAACGAATTCTCTGTCTGGACCTCTAAGCACAATTGGCCCGAGACTTTCAAAATAAAGATGTCCTCCGAAACGGTCTTCAGTAAAACTTCGTTGAATCGTGTCGTACATAGATAATCTTTCTACATCCAACCTTATAACAAAATCTTCGTCAGCAATCATCTGTTCAAAATCTCTCTGCAGTGCAGCTAATGCAGCGGAATCTATTTTGTACTGACTAATAATGCTGCGGAGTTCGTGAACTGCCAGAGCTTTAATCGCTATTCCTACAAGCTGCTCAAAGAGACTCTTTTCCCCTTTTAAATGCCAGCCCAGGCGATAACAGGCTTTTATATCGTCAAAAGCATCTTTATAGCTGCCCTGTTCGGCGTTTATCCATACCCGCCAGTGCAACAAAACGAGAGCCAAACGACGAAACCTCGAAAGCTCGGGCATACTAATCGACGTCATTTTATTGATATTTTCCAAATCGCCATATTCCTTCCAATAGTAAGGCTTTTTTGAGCCGGCAATGACCAAATCGAGAATGTCCTTATTTTCGGCCAGCCATTTTTCTATACGCTGTTTATGTTTGGAGGTAACATCCTTGTATTTTATCGCCAGAAGAATGGCGAGATCATTTTTTATCAGTTCTAACTGTTCAGCAGTAAGGTTGCTTTTTATCTTAAGTTCAGCAACATCATCCCACCTTTTTTCATATAGTTCACCTGCCTTATGGTATAAAGGAGCTGCGTTAAGGCTTTCATCATCCGTCGGTCGAGCCAAACGGTTAATCTGTTCAAGGTAATTGGTGGTAATAACCGGTTTGCCGGACAGGAACCAGGCGATATAGACGATAAGGCACAGGATTAAGAGGCATGCAGTTTGAAATCCCCTTGCGACAAGGGTGTGCCAGAGTGGGCGGCAGCGTTTTTTTGCCCGGCGCAATAGAACGGCCAGCAGTTTTATATCGCCGAACTCAGCTATCAGAAGCTGTGCCTTTTGCTCTTTTTCTTCGTCGGTTGAGCAGTCTTTTAGCTCGTCTTCAAAGTGCGCAATTAGTTCGGCTGCCACATCGGCCCGCACCTTTTTGCGGTAGCGCATTTTTTTAACTACCTGCTTTATAAAATCAGCGGCACAGGCGGGCAGACTTTGCAAATCGGGTTTCGGTAATTTCTTTGCCATAATCAAGGTCTCCGCACTTTTTGTTTTTCCGGTTTTCAGGCCGGTGTAAGGGCACCGCCGAAGACAAGGTCCAGGCCGGTTGTCAATTCCTTCATCTGGGCCTTTTGCCTTGCCAACTGGGTTTTGCCTTTGCCGGTGATAGAGTAGTAACGCCTTTTTCGCCCGGAATCTGCCTGTTCCCATTTGCCCTTGATTAGCTTTTTGGCCTCTAAATTGTAAAGCAGGGGATAGAGCGTTCCCTTGCCGAGGGATAGAATATCGCCGCTTCTGCTTTCGATTGCCTGACTCAATTCGTAGCCGTACATCCGGCCGCGAGAGAGAATCTCCAGAACAACAACGGGGGCGACGCCCTTTAACAGTTGACTTTCAAACTTCATAAACGACTCCTTTACTCAAAAAAGGTGAATAATGCATTTATTTTGCTTTACATATTATGCTATACATACTATATTTGTCAAGCAAAAAATTCGTTTTTTAAAAAAATTATTAATAGAGCTTCGCTGCCTTGCAATGCTACATTAAAGATACGTGAGGGTCTATATGATAAGGTCAATGACACACTTAAGCGGCAGTTTATTCTCTTAGCTGCCAGGGTTGGCTGTAACCGGCGGGCGCAGCAGTTGTCGGAGTAGCCATACTAATCGGCATATCGATATCTATCCGGCGGGAGCCGCGAATAGCCCTGGCCAGCGTTTCGGCTCTGATTTTAACGGGCCCAACGACAAATTCAGGTGTATTGTAGGTTTGCAGACATGAATCATAAAAGAGAGGGTCTTTCTGCGGCAGCAGTATGGGCTTATAAACATTACCATCCTTATCAATATAGGCGAGGTAAAGTCTTGTAAAGACACCGTCCCTCCGTTTACTGCTGAAAACTATCCAGCGGCTGTTACTTGACCAGCTATGCCAGGATTCACACTGGTCGCTGTTAATCTCCAATCTGCGGTAGTTATATTGGCCGGAAGCCTCAGCGGCTTTTAAGTCAATCAGGTACAGGTCGCTGCTCGGGCGGAGAGCGGGAAAGCATCCGAAATCTGCCATACAAAACAACAACCATCGTCCGTCGAAGCTGACCCTTGGCAAAAGGGCTGTCATCTTAGTATCCCGTGCTGAAAGGATAGTTTCGAGTTCGCCCCACTTGTCGCTGCCAATATCATAACTTATCCGCATCAGGTCGTATTTGACTCGGCTGTAGGGGCTGGCAGATGTTGTGTCTACACGCACCTGTGAGATAGGCGCGCTACAGAAATAGAGATAACGGCCGTCCTGCGACCAGGCCGGATGGGTCTCGAGAAAATCCTTTCTGGAAAACTTCGACGAGGTTCTTACAGCGGCGGCGTCAACAAGGTAATAAGCAAGAAGAGAATCTTCATCAACCACTTCGCGAATTTCACTGCTGGAGGTATGAAAAAACTGGACAACCTTGTTGACCGAGTAAGCAGCAAGACGGCCGCTTGGATGCCAGGAGGTATATGCGAATCTGGTTCCAATTTTGTTAACCTCACCATCGTTTACGAGCAGGGCGCTACTGCCGTATTTTTCGCTGCGGATGCCGATTAACATTTTGTCAGGACGATTTGCGCAAAATGCATGACAGTTAAGACATCCGCGATGGTAATAGTTATTTGTCAACACAGGCGACTCAACAAAGTTTTCCAGATTACGCTGATAAATACCCATATCCTGCCAGAAGCTGTGTGCAGGATAGATTTTCCTGTATACCAGGAAGGGGTCGATGTTTTCACCGGCGATTTTATTGCTAATTGGTGCGGTTCGCTCCCATCGACCGTTTGCCCTTTTTACAAAAATATCGAAGTACAGTTCCTCTCCTGTATTTCCACTGAGAAGTCTTCGCCAGGATTTATGAGGAATTATAATTTTAGGTGAGCGGCTGAAAACTTCGATTGGCTCACCCTGCCTGGAAGATATTCTTACGCAATAATGCAGCCCTTCTTCCTGAATCACAAAGTTCAACGGCGCGATGTTCGGCGGGATAACGGCATCGGTATAGTCGGGTCGAATACGGGCGGGCCGGTCGATAGGAATATACTGCTCAATCAACACCTTATGGTCGTGCAGAATGTAAGCGGTAACGGCGGCTGTTAATATCAACAACACTAAGATTATAAATAAATAGAGATAGCATTTCTTCATTTCTCTGCCCCCGAAAAACCATAGAGAGTATAGAATAAATAACTATCTCCGTATTTCTTCCTCAGTTCTTTAAGGGCTGCCTTATCATCTCGGCCGTGACGGTTGTAGATATTAAGAAAGTCTGTAAATCTCCGCTGGGATTCGGCGCTTATCTTGCGGCCGTATAAATTAACCTTTTTGCCTCTTTTAAGCATATACAATATGGCCTCCTCATAGAGCCGGGGAATTTGGGAATAGTTGAAATCGTCCAGCCTCTCAAGGTTTTGCGCAAATTTATCAAGCTCAGCATTGAGCAGATACCAGGCCATCAGGTACTCAAAAGCCATTCGGTTTTGCCTGTTCTTTTCCAACAGGTCCAATAGAAGCGGCTCATTTATAAAGAAAAGAATGCGATAGTCTTTTTCCGTCATCGAGCGACGCAAATACTCAATTCTATCGTCTGTGACAGGATTGGGATTTTGTACAAATCGTCTCAGATAATCATTGGCCCAGTCGGCGTGAAAGAGGGTTTTACTAAGCGCTCCAAGATAAATCCTGGCCGCATCAATATTGCCCTTGACTATGTTTACAAGAGCCAGTCGTTTTAGAAGTTCAGGATGTTTTCCAAACTCCTCCAGAGTTGACACCAGCGTGTGTTCGGCACGGCTCATAAAACCCAGTTCGATATAGGTATCAACTCTCTGCCAGTAGCCGGTGTTGCGCTCCTGAGGAATCAGCAGCAAAGCATCACGGTGCTGCGGATAACAAAACATATCGTAGCCCAGCCGGCCGGTATGGTACAAAGCCAGATTGGCTGAATGAACCACATAAAAGTTATTGGTTGGATAGCGACGAGCGGCTTCAAGCGCTTCGGGCCACATCTTGTGGAAGACAGAATAATCAACCTCATGATAGGTTTTGATTTCATTATTATAAGAGAAGAGAACAGCAGCACCGGCGATTATAAACGGGGCAAGCGATTCAATGAGGTGCCTGAATTTGTTTTTTCGAAAATACCAGGAAAAGATTCCTTTTTTCAGCCAGGGAAACTTGAAACGACCAGCGATTGGCCGACAAGATACCAACGTCAATGAAGCTAAAGGCACAAGCAGATAAAGTGTATAGACCATTGTTACCATTCGCCTGGTGCTTTTCTCGAATGAAACTTCCCAGGAATAAGGCGTCAACTTGCTAAAGGCATCAATAATACTCACATCGAATACGAGGACGCCTATAATGTATGGAATACCCAAAGCTGATAACAAATATAGAATGGTGGTTTGCCGTCTACGTCCTGAAACTAATTCGTAAATTGCACAGAGTACCACAAAGAGCAACTGCGCTGCACCGGCGACCATATACAGAATTACAGACAGAAACAGAAAAACAGTTAGCCGAAAAAGACCTATTACATTTTTTTTAGCGCAAAATGTGTCCGACCTTCCGATAGACAGGTACAGGCATACAAAAAGCATCGCTACAAGCCAAGCCATTGTAGTGGCAAAGTGGTACGTGTATTGATTATAGGTGATAAGCAAAAGTATCGGCGGGACAAAACTAATCCAGTAAAAACTTCTGGCGCTTATCACTTTAAAAAAATAACCTGTACAAATAAACATGAGCCAGGCCTGCAGTGTCACAACAAAAGCTCCTGCCCAGGAATAGTAGAAAAACTGCGATAGAAAAGCCGATAAATATTCGGCAGGTCCGCCCGGATATGCCATAAACTGCCGGAAAAATGCCCAACCACGGAAAAAAACCGGGAAATTTGAAATCATACCGCTGCTGTGGTAAATAAGGCGGAGGTCCACCTCAAGCCAGAGATATATATAGAAAAGAATAAAAAAGATGAAAGTACGAATTGCCCCACCAAGATTTTGACTCGATAATTTCCGAGGCAAATTCAGCATCGCTTACCTGTCAATATTGCTACCGGCTGCTGCTACTCTGCGGTAGATAAAGGACGAGTTTAACGAATATTTCTTTGACTGCTCAACTCTTTATAATATTTATCAGCATAAACTATCTGGGATTTTTCATTTAAACAGTTAAAAAGCATAATTTTCTACATTCGAGTTTAATTATTTTACAAAAATCTACCGTGAACGGTCAAGATTTTCCTTTTCCAGACGGTTTTTTCGATGATTTACATGAAATGCCGGGTTATTATGTTCCGGAACTTTTGCGGTTTTAACTGTCATCCGGGCAAAATCAGAAGCCTTCTCGGTTTTTATTTTGGTACCGCAATACTACGTCTTTGCTGCCTTTACAACATCTCTGCAAAGGTATGTAGCGGCAGATCTTAAAATTTTCGGTGGAGTTTAGGCCTCTTCTACTACCTCGATACCAAGCAGAGCGGCGATGTGGCCGACCTGACGCTTTAGGTCTCCGTAGTAAGTAACACGGTGCCAGCCCCATTCGTCCCAGTAGTTGTGCAGCTTATCAATATCTCCTTTTACCTCGACAGCCAGTTTGGTACGGCATGCCTTGTCCACGTCGATATTTTCCACACTTTTACCCTGGTGGAGGATTACCTGCCCACGGCCGTCTCGCTTGCGGGGGTCAAACTGGATAGTGGTGGTCATTTTGCCCAGGGGCAGCAGAGAGCGAACAGCAGCCCCCTTGCGATCCTCGGAGTGTGAACGGATGTGATAAGGATTAGAGGGACCTTTGGGGCCGTAAACCTTATTCGTGGCTACGCAGTGAGCGTAAATAATCTGGTTTTTTGCTATATCGATAACAGGGTCGGAGATATAGCCGGGGCGACCGGTCAGGTAGGTCATCAGGAGCATCGTTACTGTGGAGCGCATATCTGCTTCACAGGCTCCGACACAGCCGTCATTATTGAGCTGGAAGAAACCGAGGCAGGGATAGGCCTCCATATGGCCGCCGTAAAAGCCCCCGAGGCAGTTTATTGTAATTGCTCGGGCTTTATGCTGGCGCATCAGGTCTGACATGGCGAGGTACATCGCGCCGGATTTTTCTATTTCCTGACGGGACGGCTCGACAACTTTTTCGGCTTGTTTAATCCATCGGTCGGCACACTTTTTTGCTTCGCTGCTGTCGGCTTTTTCGTATGCCTGAGCGAGCTGTTTGAAATCGATCTGGACCACTTTTGGTCCGAACTGCTCTTTGATTAGCTGCCCTGATATATGTCCCCACCAATCAGGGCCGGCACCAACATTGAGGATTACCGAGGAGCGGAGCTTTTTCATACATACGAAGCATTTTGCGGCATCGGCCACGTCTTCAAAGCGTGTTGAGGAGACACCGGTTACCTTCAGGCCTTTTCTTTTGGCGGCCGCATAGGCGGTCAGAAACTCACCGGAGCCGCCATAGAGGTCATCGACGAATATTGTGGGCCTTCCGGAATTTGCAATCGCCGCCGGCGCTCCTGTCCAAAGGCCGAGCATATAGGCGATATAACCATCGACTTCCTTATCGTCAGCAAGAATTTTTTTGGTTGCGTCTGTGTCTTTGGCGGTGACCGGTAAAAAGTCTATATCAGGACAGGTCTGGCTCAGTTTCTTCGTCAATTCTCTTTTGCGTCCTTCATAATCATAGCCGATGTTCGGCCAGGTAGCGACATCCGGTGGCTCGTGTGAAAACACCAGCCGTACTTTAGCTTTTTCGGTGGCGGGGGCCAATTGCTGCGCTGCTGCGCTGCGTGCAGTTAAAGCCGACATACCCAAAACCGACATTCCCGCCAGGCCGGCCGCACAGGAAGCACAGCCACCAAGGAACTGGCGTCTGTTGATACTACAGACCGAACCGAATGAACATTTATTATTCTCCATTTTCAAACTCCTCGTATTTATAATGATTTGTAAATTGTGTTTGCCGGCAACGCCGGAGCTGTGGCAGATTATATACTGTTAATCTGTGTTTTGCAATTTATGATTTCATTAAATTTGGTTCAGAGGCTTGTGCATTGTTAGGCGGTGAGTGGTGAGGTAATTTGCTTGCAAAACGGGCGATGGATAATAAAATAGGTGGAAAACAGCTTAAAAAACGGCGTTTGCATAAAAAAGCAGGCGATGCCAAATACAATTTACGATATATACTATACGAGTACGGAGCAGTGGCCGAGCGGCTTAAGGCGACGGTCTTGAAAACCGTTTTACCGTAAGGTAACGGGGGTTCGAATCCCTCCTGCTCCGTTTTTTTTGAGATGTGTTTGCTATGAGCAAAGTCGCTAAAGTCAAGTTCGTTGATTACGAGAGGAGCGTCGGCAGAGCGCTTGATTTGATAGAGGCGGGGGAGAAACTTCCCAGCGAGGGTCTTATTATTATCAAGCCAAATCTTACCAATGCGGACGGGCCGCCAGTAACAACCAACGTCGGCGCGGTCGAGGCGGTCTATCACTACTGCAGGAGAAATTGCACGGCAGAAATTGCAATAGGTGAAGGCAGCGGCAGCGGAACAACAGAACAATCTTACCGGGCGAACGGATATATGAAACTGGCTAAAAAATACGGGATAAGACTTATTGATTTCAATACGGAAGAAGATGTACTTGTAAGAAAAAAGAAGGCACTGCAGCTAAAGGAATTTCATATGCCTCGGATAGTGCAGGAGGCTTTTATAATTTCGGTGCCAATATTAAAGGACCATAGTTTTACCAGAACTACAATAGCTATGAAGAATATGTTCGGTATTGCTCCCGAGCCGTTTTATTGCGGGTCGTGGAACAAGTCGAAACTGCATTCGCCATCGACGCATAAGTCCGTAGTTGATGTGTGCCTGTATAAAAAGCCGGCAATATGTGTGGTTGATGCAGCGGTAGCTCTTACTGGGATGCACTTAGCGGGGACAGCGAAAAAACTCGGCCTTATGCTGGCAGGTTTGGATTCGGTTGCGGTCGATGCAGTGGGGAGCAAACTGCTCGGGCATAATCCAAGCAAGATAGAATACCTGCGTTTATCAAATGGGTTGCTGGGCAGTATGGATGATATTGAAATTGTTGATGGGTGAGGTGAACAAAAGAGGGAATGGGACATGCATATAGATTCGTATCAATTCGGTAAAATTGTTATCGACGGAAGAAGTTACAGCAGCGATGTGATAATCGTTGGTGGCTTTGTGAACTCAAAGTGGTGGAGGAAACAGGGACATTTGTTATGCGCAGAGGATATCGGCCTTATCATCGAGGCCAGGCCTTCGGTGCTTGTAGTCGGGTGCGGGGCATCTGGTCTTATGGAGGTGACCGAGGAGACGCGCGGAGTTCTGGAAGAGACAGGAATCCGGCTTGAATCATACGGCACGAAAAAAGCTGTTAAGCGTTTTAATGAGCTATTAAAGTCAGGGACAAACGCCGCAGCAGCCTTTCATCTTACATGCTGACTATTTTGCAAAGGAAGCAACTTTCGGCTGGCGAGATATGCGGGCGTTCATTTTTTCTTTGGTTTGTCCTGTGGTTTTTGTACCTGTCCTGTCATCGGGACAAACCGGACCGGCATTACTTTCTTTTTAGTGACTTTGCCTTTTTCATCCTTGGTAATTAAAACGAGGTGCTGGAGTCCCCATTCTCTTCCGTGCGGCAAAATCATTCTTCCGCCGGGCTTTAACTGCTCCATCAAGGGTTCGGGTATGCGCCCGGCGGCGGCTGTTCCAATGATTGCGTCGAAGGGCGCCTTTTCGGGCCAGCCGAAATAGCCGTCACCGGCTTTGACGAAGACGTTGGGATAGCCCAATTCTTTGAGGCGCTTCTTTGCGGATTTTGCCAGAGGTTCCACGATTTCAATCGTGTAGACCTCTTTTGCAATCTCGGCGCAGACAGCCGCCTGATAACCGGAGCCTGTGCCAATCTCGAGGACGCGCGAGTCGGGCTTTAAATTAAGGGCCTCGGTCATAAAAGCAACTATGTACGGCTGACTTATAGTCTGGTCAAAGCCTATCGGGAGGGGGTGGTCGTTGTAAGCCATAGGCTGCTCGGCCGGCCGGACAAAGCAGTGGCGGGGGACGATCTGCATTGCAGCGAGGGTGTTGGGATCCCGGACATCGCGCGATCGGATTTGGCGATTGACCATTTTTATTCGCTCTTTCACCCGCTGGGTGAATGCAGGGTGTTTATGCAGTGGACGGTGCGGCTTTTTACCTTCGGTTTTTTGCCGCTCGTTAGGGTCAGCGGGGGTTTGGTTGGGGTCGGATTTTTGTTTGTCCGAATTATTTTCCGAAGCGAATATTAGAGTTGGTCCTTTGTAACTGACGGCCGTAAAGAGACTTACCAATAATACAAAAAGCAAAAGCAAGGTAAGGTAATCAAATCGCCATTTTTGAACCAAATTTGGATGGTTTTTATCCATTGTCGTCACCCCTTTAATTTACAAATTATATTTTACCATATCTGGAACAAACAATCACAAGCTATTTTTGGGGGAATACGGCAGAAATCTGGGCGGTTTGTTGATGAAATTGCCGGCTGGTTTGCAGAATTTGAAGCCGATTTTTGGGCTAAAAATGAGGGCGTCGTAATTTAATATTTACTATTGAATATTGACTATTGGTGTGGAAAATTGGTGTGAGGGGGATTTTGGGCACCCCTTATATTGGGCTAAAATCAAGGGTGGGGGTTTAAGAAAAGGGAAAAAACGGAAAAAAAACGTACAAAATGACAAAGAAAAGACGCAAAAATGAACCAAAAGTGAGAAAAATTGAAAAAAAAGTTACAAAATGATTCGTTTTATTGTGTGTTTTTTGTAAAAATTGCACGGCTGATACAAAACCCTTATTCGATGTTAAAATTAGCGAAATTTTGTGGGGGAAAATTCCGGTCTGAAAATTATGTTGGTTCAAATGTTAAAATGGGTAAGATGGGTGGTTTGGGAAAGGGAAAAATTGGCACAGTTACTTTAAGGGACATATTAGATATATTATGTCGGCGGCAGAGGAAGGAAGGAAAGTCTTCGGGATGGAGTGGGGATTGAAGTCAGGGGATAGTGTGATGCTGTTGGATGATGGGGGGCTGGATGGTGGTGGACGGTGGTTGCTGACGTGTCCGGCGGGAGTTTCCTCACCTGTGGCGAGGATTGATGAGCGTGGCGGCGGGCGTGGGTGGTGGGTTTGGCTAGTGCGACGGAGGTCGCCTCGCCTGTGGCGAGGCTTGGGGAGCGTGGTGGGTGGTGCGTTTTTTGGCGTTTTTAGGGGATTTTATGATATAGGATATTGTGGATAGAATATATTTTTACGCTGTAGCAGCAGCAGGATTTTTTTAATTATATGACAAATAAGCTTTGTGGTGTGAAGAGGTTTGGTGGCTAGTGAGAGCCGGGTGATTGGGCT
>Ga0272442_10005534_pt1 | contig 16838 bp, 7 predicted proteins | sample SSMForm2O_FD_200262 | JGI IMG/M metagenome (GOLD analysis project Ga0272442, IMG submission 200262) | Marine sediment archaeal communities from Little Sippewissett salt marsh, Falmouth, MA, United States - SSM-Form-2O | ecosystem: Environmental > Aquatic > Marine > Wetlands > Sediment ... | reverse complement strand
GCTCTACCCCTTGTCGCGCCCGGATGGCAGCGGTCACGGCAAGCTAAGACACGTTTCTCTCCGCTCGATAGACCGTGATGGCGAAAAATGGGTCATTGACAGCGTCAAAACCGTTCGGGATGCTGTCGGACCTGATGTTGATTTAATGGTTGACCTCAGTTCCTCACTTACGACCGATGTCGCCATAAGGCTCGGCCGCAAACTTGAAGAATACGACCTCTATTTCTATGAAGAACCGGTTGACCCTTTCGATGTTGAAGCCCTCAAAAAAGTTTCCGACCACGTAAATATTCCAATTGCCGTCGGTGAAAGACTATACACCCGTTACGGATTCCGCCGCATATTTGAGACTCACGCAGCAGACATATTGCAGCCGGACCTCGGATGTACCGGCGGTCTGCTCGAAACAAAATATATCGCGGCTATGGCCGAAGCATACTCAATGAGGTTACAACTCCATACCTGTTCCAGTCCGGTTGCGACAGCGGCAGCCCTGCAGCTCGATGCATGTATGCCCAATTTCGCTATCCAGGAAATCTATCCCTACCGTGTGCCCGAACACTGGGACATGGTGGACCATGCCCCGGAACTGGATATTAAAAACAGCTTCATGCCGATATCCGACCGCCCCGGCCTGGGAGTGGAGTTGAACAATAAAACAGTTGGGCCGTTCCTCTGGGCTGAGTGTAAACTGCAGTAAAAACAACAGGTCTAAAGAAATCGGGAGGGCGGCTATCGGTTGATTTTTTTGTAAAAAATAGAAACATGGAGAAGATGGAGACCAACGAATCAAAACAGAAACCATGCGGGCTGAGGGCATCTCTTTATAAACCACTAAAGGCCGGCGACGTAAAGAAGATTGTAGATTGTTCGTTCGAGATATTGGAACGTTCGGGCATGGCGGTGTATTCGGAGACAGCCTGGAAAGCCTTCGAGGCCGCTGGCGCCCAAACGGACCCGGATACAAGAATCGTAAAACTGCCGAAAGCTTTAGTGGAAGATGCCGTTGCATCTAACCCCTCATCGCTTACTCTTTATTCGAGGGACGGGAATTTCGATGCTGTCCTGGAGAAAAACCGCGTCCACTACGGCACCGGCGGAACTGCAATTTATGTCCTCGACCCCGACAGCCAACAACGCCGTCCGTCTCTATTAAAAGACGTCGCCTTGAATGCCAAAATTGTAGACCATCTCGAAAATATCCATGTCTTCACCATAAACGTTTTTCCCAATGAGATCGAAAATCGTGACGACATCGATGTGAATCGTTTTTTTCATTCCCTGGACAACACGACCAAACATATAATGGGCGGCATTTATTCTCTTGCGGGCTGCCGGCAGGTGGTGCAAATGGCCGAGATATTAGCGGGAAGTCCAGAGGCATTGCGAGAAAAACCGTTTGTTTCTTTTATCACGCTGATTATCAGCCCCTTCAAGATAGATAAAGACTACGGGGAGATTACCTGTTATCTGGCAAGGGAGTCTTTACCGGTGGTCGTGCCCAGCGAACCGATTTGCGGCACAACCGCCCCGGTAACACTGGCTGGAAATGTTCTGACTCACATCGCTGAAACATTAGCCGGAATCGCGCTTATCCAGTCGGTGCGAAAGGGCGCCCCCGGTATCTGCGGCAGCGTAGGGTCAATTCCGGACCTTAGAACAATGAACCATTTGGGCGGGCCCATCGAAAGGGCTATGCTAAACGCCGCAGTTGCACAGGTTGCACAATATCTCGAAATCCCATTGTACTCCACCGGCGGCACCTCGGATGCCAAAGATGTAGATATTCAGGCTGCGTATGAAAGTGCGATGTCGAGTCTTCTGGTGGCAATGTCAGGGGCAAATTACATCCACGACATCGCCGGTTTGATGGAGTCCGATTTGACTGTGTCTTATGATAAGCTCGTGATGGACAATGAAATCCTTGGTATGTGTCAACGCGTGCTGCGGGGTATCGAGGTCAACGACGAAACGCTGGCAGCAGAATTGATGATAGAGAAAGGTCCCGGCAGGGATTACCTGACCGAACAGCACACTTTGCGGCACATGCGCTCCGAGTTCTTCGTTCCCCGGCTGGCAAATCGCAATAAACGCCAGACTACGTCACAGAATGATGATGCCCTGGCACGGGCAAGTTCCATCGTCGAACATCTCCGAAAAACACCCTCTCCAGGCTGTCTGCCGGTCAATATCAAAAATAAAATCCTGAAGAAATTCCCCCAAATTCGCTCAACATCTCTGGAAAGCCTGGGGGACTGATGCAAAAAAAGAAAAGCTCACTGACCTTATGGCTCGAATCGGCACCGGCTTCGGTTTTTGCATCGTATTCTATTGCAGCCTCGTTTGCCGTATATTTCTTTATGTTTGCCTTTCGCAAGCCTTTCGCCGCGGCTCAATACGAGGGCCTCAAGTTCCTCGGTACAAACTTCGACCTCAAGACGGCTTTGGTAATGAGCCAGGTCCTCGGTTACGGCCTGTGCAAATATTTTGGAGTCAAGTTCTGTTCGGAGGTCACTCGCGCATTCCGCGCCCGGGCAATGATTTTGATGATTTTGTTAGCAGAAGCCGCCCTACTGCTGTTTGCGATATTGCCTGCCGACTGGAAGGTCATAGCAATTTTTCTAAACGGCTTTCCACTGGGGATGATGTGGGGGCTGGTGGTCAGATATCTCGAGGGACGGCGAACCTCGGAAATGCTGCTGGCCGGTATGAGTTGCTCATATATTATCGCCAGCGGCGTCTTCAAGGATATCGGGTTGTCGCTGATGGACAACTTCGGCATTGCAGAAGCCTGGATGCCGGTTACCACAGGCCTTTTGTTTCTGCCAATGTTCCTTTTGGCAGTGTGGTTTCTAAACCAGTTGCCGGAACCAAACCCCATGGATATAGCCGCGCGCGTCCGGCGAAAAACTATGAACGGCGCTGAACGTATTGATTTTGTAAAACGCTTCCTCCCCGGTTTGGCCCTGCTCCTAATCGTCTATTTTTTCCTGAACGCATACAGGGAATTCCGCGACAACTTCGGAGTGGAGATTTTTCGCCAGTTAGGCTGTGAAGGAAAATCCGCCGTTTTCACACGTGCCGAGTTTGCCGTCGCTTTCGGTGTTCTGGCAACACTCGCATCGATTAATTTTATCAAAAACAACCGCCGCGGACTTATAGCGGTGTTCATAATTATGGCAGGCGGTACCTTCATTCTCGGCTTCAGCACTATCCTGCTTAAAGCCGGTCGAATCAGCGGCTTCCAGTGGATGGTGCTCGTAGGACTTGGAGCATACCTTGCTTATGTGCCCCTCGGAGCGATTCTTTTCGACCGCCTCATCGCCGCTACACGCGCCATCGGAACCGCCGTATTCGCCATCTATATCGCCGACGCCATAGGCTACACCGGCACTATCAGCGTCATGCTTTACAGCGAGCTTGCTCATGCAGACCTCTCAGCGCTGGATTTCTTCCGTGGACTGACCTGTTTTATGTCGATACTGGGAACGGTTTTTTTGCTTGGAAGCTGCTTTTATTTTCTGCGAAGGAGCCGTCCACCAACACCATCGTAACACCCCGCGCACCGCCCTCGAAATGATAAGGCTTATTTGGTTTTTTCAAAGATGAACCTGTGAGTATCGGCGTCGATTTTTATGGTATCGTCCTCGGTGAATTTGCCGCTTAATAACTCTGCGGCAAGCGGGTTCTCTAATCGCTGCTGAATCGTTCGCTTCAACGGCCTCGCTCCGAAAATCGGGTCGTAGCCTTGCTCGGAAATCAACTTGCGGGCTGCATCGGTGAACTCAGCATTAATCCTGCGACCGCGAAGACGCTCTGCAAGGTAATTAAGCTGAATATCGACAATCTTTTGCAAGTCCTCCTTTGTGAGCATATGAAATACGATTATCTCGTCGATGCGATTTAAGAATTCCGGCTTGAAGTACTGCTTGAGAGATTCCTTCACGTGTGCCTCTATCTCCCAGTCGGCGCCTTCTTCTGCGGTCAACTCCTGAATCTGCTGGCTGGCGATATTGCTCGTCATTATGATTACTGTGTTCTTAAAATCGACGGTGCGACCCTTGCCGTCGGTCAAGCGACCGTCATCAAAAACCTGCAGCAGGATATTGAAAACATCAGGGTGGGCCTTCTCAATCTCGTCGAGCAGGATGACCGAATATGGTTTTCTACGGACTGCTTCGGTCAGTCGCCCGCCCTCTTCGTGTCCGACATATCCGGGCGGCGAACCGATAAGCCGGGCAACAGAATGCGGCTCCATAAACTCACTCATATCTATCCGAACCATAGCATTTTCGTCGTTAAAAAGAAAATCCGCAAGGGCCTTGGAAAGCTCCGTTTTGCCGACGCCCGTAGGCCCCAGAAACAAAAATGAGCCAATAGGCCGGCCGGCCTCACTTAAGCCCGCACGGCTTCGCCGCACCGCATTGCAAAGGGCCTGCACAGCCTCACTCTGCCCAATTACTCTTTTAGCAATATCCTGCTCCATATTCATAAGCCGCTGACGTTCCCCGCTAAGCAGTCTGGCCACGGGTATTCCAGCCCACTTGGATACGATCCCTGCAATGTGCTCTTCGGTAACTTCGTTTCTTATTATCGCCCCGTTAGATGTGGTAAGCCTGACCTGCTGTTCTTCAAGCTGTTTTTTCAGGTCGGCTATTGTGCCGTATTTCAAACGAGCGGCCGCCTCCAGTTCACCTTTTCGCTGGGCGTTTTCAAACTGGTTTTGGGCATCTTCGATTTTCTCTTTAAGTTGTTTTATCCGGTCAATTTCGGTTCTTTCACTTTCCCATTGCGAAGTGAGTTTCTCGTCCTCTTTTCTCAATTGGGCCAATTGCTTTTCAATATTTTTCAACCGCTCTTTGCTGGCATCGTCATTTTCTTTTTTCAGTGCTTCCCGCTCGATTTGTATCTGGACAATCTTCCTGCGAATGTCATCGAGTTCTGCCGGCAGTGAATCGTTTTCAATTCGAAGTTTCGAAGCCGCCTCGTCAATCAAATCTATGGCCTTGTCAGGAAGCCACCGGTCCGAGATATAGCGGTTGGAAAGTGTGGCGGCCGCAACAAGAGCAGAATCGGTAATCCGCACGCCGTGATGTGTATCGTAGCGGTTCTTAAGGCCGCGAAGGATAGCTATGGTCTCTTCAACAGTAGGCGGGTCGATTAAGATAGGCTGAAAACGACGTTCGAGAGCGGCGTCCTTCTCGACATATTTTCGATATTCGTCGATTGTAGTTGCCCCGATGCACCGCAGCTCACCCCGGGCAAGTGACGGCTTCAGTAAATTTCCCGCATCGACCGAGCCTTCGGCCTTGCCCGCGCCGACAACTGTATGCAGTTCGTCGATAAAAAGTATTATCTGCCCCTCGGCTGCAATGACCTCCTTGAGAACAGCCTTCAATCGGTCTTCGAATTCGCCTCTGAATTTTGTACCGGCTATCAATGCACCCATATCCAGAGCGATAATCCTTTTGTTCTTAAGACCTGCAGGAACGTCACCCGCTACTATTCGCTGCGCCAGGCCTTCGACGATAGCGGTCTTTCCCACCCCCGGTTCGCCTATCAGCACCGGATTGTTCTTAGTCCTTCGGTTCAGCACCTGCATACAGCGCCGAATCTCCTCATCCCTTCCAATCACAGGGTCGAGCTTTCTCTTCTGTGCCATATCCAGAAGGTCAATGCCGTAACGTTCGAGAGCCTTGTATTTAACTTCAGGATTCTGGTCGGTTATCTTTTCGCTGCCCCGTATTTCCTTCAAAGCTACTTCCACCTGTTCAGGGCTGATAGAGTTAAGGCTCAAAACTTCTTTGGCGTCGCTTTCTACCGAAGCCAGAGAGATAAACAAATGCTCGGTGCTAAGATATTCGTCGCCCATTGTGTCGGCTTTATTCTGGGCATCAAGGATGACTTGATTAAGTGCCGGTTCTGGCATTAGCTGACCGTTGCTCTGTCCCTCGGCGAGTCGCTTTAGTTCGCTCTCTATCATATCTTTAACCTGCGAAATGTTGGCACCGATTTTCTTCATCAGCATAACCGCCATGCCCACATCATCATTACAAAGGGCGCTCAAAAGATGCAGCGACGAAAGAACCGTATGCGATTTGGCCATTGCTATCTGCTGAGCCGTCGCCAAAGCTTCCTGTGCCTTAAGCGTAAACTTATCAAATTTCATAACTAAACCTCTTCAAATACCGATCATTCTAATACACACCAGCTTTATAAAGAAGCAAACAGTGTGCCCAAATAAATCAATTTCCCAACTACAGTTATAACAAACAGTTACAACTTGCTCAAATTCTAAAATATATGCCATTTTGGCAGTTGCCGCCCGATAACAAGTAAGTGTTGGACTAAACCGCCCCAAAATGTTATCCTATACTCGTATCAGCAAAGTTGATATACAAATCTAAGTTTTGAGCTAAAAGGAGAATCATAAATGACAAATTTCAGAGTAGGGATGACCATCTTCATTTTCCTCACCTTATCAGCAGTGCAATCTCTCCGGGCTGAAGAACCCCTTGCAAAAATCACTGTTGACGCCGGAAAGCATACCCGAATCGATACCCCTGTTTCCATATCGCTTGATATTCTGTCCGGGCATTTGTCAGAGAACGAATACCGCCTGGAAGAAATAAAAGATTCCCGCCGCCACCTCGTACCTTCGCAGATAGAACCCGGAAGTCCCGCAAGGCTTTGGTGGCTGCTCACCGGCAAAACCAAAGCCGGCTCCAAACGTATTTATGAAATTAAAACGGACGCCTCCGCTGCACAAAGCCCCTCGGCTTTTAGCCGTGCTTTGGAAAACGGCCGCCTTGCAAATGAAGGATTCAGAAGATGCAATGATTTTGTTAAAGGCTGGCTCCGGCACGCCGACCCCGCCACAGGATTGATTCCAAGAAATCTCTCAAAGGATACAGACATCTGGAATGCCGCCGATAGCGCCGCGGATAATTACCCCTTTATGGTCTTAACCGCAGCCGTCACCGACCGCCCGCTTTTCGAGACGCGTATGCTCGATATGCTTAAAACCGAAACTAAACTTACCTGCCGCATAGGAACGCTGCCGGATACATACAGCTTTTCAAAACAGGATTTCCGCGATGACAAACCCGATATCAACAGCATTCTGTTCGGGGCATCCGAATACATCAAGGACGGCCTGCTCCCCCTAACAGAGTGGCTCGGGAACAGCCCCTGGAGTGACAGGATGCTCGAAATGCTCGACGATATGTGGCTCCACGCACCAATTGAAACCCCTTACGGGAAAATCGTCTCCGAAAGCCACGAAGTCAATGGTGAAATGCTCCAGGTTCTCTCACGCATCTACTGGATGACCGGTGACGAGAAATACCTCCAATGGGCGCTCCGCCTCGGCGATTATTACCTGCTGGATAAACACCATCCAACACGCGATGAAACAAAACTAAGATTGCGGGACCACGGCTGCGAGATTGTCTCAGGTCTGTGTGAGCTGTACGCAACAGTTCATTTTGCACTGCCGCAGAAAAAGCAGGCCTATCAAAAACCGATTCACGAAATGCTCGATCGTATCCTCGAAATCGGCAAAAACAGTGACGGCCTCTTTTATAACACCATCAACCCAAAGACCGGCGAACACTCCGAAGGTATCGCCGACACATGGGGTTATACATATAATGGCTTCTATACCGTCTATCTTATTGATAAAACCCAGGCGTACCGACGGGCTGTTGTCAAAGCCCTTGGCGCCATGAATGAAAACTACAGAAATTACGACTGGGAAAACGGAAGTGCCGATGGTTTCGCCGACTCCATAGAAAGCGCCCTTAACCTTTATAACCGACAGCCCGTTTGCTCCGTAGCAAAGTGGCTCGACAGCGAAACAAAAGTAATGTGGAGCATGCAGAAAAACGACGGCATCATCGAAGGATGGCACGGTGATGGCAACTTTGCAAGAACAACCATTATGTATTGCCTCTGGAAAACTAAAGGCCTCACAATCCAGCCGTGGCGAAGAGACGTTACCTTTGGTGCCGTCCTGGAAGGTGGCGCCCTCAAAATCTCATTGCGAGCCGAACAGGACTGGAAGGGAAAAATATTTTTCGACAGCCCTCGTCATCAAACGAACATGAAAATGCCCCTTGACTGGCCGCGAATCAACCAGTTCCCCGAATGGTTCACCGCTCAACCCGAAAAACAATATATCCTCGAAAATATCACTGATAGCTCCAGGGCCGTCTATACCGGCCAACAAATGCAGCAGGGAATCAAAATCAACCTTAAGGCCGGAACCGAACACCGCCTGCAGGTACAGGAACAATCCTTTAAGAAACTGACCGGCGATGGCGCTTGGTGCTGGTTCGCTGACCCCAGAGCTGTCTATTATGAGGGTAATCACAAAAGAACCTATGTCGGCTGGGTGAATAAAGCGGGTGATATAAAAATAGCTCAATACGACCATAAAACAAAAAAGACAACTACCGAAACTCTTAAAGAAAATCTCGAATATGACGACCACGCAAATCCTGCCATCCTCATACTTTCCGACGGCCGCCTCATGGTCTTCTACTCGCCCCATTGCGGCAGCCCTATGGTTTATCGAATCTCGAAAAATCCCGAAGATATTTCCTCATGGAGCGACCCTCTGGAAATAGGCACAAATACCGAGGGCAAATTCGGATATACATATCCCAATCCAATCCAGCTTAAAAAAGAACAAAACAAAATATATCTCTTCTGGCGAGGAGGTAATTTCAAGCCTTGCTTGTCGGTCTCAAAAGACACAATTAAGTGGACTCCCGCCAAAACCCTCATCGAGGGAAAAGGCGCCAGACCATATATCAAGTTCGCCTCCAATGGAACCGACAAAATCCACTTTGCCTTCACCGATGGCCATCCGAGGAACGAATCCAAAAACAGTATTTACTACGCCTGTTACTACAACGGAGCCTTACATAGAGCAGATGGCTCAGTCATTAAAGATATGAACAGCCTACCGATAAAACCGCAGGAGGCCGACAAAGTTTACGATGCCAACACCTCCGGAGCACGGGCATGGATATGGGATATCGCAATCGACAATTCCGGAAGTCCTGTAATCGTATACACATCGCTGCCAAAAGAAACCCAGCACCACTACCGATATGCAAAATACAACGGTTGTAAGTGGCAGGACTTCCCAATAACCTCAGCCGGCCCCTGGTTCCCACAAACACCCGAAGGAAAAATTGAAACCGAAACCTACTATTCGGGCGGTATAACACTCGACCATTCCAATCCCTCCGTCGTATATCTGTCCAGACCGACAAATGGCGTCTTCGAAATCGAAAAATGGATGACAACCGATGGAGGCACAACCTGGACATCGCAGAAAATCACTTCCGGCTCCGCTAAAAACAATGTCCGCCCTGTTGTCCCAAGAGGCTCAAAAACAGACGATGCCGGCTTAATCTGGATGTGCGGTGATTACATCCATTACACCAAATACGACACCGCTCTAAAAATGCTCACCGACCCAACCAAAACAACACCCCCTCCCTCAAACGTTGAAGTCATAAAGAACGATTCGTTTCTGCAGATAAAAGCCGACGGCTCCAATGTCCTAAGGTATAACCACGCCCTTATGCCGCCGCCACCGGGTCAAAGCCCTCTCTACGTCCGCAGCGGCTTCATACATCCTCTCTGGTCGCCCAAAGGCGCTGTACTGACCGGTATCCACCCCGAAGACCATATACATCACATGGGTATCTGGATGCCATGGACAAGAACAAAATTCGAAGGCAGGGAAGTTGACTTCTGGAATCTCAACAAAGCTCAGGGCACGGTTCGCTTCGTCAAATTCACCGATACTCAAAGCGGCCCCATCTTCGGCTCTTTCACAGCTCTCCACGAACACGTTGACCTCACTGCCCCCACCGGAGAAAAAGTCGCCCTCAATGAAAAATGGCTCGTTCGAGTATATAACCTCGGCGGCCCAGAGAAAAATTATTGGCTCTGGGACTTCGTTTCAACACAGCGATGCGCCACAGAAAGCCCCCTCTATCAAATCAAGTATCGCTATGGTGGATTGGGTTTCAGAGGTCCCGCTCATTGGCTTGATGAAAACGGAAAATATCTGACCAGCGAAGGCAAAACACGCAAAGACGGCCACGCCACTCGCGCCCGATGGTGCGATATGGCAGGACCCGAAGGCAAAAATTGGGCCGGCCTGACAATTATGAGCCACCCGCAAAACCTCCACCACCCAGAACCTGTCAGAATTTGGCCAAACGGGGCTGTCTTCTTCAATTTCGCACCGTCACAGCTTAAAGACTGGACAATGGAACCCGGAAATGATTACATCTTTCGATACCGCTTTTACGTACACGAAGACCAAATCAGCATCCCTGACACTGAGCGCATCTGGCTGGATTTCGCTGACCCACCCTCAATAAAATTAGAAATAATCAAGCCGTAAAAATTATAGCCCTGATTTTTACCGGTATGGCTTGTTAAAGAATTTAGTTCTGTACCTAAACATATGTTGAAAACGGTACTTGTCTTCGCCACTCATACTTCTGCGCTCATAAGATTAGGTTGCAGCGACAACAATAAATTTCACCTGAAGAACAAAAAAAGCAGGACGGACTTTTATCCGTCCTGCTTGATTATTGTGATTCTTACAGTAATTATTCGAAATCTTCCAAGCTCCATGTATTTACTGTTTGAATTACAGGGGTCGCTTCAGGCACAGGTGTCTCGACAAACGGCTTAAAATTAGCCTCCATTTCAGGCATTTCAAGGTCTGCACCATGATTCTTAAACATGGCAAGTTTGTCGGACCAGTTTTCCATAGAAGCAACCTGAAGTTCGGCCTGCCTCTTCTGAAGTTCAGCCAGTTTACGATTTGAATCTTCACGCGCAGCCGTTGCTTGAGCAAGTGCACTGGCCAAATCGGTGCGCCTTATAGCCAGTTCATTTCGCTCACCGGCCATTTCGATTACACGTTCGGCATTCACTTGCTGTACTCGTGCGTTGAACCTGGCCTTTACTGCATCAAGATAGACCTGTGCCGCATCACGTTTTGCTGAGTTGGCGGCTAAAGTTATATCTAGGTCAGCTTGTACTGTCGCATTTTTAGCATCAATGCTCGCATTTTCGCACATCTTGTTTGCATTTGCATCTGCTGCCATACGGTCACAGACAGCTTCGCCACGAAGGTTCTGGCTTAATGCCAGCCTTCTATCTCGATCTATCTGGGCATTGGATATCGCGTATTCCATTGTAAACTGTGCGTTAGTGCGGCTGATTTCTGCATCTATTTTTTGCCGCAGAGCGCTCGCCTGCGCCAATGACTGCTGATAATCAGCTTGTGCGATTCGTTCCGCTGATTGAATTGAACTTTCAATCTTGGCCAGCTCTGCATCAAGATATCTTCGGGCCGAATCTATCTCAGCGTCAATCTGCAGCGCAAGAGCTTCTTGAGAATCTGAAATACTTTTAGCCTCCGTCATAAGTTTGGAATACTGAGCATCGCCTCGTTCTTGGACGGCCCAAAGGGCGGTTTTTAATACTTCCACATCATTTTGACCGCACTTGGAAACAGCTTTGGCTTCTGCAAGAAGTTTTTCTGCCCGAGCGTTCGAAATCTGCTCAAGAGCGTTCGCTTGGCTACGATAATCCGAAACCTCGGCTTCTTTCTCCTTACGGAAGGATTCAGCTTGAACAAGGTGCTGGCGGTATTGGGATTCCACAATATCCATCTCTTTTTCCGTCTTGATTTCAATTTCACTGAATCGTGTACGAGCCTGGGCCTCAAGAGCATCTGCGATGGCTAACTGTTCCGATGCAATTGCATCTTCCTGCTTCTTTACGGCCGTGAGATTTGTCTCGGCTTCTGCGAATGTCGCTTCTGCAACCAACTCGTGCACATCAGCTTGAGCCCTCATCTTCATAACCTCGGCAAAGCTCTTGCGATATTCTGCGATATGTTCCGGCTCTATCCTGGGCGCAACTGCCTCAACCTGCGGAACTTCCGGTACCTCATGCAGCTCCTCAGGCTGCTCTGATACAAAAGTTGTGTTATTGTCTATTTCAACTTTATTCTCCGCTTTTTTAGCTGCTATTTCGTCAAGCATCTCCTGTCTGATTCTTGCAGCTTCCGCTTCGGCTTCGGCGATAATCTGCAATTTTTGTGCTTCCGCTACTGCTTCGGCATGGATCGCTGTTTGACGTGCAGCCTCGGCTCGGGCCGCCGCTTCTGCCTTCACAAATTCAGAACGTGCGACTTCTTCGGCCCTGTCAGAACTAATTCGGATTTTCTTCACTTCATTGAGTTCATCTTCGAGTTTGGCCTGATTTTCCGCAAGCTGAGATTCATAGTTGGCTGCTGAAGTGTCCTGATGATGGCAAATCTCTGCTCGGAGACGGTCGATTTCTGCCATGGCCTTTTCAAATCGTGTAGGCGCATTGGCGGATTTCTCTTGCGTTTTCGCCTCCGCTTCGGCTTTGACAGACGCCGCTTCGTTCAGCTTTAACTGATACTCTTCATTTGCAAGATTTGCCTCAATGTTGTCGGCTTTGGTACGAAGCTCTTTTACATGAGCCGCCGCATCCTTAAGGATTGCTTCCCGGGAGATGTTAAGTCTTTCGACTTCCGATTTTGTCTGAATAGTTGTTGATTTGATTTGCTCGTTAAGTTCATCTACACGGGCCTGGGTTTCCAGCTGAACCGCTCGAGCTTCAGATTCGAGTTCTGATACGCTGGCGGCGGCACGTTCCCGCGTTGCTTTCGAGGCTTCTGTCATTTCAAGAATTTTTGCATTGCTTTCGACTTCAATCGCGTTATGAATCTCCCTGAGTTGTTCAATACGTGCCGTCTCGCTCTCGAACTTTTCACGTGCGTTATCGACAATATCGTTACGTTTGCTGTCACCTTCTTGCATTAATGACGCTACTATCGTGTCTTTACGTTCGATGAGAGCGTCAACCTCCGCCTTTCTTGCCTCGATTTGTGCCATAGCCTTGCTGTATTCTTTGTTGTACTTCTGACGAAGAGCTTCAACTTCGGAAAGATTCATGTTGACTTGCGCTTCTACTTCCTTGCGACGGGCGCTGAAATCTGCCAGCTGTTTATTCAACTCTGCTCGAGCTTGTAAATCGACAGCATCGGCTTCTTCCAGGGCCGCTTCCACTTTGGATACTCCGATTTTACCCTCACTTACATACTTGACCGGTAGATCTGAACGGTTAGCCAGGTCGGAAAACTCCGAATGTGTTTTCGAAATTTCCTCTCGATCATTTGCCGGCTTCAGGATTTGCCCATATTTGTCAGCACATCCTGAGAAGAGCAACAAGAGAATCAAACATGTGCTTAACAAATTTTGGGATATCCCTATCTTTTTTACATTCCCCATTTTCTACCTCCTTAAGACTTGAATCTTAATCTTCCCCGCTGCCGTTCAACGGGGTTTACGTCGATTATTTCGTCACAATAAAAGAACCGCTTTAACAAGATAGGGGAGTTGGGGAAAATTCCACCGGGAAATGGATAAATATGGCCATAAAACACGCCTTAGAGCACAAAAAACTCCTCTATTTAATTCATAGAAAGATTTTATACAGAGTTTATCGGAACATAGAGCAAAAAACCACAAAGCTCTCTAAAAGCTGGATTTCCTTCTTACATCTACAGTAGTTTGATACACAAGACAGGGGCATTCTACAATCTCCCCTAGGTCATAATAAAGCTAAGATTGTTGGACAACTCACAGCGGGTATCACCTCAACCTCTCGAATGTCCTGAACTCAACCAACTCACCTGTTCACAAATTTTATGTAGCTCTTAAAAATAATCAAGGATGGATTTGAAAAGTGGATGCGCAACCTGACAATAAAACCAACTCTCACTGCACTATTGTGATGAGCGCTTAAAATTCAAATTATAACCGAAGACCCTTCAAAAACTATATCCCTGTTCATTCCTGCAGCGTCCCGATTGGCCCTGTCGATATAACGAAGTTATCATAGAATCTGGACTGAGCTACCGGCGAACCTCCGTTCCAGTAACAATCCAGCTGAATGAGATTAATCCCGTAATCATCGAAGTCGCCGCATATATCTACACCCGTTCGATGCAAAACCTCCTCCCCGTCGGCCCAGTACTGAATCTCCCCGTTACTCTGCCCAGGACTATTTAATTTAAGCCTGACCTCTATGCAAATCCATCTCCCGATATTAGCCGGCTCCGAATAATCAAGCGTTGAATAAGCTATCGGCATCCATCTGTCTACCGGATAATACGTATGCACCTCCGCACATAAAAGACTGTTGGCTATCCACTGATACATACCCGCATACCCTGACCAGTCACCCGGCAGTTGGATTCTTGACCGGGCCATTTTCGGCGGAAGCCCGAAAAAGCCCTCTTCGAACTTGTGATACCACCTGTAATAAATTTCATCATACTTCGGTCCAGGTTGACTCAAATAAGGATTGTCCCCGATGAACTTGCCAACCCATCCCGCATTAACCTGCCCCGCCGTGTAATGCTGCTCAAGGCAATATGTACCCCTGAAAGCGTCATTCGTGCTTACGAACATCCCATTGGTTGAAACATCGTCGTAATTAACATTTAAGTTCTGCTCCGTTTCAAAATCATCGCAGAATATCCACTCCGGATGAAGGCTCTGCCAGTTCTCACACTCATTAGCTGGCGCAGCCTTTCCCTCATCGAGCCAGCCGTCAGCCAAAATTCCATAATCTCTGAAGTTGACTTTCTTTTCGTTAACCGGCTCGTCATCGTATAGATTTGCCGCAGAAGTAAGCGGGAAATAAACCTCTCCCTGGCCGCCCGCCAGGATTGTAACCTCACTCGCCGATAGTGCCCGGCTGTAAATTCGAACATCATCGAGCAAACCGTCATCGGAACTCGGATTTCCGTAGAACCTGTCGACGTTAAGGTCACATCTGCCACCGAGATAAATATCCGTACCCGGGTTCAGCGATGCCCCCTTGATGGCAGGATTGGTTAAGACCGAATTCGAATCAATATAAATCTCCGCCCCATCAGCCGCCGATACCGTAACAGTGTACAAATACCATTGCCCGTCGGCAAAAATCGGAGATGTTACACCCTGCCAGCTCGTTCCGTCGCTTAGTGTTATATTCGTTCTTACCTCTTCACCCCCGGCGCCTTCACTGGCTTCGGAAAAATATACATTCAGGCTGTTATTCGCAGCATAGTTGCCGTGACTGAACATATACTGATAAGCACTGCCCACCACCTCGCTTACCTTAAACCAGAAACTAACGCTGAATTCATCCGACGCATTTGTATAATCGAAGTCCCCTATCCGCACATAATCGTCAACCTCATCAAAACTAAGCGCACCGTCTATCTTACCGCCTCCCGGCCGCCACACAGGACCGTTATACAATGTCCCCGTGTGGCCGTTCCCGCTCCAGTCAACAGCAATAGCGCAAGGGTCGCTCGCATCAAGCTTCCAGTGAGCTGCAAGACCCGGAAAATTCGGTTCATCCAATATAAGCGTATAATCCCCCTCGAGCCAGTCAGTCGCCATCAAAGAAACATCGCAGGCGTCAACCACGCAGTCGTCATTTAAATCCGCCTCCGGCTGACCAAGACACGCCCCCCATACATCACCCGCAGAAACAAATAAAATAAACAGGCTCAAAAAAAATACCAATCCCTTGAAAACCATAAAACTGCACCTTGCAAACTTTTACTTAACTAACCTGATCGCACAACTCAATCCAGGCAGCCTATCGGCTGTGTCGAAACCACGATATTATCGAAGTAACGCTCCTGCAACTGCGGTGAACCGCTGTTCCAGTAATTCTCAAATAAGATGGCATTTATGGCATAATCTGTATAAGAGGCCACAAAATTCAGGCTGTCCCGCCTTGCTTCCAGATTGCCGTCAATCCAGAACTCTTGTATCCCGTTAGATACTCCCGGGTCGTTCAGCTTCACATGCGCCTCCACACAATACCAGATGCCATCATGCAAAGAGTCAAATATCGGCGTAACTCCTGCCAGATTTCCAAGCCAGCTCATATGCGAAAAGTCATTATACCCTACACATTTTACCAGGCTGGTAGCCAGGTCCACACATCTGACAGGGTCAACCAGAAGATAATCCCCGCTGCTCCACAGGTGTGCTATCATCGCCTGTGACCAGTCGGTGGATGATGAAAAGCTGGTCGCTCTTGAAAGTTTGCCTGGGCTGCCCTGCCAGCCGTCCTGCATTTTCAAATACATCCGGTAATAAACATCACGGAAGTCTTCGGTTTCTCTGATATCCCTGTTCATATAACTGTTCGGATTTCTGCCGAATCCCAGCTTAAAGCCCCCAGCACTTACCTCACCGGATTGAAATATCACTCTCATACCTTTCGAAGAATCCAGCCCGATCCCGGCAAGGGCCACGAAATCGCCGCCATTATTGCTGTATTCAAAGTACCTGCCGTCTCTTACAAAAGCTGAATCAACTTCGAAATCATCACAGAATATCCACTCCGGATGTAGACTCTGCCAGTTATCACACTCATTTTCCGGCGGTTGTGTTTGCTGTTCCGTCGTAAAACTCCAAACATTGCCGGTTGTTGTACCACCTGCATTTATCTCATCGATACGCCAGTAGTAAGTTATCTCATTGACCATAGTCCCTGGCTCAAACGTGGTTTCGGTCTGGTTACCCTGGAACTCACCTGAGTCCGGCGTCGAATCTGTACCAAAATATACATCGCTTGAAGTTGACCCGCTGCCCCCAGTCCAGCTCAAATTAGCATAAATGCTAACAGCGGTAGTACCGTTACCAGGACTTGGACTGCTCGCCTGTCCAGGAGGCGGTGGTAAAGCC
>Ga0272442_10005532_pt1 | contig 16845 bp, 17 predicted proteins | sample SSMForm2O_FD_200262 | JGI IMG/M metagenome (GOLD analysis project Ga0272442, IMG submission 200262) | Marine sediment archaeal communities from Little Sippewissett salt marsh, Falmouth, MA, United States - SSM-Form-2O | ecosystem: Environmental > Aquatic > Marine > Wetlands > Sediment ... | reverse complement strand
TCAGGAAAATATAGCATTTCTTGGCACAACTGTGGCGTCAGGGTCTGCAAAAGGCGTGGTTGTGGCAACAGGCATGAATACTGAGATGGGAAAGATTGCCGACATGGCCCAGGAAGAAGAACGGTCACTTTCGCCTCTGCAGAAAGAACTGACTGTTGTGGCAAAGCGTCTCACTGTATTTGCCGTAATTGTATCAGGTGTTATACTGGGTGCCAGCCTTTATCTTGATTTTTCACTTATATACGCCCTTGTATATGCAATAGGTGTGGCAGTTTCCGTAGTTCCCCAGGCTCTGCCCATGCAGATAACCGTTGCCCTGTACCAGGGTGTAAACAGCCTGGCCAAAAAGAAAGCCGTTGTGAAGAAGCTCTCGGCCGTTGAAACCCTGGGTGCGACCAATGTTATTTCAACCGACAAGACAGGCACTCTCACTAAGAATGAAATGACTGTACAGAAGGTTTGGTTCGACGGCAGAGAATATTCGGTAACAGGCATAGGATATGAGCCCGAAGGATCGATTCTCGATGAAAATGGCGATGAACTGCCGCAGCAACAGATAGATTATATGGAAATTCTTTTTGACGCGGCTACTATGGCATCAAACGCTGAAATTCACCCTCCTGATGAAGAACATCACAACTGGTATCCGGTGGGTGACCCCACAGAAGCTGCCCTCATTACGTTGTCTACGAAAATGGGCACCAGGTCTCCCAATGAAGATGAAGAGAATCCGGAACTTCATGAATTCAGTTTTGACTCAGTGCGCAAGAAAATGAGCTCGGTCCGTCAGTACGGTGACGAAAAGGTGCTCACCATGAAGGGCGCTCTTGACGGTGTCCTCGCCATTACAAAATCTATGTACCGGGACGGCAAAGAAGTACCTTTCACTGATGACGACAGGAAAGTGCTTCAGCAGATTAATGAAAAATATTCAAAACAGGCGCTTCGCGTCCTTGCTGTTGCGTATAGAAAGCTGGAAAGCGGTGTAACCGATTATGTACTGGAAGACATTGAAAAGGATGTAGTCCTGCTGGGGCTGGTGGCCATGATAGACCCGCCCAAACAGGGAGTGAGAGAGGCTGTTGAGGCGGCCCATGCAGCCCATATCAATACATTTATCATGACAGGCGATCACGCGGTTACAGCCCAGGCTATTGGAAAAGAGGTGAGCCTTTCCCAATCAGGCAGTGAAGTGCCCGTTATTACAGGAAAAGAATTGTCGTCTCTGTCCGATGAGGAGCTCAGCTCCACAATGGACCACAATGAATCGCTGATTTTTTCCCGGGTTTCTCCTGAGGACAAGCTGCGAATTGTCAAGCTGCTTAAAAAACAGCAGAAGATTGTTGCGGTTACCGGTGACGGTGTGAATGACGCGCCCGCCCTTAAAAGTGCGCATATCGGAGTGGCAATGGGACGAACCGGTACTGACGTGTCAAAACAGGCTGCAGAACTGGTTCTGCTGGATGACAGTTTCCCAACATTGGTTTCAGCCATAAAGGAAGGCCGCACAATATACTATAACCTGAAAAAAACAGTAATCGCTTCACTCACAAGCAACGGAGCCGAGCTGACAGCAGTGCTGCTCGGGCTGCTCGGCGTATCTCTGCTGGGGTGGCCTGTGCCGATTCTGGCCATTCAGATTCTGGCTATTGATCTGCTGGCTGAGATACTTCCTTTGACAGCTCTGACCTTTGATCCGGGATCGAAAGATTTGATGACATCGCCGCCCCGCCGCCAGGGTGATCATATTGTCAACAGGCAGTCAGCAGCAGAAATAATAGTGTTCGGGCTGCTCATGGGCGGCCTCGGTTTCGCCAATTTCGGATATTTCATTCACAGGATCGGCACAGAACTCACATCGGCCCATGTGTTATACAGCAGGGCCACAACAATTACCTATGCCACAATAGTCGCTGCCCAGTTCATCAACATTATGTCCCGCAGGTATGACCGGGAGTCCATATTCAGCAGAAATTTTTTTACAAATCCCAAAATACTGTGGTCGGTGGGGCTGTCAGCGGCCATGTGCCTTACAGTATTTTATGTGCCTGGACTCAACTCTTTTTTGAATTTCAGTCCTATGACGCTTTCCGACTGGGCAAGTGTTGCGGTTGCTGCGCTGATATTCCTGACAGCCCATGAAGTGCTGAAACTGTTTAAAAGGATGCGTAATCGGGCCGTTCAGGAGATTTCAGAATGAAAAGCAAAAACGATTTAAAACGGGAATACAAAGAACGTCGGGTGCTGGCAGGCATATTCCGTATTACAAACCTCACCAGCAGTAAAGTGCTGCTGGGCAGCAGCCTGAACATTGAGGGGCCTCTGAACCGCCACAGGTTCATGCTTCAGACAGGCATGCATCCCAATAAAGAACTTCAGGAAGACTGGAATGAATTCGGGCCCGATGCATTCAAATTTGAGATAGTTGAAACAGTCAAACCATCGGATAAACCCGGATTCTGCCTGACTGATGAACTGACCCTTCTTGAGCAGATATGGATAGAAGATACTGAACCCTTTGGAGAAAAGGGGTACAATACCAGTGAAAATATCCGGCAGGCGTAATCAAACTGGAGCAGAACCTGCCGGCATATGATTCAGGGATCGGGAGTGTTTGTTTATGGCCGAAGTTGCAATGAAAACCTTCACCGCTCCATACAGGCAGAAGAAGCCGGTTCTGAACTGCATGCAGTATATTTATGGTAAATCAGTGTATTTATAAATGATTTTATGTTGAGGCCCAAAATGAAACAATATATGACATTTTTGATTTCACTTATCATGTTTTCATCAGCCAGGAGCCAGTATTTGAGCCTGACTGGAAAGCCTGATATCGTAGGGAGAGGTATTGTAAGTACAGAATCTTCAGAAGTGAAATTTACAGTTTCGGCTGACGGACAGCTCGCGCTGTGGGGTACCATGGACCGGAAGGGCGGGCCCGGCGGATTCGATATCTGGCAGGCTGTTAAAACCGATTCAGGCTGGACAGACCCCAGGCCAGCCTCGTTCAATTCAGCATACAATGATTTTGATCCCTGTTTTTCTGCAGACGGATCAATAGTATACTTTTTCTCAAACAGGCCCGGCGGGTTCGGCGGTGATGACCTCTATTATGCCCGTTTTGACACCTCCGGCTTTTCATTCGCAAACCCTGTGAACATGGGGGCCTCTTTCAATACACCCGGTGATGAATGGGGGCCGGCTGAATCAATAGACGGCAGCCGGTTCCTTTTTTGTACAGACGGCCATACAGAAGAGGGTAAGCACGATATATATCTGTGCCGCAGAAAAGATGGCCGATGGGGCAGGCCGGAACCCCTGAATACAGTCAATTCCGAAGAGACCGATTTTGATCCTGTTTTTCTCCATGACTGTAGAACGCTGGTTTTTTCCAGAAAAATAGGCAAAGGCGAAGCATATTTATATGTAAGCAGTTTTTTACATGGCGAGTATACGAAGCCTGTCCGGATTCAGCGGATAATGAATATCCGGGGGACCTGGAATTTCGGGTCGTCAGTAGTACCTTCTGACACAGGCCACATATATTATTCTACCCATTTGTCTGGACGGTCGGAAGGCAAACTGGATATCTGCCGTATACCATACAATTTGCAATTTTAGACCGGTTAGGGATATGCTGCTGGTTTATCGTTCTGTTTTGAATGCAGACTTCAGTGTAATCCGGCCTGGACCCGGTGAACAGAGGACACATCAATAAAAAAACGGCCCTCATTCCGATAGAGGGCCGTTACGTTTCAGGGAGAAAAACTTGCTATTCCGATTTGCCTGTGTGCTTTATTACCGAACTGGCTGTCTTTACAAAACCAGCAATATCAGCCAGGTCGCTGGGTATAATCATTGTATTATTTGCCTGAGCAAGATTGCCGAATTCTGTGATATACTGCTCTGCTATACGAAGGTTAACAGCGTCCTTTCCGCCTTTCTCATTAATGGCTGATGATATATTGCGTATTCCTTCAGCAGTAGCCTTTGCTACTGCACGTATCTCGGCTGCGCGGCCGTCTGCTTCGTTGATTCGTTTCTGTTTTTCACCTTCGGACTGGGCAATCATTGACGCACGGTCACCTTCGGCCCGGTTGATTTTTGCCTGACGTTCTCCTTCAGATTCAGCAATAAGGGCACGCTTTTCACGTTCCGCCCGCATCTGTTTTTCCATTGCATCCTTTATGGACTGAGGAGGAGTGATGTTTTTCACTTCATACCGGGTGACTTTTACTCCCCAGGGGTCAGATGCCTTATCAACAGCATTTACGATCTGAACATTGATGGTATCACGTTCTTCAAATGTCTTGTCCAGATCAAGTTTGCCGATAACAGAACGCATGGTTGTCTGGGCAAGCTGTGTAGATGCAAATCTATAATTGTTAATTCCATACGAAGCCTTCATGGGGTCAACGACCTGCATGTACAGGATTCCGTCAACTTCAACTGAAATATTGTCTTTTGTAATGCATATCTGAGGAGGCACATCAACAGCCTGTTCTTTTAATGTGTGTTTGTATGCAACTTTGTCAATGAACGGAGCCAGCAGATGGAACCCGGCCTCCATTGTCTTGTTGTATTTGCCGAGCCTCTCCACAATAAATGCTGCTTTCTGGGGTACGATGCGGGCAATTCGTATGATGGTGATAAAGACGAAAAAGCCGACAATCAGTAACAGTACACTCCCTGCTGTCATAGCGACCTCCTTATTTGATTTCTTTTACTTTGAGGGTTATGTTTTCTTTGCCGATAATTGTAACAGGTTTTCCCTTGGCAACAGCTTCATCGGATACCGCTTTCCAGGGGGTACCGTGCATCTCCACTTTTCCCGGAAGATGGGGCTCAATCTTTTCAGTTACAATGGCTTCCTCCCCGATAAATTCTTTGTCGTTGTCACTCTGATCTGTGCCGCTTTTGACGTGTCCGGAAAACGTGTTTTGAAGATATTTCCGTAATACCAGAAGGAGTATAACAGATACGATAATAAACAGAATGATTTGTGTGTTGATTGAAATATTGAAGATTGCAGTGATAATTCCCGTAAGAATTGCGCCGATACCGAAAAATCCGATTATAAAACCGGGGGCTGCAAATTCCACAAGAAGTAAAATGATACCGACAACAATCCAGATAATTTCAGGTTTAAGCAGTTCCTGCAGAAAATCCATGGTATATCCTCCATGTTGTGTCATTCAGTAAACAACCAATGTCAAAAAAAATTCATGAAAAAATGAACAATCTGTAGGTAGATAATTCAATAAAATTGAAAATGCTGATCCATACCGGCGTTGTATTGATATTTTCAAATTATAACAAACCTGTGAACAATGCAAGACAAAAAAATATGTCCATACAAATTATGTACTACGATTATCAGGTATACTGCTATGTTATAAACAGAGCCAGGAACGAAGTGAGATTTTAACATACGTGTATGACTGCTGCATTTGGGAGTATTTTTCCCACTGAATGTAAAAAAAAGTACACACTCTGTTGCGTTTTGAACCGATTGGATAAAACAATCGGTAAAATGTTATAAAGAAAGAAAAAAAAGAAACCAATGTAAACAGTAACTTACGCTGTTGTACAATAAAAAGGGTGATACATGGCATGAGAATTGCAAATATTTATCCTAAGTGTATCCTTTATGAGGAATTGCAATGCCGTCGCTGCATAATAAAAATTTCAAGTGGCTTATTATTGTATCACTGGGCCTGTCAGTAAGTTTTTTTATTCTGCTTCACGCCCGCCAGCTGAACTCTGTATCACATAACAGATTGTATCATGCCGCCGGAAGACAGGGAGCCGATGCAGTCCTGAGTCAGCTGAAAGGTGAACTGGCAAATATTCAAAGGATAATTACTGCAAAGCCCCGGCAGATAATATTCATAGATAAAAACAACACCGTACAAACCTATACCTTCCGGTTCAATACACTGTGGAAAAACGGCGATCCCGTTGTTACTAATGTGTCGTCATTCAATTTTGAATACAGAAATAATACAGGAAGCCTTCTGGTATCGAGCCACAAACAGCTCTCAAAGGTTGCTTCGGTAGCCTATGTAGCCTGTTATTCTTCGGGAAAAAGCAGTGTGTTTACCGATTCACGGGTAGCTTTTGCCAATTAATCTTCATTGACCTTTACTGTATGATTTTTCCCGGGAATCTCATCCCGGTTTTTTTACGGCCATACGCTTCTGCTGTCAACACTGAACGGTTACTGAAAGCATTGTTAAAATATCACAGGAACCGCTCCTTCATGTTGTAATTGACTCGCAACAATGCATGCCAATATCTGCCGGGTACTGATTCGTACAATATCCGCATGAAAGATTCATGATCAGCAGCAGCTGCAGTGCAAATTGTTTGTTTACATGTAAAAAAAGCTTTGCATTTCAGATGACTTATTATATATTTGATAAAACCCATATGTATGTTTAGTCAGCCTTCGGTATAATAAGCTGTGCAGTATTGAATGCATGTTTTGACGCATACATGCAGCATGATCGGGCCGTAATGAAAACCGTCTAAATATACTCTACTGGTTTAGTAAAGACAGCAGCCGGAATATCATTAATCTAAGGAGGGTGTTTTATGAGTGCAGACCTTCGTTCCTTGACAGTAATCGCCGAAGGAAAAACCAAGGTCATTTATGAGAATCCTGAAGATCCCAAAACTGTTTTTATGGTATTCAAAGACGATATAACAGCCGGCGACGGTGTGAAACATGATGTTATCGAGGGGAAAGCCCTTGTAGACTGGAAGACCAACAGAGACATTTTTGAGTATCTTAACAGGTGCGGCATTACCACTCATTATATTGAAAGCCCTGATGAAAAAATCAGCCTGGTTAAAAAACTTGATTTTAAAATAGACCTCGAAGTTGTGACCCGAAGGGTCGCGGCCGGTTCCATACTGAAATGGGGCGGTATTGAAGAGGGCAAACGGTTTGAGCCACTTATCACTCAATTTCATTATAAAGACGATCCGCTGCATGATCCCATGCTTGATGATTCCTATGTCGACTATATAATCAGGGCCAAAGAGGGCGGCCATATTTTCCGGGAGATGAGGGAAATCAACGCACAGGTATTTACATGGCTGGAAAAAGCCTTTGCTGAATTCGGTATTCAGCTTATTGATATGAAGCTGGAGTACGGTTTGATTGACGGCACTGTGACACTCATTGATGAGATCAGCGGAGGTTCATTCCGTCTGTGGCCGTATCGGACGGATACGCCCGACCTGAAACAGGATAATGTGCTTTCAGAGCTCAATCCTGAAGCCCGGCTTGACAAAGACACATACCGGCAGGGTGAATCTCTCGATGCGGTACAGTCCAAATTTGAAGAGATAGCACATATTACCAGCCGGTTTAAAGATTTGAAAATGCAGTGATTACAGCAGATGCAGCACCTGCGGCATCATCGTTTCTGCTGGAAAGCAACAATCAAATGAGGAAATAATGAGCGCACAGATTCATGTACGCCGGGCTGCTGCCCGCGATATAGATATTATTGCCGGATACAATCAGGCTATGGCCATGGAAACAGAAGAAAAACAGCTTGACTTTGATACAATACACGAAGGTGTACGCGCATTGATGGATAAACCTTCTTTGGGATATTACATTGTTGCCGAGATTGACGGTTATGTAGCAGGGACCTGTATGATAACATTTGAGTGGAGCGACTGGCGCAACGGGCTGTTTTTATGGATTCAGAGTGTATATGTCCATCCCGATTTCCGGAGGCGCGGAGTGTTTCGTGCTATGTACGATTTTGTGCTTTCTGAAAAAGAAAACAATGTATCTGTATGCGGACTGAGACTGTATGTGGAAAAGAACAATACTGCAGCCATCAGCACATATCGGGACCTTGGAATGAAGGAGACATCATATAGACTGTTTGAAATAACGGACTGAACAGCGAAACACCTGAACCCTTGCATCATCACCCTATTTTGCTTGATACTGACATGGACAACCTGGAAAAGAAACGACATCTGCGGCTGGAGAATACACTCCTGCTCAAGAAATCTATTGCTGCGTCACTGGTTATTTTTATTATTGTGTTTTCCTTCTCAAAACGGCATGTCCACAGAAAACAAATTCCGCAATTTGCTTTGTCCACAGTATTTGTCGATATACCAGTCACTGATTCAAGGGGGGCAATGCCTCGCCCGCCTGACCTTCCCCAGGTACCGATACCAGTTGAAGATGATTATGTCCCTCCTGATGCCACTATACCTGATACTGATTTCAAGATAGACGAAGGTATCCCTCTGTTTGACGGTACCAGCGAAGCCGGATTGGGAGCCGGAGGTGCCGCTCCCCGGCCTGTTGTTGAAGCCATGCCCCATTATCCGCAGGAACTGAGGGAACAGGGCATCACCGGTGTTGTGACACTTAACATACTGGTCAATACAGCAGGCAGGGTTGACAGTGTGATTGTGCTGGGAAATTCTTCAGGAAACAGAGTACTGGAACGGTACGCCAAGAGAGCCGCATACAGAACCAGGTACCTGCCGGCTAAAATGGGCGGAGATATTGTCCCGTTCTGGATCAAGCGAAGCTATACTTTTACCAATGAATAAAAGGTGGCAAAATGTGTAAAAAGACATTGTTTTCTCTCGCAGGGATCTGTGTAATTACGGCTATGGCCTGGAATGTCTGTTTTTCCCAGACCGGCCGGATTGTTAACCGGGAGTTTCTCAAACAGCAGGAACAGGAATACCGTAGTGTGCTTGAGGAAGATCCTGAAAATGTTGAGATTCTCAAGAAACTGGTACGTGTCTTGTTTGACCTGGAATCGTGGAGCTCTTTGGAAATATGGGGCAGGAAGCTCCTTCATATACAGCCGGATATTGCAGAATTCAACTATATGTATGCAGTATGCCAGCGGGAACTGGGAGAAATACGGCCGCCTCTTGTGCGTGCATTGACATTTAACAAGGCTGAAAAGCATTTCCGGAAAACCATTGAGATCGATCCTGAATACCGGGATGTGTATTTCCAATGGTCTCAGCTTAAACGCGCAAGGAAATCCTACATAGCATCGATTGAACTTGCCATGAAGCAGATGAGCATGGATACAACGGATTCCATGTACGAATATGAAGTTTTCAAATGCTTCGATTACGCACTCGCCCATGTGCCGGCCGATTCTCTGGAGCCGTATTTGATGCAGAAACCCGATTCCTACAAGAGATGGGCCCTGGGCGAACTGTACAGGAGGAACAATCTGCCTGAGTCGGCCCTCAAGATATTCAATAAACTCATCCAGGAAGATTCAGGCATAAGCCTGCAGCCCGTCTATTTATCAATGGTCCGGACTTTTATCGCACAGGGCATGAATGCACTGGCAGATGAGACATACTGGAGCGGTATTCATGCGATTCATTCCAAAACCGGTGCAAAACTGGCAGTTGACGACCTTCTTTTTATTGTGAACCAGCAGGAATACAGGGACTTGAAATCATACAAAACCTGGGGAGAACTGCGGAACACAATCAAACGTATGTGGGTCCGGCGCAATCTAATGCCTGCCATGGCGTATAATTCCCGGCTGATAGAGCACTACAAAAGGCTGGATTTTGCTGAAATGAACTACCGGTATGATGGAATGAGGCACAAACTTTATAAAGCAGACAAGGTGAACAGGCTGGCATTTCCTGAATGGTACTATGAAAACTACAAACTGAATGATATGGCCATCATCTATATCCGGTACGGTGAGCCCGATGACCGGTCCTTTGCCATCGGCGATGGTGTACTGTCCAATATGTCATGGCTCTACCGGGAGCGGAAGGACCGGGACAGGCTGATTTTCCATTTTTATATTGCGCCCGATGCACCGCCAAATTACTGGACATTAAGCCCCATGCTTATGGCAGCATCTGAACTGGACGGCCTGTACGACTGGGATCCTCTGTATTACAGAATTGCGCAGTCTGTTCGTGACGCAAGTGAAGGAGACCTGCCTGGCGAGGGCGGGGGCGCTGCCCTCAACGTGTCAGCTATCAGTTCAGAGTTAGTAGATGACCGCACAGAAAATGTAATATACGCCATGAAGAATGATGAACATACTTTTTCAAAGAAAACAACAGTACTGCCCCTGTCATTTGTTGCCAACCGCTTCCGGGAAAGCTCTGATAAAACCCTGGTTCAGTTCGCGTACGGAATTCCCTTTAATGAACTTTTTTCAAAGACAAAAGGTGATTCAGTAACCCTGGAAACAGGAATCACCGTCTTTGACAAATACATGGATGAGGTGTACCGGGATCTCAATACATATACAGTTCCTGCGTCGGGAAAAGACCGGCGTGTTTACAGTAAAAAGGAATTTATCGATGTGTTTTCCTTTCATGTGCCTCCGGAAGAGTATAATGTTGCCATCCACTGCAGAATACCGGAAACCGAGCAGCTGAACGGAAGCAGGTTTAAATATACGGTACCTGCATTCCCGAAAAAGAGACTGGCCATAAGTACTCTTATGCTTGCTCATGCTGTTGAATTTAAAACAAATTCCGACCGGAGGTATAAAAACAACCTGCGAATTACTCCCAATCCGAAAAAGGAATTTTCACGAAAAGACCCCCTTTACATTTATTATGAATTATACAATCTTGCAATGGATGAGGGGAAAACAGATTACACAGTCACCTTTAATATTACACAGCAGGGCGGTGCTCAGCGAAAGATATCAAATCTGTTCGGTGTGCTGGGAGGAGGAAAGCCCTATACTGTTTCGGTTACAAATGACTATTCCGGCGACAGTGCGGAAGATTCCAACTTTATCAGTTTTGACATGCAGGATGCAGGAAAAGGGACCTATGTGCTTGCACTTGTTGTCAAAGATGAAATAAATGAAGCTGAAATCACAGAATCGGTTGAATTTGTCATAAAATAATGCTAAAATATACAAGATTGTTATTCAAAAATATCATGAATATGAATAATACGGAGTGATCAATGAATAAAATATGTGTGTGTATATGCCTTTTAGGCATCTGTGCTCTGACAGCCGGCTGCGGAAAAATTTCAGAACCGGAACTTACACCTCTTTACTACAGGTATTTCCTTACACTTCCTGATAATTATTCGCAAAGTAATGAGTATCCGCTGATACTGGCAATGCACGGATATCACGGCAATGCCACAGACCGTGCGTCTTTCAATGCGTACGGCCTGGGACAATACGCCGATTCTACTGAAGGGTTTCAATTTATTGTTGCGGCCCCGCAGACCGAAGAGCAGTATGATATTTCAGTTGTGTGGCAGCTGGTACGAGACTTGATACGGGATTACGCTGTTGACGCAAATAGAATATATGTCACTGGTTTCAGTATGGGAGGCGGCTACGCTTATGATCTGGCTGTGGCTCATGCTGACAGTGTGGCTGCGGTAGTGCCTATTGCAGCCTACTCCGATACCCGGTATGCAGAGTACCTTAAGGATATGGGGGTATGGATATTCCATGATGAGAATGATCCGGTTGTGCCGTATACCTATGCCTTTGATATGTATAACGCTCTGAGAGCAGTAGGCTGTGATGTTAAATTGACAAGCTATGATACAGGCATACATACAGGCTGGTATGAGGCATATACAAATCCTGATCTGTATGACTGGCTGCTTGAATTTTCAACTGAAGACAGATAGGGGGATAGTGTGAATACCAAATCAACCCGCTGTATAATGAACATCGTGTTATTGGCTTGTCTTATGGGTGGAGCACAGCTGCAGGCCCAGTCCCAGCGAAGATTCTTTGTGAAAAAGAAAAAGCCCTACGCTTTTTCACTGTTTGTAGGAAGTGTCCGCGGCATGGGAGCGGGAGCCAGTGTGCGAATAGTGAAAAAAGTGAATGCTGAGTTTCTGGTAGGTGTCTCCAACTTTATAAACATGAAATATGTGTCACCTTATCCGGGAAATACCGTGAGCTTTTCGCCGAGACTGCGGTACCTGCTGTTCAGGGATATGTATATTTCCGGCGGGTACTATACAGGCCTGTATGATATATGTAGTAATACTGAAATTATTAAGGACCAGATATTTAAATGGGTCAATGGTGCAACCGTTTCCATTGGATTCAGAAATTTGATCAAGAAAAATGTTCATGTTGAGCTGGGAGCAGTGTTCGGGCTTCCCGACGAACTGGAAGAAGTAGTAGCAGAGGGAATTCAGACTATTTACCGTGTGAGAGTAAAGCGCGAATCGGGAGAACTTTCTTTTATGCCGTTGGCAACAATCAGAATGCAATTTTAGCAGCCGACAGGGTGCGAGATACACGGTACGTAATTTGCAGATTTGATTTCCCGATGCGGGGATGATTATAGGACCGGGATGAGTTTTTAGCAAAAATTAAGGGGGGTACACAGGCTTTTTATCAAGAGTGTCGAAATATGCTGACCTGTGTAAGGGATATGAACATCTGTGTTATTTAATCCCTTTGGCAGAGTTTGGCTAAGTATAATAATAACAGGCAGAGATGGGCGATAATTAGAACTGGCATGGAACTTGCTGTATATAGAAGTGCAATCATTCCCACAGAGTGATGCATTTCAATTTCCTTTCCTCTTCTAATTAAAAGCCGTTGTGAAAGCAACGGCTTCTCTCCTTAGTAAATAAACGGAACTAATTTTCTTGATTTTTAAATAGAAAAGCTGTAAACTGAAAGATTATATATAATAATTACCAGGGTCTTTTAACTGGTATCGGCTGCCCGGGTTATTATGGAGTAAACAAAGACACACCTGCTTTAAAGGAGATATATATGGAAGTACGGCATTTTTCTGATATACCCCCGGAAAGGGTTGTCGCTGATGGTGCTGAAGGCGTTACCATCCGCTGGCTCATTTCAAAGAAAAACGGCGCGCCGAATTTTGCCATGCGCTTTTTTGAAGTTCAGCCCGGCGGGTCTACGCCGCTTCATACCCATGAATGGGAACATGAAGTATATATTTTAAACGGGACCGGGAACGTGTGGAAGGATGGAGCAGAACATCCGGTTGGCCCCGGAACTGCAATCCTGGTGTCTCCCATGGAAGAACACAGATTTTCAAATACCGGTGATACGGTGTTACAGTTTCTGTGTATGATACCCGTATATGCTGAGAAATAAGCATTCTGACATTATGAATAAAAAAAACGTTCTTGCGCTATTTCTGTTTTTGACTGTATGTAAGGCACCTGCTTATGGGCAGATTATTGATCTTTCAGTGAAAAAGCAGAAATCAATCCGTTTTGTATATGTTGACGGTGGAACCTGTGAAATGGGTGATCTGTGGGGAGCAGGATTCAGCGATGACGAGCTGCCTGTACACCTGGTAAAAGTTGACGGCTTCTGGATTAGTGAGTGTGAAATTACCAACGGATTGTTTGCAGAATTTTTAAATGAAGTGGGTAATCCTATTCAGGATGGGTCCCCCTGGCTGGATATTGAAGATCCTGATTGCGGCATCATTTTCAGGAGAGACATGTTCATACCTAAGGTAGGATTGGAAAACCATCCTGTTGTAGAAGTGAGCTGGTACGGTGCGTCCGCTTTTGCCCGATGGATGGGAGGGAGGCTGCCTACTGAAGCAGAATGGGAGTATACAGCGCGCGAGGAAGGAAGAAAGCTGCAGTTTCCTACCGGCGCGACATTAACATTTGACCAGGCAAATATAGACGGGCAGGCCGGAAAAGACCAGTGGCTTAAGACCGGCCCGGTAAAATCATTTACTCCCAATGCATTAGGTGTTTATGACCTGGCCGGTAATGTGTGGGAATTCTGTTCAGACTGGTACGATGATGAGTATTACGCCCACAGTTCCTACATGAATCCGGCAGGACCAGACTCGGGTTTTGCCCGAGTGATTCGGGGCGGCTCATGGAAATATTCCCGCTGGAATTCAAGAACAACCAGCAGGGGAATGTCACGGCCTGATGAAACACGAAATGATGTTGGCTTTCGTGTTGTACGGGACATACTCAAAGATCCGGGAGAGTAAATGAGGCTGGAGAGTAAATCGTCCTATATTGTACGCCTTGAAAAATCATTGTGTATTTCTATCTTGATTTTTTCAGTTCTCTTCAGTATATCTAAACATTACAGCGGCAGCGACACCGGCGTTCCAGAGCTGCCAGTAGAAATCAGACTGGTTGTTGAAGAGCTTCCGCCGGTAACAACACGGAGAAAGGGACCTGAAATGCCGAACCTTCCGGTTGTTCCAATACCTGTTGAAGATGACCTCATACCGGAAGATGTAACCATTGAAGATACCGATTTTGAAGAAGCCGATGATATTCCGGCTCAAGCTGCGGCAGGAGATGTGGTGATTCCTGAGCATGCAGTGATTGTAAAGAAAAAAACTGAGCCCCCCCCGGTTTCTTCGGGATATGTAAAGCTGAAAGTATTTATCAATAAGTTCGGACAGGTCGATTCGGTTAAAGTAGTGGAAAACACAACGGGTTCTGTCGAACATGAAAAACTGGCTGTACGGAGGGCCTACAGCACCAGGTATGAAAAGGAAGGGTTCAAAGGAAAAGCCCGTTGGATTGAACGTGTATTTAACTTTGACAGCTGAATGGAAAATGAATATAATTAAGAAAAAAAATTGCAGATTTGGTGTGTCAGTATATTTGTTTAGCGTTTTATTTGTAATATTTGCCCGATATGCCGCTGCCCAGGAAACAATAGTTTCCAATGTCACATTCAGCGACAGGGGCGACACCATTGTAGTTAATTATGACCTGGACGGTGATGCCGGTAAAAGATATAATATACGGTTGAGCCTCTCCGATAACGGCGGCAAGAGTTTCCGTATCATGCCAACGAGGCTTTCCGGCGATATAGGAAAGGGAGTTGAGGCGGGAAAACAGAAAACCGTTGTCTGGGACATGTTCAGAGATTTTCCCTATGGTATAATCGGAGATAATTTTGTATTCAGAATTGATGCTGTGTACAAGGAAAGAAGTCCGAAATTTTGGTATTATGCTGCAGGAGCAGGTACAGTAATCGGGGTATATCTGTATACAAGACCCCGTGGTACAAGTACAATGGTAGTTGAGGTGCCGGCATATTATTGATTTTAAGCAGGATGCCGGAACGTTCTTTAATTATGGTAACGTACTGTAGTTGTTAACATAAGCAGAAAATGCTTTATTTTTATAGAGAGGCTGAATTGAGCTGTAGATATGTGCCGACAGCAGGCGCTGTACTGTGCCTGTTACTATGCTGCTGTCAATTTATTACGAATCCGGAATCGTCAGGGAGTATACGGATTATGACAGAAAAACGGGAATACATTCAGAAAAATGTTGTTGCAGAAGACTCCGGTACTGTACTGCGAAGGGTCCGCTGTGTTATTAAACAGGGGGGGCGTACCATTCTTGACAAAGATTTGGAAAAGAAAGGGAATGTGTTTGCCGCTGAAGTGAGGGAAGTCCGGGAGGGAAGTGGGTATTCGGTATGGATGTACGGATACAGCACCAGCGCTTACTGTTTTGTAAGCAGCTTCCAGGGCGGCATATCAGTTGAAAAGGGGAAAATAACTGATGTGTGCCTGACATGGCATCCTTTCGAGCCGGAGCTGTGCAGACCGGCCCTGGATGCTGTTGTAGACAGCTCTTCAGTAACATTTGCCTGGAGAACTGTACCATGTGCCCAAAGCTATTATCTTGAAGTAGATAACAATGATAATTTTACATCGCCATCGCTCAGCAGAAGTGTTGCTGATACCAGTTATACGTGGAATACTGAGAATTATAAAGGCACATTTTACTGGCGTGTAACTTGCAGATACGACAGAGGATTTGGCGATAAATCAAATACCGGCAGTTTTTCGATTCATTATAGCGGATGATTGAATGATAAGCTTCAGGAATACGTTCAGCATACTCATTAAATATGTCACATGGGTAACATTAATTGCCGCAGCAGCCATATATACAGGCTGTGCGTCTGTCTCCAGGATAATACCTCCTCTGCCGGGCAGTAAAGCCAACCACAGTGAACATGTTTACGCCCAGAGCGGGAAGGGAACTATAGGGCTGGGCGCAAAAAGACTGATGGAGAAAAAAGGCAGGGTAAATCTTGCGTGCACTGTCGATGTAATTGATCCGTCAGGCAACAGCAGTCTTGATATGGGAGAAACCATTTCTCTCAAAATAACAGTCAGAAATTTTTCAATGGAACACGCAATTAATCCGAAACTCGAAATTATGCGGCAGTACGGAAAAGACGGGAAACGGATTATGGATATTTTATTCCTCCCGGGACTGAGGCCTGGGCAGAAGACAGATATAACCGAGACGGTGTCCTGGGACATGCAGTATACAGATAAAACCATATTCATCAGCATTAAAGCATTTGATTCAGTCCATGAGAGCTCATCCCTGACCACCGCCATTGAATTTCCGGTAACGTTGTAATATTAAGCCATTTTTTTTAAAAAAAATGGAACCGTGACCGCCATATACTCGTTTAATAATTCCTATAAATTGCAATCATATTATAATTTATGATTTGATTTATATCAAATTATGTCCTTTTATTGTGAATGAACAAGGGATAATTTATGAGGTATGTGTATGATTAAACTTGAACATGTAACAAAAAGGTTTGATGAAACAGCAGCCCTTGATGATGTCTCCTTTTCTGTGGGGAAAGGAGAAATTATCGGATTTGTAGGGCCCAACGGGGCAGGTAAAACAACAGCAATGAAAATTATTACAACGTACAGCCTGCCCACTGAAGGATCCGTTTCTGTAGGCGGATACGATGTGCGCACAAATCCCATGGAGATACGGAGAATACTGGGGTATCTTCCCGAGACTGTGCCCCTTTACAATGATATGCT
>Ga0272442_10005531_pt1 | contig 16847 bp, 12 predicted proteins | sample SSMForm2O_FD_200262 | JGI IMG/M metagenome (GOLD analysis project Ga0272442, IMG submission 200262) | Marine sediment archaeal communities from Little Sippewissett salt marsh, Falmouth, MA, United States - SSM-Form-2O | ecosystem: Environmental > Aquatic > Marine > Wetlands > Sediment ... | reverse complement strand
CGACCACCGTGCTGAAAGCCTGTTCGAGCAGCTCGTACGGGTTATCTCCCAGGGCCACGTACACGCCCAGCAGGGTGGCCCCGGTTTCGCCGGACGACATGTTGTTGTCCGCCAGGATACTCAGGCCTTCGGCCTCTCCCTGGAGGGTCAGCCGGTAACCCCGGTCCAGCAGGGGAAGAGCGAGCCCGATCCTGCCGTCCGCGCGTTTCCAGAGCAGGGCCTGGGTCTCCGGCGGCACCTCGCTTTCGCTTTCCACGAAAGCCGGCCTGGTCCACCAGGGTTTCATCCTGAAATAGGGGGTGAGTCGCACGGCGTCGGCCAGCTTGAATCCGCTCCAGCGCTGGATCCCGACTCCCGTATCATCGGTGAGCAGGCGCAGGAAAGCGCCCTGTTCCGTGTTGCCGGAGACCGAGACCCTGACACCGCCCGGAACGTTGTCGATCACCGCCGTGCCTCCGAGCGAAAGCACGCCGTTGTCGATTTCCCAGTTTTCAGTCTCTGTATCGGCTGAGGGGCGGGGTGCGCAGGAGGCCAGAACCAGAGTGAGCCAGAGAAGGTAAAGAGCGGATAAGATGCGTGTCATTTGTCCCCCCGCTGTTTGGATATTTATCAATATTTCGGCCTGTTGTGCAGTCAAATATAATCCGCGCCACCGGCGCTTACCAGTCAAAAAAAGCCGCAGGCCGCCTATTGCTGCATTGCCGGTGATAAATTTCCCTGAAAAAGTTTGTTTTGACATCACGGGCCGGGAGATTTATTTATTGAGCGGAACATGAAATTTCGTAAAAGACCTTCCCTGCTTTACCGGCGCTCTTGCCGCCGGAAACGGATATTTTCCTCATACTTTTTTTAGCCTTCAGAACTTCAACACGCGGGGTGCCCATGCGAGCTTTGATCCTCACTGCCATGTTGTTGATTCCGATCTCCCTGGAGCTCTCGTTTGCCCAGACTGCTGACGAGCAGAGCCTTCGCCAGGGAGTCAATTTCATTCAGAGCAAAACCTACACTGCCCGGCAGAACGCCGTGCTGCTGAAACTCTACGATGGCCTTCGCGTGGCGGATGTCTCCGACGGCCTGGACATGGTGGGCCTGCCCGGCCGGGGCCTGGTGCACCACTCGATTGTACCTTCCTGGCGCGATCTGGACTCGCTCAAGCACCAGTTCCGCGGGATCGCTCTCACTTTGCGCTATGTTCCCTCCCAGAGGCCTCATCTTCCCGCACCCGGCGAGGATTTTTCCAAATGGGAGGGTGACTGGTACAGGGAACTCTCCTCGGAAGCCTTTGTCTCAATAATAGAAACCGGCGCCGTGATCGTGATCGATGATGTCGAAGAGGGCGATATCGGCTCGATCGGCTCGAACAACATCCTCAAATGGTTCGAGAAAGGCGCCGTGGGCGTGGTCACTGACGCCTCCAGCCGGGACGTGGACGAGGTGGCCAAGGAGCGCGTGCCGCTGTACCTGCGCCATACCGGCCGGGGCATCCGGCCCGGGCGCAACGAGCTCGAGTCGATTAACCGGCCCGTGGAAATCGGCGGGGTGCTGGTCTGCCCCGGAGACATTGTTGTGGCCGACGGCGACGGGGTGGTGGTGGTGCCGCGGGCCGTGGCTGAAAAGGTGGCTCTCTATGCCAGGAATATTCTCGACGGCGACAAGGATGGCAGGAGAAGAACCTACGAGCGCCTGGGAATTCCTCTGGACCAGACAGTAAAATAGCCCAACCATTATGGGCGCGGCGCGCCGTGCTCTTATAATTGAGATCGCCTGGAATATCAATCCGGAAGGTTTCAGATGGATTCTATCAACAGAAGGTCTTTCCTCGGACAACTCGGACTTACCGCAGCAGGCGCGCTGGGGGCTGGAACATTACTCGATACGGCTTGCTCGGGGGAAACTGCCGGTTCAAGCGGTAAAAAACCCAATTTCGTGATCCTTTTCGCTGATGACATGGGTTACGGGGACTGGAACCGCGGCGGTAACCCCACGATCCGCACACCGCACCTGAACCGGATGGCGGACGAGGGAGTGCAGATGACCCAGTTCTACTGCGCCAACCCGGTCTGTTCGCCATCGCGCTCGGCTCTTCTCACAGGCCGCAACCCGATCCGCACCGGGGTGATCCAGGTCTTTTTCCCCGGCAACGGCAGGGGGATGTCCCTGGATGAGATCACCCTGGCAGAGGCGTTGAAACCCCTCGGTTACCGCAGCGCCTGTATCGGCAAGTGGCACCTGGGGAGCACCCGCGAGTACCGCCCCCTGCGCCAGGGATTCGACTACTACTACGGCATCCTCTACAGCAACGACATGTACAATCCCGATATCTGGCGCAACGACGAGCGGATCGAGCACCCTACGGACCAGACCACGCTGACCAGGCGCTACACCGGGGAGGCGGTGTCGTTTATCGAGCGCTCGAAAGACAGCCCTTTCCTGCTCTACCTGCCCTATACCATGCCGCACGTGCCGCTTGCCGCCTCGGAGGAATTTCTCGGCAGCTCCAGGCGCGGCCTCTACGGGGATGTGATCGAGGAGATCGACTGGAGCGTGGGCCGCATCCTCGATACGCTCGACCGCCTGGGCCTGAGCGAAAACACCCTGGTGCTGTTTACCAGCGACAACGGCCCGTGGTGGCACATGAAACTGCATGGCGGCACCGCAGGCCTTCTGCGCGGGGCCAAGGGAGATACCTGGGAGGGCGGCATGCGCGAGCCGATGATTGCCCGCTGGAGTGGAACGCTGCCCGCAGGCACAGTCTGCATGGATGTCGGCTCCACCCTGGACTTTTTCCCCACATGTGTCAAACTCGCCGGAGCAGAGTTGCCAGCAGACCGACCGATCGACGGGATCGACCTGATGCCCACTCTGCAGGGCAGGGACTCGCCCACCCGGACGATCTATTTCTACCGGGGCGAACATCTCAATGCCGTGCGCCACGGAAAGTGGAAACTGCATTTCCGTATCTACGATCACAGCGGCACTCCGGGCTACCAGCGCTCGGTGAACTGGATCACTCCCGGCCAGCCGCTGCTTTTCGACCTGGATCAGGACCCGGGCGAACGGTTCGACATTGCAGCCGACAACCCGGCGGTGGTGGCCGAGCTGACAGAAATCGCCGGGAGCTACAGCTCACAGATCGAGCGGCTGGGAGAAAACCGGGAGCTGATCGACTGGTTTGTCAACGAATGGCCCACTGCGCCGAGGAGGGGTGAGTGAGCCTTGCTGCCGGCTTTGAGCCGTTTGTTTTACTGTTAATTTTCCCAGGTTGCAAACTGAGGCCGAATCGGTTATGATAATTCTAATATTTACTTTTTCGCCGGATTGTTTTAGTTTCGCTCCTTCGACCTGACGCCGGTCTCAAAGATTGCCGGCTGAAAACCCGAAATGCACGTGCGCCATGTTCAGATTTCTCACAGCGGGCGAAAGCCACGGGAAAGGCCTGGTCGCGATAATCGATAATTTCCCGGCCGGTGTGACAGTCGATCCAGACTCTGTCAACCGCGACCTGGAGCGTCGCCAGATGGGCTACGGCCGCGGCGAGCGGATGAAAATCGAGCGCGACCGCTGCGATATCCTGTCCGGGATTCGCGACAGGAAGACCCTGGGCAGCCCGATCTCTTTCGTTGTCTGGAACAGGGACTGGCCCAACTGGGAAGATGTGATGAATCCCCAGGACAACGACCCGGAAAAGGTGGCCGCCAAGCTGGTGACCAACCCCCGCCCGGGCCACGCCGACCTAACCGGGGCGCTGAAATACGGCCACCGGGACGTGCGTAATGTGCTGGAGCGGGCCAGCGCCCGCGAGACAACCATGCGCGTGGCAGTGGGCGCATTCGCCAAGGCCCTGCTGGGGCATTTCAATATCTCGGTCTGCTCTCACGTGATCGCTTTCGGTGGTGTCCAGTCTCCGGCCTGGAGTGTGGAGAGCGGGATCGAGCCGCAGGATATCAGCGAGCTGGCGGACAAGAGCGAGGTGCGCTGCCTTTCGCCCGAGGGTGCTCAGGCAATGATCGAGCGGATCGAGCGTGCTATCGAGGAAAAGGATACTCTGGGGGGCGTGTTCGAGGTGGTGGTGGTAGGGGTGCCGCCCGGCCTGGGCAGTTACACCCAGTGGGACCGCAGGCTGGACGCCCGCCTGGTGCGCGCCCTGGTCTCGATCCCCGCGGTGAAGGGAGCGCAGGTGGGCCCGGCACTGGAGAATTCGCAAAAGCCGGGCAGCCAGGTGCACGATGAAATATTCCGCCGTGAGGCGGACCAGCCGGTACCCGGAAAACCGCAGCATGTGGGGCACTACTGGCGCAAGACCAACCGGGCCGGAGGCACGGAGGGTGGCATGTCAAACGGCGAGCCGATCATCCTTCACGCGTTCAAAAAACCGATCCCCACGGTGATGAAACCGCTGTGGACCGTGGACCTTTCCACCGGAGAGCCGGTAAAAGCCTCCACCGAGCGCAGTGATGTGGCCACAGTGCCTGCAGCCAGCGTAGTGGGCGAGGCAGTGGTGGCAATCGAGATGGCAGACGCTTTTCTCGATCTTTTCAGCGGGGATTGCCTGACTGACATCGAGGCCGCGTACAATAATTATCTGGAAAGGATTTCCTAGCCCGAGATGTCTTCACTTTACCTGGGCAAGCCGAGCATATGCCTGACCGGTTTCATGTTCACCGGCAAAAGCAGTGTTGGCAGGAGGCTGGCCGGAAGACTGGGGCTGAACTTCGTTGACCTGGATGAGAAGATCACGAGCCTGGCCCGGGTTTCGGTCGAGACAATTTTTGCCGAGCATGGTGAAAGTGAGTTTCGCAGGCTCGAGCGGGAGGCCGTGGTCAGCGTGCTTCCGGTAGCGGGGCAGGTGATCGCCACAGGCGGCGGGGTAGTGATCGATCCGGACAACAGGCGGTTTCTCCGCCGCCACAGTTGCGTTATCTGGCTCAAAGCCTCGGTGAAAACAATTCTGAGCCACTTTCGGGCCAGCCGCGGCAAGCCGAGACCGCTTCTCTCGGGGGCGGATCCCGAGGCCGAGATAGTGCGCCTGCTGGCTGAAAGAGAACCCTTTTACCGCCAGTGCGATTTTTCTGTTGAAACAGATGGGCTTACCGTGGGTAAAGTAAGTCAGGGAATTATCGAAAAACTGTTACGGTCCCGGAACGGCGAAGACCTTTAAGCGGGGCTGCTGAAAGCCGCGCTGAACAGTTCGGTTTACCCGGAGATAAGTCCGGGGGAGGATAAGTGCAAAGAAATCTGGAAGAGATCATATCTTACATGGAGAATAAGTTCCGTCCGTATGAGATGTTTGAGCAGCAGGTGAAGCAGATCACGAGGGAATTGATGGAACTCGGCTATACTCTGGAGGAGATTACCAGAGGAATTAACACCTACCTCCTTCAGCTTGAACCGCAAGGCTCGGACCTGCGGTATCAGGAAAAGTACCTCCAGCGGGTGAAGTCTTTCCGTATCCTCGACTCCAGCGAAAGCCGCTATATCGGCAGGGATGCTTACGGCTACCTGTGCCTGATACGGGGCCTGGGCCTGATCAGCGAGGAAGAAACCGAGGAGCTGATCAGCTATATTACGGACAACGGAATCGAGGTCCGGGACGGCGAGCAGTTGCAGTCGGTGATGATGGACCTGGTGCTGGACAATGACGGGGAAGAGGATATTTCTTTCACCGAGGACAGAAGTCAGAAAAACAGGCCTCCGCTCTGGCACAATTTTCGCAAAAGACGTTTGCATTGACCGATTCACCCGGCCGTTCGCTCCGGGGCGGACCGGAGCGGGCTGAAAGGCGTGATTGCCTGATCCCGGGTATTTGATAAGATCACAATCCTGCCGGCTATTTGCCTGGGCTGTCGGCAGTTTTTATTGCATAGCGCTTTGATTCGCGTACCCTTTTTACGGATTCCGGTCCCCTTGCAATGACGGCCCGGTCGATTGGACGGTTCGGGAATATTCAACGGATCAGTATGGAGTATTGATGAGCAAGAATCTGGTTATTGTAGAATCTCCGGCAAAAGCTAAAACCCTGAGCAGGTATCTCGGCAAGGAATACCAGGTCAAGGCCTCGATGGGCCATATTATCGACCTGCCCCGGAAAGAGCTGGGGGTTGACCTGGAAAAAGATTTCAAGCCGAAATACGAAATAATCCAGGGCAAGAAAAAGATAGTCAATGATCTCAAGCGCGCAGCCAGGGACGCCGCAGCGGTGTACCTCGCCCCGGACCCGGACCGCGAGGGTGAAGCGATCGCCTGGCATCTGGCCGGACTGTTCAACAAAAGCGATGATCAGATTCACCGGGTGTTGTTCAACGAGATCACAAAGGACGCCGTTCTGGGGGCGATGGCTCATCCGGAGCATCTCAACCGGAACCTCTTTGAGGCCCAGCAGGCCAGGCGGATACTCGACAGGCTGGTGGGCTACAAGATCAGTCCCCTGCTGTGGAAAGTGGTGCGCAGCGGTCTCTCTGCAGGAAGGGTCCAGTCAGTGGCCGTGCGCATGGTCTGCGAGAGGGAGAACGAGATCAGGGCGTACAGCAAGAAGGAATACTGGAGTATCGTGGCAGAGCTGCTCACCGCCGGATCGGAAAAAGTGAGCGCCAAACTGGCCAGTGTTGACAGTGTGAGGCTGGTCACTCGCCCGGATACCGAGGCCGAGCGCAAGGACCGTTTCTGGATAAAAGATGAAAAGACAGCCGGAGAGATAGCCGAAGAGCTGCGCAATGTGCCGCAGTTCGTGGTTGCCGGGGTCGAGCGCAAAGAGAAAAAGCGCAATCCCCCGCCGCCGTTTATCACCAGCACCATGCAGCGGGAAGCCGCGATAAGGTTCGGCTGGCCGGCCAGAAAAACGATGCAGGTGGCGCAGACTCTCTACGAGGGCGTGGAAATCGGGTCCGAGGGCGCAGTGGGGCTGATAACCTACATGCGAACCGATTCCACCCGCCTTTCCGAGACCGCTCTGGCCGAAGTGCGAAAGGTTATCTCAGCCGAATACGGCGCAAAGTACCTGCCTAAATCTCCAAACAGGTTCGCAAAATCCAGGGGCAAAGTCCAGGACGCCCATGAGGCCATCCGGGCCACTTCCGCTTTTCGCAGTCCCGACAAGATGGAGCGTTTTCTGAACAAAGACCAGGCCAGCCTGTACCGGATCATCTGGTCGCGTTTCCTGGCCTGCCAGATGACACCTGCAATTTACGACCAGACTACAGTGGATATCCAGGCCGGCAGCCGGTTCGTTCTTCGTGCAGTGGGCAGTGTGATGCGTTTTGCGGGCTTTACAGCCGTCTATATCGACTACCTCGAACGTAACGGGAAACAGGGCGAGGGGGATAACGGCGAAGACACTCTTCTGCCTGATGTGAAAACCGGCGAATTGCTTAACCTGCAGAAAGTGGCGCCCCGCCAGCATTTTACCCAGCCCCCTCCGCGATTCACGGAAAGCTCGCTTATCCGGGAGCTCGAGGCCAACGGGATCGGCCGGCCGTCGACTTACGCCTCGATCATGAGTACCGTGCTGGACAAAGGGTATGTCGAGCGGGCCAAGGGAACGCTCAAACCCACCGACCTGGGTTTTGCCGTTAACGGCCTGCTTGTGGAAAGGTTCCCGGGCATTCTCAACGTGAAATTCACCGCCGGAATGGAGAGCATGCTGGACAAGGTCGAGGAGGGGCAGGCAGACTGGCTGGAATTGCTCAAGAATTTCTTCGGCGATTTCTCCAAGGCTCTCGATGCCGCACAGAGCAACCGCAAGAAACTGGTTGTGGAAACCGATATCGACTGCGCACTCTGCGGTTCGAAGATGGTGATCCGCTGGAGCCGGCACGGCTCGTTCCTCGGCTGTTCGAATTTTCCGGAGTGTAAGAATATAAAGGAGTTCGAGCGCGACGATAGCGGCCAGATCCGCATAGTCAAAGAAAAAGTGAGCGATGTGCCCTGCGACAGGTGCGGTAGCCCGATGGTTGAGAAAAATGGACGATACGGGCCTTTTCTTGCCTGCTCCAACTATCCCAACTGCAGCAATATCAAGCCTCTCTCCACCGGGGTTCCCTGCCCGCGCAAGGGCTGCTCCGGCGAGCTGGTGCAGAAAAAAACACGGCGGGGCAAGGTGTTTTACAGTTGCACCAATTACCCGGAATGCGACTTCGCCACATGGGACAGGCCGCTTAATATCCCCTGTCCGAGCTGCGGAGCTAAACCGCTTTACGAGAAGACTTACCGCGGCGGAAGAGGAAAGGTGACCCATTGCACATCCTGCAAAATGAAATTCAGCGATCAGGACCTGGAGCAAGCCTCAGTTGCCGATAGCCCGGATGAAGTGGCTGACTCTTCCGAATGAGCAGTGGAGATTGCTGCTCTCACCTTGACGAATTCCAGAAAACCAATTGCTGTCCCCGCCTGTTGCAGGCAGCGCCCGCGGCTGGTGGAGCGCTTGTTTCAGGCCGTTGCCGGCCCGGCTCCGGGGAAAAATATTTTCCTCTCCTGGGGAGCTGCACTCTCCCTTAAAGGTTAGAAAATATATGGATACCTTTGAACAAAACTGTTATAATGGATTTTTGAACTCCACAAAAGGGCCTGTTCGCGGATGGCTCTGTCCGGCACACAGGGTTCCGGCATAAAAAATGCAGTTTTCTTCAGGCAGGGCAATTTCAGCAGAAAGCCGGGAATATGCAGACTAAGATCAAGGGTTTTCTCAGGCATCTGAGCCTGAGGAGAAATTACTCGAAGCATACGGTTGCCGCCTACGGCAGGGACCTGGCGGAGTTCTGCGCCTTTGTCGCCGACTACCGCGGTGAGCAGCGTGTGGATGTCCGGCGTATCGACCGGCTGGAGATCAGGAGCTACCTGGCCTGGCTGGCCAGGAAGAACCGGGCTAAAACCACGATCAACCGTAAGCTGGCCTCGATCAAGGGTTTCACTGCATATCTTCTCCGTAACGGTGAGCTCGACTCGGACCCGGCAGGCTCTGTAGTCTCGCTCAAGACCGAGCGCCGCCATCCGGAGTATTTTACCAGAGAACAGGCTGGAAAGCTGCTGGACGCAGTAAATGGCGGCTCATGCCGTGACTTGTGTATAAGGGCGGTACTCGAGCTTCTTTACAGCTCAGGGCTCCGGCTGAGCGAGCTTATCGGCCTGAATCTGGCTGATTACGATCCCGTGAGGCGTCAGGTGCTGGTGCTGGGCAAGGGGTCGAAAGAACGGATCGTACCGGTAGGGAGGGTGGCTGTCGATGCGATTTCCGTTTATCTGGATGAAAGGAAGAGAAAGTTCGGCGCATATTGCCCGGGCGAACCTCTGTTTGTGGGCGCAAAGGGCAAGAGAATCCACCCGCGGCAGGTGCAGCGTTTCGTGCTGGAGGCCTGCCGCCGGGCCGGGGACTCGCGCATGATAGGGCCTCACGCCTTGCGCCACAGCTTTGCCACGCATATGCTCGAGGCCGGGGCCGACCTTTTGTCAATCGCGGAGATGCTGGGGCATACCAGCCTTTCCACCACCCAGAAATACACTCACCTCACTGTTGATCGGCTGAAAAAAGTATACCGGCAGGCCCATCCCAGAAGCGGCTGTTGATTGCTTGCTTGCGCTGAGAGATAGCTATCGGTTAATATTAAGCAGCCGGCTGCTTGAGAAAATTCACCGGCGAAATCGGCATTCGCCGGCAGGGAGGATTTTCAGTCCTTAACCCTGCTGCATAACCCGTGAGGACATTCCAGTCAAATGAATAAAACAGATTACACATATCACGGTACGACGATTCTCGCAGTCAGGAAAGCCGGCCGCGTAGCCCTCGGCGGAGACGGCCAGATCACTTTCGGTGATACCGTGCTCAAGGCCGGGGCGAAAAAAGTGCGTCCCCTTCAGGAGGGCAAGGTGCTTGCAGGTTTCGCCGGTTCGGTGGCCGACGCCCTGACCCTGTTCGAAAAATTTGAGGCCAAGCTCAAGGACCACCCCGCCAACCTTCCCCGCGCCGCGGTGGAGCTGGCCAAGCAGTGGCGCACGGACAGGTACCTCCGGCGCCTGGAGGCCCAGCTTGCCGTGGCTGACAACAGCCACAGCTTTATTATCAGCGGAAACGGGGATGTGATCGAGCCGGATGACGGGGTAGTGGCGATCGGCTCCGGCGGTTCGATGGCCCTGGCGGCAGCCCGTGCGCTGGTGGCAAACGCCGAGCTCGATGCTAAGGAGATCGTGGAAAAAGCGCTGGAAATCACGGCCGATATCTGTATCTATACCAACCGGCAAATCACGGTACTGGAACTTTAACGTTCGGGGACTGACACTCAAATGCATGCAGATGACAATAAGCCTGAGATAAAAACCGCGCCCGTGGCTGAACTCAAAGATACGGAAGAGGAATCCAGGATCGATCTGTCCAAGGAGCCTTCTCCGCGCGAGATAGTCAAAGAGCTGGACCGCTATATTATCGGCCAGAAAAAGGCCAAGCGAAGTGTGGCGATCAGTCTTCGCAACCGCTGGCGACGCCAGAACGTGCCCGAGGATATCCGGGAGGAGATCATGCCTAACAACACGATCATGATCGGCCCGACCGGCGTGGGCAAGACCGAGATTGCCAGGCGGTTGGCCCGCCTGGCCGGTGCGCCGTTTATCAAGGTGGAGGCCAGCAAGTTTACCGAGGTCGGCTATGTGGGCCGCGACGTGGAATCGATCGTTCGGGAACTGGTGGAGCTGAGCGTGGCAATGGTAAGGGATGAGCGGGAAGAGGAGGTCGAAGACAAAGCGGCCGAGTCTGCCGAGGAGCGCATCCTAGACCTTTTACTTCCCCCGCTGCCCGATAAGAAACGGGCGGCCGGAGCTGCCGACAGCGATTCCTGGAAGGGCGTGCAGATCTATGAAGCAAGCGTTGAAACTGTGGAAGAAATACCGGATGAAAAATCCCTCGCCGAGCAGCAGGAAATCGACGAAGCCGCCTCCCGCCGCGAGCGGATCAGAGATAAGCTGCGCGAACAGTTACGCTCGGGCAAGCTCGATAACAGGAAAGTGGAAATCGAGTTCTCCGGTCGCGGAACACCGTTTGTCGAGTTTTTCGGCGTGCCGGGTATGGAAGAAATGGATGTGAATATCACCGAGATGCTCGAGGAAATGATACCCAGGAAAAAGAAAAAGCGTGAAGTCACTGTGGCCGAGGCCCGCCGTATCCTGGCCCAGGAGGAGATGCAGAAACTGGTCGACCTGGAGGATGTGGTCAACGAGGCTATCGACCGGGTGGAGGACTCCGGGATCGTTTTCCTCGATGAAATCGACAAGATCGCAGGGCCGCCGTCCAAGGCCGGAGGCCCGGATGTCTCCCGCGAAGGCGTCCAGCGGGACCTGCTGCCCATCGTGGAGGGCTCCAACGTGCCCACAAAGTACGGGCTGGTACGCACGGACCACATCCTTTTTATCGCCGCCGGCGCTTTCCACTCCACAAAGCCCAGCGACCTGATACCCGAACTTCAGGGCAGGTTCCCGATCAGGGTCGAGCTCGATCCGCTCAAAGAGGATGACTTTTATCGCATCCTCACCGAGCCGCGAAACGCCCTGATCACACAGTACATCGAGATTGTACGGACCGAGGGCGCGAAGATTTCTTTCGGCAAGGATGCGGTCAGGGAGATCGCGCGCATGGCATTCCTGCTCAACCAGAAACTTGAGAATATCGGCGCCAGACGCCTTCATACAGTAATGTTCGCCCTGATGGAAGATTTGCTTTTTGAACTGCCCGAAATTCAAGAGAAAAAGTTCACGATCACCAGGACGAAGGTGCGTGAGAAGCTTGAGAAGCTGGTAGAGGATGAAGACCTGCGAAAGTATATTCTCTGAAACAGCCGGGCATCTCTTCTTTTCCGATTCCCGATAATTTCCCATACGTCCACAGGTAAGAAAAATGAAAAGAGATTTCATATCCATCGATAATTTTACTGCCGCAGAACTGGATCAGACAGTCAAGCTTGCCGCGCAGCTCAAGAAAGTACGCAAGACCTCCCACGATCTTCGGCCCCTGGTCGGACGGTCAATGGCCATGATTTTCGAAAAGCCCAGCCTGCGCACCCGGGTCACTTTCGAGCTGGCCATGGTGGAACTGGGGGGACATGCCCTGAACCTTCAGTCTGTGGGTGTTCAGCTCGGTGAGCGCGAGAGCGTGCCCGATATGGCGCGCAACCTCGAACGGTGGGTGGACCTTGTCATTGCAAGGGTTTTCAAAAACGAGACAATCCGCACCCTTGCCGGCAACATGAGTGTGCCGGTGATTAACGCACTCTGCGACATAGAGCACCCGTGCCAGGCAGTGGCGGACATTCTCACTGTGGCCGAGCTGTCCAGGGACCGGTTCCCGAAAGTGAAACTGGCCTATATCGGTGACGGCAACAATGTCTGCCATTCGCTGATATTGATTTGCTCCGCTCTCGGACTGGATATGGCTGTCGGTGTGCCCGAGGGTTACGAGCCGCTGCCCGAATTCGTGGAGCGCTCCGGGGAGCTTGCCGCTTCCGGCAAAGGCTCTGTAACGGTTACGCACGATCCGGTCGAGGCGGTCGAGGGGGCTGATTTCGTCTATACCGATGTCTGGGCCAGCATGGGGCAGGAGAGCGAAAGCCTGAAGCGGCGCAGGGATTTCCAGGCCTACCAGATCAACTCAGAGCTGGTCAGTCACGCATCCAGCGACTATTACCTGCTGCACTGCCTGCCGGCGCACCGGGGAGAGGAAATCACCGATGAGGTTATCGACGGGCCGCACTCGAAGGTGTTCGACCAGGCCGAAAACCGCCTTCACGCGCAGAAAGCGATCATTCTGAAACTGCTGGCCCCTGAAATCGCCGGGTCTCAAACTGAATCGGACAATAAATGAGCGAGTTGAAAAGAACTCCTCTCTACGACAGGCACCTGGCCGCAGGCGCTAAGATTGTTCCTTTCGCCGGCTGGGAGATGCCTGTTTCCTACAGCGGCATCCTGGACGAGCACAAAGCCGTGAGAGAAAGTCTCGGGGTTTTCGACGTCTCCCACATGGGCCGGTTCACACTCAGCGGGCCGCGCGCAGCCGAGGCCCTGGATTATCTCACCACAGGAGGAGCCAGCACGCTGGAGCAGGGCCGGTTTATCTACACCATGATCCTCAACGAGCGCGGCGGCGTGCTCGATGATCTGCTCGTGGGCCGCAGCGGAGACTCTTTGCTGATCGTGGTAAATGCTGCAAACCTGGAGGCGGATTTCGCTCACATGCACGCCTGGTGCAAGCACCTGGGAGGGGCGGAGCTTGTTGACGAAAGCCGGGATGTCGCCCTGCTGGCGCTTCAGGGCCCGGGCTCGCGGGCAGCGCTGAAAAAGCTGGCCGGAGACGACAGGAGAGTCGACAGGCTGGCCTATTACCGGATGGACGATTTCGAGATCATGGGCAGGGCGATGACAGTCAGCCGCACAGGCTACACCGGCGAGCTGGGCTACGAGATATTTGTAGCCAGCGAAAAAGCCGGAGAGCTTTGGGATAAGCTTCTCGAACTTGGCGCCACCCCCTGCGGCCTGGGCGCACGCGACACCCTTCGCCTGGAGGTGGCCTACCCCCTTTACGGCCACGAGCTGGATGCGGATCATACACCGCTGGAGGCAGGTCTGGGTTGGGTGGTGGACCTGGACAAAGAGGATTTTATCGGCAGGGACATTCTGGTGAAACAGAAAGAGCAGGGAGTGAAAGTCCGCCTGCGGGGATTTGCGGCTTCCGGGAGAGACATCCCGCGGCAGGGCTACCGCCTGCTCAAAGACGGCAAAGAGGTGGGCACGGTCGCCAGCGGAAGCATAGCGCCGTCTCTGGGAACAGGTATCGGAACCGCCTACCTGCCGGTGGAGCTTGCCGCATTCGGCGGGAAACTTGAGCTGGAGCTTCGCGGCCGCACAGCAGAGGTGGAAGTGGTGAAAACACCGTTTTACAAAAAAGGCACGGCGAAGGATTAAGAGAACACCCGGCAGGAAACTTCAATTCGTAATAGAGATTGCTGGAAGGAATGAATCGAATGGGTGCGCCGTGCCGCGCCCTTTTTATTTCGTTATCTCGAACACCGCACCCTCTGCGTCCCAGTAAGCGCTGGCATTGTCCCGCGCCTCAATCAGCAGGCGGTACTGCCCCGGCGCAAGCACCGAGGAATCCAGGAAGAAAGTCTCGGCAACCGGCCCTGATCTTGTTTCTGCCCGGCGGTCGAAAACAAGGGTGATACTTGTGCCCTGTTTCTCTTCGCCGAATGTGAGCATGCCCGCCAGCTTGCTTCCGATCCTGCCCAGCGTGCCCTGCTCCTCCTCCAGCCGGATCACGTCCACCCACTCCCTGTAGTTGCGAAAGCCTTCCCGGCCGATTCTGAGGTTGTACACCTCCAGGTAAACCTTTATCTGCTCGCCCTGCCTGAATTTCATCGCGGGCCTGGGAACAAATCTCACTCCCAGGCGCTCGTGAGCAGGCCCGCCCGGTTCCGGCTCGGCTCCCAGCACAACCGCGCTGAAATCGAGTATTCTCGTCTCGAAAGGTTTCAGATCCAGCCGGCCCCTGCCTGTCCACCTGTCCGGGGCGGCTTCGATCCGCATGGCGTAGCCGGACTCGCCTGGCGGAGCAGTTATTTTATGCACTGCCAGCCAGAGGTTCTCATCTTCCCCGCTTGTCTTGAAAACCGCGCTCTGCTGCCGTTTCAGCTCAAGCCAGGTGGTGTCGTAAAGCGCCACGGCGGCCTCTGGCTCCCGGCCACTGGGAAGTGCTTGATCCTGGTAGATTTCCAGCTCCACGCCTGCGCTGTCCGCGCCTGCAAACTGGGCCACGTAATAGTCTTCCGCCTCGTGGATATGTTTGTCCCGGAAACGCTGGGTCTCCATGGCTTTCATCATGTCTCCGGAAACGGCAGGCATTACCGGTGAGGGCAGCAGCCCGGGTTTAGCCCTGTAGCCTGCCACGCCCGATATCTGTAAAGGCCGGTAGATAAAATCTGCGGCAAGGGGCAGTTTCTCGAATACAAAGGGAGCTTTGCCATACCACCAGACTTCTGCCGGGTTTGTCATTTTGCTCAGCCGCCTGCCGCTATGACTTACCTGTTTGATGTTCTCATCCAGTTTAATGTTTCTGATCAGGTCCGGCGCTCCGTAACGGATATAAAGCATGCCGCGCTGGTCCAGGGCCAGTTGGCGGGACCGGTCGAAAAATACCTCCGATTTGTATTCATCGGCCGAGCTTTGAAAGGAAAACAGGAGATTTGCGCTCTGTGTTGTCTGGTACGGGCTGTGGGGCAGTTGAAGCCGGTAATTTTTTTCCGCGTGGCGCAGCCTTATATAATGCTCCACGAGCCGGGGATCCCACTCTTTCAGTTTATCCGGGTTGATATTCGCCCAGAAGGTGCGCAAGAAGACCGCCCTGGCCTTGTTATCAGAAAGCTTTTCCCAGTTCTCGTAGTCTTCAGGAGTAAAAATCGTCTCTGCATCGATAAACAGCCGGCTGAAATCCCCTGTTTCCAGTGCTGTTTCCAGAGCTTTTTCGTAAAGCTTTTGAAAGCTGAGCGTATCGCCCAGCTCGAGCTTGCATTGGGCCTCAAGAAGAGGGATGTCCGGTGTCCTGTAGTCCGGGTTCGGTTCTTTCAGGCCGGCAAGAGTTTCCAGGGCCTGTTCCGGCTCTCCCATCCCGAAATGGTCCCGGGCCAGGTCCACCCGCCAGGCGGCGCTGTCCGGGTGCGCAGCCAGGAATGATTCCAGGGTTTGATCCACCCTGCGGATCTCATCCTCTGTCTTGTCGAGTATTTTATCTCTCCAAAGCCTGTAAGCATCTTTGTAGCCCGGATCGAGGCAGATCAGGTCAGCCAGGGTTTTCGCCGCTATCCTGTAACCGACTGTTTGCTCGTATTCCATCCCGGCTTTGGCCAGTGCGTAAAAGGCTTCTTTGCAGGATGGGTCCGCATCCAGGGCGAAACGGTATTTCTCGATAGCCTGGCTGATCCGTTTGGGATTGGTGCGCAGGATATCGCCCAGGCCCACATAGGCTTTGGCCTTGATCGAGCTGGATTTTGAACCTAGCGCCCTCTCGAAATCTCTTTTTGCCTGTTTTACCCTGTCCGTATTCAGGTATAAATATCCCCGCTCGATCAAGGCCGGGCCGTGGCTTTTATCAGCTTTCAGCGCTTTGCCCAGCAGATCGAGAGCTTCCGCCGTGTCGCCCTGCGCCAGCTTCGTTTGCGCATCCAGGCAGCAGGTTTCAGCATCGAGGGAATTTCCGGCATGAAGAATATCTGCGGGTAAGGCTGTTAAAGAGGAGGATATTAGAATGAATCCCGCGATCTTTGCGATTCTTTTACAAAAAAGAGTGATTTCGGCACGCGGATCATGCAGCATGGCCGGGTCACCAGGCTGATTTGAATTGCGGGAAGCGTTCTGACTGTCTAAATATAATATATATAACGTTATTAATCAACAGAAAATCAAAAAAATATAAATAAAAGTAAAAAAATGGTTAAGTAACTAATATTAAAGCTGCTTCGGAGTGAATAACCGAAATACTAGATAAGACTGTTTGCGGAAAGGCTTGGAGGGTTTGAGATGCTGATACGGAAAGGGCGGGTATGTTTATTGATTTCACACCGTGTATTTCTGGATTTCCTGGTCAATCCCTTTGGTTTTCAGGTAGTCCTCATCGATCAGGGAGAATATCTTGCGGAAATAGAGCTCCATCAGCTTGATCCGGTTCGGGTCCTGGGTGGTGCTGATATTGTACATGCTCACCACTTCCCTCATCAGGAAAGAGCCGCTGGTGAGCTGCTTGAGATCGGCGAAGATCCGGCCGGTGTCCCTGCCGGTTTCCAGCAGGAACATCAGCTTGCTTGACAGCTCGGTTAGCTGTTTCTTGAACT
>Ga0272442_10005530_pt1 | contig 16849 bp, 17 predicted proteins | sample SSMForm2O_FD_200262 | JGI IMG/M metagenome (GOLD analysis project Ga0272442, IMG submission 200262) | Marine sediment archaeal communities from Little Sippewissett salt marsh, Falmouth, MA, United States - SSM-Form-2O | ecosystem: Environmental > Aquatic > Marine > Wetlands > Sediment ... | reverse complement strand
GAAACCCACGGTGGAAGCCTTGGACTGTATCTTGCGCGCTTTCATGAGATTGGGAAGATGCGATGGGATACCGTCTAATACTGATTTACGGTCTTTATTAGCATGTTCCTGACTCTTTATGGCTTCCCAATTAGCGATGATCTCCTGAGTGTCCCGAACCTGAACATCGCCAAAGACGTGAGGATGACGGCGCGTAAGCTTATCACTGATCTTCCGCAGAACACCGCTTATACTGAACTTGCCCTCATCCTCAGCTATCTGAGCGTTTAGCAGCACCTGCATGAGCAGATCGCCCAGTTCTTCCTCAAGCTTCTCGCTGCTTCCATCGTCAATGGCGTCCACTACTTCGTATACTTCCTCTATCAGCGACGGCTTGAGGGTATCGTTCGTCTGCTCCTTGTCCCAGGGACACCCATCTTCGCTTCGCAGTTTAGCTATAATATCAACCAGTTCCTTGAACAGCTTTTCGACAGTTTCCAATGTATGCTTCTCTTTCTAAGAGGGCGAGGCATGCCTCGCCCCTACGTTTGGTATCTGTAATAGGGCATTGTTGCATTTCAGGGCAAATGCCTTAACTTCCTGAAAGTCCTGGACGGTCATATCGCCGGATCGCATGGGATAAATGGAATTATTGTGCAGGAGTGGATCAGCATCAGGGTCCAGACCGAATTCCTCAACAGCTTTCTTCCATTCCTCCGTCCCGGGAATAGGCGAATAGATGGCCAGCTTGGCCATGGCGCCGCATTTGTGCACGTATCTGACGCTTTCAAACATCTCTTCCAGCGGCTGACCGGGAAGTCCCATAAGTATGTATGCTCCTATATCCTTTCCCGTATAGCCTGCGGCTTTCAGATTCTCCACAGCCTCCCGGAACTCTTCTGAGTTGATCTTGTTTCCGGTGCTGCGCTGTCTATCCTCGTCTGAAGTCTCAAGGCCTATTCTGATGGTCTTGAAACCGGCTCTGAACATCCGCTGCGCCAACGGCGCGATGATCTGCCTGGCATGTATCCCGTTGGGTGTGTGGAAACAGGCATCCAGCTTTCTGCTGATTATTTCCTCAAGTATTACAGAGATATGCTGCTCCGGATTCAGAAGCAGCGCGTCGTCGAAAAAAGCGAAGTTCTTCGTCCCAAACTCCCGGTAGTAGAACTCTATCTCATCAACGACCTTCATAGGATCCCGCTGTCTGAACGACCCGGCCACCAGCTTCGAGGCGCAGTAGGTGCAGCCTATGGGACATCCTCTGGACGATAGTATAGCAAGAGAATCCCTGCTGGTCAACAGATCGTGAGCGGGATATGGATAATCATCAATATTCCGGGGTAAGTTGAGGCGGTGAGAGCCTTTTCCTGTCAATTGAGCGACCAGCTTTAGAGCCTGTATTTCGCCTTCGCCACTTACTACGTAATCCGCGCCGGAGTTCTGGACTGCGTGGTCATAGCAGAGGGTAGCATAGACGCCGCCCAGTATTATGGGCACGCCGGGAAAATACTCCTTCACTTCCCTGATGGCGGCGAATACGCCGGGATACCAGTAAGTCATGCTGGATGTGACTAATACAACGTCCGGGTGCTCGGTTTTTGCTAACTCTTTGAGAAATATGCGGTGGGGGAGGCCATATCTGCCGTACCGTCTGGGTATATCTTCCAACAGGGGAGGTCTCTCGATTATCTCTTTATGGAACTTGCCGCATCCGAACTGGTCGTTCTTAGGCTCTTTTCTGTTCTGAAGTTTCAGCAGATCCGGATGGTATCTATCCAGGCAGTTTATCAGGTTTATCCGGTACCCGTTCTTCCTCAACAAACCCGCTATATATAACAGTCCCAGCGGCTCTGTCCACATATCGTAGGCTGCGAAGTCGTATATCCATGGGTTTATGAGAAGGATGTTGCCGTTGTGCATAGTTTGAGCGATGCTGTTGTTCTGGACATCATGCCACCAATTCTTCTTTCATCCCATTCCCAAGTACCGGCGAATGGAATCCAGTATCTCCCTAGCGTTTTGGATGTCCTCTCTCACCTGATCTGGATCTAGCTCCAAAATATAGCTATAATCACCAATCTCTCGGTGTTTCACCATGCGGGTTAGTCCTTTCCCAAACCGGCGTGGGAAGATACCTCTCACAGCAAGATCCCTTCCCGGCGGATATTGCAGAACAGAGGCTCGTGTGTTTCCCGCTCAAAGGTTTCCGTTTCAAGGACGAAGATAGTGACAACTGCCCCATAACGATCCAGCATTTCATAGGCAATGTCATCCACCCGATCCTCCAATTCTCTAGTCCGTTCCCTCACCAGGAGAAGAATATCATAATCCGAATCTTCCTCTGCATCTCCTCTCGATCTTGAGCCAAAGAGAATGATCTGTCGAACTTCGTCGCCCAGAACTTCATAAAGCCGCTGTTTTATGGCGGTTAGAACTGAATGAGATTCTGTCTTGAGTTTTCTCATCTCTACGACCTCGAAGAACATCGCTTTATGCCAATAACATCAGCATTCTAGCTCGATTGCCAAGCTCTCATTTTTGTCCGGATCTTTTTTATCAACTTCCACGCACTTCGACCTGCTCCCTAAATGCCTCATCCATAAAGCACCTCTCCTTTTTCGAGTATCTCTTCAATGAAGAAATCCTTCATAGCATTTCTCTCTTCGATTTCTTTCTCTGTATACACCAACGGGGAAACAGGAAAGTCTCGCGTGGTATCTCGTAGTAACCTCTTGATCCGCATCCATCTATCAATAGGTCTCTCATCGGTGTTTTTGATGATCAAAAGGTCAATATCACTATCCTCCGTTGGTTCTCCATAGGCATAAGAACCAAAAAGGATGATCTTCTCAGGACGGTATTCCTCTACTATCTTCCCCGTCATTTCAAGTATGATCTGTTTGATCTTCTCATCGCCAGTCATCTCTTCACCTACAGAAGCCTATTTATGAAGCATATTCGAAACTGCCTGATGTATCTTCATCAGGGGCACATTTTTCTCTTTAGCAATACGCTTGCAGTCTTCGTATTCCGGCATGGCTTTGATCACTTTATCGCCAATTTTCCCCAACTTGACTCTGACTTTTCCGTATTGGGTCTCTACTTCGACCATCTCTCTTGAGAGTTTTTTCCTGTCCGCGTCGTATATTCTTACCCCCATAGTGGTAGTTTCAGTGAGGATGCAGGAGCATACTTCATCCAGGTTCGGCAGATCCACCAGAGCAGTCAGCTTGATAGCCGGCCGGCTTTTCTTCATGACTATGAGAGTCAGGAATACGTCCAGCGCGCCTTTCTCCAGGAGCTTGTCTATAAGCAGATCGTAAACCTGCGGGGACATATCGTCGATATTCGTCTCCACTACCTTGATAGAGTCGTGCTCAAAGTTTTTTTTTACTGTTCCCAGGCATACGCGCAGCAGGTTAGGTTGTTCAGTCAGGTCTTTAGTCCCGGCCCCGTAGCCGATTTTATCTATCACCATCTCTGGCATGGGGCCAAATCCCTCGGCGAGTGTGCCTATTATAGCTGCGCCGGTGGGGGTGACCAGTTCACTCCTGATCCCGGTCTGCCGCACAGGTATGCCTTTCAGCAGTTCCAGGGTGGCTGGCGCTGGTACGGGAATGACACCGTGGGCTGATTTGGTGGTTCCACTCCCAAGAGACAGGGGCGATAAGTATATTTTCTCGATCCCGATAGCCGATATGCCGATGACTGCACCCACAATGTCTACGATGGCATCCACCGCTCCCACCTCATGGAAATGCACTTTATCTATGGTTGTATCGTGAACCTTAGCCTCGGCTTCCCCCAGCCGCACAAATATGGATAATGATTTCTCCTTGATGTTTTCACCCAGATCGCTGTTTTCGATCAACTGGCGTATGTCGTTCAGATTCCTGCTGTGATGCTGATCATGATCATGGTCGTGGTTATGGTTATGGTTATGGTCGTGATCATGGTCGTGATCATGGTCGTATTGGAGCAATTCCACGTGGGCTTTGGTGCCAGTAATACCTTGTTTTTTGGCTTTAGCAAAGTTGAGCCGATAACCTTCCAGTTTCAGCTTTGCCAGTTCGCTTTCCAGAAACGCAGGCTCTAACCCAAGATCCACCAGCGCTCCAAGCGTCATGTCGCCGCTGATTCCGGAAAAACAGTCGAAATATGCTATCTTCATATTAGTCTCCAGTCTATCCAGTCAATAGTCGATAGTCAATAGTCGATAGTCACCAGTTATCTGATCCCTATTGACTATCGACTAGAGACTGTCGACTGATCTCTATACTGTCGAACGAGTTTTCTGACTGTCGCCAGCCAGCCGATGGCGCTTGCCAATGCCGCAACGGGATAAGCCGAACCGGGAATAGCGCCGAAGATCATCCGAGCCAGCGATGTCAGACCTGCCGCTCCCCCTTTTGATGCTCTGTAGCCGAAGGAGTCTATGACCTCCTTCGCCCGATAACGACTGTCAAATGATAATGGTATGTAAAATATCTCTTTACCTGCCCGAAAGACAGAATAGTCCAGCGCTTTGAAGAGGAGATACGCAAGTCCTCCGGTAAACAGAGATGGTCTGAGAATTAACAGAGCCGCCGCGGCAATATGCACCATGGGAATTGCTGGATGTATAAATCTTAGGCTTATATAGCTCAACAGTATTGGCGCTGCAACAAACTGGAGCACAAAGGCCGAAGTGTTCAACATTGCATAAAAGTTACCGATGTAGGCCGTCCGCGTGTCTTTGATAGGCATCGCGTGCTCGATAAGCCCAAAAAACCGCAGATCAAGCACCGTTGAGATTATCTGTGTTAGTATGATCAGTAAGCCGAGTCTGCGAAGGTAGGATGATTCAACGAATAGCGATAACGCCAGGGATTTCTTCCCGCGTTCTTTTTCCGACGGAGCAGGCTCTCCCCCATAATTATACGCCAGTTCTGAGCACAACGCAGCCGGCAGCAGAGAGGCAGCGGAGAACAGCAAAAGGGATTCTGTGCCGAGAGATTTGGCCAAACGCCCAACCAATAGACCACCTGCTATAGCTCCCAGCGATCCCACACCAGTAATAGGGCCGTTAACTTTCTTTGCATGCCTTTCTTTCAGAGTGCTGTTTATGAAAGACCAGTATTGCTCTATGATGACGACTATGTATGCCTCTCTGAAGGCATAGGTAATACCAGCCGCAATACCAATGCCGCGTCGGATGGCAACATAGCAGCAGATCATCACAAAAGAGGAAAACAGAGAAGTGAATACAAGAGTCCTACGCGGGCCTGTCAAAGTGTGCACCCATCCATAACCGTACAGCAATATCGCGGTAAAAACTGTCCCCGCTACCATCGCATATGGAAGCCTGTCTGATCCATAGACATCGATGTAGAGGGACGTGGAAGCCGATCGGATAAACTCATATCCGCAGAGCAGAAATCCCGCGGCAAGCGCGATGTTTATGATAGCTGAAATCGGTAGGCCTGACAATGGATTGGTGGATGATGATTTGGCCGTCACTTGGATCCTCCCTATCGGTCTTTGGCTTTTACTTAGATCTGATGTTCTCCAGCGGCTTCGCGCAGTATAAGCACGGCATCGTTTGATCTGGCTATGCCATCGTCATTCATGTCCACAGCCCATTTCTGGTAGTCGGTCGGCGTTACCAGTCCAGCTATTATGCGCAGCCCCAGGATGGCATCGTCGGAGTGAACCTCGCCATCGCTGTTTACATCGCCCTTGATACCCGGCTGATCATTCCATCCAGCAAGTCTTGCTACCAGCCACCATACTGCCTTGCCCTTGTTCAGGCAATTCTCTTTCGATGTATGCCCTGTCTCATTAAGATTGTAATGTTCGTGTTCTCTGGGGAATGTCTGTCCGCTGTATTCTGAGGTAGCCATCTCCCCTTTGTACCAGCAGTCAATATCGGCGAAATCGAACAAAACCTTGTCATGGTTTCTGCAATACTCGCGAATTTGCTCATTTCTCAAATATCGGTTATAGCCGTCTTTGTCGCTTTGGTAAGAATGATGCCCATGCCACGACTGCGCGTTCCCGGTCATGTAAACAAACGTCACATTGGGATTTTGCTCTTCCAGAGCAGTCATGGTATCCAGATATTTCTGCGTTTGTGCTTCTGAATTGTGGTTTTGCTGGCAGCACCAGGACCACATGGAAACGTTGATCTCCGGGTTGTGATCCAACACCGCCTGTGTAGCGGCTATTCCAGCCGCCGAATTCCAGTAATCTTCTGGTGTGATGTAGGTCTTGCTTTCCTGTCCATCAAAGAGACACAACTGCTCTTCCACGTCGGGCAGGGCCTGGCTTCTACGTGATACAGCGTATTTCCGGTCAGAATCCTCAATCATCTGAATACCGGCGATCAACTGCCCGCCGTGGGACGTGTGCGCATAATGCAGCTTTATATTCTTTTGAGCTTCCTGGATCCACTCGTCAGGAATCTCGGACAAATCAGTGCAGCTATGATCGATAATAATCGCCGCACCTTCAGTGCTGGGAAGCCCGGCAAAACCGTTTAGCGAACCAACTGCAATCCCTAAGACCACAGCAATTATAGTCAATATTGTCCGCCTCATAACAACCTCATTATACCGAAGATCAGCTATCTTTCCTGTCCTTTTGGGTAAGTCTGTTGATGAGGGCCGCGCTGTATCCTGCCCCGAATCCATTGTCGATATTGACCACAGAGACGCCGGAGGCGCAGCTATTGAGCATAGTGAGCAGCGCCGCCAGACCGTTAAAGCTCGCGCCGTACCCGACGCTGGTGGGAACTGCGATAACTGGTTTGTCTACCAGTCCACCTACAACGCTTGCCAACGCGCCTTCCATGCCTGCTACAACGATTATGACGCTGGCCTCAAACAGCTTATCCCTGTTTCCCAGAAGCCTATGCAGACCGGCCACACCCACATCGTAGAGGCGCTCTACGCGATTGCCGATTATCCCCGCAGTCACGGCTGCCTCCTCGGCCACTGGAATATCGGCTGTCCCGCCTGTAACCACAAGAATGAGGCCGCCTTCCGGCAGATCACGGTGTGCTTTTGAAACAGCAATAGTTCTGGCTAACTCGTTGTATTCTGCCGATGGCTCTATCTCCCGAACCGCCTCGTATACCTCCCGCGATGCCCTGGTGGCCAGCAGGTTGCTGTTAGTCTCCAGCATTTTGCCAGCTATTTGGACGATCTGGTCTACAGTTTTCCGTTCACAGAATATGACTTCGGGAAAGCCGCGGCGGAGGTTCCGATGGCTGTCGATCTTAGCAAAGCCCATGTCCTCATATGGCAAATGCCGAAGACGCTCCAGAGCTTTATCTACGTTTAGTTCGCCTGATTTAACTTCTGTTAACAGCTTTCTGAGGGATTGTATATCCATGATAAGATAAAGGACAGCTCACGCAATCAAGCTTTTGGAAAAGCTTAAGCAAAAGGGGTATGGAAATCCCATCCCCATCAGCGTATGCTGTCCTGTTCTATGACAAAACATTCCTAATATGTATGAGGCGACGCATATGCCACCCCTACAGCGACCCATCAAACATTAATGATTACCACTGAAGAAAAATTTATTCCTCTTCTTCTGATTCGGGCATTATTTCACTTTTTTTTTGTGTATAGGCCCCTTTGCCTGCCTCTACGGCAGACTGAATCTGCGATTTTATTCCGGCTGCTTTTCCTTTGCCGCGTTCTACCATTTCCGTCGCTTCCGACTTGACTGCCTCTACTTTTTCCAGAGTTTTGTCCCGGACATCCAGAGAAGTCGCCTTGATCTTCTGTCTTGTTTCTGAGCCGGACAATGGAGCGAATATCAGAGCCAGAGCGCCGCCTACAACCGTTCCAGCCAGGAATGAAAGTAGCATTCCGCCTACGTTCTTTTCATCAGCCATCTAAATTACCTCCTCAACGTCTTTCTTTGAAAAACACCGATGCCCATTTCCCTATTCGTTAAGAATCATGACCATGAGCCTGATAGCAGGCCGGTCATACCTTTTTAAAGAACACCGATGCTCCCTGTTTAATTCCATGCCACAGGCTTATTACTTCAATAGCAGGTATAACAGCCTTATCCTGATACAGCGATACTACCTCCTGGCTTTTGGACACCATATCGCCAACGGTATCAACCATGTCGGTAACGCTATCTACTATATTGTTAACCTTGGCAATTTCCTCGTTGACCGTAGATGTAATCTCTTTCACATTGCTGGTCAACGGCTTGATCTCCTCTTCGGCCATAGCATCTATTTTCTTTGTGATGCTTTCAATATTGGGTCTGTTTTCTTCCACCAGACCTCGCACTTGAGCTATGAGGGGAGATACCTCCTCTTCAGCCATCCCCCGGACTTTCCCTACGGTCTTTTTCAATTCCCGAAGCACAGGGACGATGAATATCACCAGTATTGCCGACGCAACCGCCAGGATACCCAGGATGACTATATTAATAACTTCGAGCACGCCCATCAGAGAACCTCCAATCCAGTTCACGGCAGACGATTTGTGAGAGCAACAGGCTACGATTTACCAGAAGCCGATAACTGCACTGCAACGATGTTGGGCGTTTCAGCCACCGCTTCTGCGATTTTGGATGGATCTTTTCCGCCTGCCTGAGCCATATCCGGCCTGCCTCCACCACTTCCGCCGGCTATCTTCGCCACCTCGCGAACTAAATCGCCGGCCTTCAGTCCCTTCTCTTTGATAAGATCTTCCGTAACTCCAGCGATGAAAGCGGCTTTTCCATCAATGACCGCGCCGAGTACAACAACACCTGATCCCATCTTCGATTTCAGATCATCCAGCATAGAACGCAAGCTGTTCCTATCCACGTTCTCCAACGACGTAGCCAATACTTTTACACCGTCCACTGTGGTAATTTGGTCTAGTAGGCTTCCTACCTGAGAGATGGCTCTTTCCTGTTGGAGTCGCGCTACTTCCCTTTCCAGATCCTTATTCTGCTGAAGGAGCGATTCTATTCTGTCCGCCACCTCTGTAGACTTCACTCGCAGCATCTCAGCAGCGTTCAGGAGTTCCGCCTCCAGCTTTCGGCCATAAAGGTAAGCCGATTCCCCGGTAAGAGCCTCGATCCTTCTCACCCCTGCGGCAATGCTGCCTTCGCTGATGATCCTGAACTCGCCGATCTGGCCCGCCGCGTCAAGGTGCGTGCCGCCGCAAAGCTCCATGCTGTAATCTTCCAACTGAACCACTCGGACTGTATCGCCATATTTCTCGCCGAAAAGAGCTGTAGCGCCTCTGTCCTTAGCTTCCTGTAGCGTCATTTCGGCCAGTTCTACTGGCGCATTTTCCCTGATCCTCTGATTAACTAGTCGCTCAACTTCCCTCAAATCGTCCGGTGATACAGCCTCATAATGATTAAAATCAAACCTCAGCCTGTCTGGAGCGACCATTGAGCCTGATTGGGCTATGTGTCCACCCAGAACCTGCCTCAATGCGCTCTGAAGGATATGAGTTGCCGTATGATTCGCCGCGATTTCCTCCCGCCGTTTACAGTCCACTTCAGCCCTGACCGCATCGCCAGACGAGATGCTGCCTTCAACGATCCTGCACTTATGAGCGATTATTTCAGGGATCGGATGGCTCGCGTCCATAACCTGAATTTTAACCTCGTCTTTGGTGAGCCAGCCAGTATCACCCATCTGTCCGCCGACCTCTCCATAGAAAGGCGTCCTGTCAAGCACGATCTCTACTTCATCGCCCTCTTGCGCGCCGGAGAACAACTCATCATCTTTTACAATAGCTACAATCTGCGCGTCCAGCGAAAAATTCTCATACCCATCAAACTGAGTGGGACTATGCTCCTTGAGTATCTCGCTGTAGATACCGGTTTCAAATATTCCACCGGACACCTGCCATGCAGCTCTGCCGCGCTCACGCTGCCCCGCCATCGCTTTCTGGAACCCGTCTTCATCCACCGTGATGCCCTGTTCCTCAGCCACGTTCTGGGTCAGATCAAGTGGGAATCCGTAGGTATCGTAGAGTTCAAAAGCATCTTTTCCCGGAATTACTGAGCTTCCCTGGGATTTCACCCTGGACATGATGGAGTCCAGCCTCCCCAGACCCTGTTCAAGAGTCCGCTGGAATCGCTCTTCCTCCGCGAGGACGATTCTGGTCACAAGCTCCTGTTTCTCCACCAATTCCGGGTAAACGCCGCCCATGATTTCCACAACTTTGTCCACAACCCGATGTACAAACGGGTCTTTCATACCCACCTTGCTTCCGTATCGGGCAGCGCGTCTCAACACCCTGCGCAGTACGTAGCCTCTACCCTCGTTTGATGGCATAACACCGTCGCTTATAGCGAAGGTCAGACACCTGACGTGATCCGCCAATACTCTCATGGCTTGATCATTTTCCAGAGTCGAGCCATATTCCACGCCAGTCAGGTCAGCCATGCGTTCAATAACAGGCTTCAGGAGAGCCGTATCATACACTGTGGGAGCTTTGTTGAGTACCATATCCAACCGCTCCAGGCACATACCTGTATCAATATTCTGCATGGAAAGCTGATGCAGTTCGCCTTTCTCGTCCCGGTTGTTCTGCTGAAAGACCAGATTCCAGAATTCAAAAAATCTGTCGCAATCGCAGCCGGGCATACAGGTATCTTCTCCACAGCCCTTATCGGAACCCAGGTCAATAAAAATCTCGGAACACGGCCCGCATGGCCCCGGTATTATTTCCGGCGGCCAGAAGTTATCCTTCATACCCAAGCGCACGATCCTCTCGGCCCTGATACCCACGTTCTTGTTCCATATATCAAAGGCTTCGTCATCATCCAGATATATGGACACCCAGAGGTCATCCGTAGGCATCTTCACCACCTCAGTGATAAATTCCCATGCCCATTCTATGGCCTCTTTCTTGAAATAGTCGCCGAAGGAGAAATTTCCCAGCATCTCAAAAAACGTGAAATGTCTGTTGGTCCTGCCGACGTTTTCCAGATCGTTGACCCGAAGGCACTTCTGCGACGTAGCGGCGCGTCTGAACGTCAGGGGGATACTTCCCATAAAATGCGGTTTGAATTGTACCATGCCGGCGATGGTAAAAAGCATCGTCGGATCGTTTGGCACAAGGGAATCGCTGGGCTGTATGGAATGTCCCTTCCCACGGAAAAAATCAAAAAACGCAGTTCGCAATTCGTGACCTGTCATCAGCTATACCATCCTCCAAGAAACCCGTAGCCTAATAGACCTGTTCCTCATCTATTACCTTCTCAACTACATCCCTTACTATTTCAAAGCTAAAGCCGCGCCTTAGCAGGAATCCCTGAAGTTTTCTTTTTGAAGCCGCGGGATCGGCATCCCTATACGATCTGACCTTTCGACGCGCCAAATCCAGAGCCATATCCGCTTCTCTGGACTCGTTAAATGCTTCATCCAGCGCGTTCTCTATTATGGACTTTTCTATGCCTCTCCGCGCTAATTCCTGCCGCAGTGCCACCTTCCCTTTCGGTTTCGACCGCATCCGCGATTGGATCCATTCCTCCGCGTAGGTTTTATCGTTCAGGTATCCGTATCGCTCCAGCGTTGCTATAACGTCTTCAACAATCTTATCCACATAACCGCGCTCAACGAGCTTATCCCGGATTTCCTTGCATGTATACATCCGCCGCGCGAGGATCCTGTAGACATACCCTTTTGCCTTTGAAAACTCCTCTTCATAGAGAAGTTCTTCCAGTCGATCCTCGTCGATCTCCATCCCGCGTTTCAATTGAAACTTGACGACGACCTCTTCGCTGACTCCGCAGTAGAACTTTCCATCCAGAAAAATGGAACGCCGGGAGGGATGCTTCTTCTGAACCTGTATGTCGGTTATCTGTCGCTTCATCACAGACCACGGGGAGCAGCTCGGAGTGATCTTGACATTCACAAGTGATCGAGTGAAATGTTATTCCTGTTTGATCGGCAACGTTTCCACACCGGAGAATATGAAAATAATTCCGTTCTACTGTTAACTATTAGGCTAAATTATCCTGCCTCTCAGCCGAATGATATCTCGCATTGGTGAATGTGCCAATATGGAAGCTTTATGAGTATTCTGTCTATAGCACAGACCAATCAAAAGAACCTTCCCTATCGAATTCGTATAGGGGCAAATCCATTATTACTTGCTCATTCCCAAAAGTGACCACAAGCTTATATTCACCTTGTGGTTCTACAACAACCGAGAGGTTCCCGCTCCACTTTCCTCCGGATAAAATCTTCACTGGCAGAGACATACTCTCTATTGGATAGTCGTGATAAACAGCGCTTGTATCCCTATCCTCTATCGAGAAAATAACATCACTCATTAGCAGTTCTTTGGAGGATCTATTCTCAACAGTGATGGCGAGTCTGAAAAACACGGCATAAACATCATAGACGCGCAGATAAAGTCCACCATTTTCACCGGACTGCTCCTTAATGCGGTATCGCTTATCCGTGCCATATATCACCCAATAAGGACGGGAAGAACTCTTTGAAAAGACAGCATCACCGGCGAGAGGGTATCCTTGACGGCTAAATTCATGCCTTAGTTCCGCCGAAATCTCTTGATTTTGCCAGATGTTCTCCAACTCGGGAAGAAACTTCATATCGAGACTGAATAGTTGAGTTCCAGCGAGATAACCATACATCTCGCCAGCGCTGAACTCGTTAAGTGATACAAGATACTTAACAGAATTCACTTCACTAATCGTTTGCGGATTTTCTTGAGTTCCTGCCGGATTTTCCTCGCCACAGCAAAAAATAGCAACAGTAGTAAGTATTGCCACCACCAGCAACAGAAATTCTTTCCGCTTCATCCCCCAATTCCCTTCCTATCCGCTGATATATTTGACAGGTATGTTACCATAGTATAAAGCATTACCGTGTCTAGCTTTACACCATAAGTCGCTTTGTGAGTTGCTATTGATAATGTCACTACGGGATGTTTTCATATGATCTACATAATTCGTAGTATTCTGGGCTACAATACCGGTCAGAGCCATCGGAACTCTTGTTTAGTCTCTTGCTTAGCTGTCTCAACTCTTCAAGGCTAGCCGTCTTGAAGTTGCGATCGAACCATTCTATTCTTTCTGCACGACTTTCCCCAAGACTACCATCAGGAAGGGCATAGTGCTTACAATTGTTTGCGTTCACATCTATTGTGTCTATTACAACACCCTCTACTTCACAATAGATAGTCGTCGTGGTACATCCTCCGCCAACGTCTCTATACCAAAGATTTACACAATTATGGCAATTTCTCTGTTCTTCCACCAAACTCACCTTCTTTCCTTAAGGGTGTCGGAGTGAGTAAAGCTTTCGTGTGGAAACAATGTAGATCAAACAGTTAATATGATAATGATGATATACGACAGGTCTCCAAAAGTCAAGGGATTTTTGGGAAGCTAAAGCCTTCTGTCGAGGATAGCTGCGCTACTTGGATCAAGATGGGAATCTCTGCGAAGTTCGTACCTGTTGTTTTCCATATCCGTTATTATGAATCCGATATCGGTCTCCTTTAAGCCGTCGTGTAAACTGCGCGTCAAAAATTTTCTCGGCCCCCTATCGGTTTCCACATCCCATTCGAATACGCCGAACCTGTCACGCATGGAGTTGATCCTGTGGATCATGGGTGTGAAGTATCTTCTTCTGATCTCCTCTTCCAGAAGCTTTCGGGATTCCTTATCCAGCTTGGATGGATCCCTGACCATACCCAATTCGTTTCCTTCCATATCCCGAATGCTTATATACTGGTCTCGCAGAGAGATAGGGAACGAGCGCATAGGAACGACTCGCAGACATGATCTATCACCCTCGATGGTTACTCTCAGGGCATCTCCGGCGCGGAAGAATTTCACTTCTGCTGGATCAAGAAATCTCAGCTTGAAAGCGTTTTCATCATCTGGAGGCTCAGGCATCCTTCCTGCACTTTTTTTGTCGTTTTCTTCAGTCATGATCAACCATCCACTGCCTTGATCTTGGACATCTCCTGTTGAAGTTCCACAAGTTTACGGTAAGTACCTTTTTTCTCCATCAATTCGTCGTGCGTTCCCATTTCCACCTTTTTCCCTTTATCAAGAACCATCAGCCTGTCCGCGTTCCTCAGTGTGGACAGGCGATGGGCGATGGCAAACGTGGTACGACCTTTCACCAATCGCGCCAGGGCCCCCTGGATCCTCTTTTCAGTTTCTGTGTCCACATTAGAGGTGGCTTCGTCCAGAATCAGTATCCTGGGATCCCGGAGCACCGCCCGCGCGATGGAGACGCGCTGACGCTCGCCGCCGGACAATTTCTGCCCGCGCTCCCCCACATTGGTATCGTATCCGTCTGGAAACTTGACGATGAAATCATGGGCGTCGGCAATCCTGGCCGCCTGCATTATCTCCTCCCGGGTAGCACCGGGTTTGGCGTAACCAATGTTTTCAGCAACAGTTCCGTTGAAGAGAAAAGGTTCCTGGAGAACGACGCCGATCTGCCGTCGCAGATCATCAAGTTTTATCTTCTTAATATCAATCCCGTCTACCAGTATGTTTCCCTCGTCCGCTGTATAAAAACGACATATAAGGTTAGTCATGGTGGTTTTGCCCGCGCCGCTTGGCCCTACGAAGCCCATCATCTCTCCGGGTTCCACTTTCATGTCGATGTTGTGCAGCACAGGTTTATGTCTATCGTAGCCGAAAGTCATGTTTTGAAACTCCACAGCGCCTTTGAGTTCCGGCATGGCGATGGCTTCGGCCTCATCGGGAACTTCCGGCTCTGTGTCCAGTATCTCAAATATCCTCTCAGCCGCCGCCAAAGCCCTGGTTATCCAACTCCACATTTCTGTCACCATCTCAAGCGGCCCCAGGAACATCATTATATATGCGTGAAAAGCTATAAGAGTACCGAGCGTCATCTGCTGACCCATTACGCTCCGTCCGCCGAAGTACCATATAATCAGCGACGCTAACCCCCACAGAAATGAGAGCATAGGCATAACAGTAGCCCATGCCTGTTCAGCGTGCATATTAGCCTGGTAGAGATCATGGCTTCTGGTGCTGAACCGCTCCACCTCTCTCCGCTCCTGCGCGAATCCCTTTACAACGCGGATCCCTGAGAGCGTGTCATTCAAGACTGCGCTCAACTGCGACCAGCGATGCCATACCTTGCGAAACATATACCGAATACGGTTCCAGACGGCGGTAGTTCCCAGTGCCACCAACGGCATGGGTATAAGCGTCATGAGCGCGAGCTTCCAGTTCATGGTCATGATCATGATTCCTATGCCTATAAGCATAAGCATGTTCACCACGAAGAACGGTATTTCAAAAGCGAGCAAGTCCTGAAGAGCGCCGGTATCCCGACCTACTCTGGACATCAGTTCCCCGGTCTTATGTTTATCGAAAAAACGCAGGGACATGCGCTGTACCATCTCATATAGCTGACCGCGAATGTCGTATGTAATCCTGGAACCAAGACGTGCTCTTGTCCGACCCATGAGAATACGCAGACCTGCTCCCACCAGGCTTACTCCAGCAAGAGCCAGAACAACCCAGCCCAGCAGGTCATACCTGGGGCCTGAAACCCGGATTTTCTCCAAATTCAGAGCTTCATCAATAAGTATCCGCTGGAGTTGAGGTGATATTAACCTTAAGCCAATGGTGGAAAGCGTAAGTATGCCAACTATACAAGCTATATGCCAATAAGGCTTCAGATACGTCATAAGACGGACGATGACTTTCCCACGCTGAAGGCACCGGGGACATACCTTTGAATCTTCTCGAAGGAGCATTCCACATTTTGGGCATCTGGTGGGGCTTTTTTCCGTTACCGGCGATAATTCTTCGCCCTTGACCTTTTGATCCAGCCATTTGGCAGCCGCGGCGAACTTAGTAGAATGGACGTTGGAATACTGTATTAGCTCTACAAGGCTGCCGCTGGATGTCGTAGTCTCCAGAGCGCTGCTGCCTATTAAAGACTGCGTTTTTACACCGATGAGGTCTTTCAGAGGGAGTTTTATGCGTAGCGATGCCTCATTACCGTTGGGCGAGAACACCATAATGTCATCACCGGTGGCCAAAAGCCACTGCTCGCCAAATCGGCCATCGTCACCAATATCGCCGGCAATGGATATTTGGATCTCAGCATCCCCGGACATTTCCCGGAACGCGCGCTCCACAGATTCAGGTGGTGTTTCTTTGAGAATCATGATAGCTGATCACCCAGTTTGCTGAATTTTAGACAACCTTTCAGCCAGTGTTTTCATGAGCTATCGGCAAGGGTATACTTGCTGGCACTTCGTTCCAGCTTCCCCTGCTTGACAAAAAGCTCCAGATACCGATGCAAATCCTCAACATTCTCTGGATGGTAACCCAGTCCTGACAAAGCCATTATTCTCGGAACCTCTTCGCAGAAATGTCTTACGAACCTCTCCTCCAACGCCTTATGTGTAAGAGGCGCTTCCCTCAACTGCTCGGAAAGCCATTCCAGAACCAGCTTCTTCTTCAGTCTTTCCTGAGCATTTCCCCAGAAATGGGAGACTTGAGCCTCCTCATCACCTGATTTGAACAGTTCAATAACCAATTGTATCGCGCTCTTGAGGATCAAAAGACCTATAACTATGGACGCTACCGCATCTGCGTAGTATAGCCATTTAGCGCCGAAGTTCTCAGCCAGATTGGAGAGAATAATGCCAGCGCAGACAAGAAGCGATGTGAGGAAATGGTTGCGCGAATCAACCGCCTGACACATGATGGCAAAGCTGTTGCTTCTTCTGCCAACCGCATACTGATATGCTGAAAGAAGGATCATCACAATTCCGCACGACAGCGATACAATAAATGCGCCTAATCCCTCCTTTATCGGCTCCGGGTGGGTGATCTTGCTATAGCTGGCCACGGCAACTCCACCCAC
>Ga0272442_10005529_pt1 | contig 16852 bp, 8 predicted proteins | sample SSMForm2O_FD_200262 | JGI IMG/M metagenome (GOLD analysis project Ga0272442, IMG submission 200262) | Marine sediment archaeal communities from Little Sippewissett salt marsh, Falmouth, MA, United States - SSM-Form-2O | ecosystem: Environmental > Aquatic > Marine > Wetlands > Sediment ... | reverse complement strand
TATTTCCGCGGATGATCTACGCAGGGACAAAAGAAAAAAGATTAAGAATGTCACGTCGATTAGGCGTATTTGCACCCATTACAGAAGCAGATAAATATTGGGAGGAATGCAAAGATGCTTTAGTGATGAGAATGAGCGGTGAACAAAGACGCTTATTGCAGTTGCGAGCGAAATATGATATTCCGGATATTGTAGTGCAACATGCCGAAGAAGATTCAAAGCAGGAATTATATAAGTATGCATATAAGTATCTTATTGGGCTTTTCTCAAAGGAAAAGGTTCAGGAAAGTAAACAAAAGCTTGAAAGTATCGAATCACAGTTATCCGAATATCCCGACTGGAAGGACATTGAGCAAGAATTGTTGCGGTCAAAAACTCCTGACTTGGGCACCCCGGAGGTAGTGACTGTTGTTAATAAGGCCGGGCGTTTGGGACTTGGGCAGGTAATTGAGACGAAAGTGCACCATAACGCTCCGGGTCGTGGAAACTGCCTGGATGTTGAGAGTGCGAGTATCTTAACGCCTCCGTCAGATGAGAAAATGACGAATTTCAGATGGCTCAGGGCTAATGGCATTGATTTTGGTGGTATGGCTTTGCCTGATTTTCGGGGTCTGCATTGTATAGGTTCTCGGATGGTACCCGCTACCAATGAGCTTTGGGATATTGCTACGGTTGAATTATTGATGGAACAATTGAAAACCGCTTCAGCTAAATCTCAACTTGCTTTCGAAACGGAACGTCGTTTGATTAAGGATGAACTACCCGTTACTTATGTATTTCATACACGTGAAGGTAGTATCGGCATCCTGCAAATACTGAAAGTTGAGGTCCGTCGAGCGCTTGATGTCAGATACAAGATACTTGCCTTTGGTGTTGAAACAAAGAAAGTTAAGGTTAAAGGTAATTAAATAAAGACAGGATGAATTCTCGCTTATGCGGGAATGACGGTACTATGGATTCTGAACTGTTGATAAAAAATGGGCGGGTTATAGACCCTGCCAACAATATCGACGAAAAATGTGATGTGCTTATAGTAGATGAAAAGATTGCAGAGGTCGGTAAGGTCGAAAAACCTGTACAGACGGTTATCGATGCTGCCGGCAAATTAGTCGCCCCGGGTCTGATTGATATCCACGTTCACTTTCGTGAGCCTGGCGATGAAGAGGAAGAAACGATAGCGAGCGGCTCGGCAGCGGCTGTTGCGGAAGGTTACACTTCTGTTGTCTGTATGCCGAACACTAATCCTGTTATCGAAAATGAAACCGATGTCGAATACATACATCGAAAAGGCAGACAGACCAGGAAAACTCATGTCTATACAATGGGAGCCATCACGAAAGGACTGCAGGGTGTAGAGCTTGCTGAGATGGGATTTATGGCCGAGGCCGGGGCGGTTGGTTTTACCGATGACGGCAGGGGGGTGCAGGACCCGGCTGTTATGCTGCGAGCTTTGAAATATGCTGCTATGTTCGATGTGGTTATAGCTCAGCATTGTCAGGATGAGAGTTTTAGCGGCAATGGTGTGATGAACTCCGGTTACTATTCGACTATCCTTGGCTTACCGGGGATAGATCCGTTGGCGGAAGAGGCGATTCTGTGGCGCGATATTCAGCTTATTAAAAAGGCTGAGGTTCGTTATCACGCCCAGCACATATCGACAGCCGGGTCGGTCGAGCTGATAAGAGCTGCCAAAAAAGAATCTCTGCCGATTACCTGTGAGGTATCGCCGCATCATCTACTTTTAACTGAGCAATGTTGTGCCGAATATGATACCAACTATAAGGTAAATCCGCCTCTACGGGCGGAAAAAGATGTTGAGGTCCTGAAGCAGGCGATAGCCGAAGGGCTTATAGACGCACTGGCAACCGACCATGCTCCGCACCTGCAAAGTGAAAAGGAGCTGGAATTTTTAACTGCTCCATTCGGTATAGCGTCTCTGGAATGTGCATTAGGTCTTTACGTAAAAGCACTGATTGAGCCAGGTGTTCTGGACTGGCCCGGATTGATTCGTTTGATGGCGGAAAAGCCGGCTAAGATAATCGGTGTAGATAAGGGTACTCTCGGTAAGGGCAAACAGGCAGATGTTACTATTATCGATCCGAATGCCGAGTATGAGATTGACGTAAACACATTCCGTTCCAAGAGCAGGAACTGCCCATATCACGGCTGGAAAGTGAAAGGCAAGGTTGAGACAACAATCGTCGGAGGCGAAATAAGATTTGAATCTGAGAGCCGATAGCTCATAATCCACGCATTTTGAATCATGTTTTTTATTGATGGAAATAATCTGTTGCATTCGGTTCAGAAAGATGATCCGGATTCCGGGCCAATCAGCGATGTCCAATTATGCCGTATTATCGGTAGTTATTTAAAGCTTACAGGCCAAAGCGGTGAAATTATTTTTGACGGTATCGGGCCCCCTGATAAAAGCGGATTCGATGGTATTAGCAATCTGGAGGTCTTTTTTGCAGGCTCAGGTACCGATGCTGATACTGTAATCGAGGACAAAATAAACGTAAACACAGCACCAAGAAGGTTGACAATTGTCAGCAGCGACCGGAGATTGCGCAAAGCAGCCCGGACCAGAAAAGCAACATCGATAAAGTCGGATGTTTTCTGGAGTAATATGCAGAAACAATTGAGTCGGAAAAAAATGACAAAAGAGCCGGCAGCTAAACGCCGAGGATTAAGCGAGAGCGAAACCAGACAATGGCTTGAGATTTTTGGTCTTGAGCAATAGCGTTTTTTTGCCGATAAATGCCGATGAAAATTGTGATTGTGTATTATTAGCCTTTTTGGGAGGATAAATAATTATGAATTGTCCTGCATGCGGAAATATATTACAGGAGAAGACCGTAGGTGATGTGGTGGTTGATGTATGCCAGGGCGGCTGTGGCGGCATCTGGTTTGATAATTTTGAGATACAGAAATTCGATGAACCACACGAGTCCGCGGGTGAAGCTCTATTAGATATAGAGCGGGATGAAAGTATCGTTATCGACCATACAAAGAGATTAAAGTGCCCGGCCTGCGACGATATTGTAATGATGCGGCACTTCTTCAGTGTCAAAAAGGAAGTTGAGGTTGATGAATGCCCAGGCTGTGGAGGTTTTTGGCTGGATGCGGGTGAGTTGAACAAGATTCGCAGTCTTTTCAACACCGAAGAGGAAAGACACAAAGCGGCCGAAGAATATTTCTCGGAAGTCTTTGGCGGTGAATTGGCCGCGATGGAAGATGAAGACCAGGCTAAACTTAACAAAGTGCTGAAGATTTCAAATATGTTCCGCTTTATTTGTCCGAGCTACTATATTCCGGGAAAGCAGGATTGGGGAGCTTTTTAGTTTCCTGTGGTAAAATAATCCATTCGTTTCGGTCTTGTTGCCAAAGCGGAAATTCTGATTAAAGTTGTGATTGGAGTCTATATTTAGTTCGAGGTGTAGATATCCGCCTCAGACGTAATTCCGACAGATATAAAGACTCCAGAGAGAACATCTGACAGTACCGTATAAAATAAAATCCCTCGATAAACCGGAGTTTTATACTCCAGTATCGAGGGATTTCTTTGTACGAGATCTTTTGTCTTTCTAAATTTCTATTGAAGCACTTCTTGTTCCGGCAAAGTCGTATTCTTTACTGCCTATAATCACTTTATTGATTGTGAATGTAACTGTATTTCCTCTTAATACTGAATCTGCGATGAAGCTGATTTGGCCGCTTGCATTTGTTACGCCGGATATGGTTCCACCATAACCTCCGCTCCAGGTCCCCTCTACGGTCACTCCGGCGATAGGCTGTCTTGTCGGGTCATTCTGTGTAACTGTAAGCCCGGCAGTTACTGTGTGCCAGCCCCGGAAGACAACCCTCTTCGACATGTTGATATTGACCTGTATAGGCGGGGTGTTCAGGTGGATGTAGTCAGTCTTGGTTTCAGTGTCAGAGCCACCCATGCCTGTTACGGTTAAGCTGACCGTGTGATCGGGGGTGTCCCTGTACGTGTACGTGTGAATCGGGTTCTGCTCGGTTGACGTTGTTCCGTCGCCGAAGTCCCAAAGCCGGCTGGAGACATGCCCCGTGGAAGTGTCGGTGAATTGCACGACCAGAGGGCCGTTGCCGCTTCTTGGTTTTGCCGTAAAGTTCGCAATGGGAACCGAAGGCATCGTCAGTTGAATGTAGCCCTTCCTTGTTATGGAGTCACTACCTTTCGGGCCAACTACTGTCAAACTAACTGTGTAAACCCCCGTGTCCTGGTACGTATGAACCGGGTTCCGCTCGTTTGAAGTTGTTCCGTCACCGAAGTCCCATGTCCAGGTCGTAATACCTCCATAGGATGCGGATTCTATCGAAGTGGTGTAAATCGTGCCGTTTACATGATTGACAAGAGTCGCCGGACAAGTGGATGTATCAGTGAATTGCACAGTCATAGGTGTATTGATGCTTATGGGTTCTCTTGTAAAGTCTGCATTAGGAACTGAAGGTGAAAACAGTTTGATAAACCTGCTTTTGGTTTCTGTATCCGAGCCGTCCGGGCCCGTTACGGTCAGGCTCACGGTGTAGGTTCGAGCGTCTATATATGTATGAGACGGATTCGGATCGATTGATGTTGCCCCATCACCGAAATCCCATAGCCAGCTGGTTATACTTCCTGTGGCTTGACTGGTGAATTGTACCGTCGTGTTCTTAGGGGCGATTGTTGGTTCGCCCGTAAACTCTGCTTTAAGGGGTTGAGGTCCCGGACTTGGCCCCGGTCCCGGACTTGGTCCCGGCCCCGGACTTGGTCCCGGCCCCGGTTTAGTGGCTGCCCATTGAAGTGCAGCATAAGCATCCACTATCCCCCAGCCGTATCTTACATCCCAGCCTGCCGTCCCCTTGTCTTCGGCGGTGGATTCTAAAGCCTGCCTGACTTCTGCAGGTGAGGTGGCATTTCCATTGGCTATGAGCAATGCAGCGATCCCGGAGACATTTGCAGCGGCCATTGAAGTGCCTTCCATAAAACTGTAGCCCCAGGATATTGTGCCGGATCCGGTTATCTTATACGCCTGCTGTAAAATCCCGTCCCCGTAGTCATCTTCATTCTGGTCAACGTTAAGGTCACCGCCGGGAGCTACCAAATCCAGGCTAAGTCCGTGGTTGGAGTAATAAGCCAAAGTTTCATCGTAACGGGTGGCGCCGACGGCAATAACATAATCATCGTAAGCGGCAGGGTAACACAGGCCACCTATACCGTTATTACCGGCGGCGGCTATTAGTGTTACTCCACGGTTATAAGAATAAGCTATCGCTTCCTCTAAAGCTATTGAAGGTTCACTTCCTCCAAATCCCAGGTTAATCACATGAGCGCCGTTCTCGGTTGCCCAGATAATACCTTCGGCTATATCGGCATAAGTCCCGGCCCCGCAGTTGTCCAGTACCTTTACCGGCATCAGGTAGGCATTGAAGGCTACTCCGGCGGTCCCGATACTATTATGAGTTTTTTGAGCGACGATTCCGGCTATGTGGGTTCCGTGCCCTGAGACTGAATCGTCATTGGGGTGTCCATCATGGTTAACAAAGTCATAACCGGCTACAAAAAAAGTGCTGGTTAAATCCGGGGCCTGCTGATAGCTTCTTTTGGAGACCGCGGGATTTTTTTCGCTGTAATCTTCGTAGGCAATACCGGTATCAAGAATTGCAACAACTGCCCCGGAACCGGTGGAAATAGTCCAGGCTGGCTCGGTATTAATGCCGCCGTAGCGGGTATTATATAGATGCCACTGGCGGGGATACAGTTCGTCGTTTGGCGCTTTCATGGCATAAGCGATATAGTTCGCCTCGGCATACTCGACGTTGGAATTTGCCTGATAAATTTCGACCATGTCGGCTACTGTCTTGCCGTCCGGCGTCCTCAATCTTCTAAAGCCGGTGTATGGGCTCGTATAGATAGTGGAAACTCCATGAGTTGAATTTAACGTATCTATGGTTTGGTCCGAGACGCTGGGATTGAATTTTACAAGAAACTCATCCGGAATGTACTTTTGCCCTACGCGGGGCAGACCCTGTTCAAAGATTTGGTTTCCAGAGATACTTCCCTGGATTAAGACTGAACTAAGTACAAAAAAGGCCAACGCACCTGAGTACAGTTTTTTCATGACCCGCTCCTCCCAAAAAAGGATTGTTACAGAATTAGAATTTCATAAAATATCTTATAGTACATTATATAAAAATATACCGGTTAAATCAAGAAAAATCTGCAAAATACTGGCTATTTAAGCAGTTTCGGGAGGTGTGTATAAGGCCTAATTTTTCGGTAAGTTGTAAATCGGACCTTTATTGTTCGATTTAAGATGAATACAGTTGAATCATTACAAAATTTTGTATTGCTTAATTCGGTAAAAAGGTGTATAAAGGCAATTTTCCGGTGTGCCGAATACTGGTAGAGACCGATATTGTTTGTTTTCTTTGCCTGTTTATGGCAGTTTGACGGGTTGCGTGTGAAGCTCAAAAGAGTGCTTAGATGGCCTCGCTGACAGAGCGATTATGAGCAAGCTCGTTTACGGATATTATTTTTTACAAAGATGGAGAAAATATGAAGAAACGCAAAATGGTTACGATTGACGGTAATACAGCAGCGGCATATGTGGCCCATGCTACGAATGAAGTTATTGCAATATATCCGATTACTCCAAGCTCCCCTATGGGTGAAATGGCTGATGCCAAGACATCCAAAGGTCAGCCTAATATATGGGGAACAATTCCTTCGGTAACAGAGATGCAGTCGGAAGCCGGTGCGGCCGGTGCCGTGCATGGGGCATTGGCGAGTGGTGCTTTGACGACCACTTTCACCGCCTCACAGGGGCTTTTGCTTATGATTCCCAATATGTACAAAATTGCAGGCGAGCTGCTTCCCACTGTATTTCACATCTCAGCTCGTTCATTGGCCTGTCAGGCGCTTTCGATATTCGGCGACCATTCTGATGTGATGACCTGTCGTGAGACCGGTTTTGGAATGCTTTGTTCATGCAGTATTCAGGAAATAATGGATTTAGCGCTTATTGCTCAACAAGCCTCGCTGGCCTCTCAGATCCCTTTCCTGCATTTCTTTGACGGTTTTAGGAACAGTCACGAGCTTCAGAAGGTTGAGGAATTGACATTTGATGATATGAGAGCGATGATTGATGACGAATTAGTTGCCCGGCATAAGGCCAGGGCGCTGTCACCGGACCGGCCGATGATTTCCGGCACAGCGCAAAATCCGGATGTGTACTTCCAGGGCAGAGAGACGGTGAACAAATATTATTTAGCTGCGCCGAAGATTATTCAGGATACAATGGACAAGTTCGCCAAAATTGTTGGAAGGCGATATAATTTGTTCGATTATGTCGGAGCCTCTGATGCTGAGAAGGTTATTATTATGATGGGCTCGGGTGCCGAAACCGCTCATGAGACGACTGACTTCCTGGCTTCAAAAGGAGAAAAAGTAGGGGTTTTAAAGGTACGACTCTACAGGCCGTTCAGCACCGAGCATTTTATAGACGCTTTGCCGAAAACCGTCAATAAAATAGCAGTATTAGACAGAACGAAAGAGCCAGGTTCTATTGGTGAGCCGTTGTATCTGGATGTTCGCACAGCTATTGGCGAGGCTATGTATGCTGGTAAGACGGCTTTCGAGCAGTATCCAATTGTTGTAGGCGGACGATATGGACTTGGCTCAAAGGACTTCACACCTGCCATGGTAAAGGCCGTTTTTGATAATCTCGATGCTCCAAATCCCAAAAAAGGTTTTACGGTAGGCATAATTGACGATGTAACACATACCAGCTTGGAAATTGATGAATCTTTTGAGATTGCCGGTAAAAAACTTTTATCCGGCATGTTTTTTGGACTTGGCGCCGACGGCACAGTGGGTGCGAATAAAAACTCTATTAAAATTATCGGTGAAATGACGGATAATTACGCTCAGGCCTACTTTGTCTATGATTCCAGAAAAGCCGGTGCAATGACAACATCACATCTGCGGTTTGGCGAACAGCTTATCCAAAGGCCTTACCTTGTAAGCAAAGCCGATTTCATTGCGTGTCATAATCCGAGTTTCCTGGAAAAATATGATATGCTTTCCGCTGCGCGCCAAGGAGGTACCTTTCTGCTTACGAGCAGCCACGGCAAAGACGAGGTATGGGACACTTTGCCGCAGGAGGTGCAGAAACAGATAATTGATAAGAAGCTGAAGTTCTACGTTATTGATGCAATTGGGCTTGCTGCCGAACTCGGTTTAGGTGCACGAATCAACATAATTATGCAGACCGCCTTTTTCAAAATCAGCAATATTCTTCCGCACGATACGGCTGTCAAAGCTATCAAAGATGCTATCCAAAAGACTTACGGCAAGAAGGGCCAGAAGGTTGTTGAAATGAACTATGCAGCCGTTGATGGCGCCCTTGATAAAATCTGTGAGGTTGCCGTTCCGGAGAAGGTAACCAGTAAGATAAAGATGCGTCCGGCTGTCCCGGACGATGCTCCTGATTTTGTCAAAGATGTTACCGCGGAGCTTATAGCACTTCGTGGAGATAAGCTGCCCGTGAGCAAGATGCCGGTTGACGGCAAGTTTCCGACCGGCACGACAAAATATGAAAAACGCAACGTTGCTGTTAATATTCCGCAGTGGGAGCCTGATGTTTGCATTCAGTGCGGGACATGCTCTTTTGTCTGCCCGCACGCAGCTATAAGAATAAAGGCTTATGACCAGAAGTATTTAAAAGACGCTCCAGCATCATTCAAAAGTGCCGATGCCAAAGGTAAAGACTTTGCCGGTATGAAATTCACAGTTCAAACGGCGCCGGAAGATTGTACGGGTTGTGGTGCCTGTGTCCTGGCTTGTCCTGCACAGGAGAAGAATGAAGCTAAGCAGCCAACAGGTCGAAAGGCAATCAATATGGTACCGCAGGAGCCTGTTCGCGATACTGAAAGGGAGAATTATACATATTTCCTGGCCATTCCGAATACCGATAGAGAACTTTTCAAAACGGGCAGTGTAAAAGGCAGTCAGTTGATTGAGCCTTTGTTTGAATATTCCGGTGCCTGTGCCGGCTGTGGAGAGACGGCTTACGTTAAACTAATGACACAGTTGTTCGGAGACAGGGCTTTGATAGGCAATGCGACAGGCTGTTCATCGATTTATGGCGGAAATCTGCCTACGACACCTTATACGAAAAGGTTTGACGGCAGAGGGCCAACATGGAGTAATAGTCTGTTCGAGGATACTGCTGAGTTTGCGATGGGTATGCGGCTAACAGTTGATAAATTCCGGGAAAATGCACTTGTACTGATGGATAAGGCGGCAGAGAAACGCTGTATTGATTCGAAACTGCAACAGGAAATACGGACGGCTACTTTGGAAGATAATCCCGATCAGAGTTCTATCGAACAGCAGCGGGCTCGAGTGGATGAGCTAAAAGCTCAGTGCAAAAAAAGTGATTGTTCTTATTGCAGGCAGCTATTGGATGTTGCTGATTATCTTGTTCGAAAATCCGTTTGGGCTCTTGGTGGCGACGGGTGGGCCTATGATATCGGGTATGGCGGAGTGGACCATGTCTTGGCAAGCGGTGCCAACGTTAATGTGCTTGTTTTAGATACGGAGGTATATTCGAATACCGGGGGACAGATGTCTAAATCCACACCGAGGGCTGCTGTTGCCAAATTTGCCGCTGGGGGAAAATTGATGCCCAAGAAAGACCTCGGGCTTCTGGCTATGACTTATGGAAACATTTATGTCGCCAAGGTGGCGATGGGTGCAAATACCAATCAGACGGTAAAGGCTTTTGTTGAGGCCGAGGCTTACCCCGGACCTTCGCTTATAATTGCTTATTCCCACTGTATCGCTCATGGTATTAATATGACGGCGGGTTATCTGGAGCAAAAAAAGGCGGTTGCATGTGGCCATTGGCCGTTATATAGGTTTGATCCGCGGCTTACAGAGCAGGGCAAAAATCCGCTGCAACTTGATTCGAAGGCTCCCACGGGAGACTTCGAAGAATATGCTTACGGAGAAAATCGTTATCGAATGCTAAAGCAATCCAAGCCCGAAGTGGCGGCGCAGTTAATCAAACTTGCCGGTAGTGATGTTAATCGAAGGTATGCTCTGATGAAGCAGCTTGCAAATTTAGAGTGCAATGTGAAAAGTGATGCGTCAGATAAAAAATAAAATTAGAAATAGGAGGCTAAGGGAAATCAAATGGGCAATAATTTCTCAAAGACAATTTGCTTGGTTCTTGCAGGGGCTTTAATCTTCACAGGGTGTCAGCGGAAACATGAAGAAAATGTAGTAGATACGTTAGACTCCGGTCCGGATATTCAAATGACTTCCGTTCCCCCTGATTATGTGGTTAAAGCGATCGAAGCGGTCGGTGGCTGGAACACCTGGGCCCAAACAAAAGAGCTGCAGCTTGATTGTGTAGTTACTTTTTATCAGCCGGACGGAAGTTTCCACCTGACTGAGCAGCATCATGTGGTTTATCCCTGGTCGAATTCTATTAAGATTTCAGCTCGGGAGCCGCAGGGCAGGTTTGTCTGGCAGTTGTCGCAAGGCAAGTTCAATGTATTGTCGGAAGGCGGACAAGGTGATGCACTGCCGGTCGTAATAGGCAGTAATCATTTTGCTGAAATGATATTGAGTATTGTGACAATACCGGCACGTTTTTTTGATGAATCGGCCGAGTTTTCCAAAGAAACCACAGGGCTCAAAATCCAGGGACAATGGTATTATCCGATTAGCAGACAAAGCAGACCGGTTGTCGGAACCGAAATCGAGTCCGGACCTGCTTTTGTTTTATCTAAGGCGGTTTTCTATCAGGACAGGGACAGCTCTTTAATAGACATGCTTGTATTTGACTTTATGAGCGGAGATGGTAATTTTGCGGTTCGCGGTTATGACTATACAGAAGTAGAAAAAGACGGCGTTCGTGTTCCTGCCAGGATAGAGATATTTAGGGCTGATACACTCGGTAATTTGCAGGAACGACTTGTTAAAATAGATAATCACACTTTCAAACGTTCAAACTAAAATCAAAAAAAAGGTCGGGTTGTTTGGCCCGACCATTGTTTGGATTCCATTTGGAATTTGTCTTTTTGATGCGACCTCGGGTTCTAATTCATTTTATTACCGGAGTTATTAGGATTCTGCCGCATCATTATCTTCATTTGCTGTTGCATCATTAGAACGGCTGTCACCATCTCTTTGAGATGTTCTTTGGGCAGAGCAATATTCACAACCATCTTGCCGTTTCCAGCTTTACCTGCCAATACAATATTGCTTTTGGTTGGGATATCTGTCTGCAGCATCGGCATTGGTATCGGCATAACCATCATTGAACCGGCTGTCTTTAGCCCGCGCAGCATATTGTATGTCACTACAAAGTCGGCTTTCTCTGCCTCAGGAAGAAGTGCCAGAGCAGCCTTAACCTCCGAGCCCATTTGTGTTCTGCGGGCTTTTACCTGGTCAATCAGCTTACGTATTGAAGAATCTGCATTACTGCCGATAGTTAAAACACAGAGCCCATTAACTATGCCCCATCTATAATCAAATCCTCCGCCGTACATATTATTTATCATTTGTCCCTTTGGTGAGGCGGTGTCTGTTGATTTCATGGTGAGTTTGGCCGAATCTAATGAAACGTTTTTATAGCTGTCAACACCACGTTGTATCTCAAAGCTGATTTCTATCCCCATGTTCTTATAAAAATCCGGAATGCCACTGGTGTTGAAAAGCTGTATTGAATTTTCGATTAGCTGGTTGAATTTGTCCTTGTCTTTGACAGCAATAATATACTTCGCAATAAAGGGCGGTTTGTTTTTGGTATCTGTCGAAACTGAACATGCTATCGGTCCACTGAGACAGTCAATTCCATCAGTTATAAGAGCTTTCATCTTCTCGATATCATCGGCGTTCATACCGTCACCGGCCATAACGGCAAGCAAATCGATACCTTTGAGGTTGAATTCTTTCCATGAATATTTATTTACTATAATTCCTAAATTCATCATCGCCCCATCTTCCAGATATTTAAGAAGATTGTTCTTTCTGTCCGCTGAGATATCTGAGGCCAACATATTTGCCATATCCGTTCCGGGAACGGCGGAGACGGTCTTGGTGATATTCAAGACATCGGGCTTAGGATTGATAGCTATGCTGAAGTACCGGGCTTCCTTCATTAGCTTCTTCAAAATATCTGCGTATATATTCATTATATTCTGTGTGAAATTTTGCATGTTTTTCGGCGGCGCCCCGGGGTTTTCAGGTCCGGTGCTTTTTATTATTGTTTTTATATCTTCAATTTTGCCCAATAGCAAAGGTCCGAAAGCACTGGATGCCTGCTGTATATTACCATAGGCCCAGACGGGTTCGAGCATAGCCAGTTTTGCCTCGGCGGCATCAATGGAGCTTGCAAGTTTTACTGTTCTGGCGGTTGAAATCACTTTTGCCATTTTGAGAAGCTTGTCATAATCATTCGCCCGGCTTATAAGTACATGGTTGCCAATATTTGTAGTCAGTATTATGGGGGTACCGTTGCTTGTGATTTTAGAAATGCCTTTATCGTCCGGCCGGCTGCAGTTGGGATTGCTGCTGATAAACTGTCTATAATTTGTAACAGGAACAAATCCGCCGATGAATATATTCGACACTGGGTTGTTTGATGTTTGTTCTCCGCCCAGAATGGCGCCAAATATCGCAAGGCTGCCGTTCATATCAATGCCGTTCAATTCCGGAGTGCCCAGCACTTTTGATAACTGCATACGCGCCAGCATCGAGAGGCCCATAGGCATAGGTGAGACGCCGGATACAAATTGGTCTATTTGACTTAATGTGTGTTCAAAATGATTTACTCGTATGCAAAACAGGCTCTCGGCCGGGAGTATTTTTAGCAGTGGGTCATCTGCTGGTTTTACCACACTTACCGCCTGCAGTCCTGTATCAAGGGCAAGCATTACCAATAATCCTGCCACAAACGTACTTCTGATGCATTTCGACTTCAACATTCTTTGTACCTCCATAAATCAAGACCGACAAATATGTTTCTTAACAATTTTAGACTGAGCCTTACTGTAGAAAACGCTTCGTCCACCGGAAAGTTGCAAAAAATCTTTAGGATAATCTTGAAATCCCAAAACGGCTATCTTGACAATACGAACAATTCATCGGCGCTAGATGCTTATCTACTTAAGGAGCCAAACTGAGAAACTCCCTTCTTTTGCTTGTGTGACATTTTTCTCCTTGCGATTAACAAATTTTTATCGGTATTAACGCAATATTACCATCAATATGGACTTTATGCCTATATTGGTATTGAAGTGATTATCGGCCCCGGATAAAGAGATGGCTCGAAACAAACTCTATATTTCATAAATACAAATGAAATGACGGCGATTTTATTGTGGGTGGGCAGCACCTTGGCGGATATGCCATAGAACAAACACTTTTCGTAAGTGTTTTGCGAAAAGGAAGATATGGTGGGTGTGGTGCCGAAATTTCTTTGTGGAATTTTTGTTTTATTGTGCTTAAGTCAAATGAAATTAGTGTTTTTGGAGGTATATTTATATAGCCTGTAATTTGCTTGTCTGACTTTGTTGTATTAACTTGACAAGGGTCAAAAAAAGTTAAGCGAGCAAAGCATTAAACCGATAAATTTCCGAGTTAAGGTATGTTTTTAGCGGTCCAAAGGTTTTGGACAGAGTTAAGCTCGGTGTTTTCGGAAGTTTATCCCTTAGGGATTATTGGCTATGGACGGGATACAAAAGGCAAGTGAAGGCAGAAGTAACAGGCCGGGCTTTCGACGTGATAAATCGCGTTTGAGAGTCGAAACAATTGGCAAAACCGGCCGCCTTTTCTTCACTGCTTCCTTTGTACTATTTTTCAACCTCTTAACTGGTTGCGGCAATAAGTTTTTTGATCCGACACAGGTGGGAAGGTTTCGTCCTGTTCCTGCCGTCAATGTCATATTGGATTCATTAGGTGTGGCTGAGGAAACATCTGTGGCCTGGGAACAGGCAGAAGAGCCAATGCCCATAGATACTGTTGCTGTTGAGTCTGATTATGTTTTCAGGGCGGGTGATGTTATCACTGTGGCTATCTTCGAGCTTCTTCAAGAGGGCATTCAATTTGTCAGCAATTATGTCGTTACCGAAACCGGCAAAATATCCATACCGGAAGTTGGAGTAATTGAAGCGGCGGGATTGAGTGAAACGCAGCTTGAAGAACAGATAAAACAGATCCTGTCACCAGGCATATTGAAGAATCCGTCGGTTATTGTAACTTTGTCCGGCTCTCAGCAGCGAGCTTTTTCAATATTAGGTGATGGTGTTCCCCTTCCGGGCAGATACCCTATTCCGCGATATAATTTCAGGCTGACCGATGCGCTTGCGACCGCAGGAGGGCCAAGACAGTTTAACGTGAGCTATATTTTTGTTTCACGCTTTAATGATGGCAATAAGGCAGCAGGGCATGAGCTTCTTCAGCCGGGATACGATGAACTTGAGCTGAAGATTATTGAACCCGAAACAGCCGCCCCATCGCACAGGATGAAGCAGACTGTCTCGACTCCTGCACGATATGGGTATAGATGGCCTGAAAGTAAAGTAGTTATATCCTCGTCTGAGATGGCCACGGATGATTGGGAAGCGGCTGGAATACCGAAAGCCGTTGAACGGCCGAGTAATCGAAATCCCTATCGGGTGGACACACGGGCCGAATCGCAACCATCTGCGCAAGAGACGATAGGTGTCAATGACATATTGAATACTTTAGAGCAGCGCTCTCTACGTGAACAAATATGGTTAAACGGGCGGGTAGATGTTGAAAATGCAATGGAGTCGTTTCGAATGTTGGCTGGTTCTGAAAATACTGTAAATGAGCGGGTACGCCGCAGAGATCCAATGGTATTCAATCCCGCACCGGCTGCTCCGGAGCCAATGGATGAGCCTGTAAGTGTTAGGGATATTTTGAAAACGCTGCAGGAGCGTTCTCGCAGTCAGCAAAAATTGTTGAAGGGGAGCGTAGATGTTGAAAATGCCCGGGAATCCATTCAAGAAATGGCTCGTTCCGATAAGTGGACAAATCAGCGAATAAATCGTCCGCAGGTGCTGGCATCATCGGTGCCGGTTGCTCCAAAAGTGATAAATGGGCAGTTGGTTTCGAAAGAACCCGGACATATCGAGTGGAAACTCAAGAACGGCAAATGGATTCCAGTTCAAGCTGATTCACAGACACAAATCCCGTCTCCAGCTCCAAAGTCAACTCCAACACAAGAGAAAGAACAACCCGGACATATCGAGTGGAAACTAAAGAACGGCAAATGGGTCCCTGTTCAAGTTGGTTCGCCGACTTCGCCGGAGTTGGTTGAGCCTGTAAGGCCTGTTATTAAGATTGAGCCCGGAGAACAGCCGACCGGTCAATATGAGATGCCGGGTGTGAAACGTGAACCCGGTACCGGGACTCGTCTTATAAGAATTCCGGCGGAAAAGTTACTTGCCGGTGATACCCGGTATAATATCGTGATTAAGCCCGGTGATACTATCCATGTGCCGGTTGATATTGTTGGTGAGTTTTGCATAATGGGTCATGTTAATCGTCCGGGGTATTTTAATATGACCGGGCGGCCAATGACTTTGAAAATGGCTATAGCTGCTGCGGGCGGTTTGGGACCTTTGGCCTGGCCTAAACGTGTCGAAGTGGTAAGAAGGATAGGCAGGGGGAGTGAGGTAATAGCAATGCTGGATTTGGATAAGATTGCCAGCGGTGAGCAGCCGGACGTCTTTATCAAGCCGAATGATTTAATAAATGTAGGGACGCATCCGACCTCCAGATGGCGGGCAATTTTACGAAATGCCTTCAGAGCCACTTATGGATTTGGGTTTGTTTATGACCGTAATTTTGCAGATAGAGACTTTGGTACCAGCAGACCTTTACCGGGCTGGTTCTAAGAAAAGTATAGAGCGGAAAGTGCAGAACTGCCGGGCTCGACAGTTCTGTTTTTTTATTATTAGCGGTTAGTATTCACTATGGTGTACGATATCATCTCTTCTGTTGCGAATAGGCCTGATTATGCTAAGAGTTGTACAATGAATAATCAAATACAACAAACAAACGCACTGCTTCAAAAAACGCACTGGAGCCGGCTCGGGCTGCATAACTACATTAAAATTCTTATAATAGCAATACTGTTCTGCTATCTTTTTCGCGGTGAGATTCAGGTGATTATCCGCAGGTGGATTACGGACAGCAGTTGGTCGCACGGCTTTCTAATCCCGATGTTCAGTCTATATTTCATTAACCAGCACAAAGAAGAGATTCTCCGCTCAGTTCGAAATAATGAGTTAAAACCAAATTATGTTGGCCTGTTTTTCCTGATATGCGGAATTTTGTTTTATCCCTTCAATATTGTTCAGCTTCAGTACGGATACCTGAGACCCATTGGTATGATAGCGACACTTGGTGCGATTGTGTTGTTTTTGGGTGGATGGCGCCTGGTTAAATATACGTGGCTGTCGATAGCTTTTTTGATTTTTGCCGTGCCGTTGCCTCGTAGATACTATGTTAGCCTTACTATGCCGATGCGGCGTCTTGCTGCTTCTGTAGCAACTGCATTACTGAATCTCCTCGGCGGGATGCAAGCCTCTGTCAGCGGTGTTGTTATAGATGTGATTTATAAGGGACAGCAACTGGAGCCTTCGCTTAATGTCGCTGAGGCCTGCAGCGGGATGCGCCTGTTGATGGCCTTTTTGGCTTTGGGCGTTGCAATGGCATATCTGCACCACAGACCTTTATGGCAGAGATTAGTGCTTTTAACCTGCACGATACCTATCGCGATATTCTGTAATATTGTGCGGG
>Ga0272442_10005528_pt1 | contig 16852 bp, 14 predicted proteins | sample SSMForm2O_FD_200262 | JGI IMG/M metagenome (GOLD analysis project Ga0272442, IMG submission 200262) | Marine sediment archaeal communities from Little Sippewissett salt marsh, Falmouth, MA, United States - SSM-Form-2O | ecosystem: Environmental > Aquatic > Marine > Wetlands > Sediment ... | reverse complement strand
CGAGGGCTCGGCGGCAGGCTGGCCGGGGCCGGCCGTCACCCTGGCCGCTCTCGGCATCATCGCGGCGATCGTGCTGGCCGCCGACCGGGTCGACGGTGCCGCCGACCGGGTCGACGGGGCCGCCGACCGGGTCGACGGTGCCGCCAGCCGAAGCGTCCGACTTCTCGCCGCAGGCGTCGCAGGGGTGACGACTGCCGTGGCGCTTGCCCTCGGCCTGGTCGGGTCGTTCGCCGACCCGCTGGTTCGGGACGACTCGGCGCTGCTGCCGCTGTACGTGACCGAGGAGGCGTCCGGTCCCGAACGACCGACCACGCTGGTGCTCCGGCTCACCGGTGACGACGACCCTGTGGTCGGCAACACCGTGGTGCGGGACGACACCCCTCGTCTCGGCGATGCCGAGGTGACCGATCCCGTCGGGGCCGCCGTCATGGACCCGATCGTGGCCGACCTGGTCGCCGGGCGAGGCGAGGCATCCGCAGCCCGGCTGGCCGACGTCGGTGTGCGCTACGTCTTCGCCCCGCCGCCGCTGGATGCCGGGTTGGACGAGGCCCTCGACGGCCAGGCCGGGCTCGTGCGTGCCTCGGCTCCCGACGGCGGATCGGTCTGGCGGGTGGAGGGTGTCACCGGACGGGTGCGGCTGCTCGACGAGGACGCCGGCGCGGTCGGCGTCGTGCCCTCCGGCCGCATCGACGTGGATGCCGACATCGACGCGCCGGCGGCCAGCGTCGTGGCCCTGGCCGAGGTCGCGGATCCGGGCTGGCAGGCGACGTTGGACGACGAGCCCCTGGAGGCCACGACACACAGCGGTGACCTGCAGGCGTTCGTCCTGCCCGTCGGGTCCGGACGTCTGCAGATCACCTACGAGCACCCGAACCGCTCGACGCTGCTGACCACGCAGGCGGTGCTGCTCGCGGTGGTGGTGGTGCTCATGCTGCCGGCCGCTTCCCGGCGCCGCGACAGCCTGGTGGGTGACGAGGTATGAGCCGGCTGAGATGGGTCTCGACGGGGGCGGTGCTGGCCGCCCTGGTCGCCGCGACCGCGGTGGGGGCGGCTGTCGAGCCGGTCCCCGAGGCGCAGCAGCGCCCCGAACCCGTCGCCGAGCCGATCACCGGGACGGTGCAGGTGTGTCCGGGGGCCGGCGAGCTCGTCGACGTCTCCGCGGATGTCGCAGCGGTTGCGGTGGATGCCGTGGAGGTCGACGGACTCGCACCCGGCTCGTTGACGCTGGAGACGCTGCCTGGCGCGGACGACGAGCCGTCGGAACTCGGCGTGGCGCAGGTCCGCGGTGAGACCGTCACCGCCGAGGCAGTCGGGCCGGTGGCGCTGCGCGCCGACGGAGACCTCGCCCCCGGCGTGCTCGGCGAGACGGTGGCTGACGCGGGCTCGACCCGCACCTCCGGCCTCGCGAGCGCAGCCTGCGTCGAGCCCGGCCGTGACCTCTGGTTCGCCGCCGGATCAGGTCAGGTCGGCCAGCGCGCCACCTTGGTGGTGACCAACACGGCCGGTGCCCCGGCCGTCGTGGACGTCACAGTGTGGACCGAGGACGGCCCCGTGGCGGCCGCAGGCACCCAGGACCTCGGCATCCCCCCGACCGGCTCCCGGGAGATCAGCATCGACGCCGTGGCGTCAGGGAGCGAGGCCACCGCCGTCCACGTCGCGGTCTACCTCGGGCGGGTCGGTGCCTTCCTCGCGCTGCGCGAGGTGGACGGCGCCGACCCGCTCGGGCTGAGCTGGGTGGCGCCGAGCGAGCCGCCGTCCACCTTGGCCTACGTCCCGGGAGTCCCCCGATTCGGTGAGCGCGTGCTGCGACTGGCCAACCCCGGTGAGGAGGACGCGATCGCCTCGTTGCGCGCGGTGGCCGGTGCGGGTCCCTTCACCCCGGTCGGCCTGCAAGCCATCGACGTCCCTGCAGGCCAGGTCGTCGACGTCGACCTCGAGCCCGCGGGGGACGAGGCATTCGCGCTCGAGGTATCGTCCACACAGCCCGTCGTGTCGGCCGTGCGGCTCCGGCAGACCCCCGGGTCGGGGTTGTCCGACATCGCGGTGGTGGGCTCGACCCCGGCCCTCGACACACCCTCGGCGTCTCGCATCAGCGTCGAGGATGACCGGTCGTCCCGCGTCGTCATCACCGCCCTGCCGGAGCAGGTGCCCGACGGTGCTCCCGGCACCGGCGCACCGAGCCCTCCTACCGACCAGACCCCTGAGCCGACCGCCGATGCGTCCCCCGACGCAACGGGTGAGCCGACGGGAAGCCCGGACGACGAGCAGCCCGTCTCCGCGGCGGACGAGCCGGCAGACCAGACACCGGGGCCGTCGCCGGGGCCGTCACCGGGCGACGACCTGGTCGAGCTGTCCGTCGCGACGACCGACGTCCTCGTCCGGGTGGTGGCAGACGACGGCACCACGCTGGACTCCAACGTCGCCACCCTCGCCCTCGGCACGACGGAGACCTTTCCCGTCGACCTCCCCGACGACGTCGATCAGGGCTGGGTGGTACTCGAACCCGCCGACCCCGGGGTCGCGCTCGCAGCCCGGGAGACCACGACGACGGTGACGGTGCCCGACGCTCTCGACCCCGACGAGGAGCGGGAGGCGTTCTGGCTCGACGTCGTGCCGCTGCGGGGGGCGACCGTCACGGTGACTGTTCCGCCGGTGGTGGCCGACATCCGCGCCGCCCTGCCGGCTCAGTCCAGCTCGTCGTAGCCGGGATCGATCTCCTCGGGCTCCTTGCCCAGCAGCTCGGCGACCTGCTCCACGAGCACCGCCAGCACGAGCCGCCGTGACGCGATCTCGCCACGCGCACGCGTCTGGATCGGCCGCCGGTGCAGCACGACACGCGAGGGCAACCCCGCTTCGGCCGGCTCGCAACGGCCCAGCGGCACCCAGTCCCGCGTCCAGTCCCGAAGGTCCGGGACGTCCTCGACGACGAACTGGACGTCAGCCAGCTCGTCAGGCCAACGCTTGTCCAGACGTGCCACGGCCGCGGTGGCGATGTCGTCGAACCGCTCGCCCGCCGACCTCGCGCAGGGCACCTCCGCCGGCGCCAGCGAGCCTCGCATCCCGTGACCGCGCCGGTCCCGGCCGGGGCGAGGTCGCGCCGACGACGTGGTCATCGTCCCAGCCTACGTCGGCGACACGCGCCCGGCCTCGACCGCGCGTGCCGCGGGCCACGCGTCCTGCGCCGGTACGGTGAGGCGCCGTGGCGGGAGTTCGGCGGTGCACGCGCGCCGGGTGCGTCGAACCCGCTGTGGCGACGTTGACCTACGTGTACGCCGACTCCACCGCGGTCCTCGGCCCCCTGGCCACATACGCCGAACCACACTGCTACGACCTGTGCGCGGCCCACTCCGAGCGGCTCACCGCCCCGCGCGGGTGGGACGTGGTGCGGCTCGCCATGGACCCCGACGCCTACGGCCCGACCACCGACGACCTGGAGGCGCTCGCGAACGCCGTGCGCGAGGCGGCGCGACCGGCGCCGACGTCCGCGCCCACGATGGTCGAGGTGGGGAGACGGGGCCACCTGCGCGTGCTGCGCCCGCCCACTGCCGACGACTAGGGTCTGGTGCCCGTGCCGTCGCCCGCGCCCATCGCCCGGTCGGCTGCCGTCAAGGCGTACGACATCCGTGGACTCGTCCCCGACGAGATCGACGCCCATGTGGCGCGCGTCGCCGGCAGCGTGCTGGCGTCGCTCACCCGTCCGGCGGACGGGGCCGACCATCCGGGTGTGATCGTCGGCCGAGACGCTCGGACGTCGTCGCCCGAGCTGGCGGCCGCCCTCATCGACGGGGTGCTCGACCAGGGCGTGGACGTCACCGACATCGGGCTGGCCTCGACAGATCTCGTCTACTTCGCCGCGGGCACCCTGGACCGGCCAGCGGCGATGGTCACCGCCAGCCACAACCCCGGGCGCTACAACGGCATCAAGATGTGCCGGGCAGGGGCGGTGCCGGTGAGCCGGGACACCGGGCTCGGGGACATCGCGGCCGCGCTGGACGCCGACGAACCGGTCGCGGCGCACGAGACGCGGGGAACGCTGCGGTCGACCGACGTGCTGGGTGACTACGTCGACTACCTGCGCCGGCTCGTGCCACTCGACGGCCTGCGCCCGCTGCGGGTGGTCGTGGACGCCGGCAACGGCATGGCCGGGCTCACCGTCCCGCCGGTGTTCGCCGGGACACCGGTGCAGGTCGACGGGCTGTACCTGGAGCTGGACGGGCAGTTCCCGAACCACGACGCCAACCCCCTCGACACGTCGACCCTGGCGGACCTGCAGCATCGCGTGCGCACCACGGACGCTGACCTCGGGCTGGCCTTCGACGGGGACGCCGACCGCTGCTTCGTCGTCGACGAGCGCGGCGAGCTGGTGACCCCGTCGGCGATCACCGCCCTCATCGCGCAGCGGGAGCTGGCGCGCCACCCGGGGGCGCCGATCATCTACAACCTCATCACCTCACGCGCCGTGCGCGAGGTGATCGAGGAGAACGGCGGCATGCCGGTTCGCACCCGGGTCGGCCATTCGTTCATCAAGGCCACCATGGCGCAGACGGGCGCTGTCTTCGGCGGCGAGCACTCTGGGCACTACTACTTCGCCGACTTCTGGCGGGCCGACTCCGGGTTGCTGGCCGCCCTGCACGTCCTCGCCGCCCTCGGCTCGACGCCCCAGGGGACGACTCTGAGCTCACTGGTCGGTCGCTACGAGCGCTATGCGCGCTCCGGCGAGATCAACTCCACGGTGGCCGACCCGGCCGCCGTCCTGCAGGCTGCGCAGCAGCGGTACGGCGCACGGTCAGGGATCACCCTCGACCACACCGACGGCCTCAGCGTCTCGTCGCCCGCATGGTGGTTCAACATGCGAGCCTCGAATACGGAACCCCTGCTGCGGCTGAACGTCGAGGCAGGGGACGATGGCACCATGGCAGTCGTGCGGGACGAGGTGCTGGCCTTCATCGCCGACCACGAGCAGCAGGTGGTCCACGACGACCGGTCAGGGGAGAGACAGTGACGCTGCAGCCGTGGGTGGTCGACATCCTGGCCTGCCCGTGCGAGGAGCACGCGCCCCTCGACTACGACCCGACCGCTGCCGATGGTGCCGGTGAGCTGGCCTGCACGGCGTGCACCCGGGTCTTCGACATCACCGACGGCATCCCCGTGCTGCTGCTGGACCAGGCACGGCGCCGCGAGGGGACCTGAGGCCGCAGTGTTCGACGACTCACGGCTCGACGACCCCCTCGCACTGACCGACGTCGACGACAGCCTGCGCAGCATCGCCACCTGGGGGGCGCAGGTGCGCAGCGCCGGGTATGCGGCGTCGGACGCGCTGGCAGCGGTTGTCGCCGCACTACCGACGCGGCCGCGTGCCGTCCTGGCTGCCGGGCCTGACGGCCGTCTGCTGCGCACGGTGCTCGAGCGCGTCTGCCCGGTGCCGTTCGTTGCCTGGCCGCACGCCGGTCTTCCCGGCTGGGCCGGACCGCTCGACCTCGTGGTGGTTCTCGCCCCCCAGCCGGCGGCCTCGGCGGAGCTGGAGTCCACGGTCGCCGAGGCGGCACGACGCGGTTGCGAGCTGCTCGTGGTCGCCCCTGAGCAGTCGCGACTCTCCGGCCTGCTAGCGGGCAAGGCTCCCCTCGTCCCGGCAGGCAGCCGGGATCCCTTGGCCGTCTCGGTGCCCGTGCTCGCAGCCCTGCACGACCTCGGGCTCGGCCCGGACGTCGCCGTGGAACCCGTGGCGGCTGCACTGGACGAGATCGCCGAACGCTGCGGCCCCGCCCAACCCATGGGCGAGAACCCGGCCAAGGACGTCGCACTGGTGCTCGCCGACCGCGTGCCGGTGATCTGGGGAGGGTCGCCGCTGTCGGGCCGTGCTGCTCGCCGCTGGGCGGAGTCGCTACGGGCCGCCACCGGAGTGCCTGCCGTCGCCGGGTCGGGCGACCAGCTCGCTCCGCTGCTGCGAGCAGCTGCCGAGCACGACGTGTTCGCCGATCCCTTCGACGAGGAGTCCACCGAGGGCGCTGCCGCGACCCCGATGCCCGTCCTCGTCGTTCTCGATGACGGCGAGGCTGACCCCACGGCCGCCGAGGTGGCCCGCGACCTTGGCGACATCGCTGATGCCCGCGGCGTCGCTGTCCACCGCGTGGCGGCCCAGGACGGGCACGACGTGGCCCGGTTCGCGACGCTGCTGGCGATCGGCCGCTTCGCCTCGGTCTACCTGGCGGTGGGACAGGGCGGGACGGGCGCTGCATGAACGTCTCGGTCGCGCCTCTCTACCCCCTCGAGGGGCGGATCCAGCACTACGCCTGGGGCTCGCGAGAGTCGCTCCCGGGCTTTCTCGGCCGGACGCCCGACGGCCAGCCGTGGGCGGAGTGGTGGCTCGGCGCCCACCCCTCTGCCCCGTCCACCGTGGGCAGCGTTCCCGCGACGACGCTGGACGTGCTCGTCGGCCAGGACCCGGCGGTGATGCTCGGCGACGACAGCCGCGACAGGTTCGGGCCGCGGCTGCCGTTCCTGCTGAAGGTGCTGGCCATCGCGGAACCGTTGTCGCTGCAGGTGCATCCCAGTGTCGGGCAGGCCAGGGACGGCTACTGGCGCGAGCGGCCGGCGGACGCCCCAGCCCCTGCCGACCCGCTGTACGCCGACGAGTGGGCCAAGCCGGAGATGGTGCTCGCTCTCACCCGCTTCGACGCCTTTGCCGGGCTGCGCCCGCCCGCGGCCGTGGTGGCGCGGCTGGATGCACTCGCCGGTGACCTGCTCGCCGAGCTCGCCACGCCGCTGCGACGAACCCTGACCTTCGATGCAGTCGCCGAGCTGGTGGCCTCGCTGCTCCGACTGGAGCCAGCGGCACGACGCCAGGTGGTCGCCGAAGTCACCACCGGAATCGAGCGGCTCGCCCGAGCCGAGGCCCCCGAGGCGGCGGAGCTCTCGGTGTCGGCTCACCTTGCTCGGCGGTACCCCGATGACCCGGCGGTTGTGGTCAGCGTGCTGATGAACCACGTGGTGCTGGAGCCGGGCGAGGCCATGGCGGTCCCCGCCGGGCTGCTGCACTGCTACACCCGCGGACTGGCCGTGGAGATCCAAGGCACCTCCGACAACACGCTGCGGGCGGGGCTCACGCCCAAGCGGGTGCAGGTCGACGAGGTGCTGGGCGTCATCGATGTCACAGCACAGCCGAAGCTGGTGTGGCCGAGCGAGCCCGCGAGCGGGCTGGAGACGTTCCACCCGGGCGTGCCGGACTTCGCCCTGGACCGGTTGTGCCTGGCCCATGCCACACGGTTTCGCTTGTCCGGCGGGGTGCCCGCGATCGTTCTCGCCATGGATGGCACGCTGAGGCTCAGCGCGGACGGCGCGACGACCGAGCTGCGCCGCGGCGAGGCCGTGTTCGTCCCTGCGGCGACCGGACCCGTGATCGTCGAGGGACTCGGCGAGGCTGTGCGTGCTCGGCCCGGGACGGCCGAACGTGACCAGCGGCAGGACGACGGCGCGGCGTGAGCTCCGGCGACTCCACCAAGGCGGTCGTCGCCGCCCTGATGGCCAACCTCGGTATTGCCGTGACGAAGTTTCTTGCCTGGGCGCTCACCGGTGCGTCGTCCATGCTCGCCGAGGGCATCCACTCGGTCGCCGACTCTGCCAACCAAGTGCTCCTTCTCGTCGGGGGAAGACGGGCGAAGCGCGCCCCGGACGACGAGCACCAGTTCGGCTACGGGCGCATCCGGTACGTGTACGCCTTCATCGTCTCCATCGTCCTGTTCAGCCTCGGTGGCGTCTTCGCCCTCTACGAGGCATGGACCAAGTACCGCGAGATCGCCGAGGGCGAGCCGAACGAGCTGCTGGACTCGCAGTGGTGGTGGGTACCGATCGTCGTGCTGCTCGCCGCCATGGTGATGGAGTCCTTCTCACTGCGAACGGCCGTGCGCGAGTCGACGCCGCTGCGGGGCAAGCAGACGTGGGTGCAGTTCGTCCGGCGGGCCAAGGCGCCCGAGCTGCCGGTGGTGCTGCTCGAGGACAGCGGCGCGCTCGCCGGGTTGACGTTCGCCCTGCTCGGCGTCGGCCTCACCCTTCTCACCGGCAACGCCTACTTCGACGTGGCCGGAACCGTCATGATCGGTCTGCTGCTCGTCGCCATCGCCGTCGTCCTGGCCATCGAGATGGTCAGCCTGCTGGTCGGGGAGAGCGCGACACCGGAGCAGACCGCCAGGATTCGCGGCGCCTTGGAGCAGACCCGAGGAGTGCAGCGCATCATCCACCTCAAGACCCTCTACCTCGGGCCGGAGGAGCTGCTCGTGGTCGCCAAGATCGCCATCGAGGGGTCGGGCTCCGCACAGCAGCTCGCCGACGGCATCGACGCCGCGGAGCGCAACGTGCGGGCCGCGATTGCCACCCCGGCAACGATCTACCTCGAGCCCGACGTCTACCGCTCCGACTACACTCCCCACCGTCCCTCGACCCACTGAGGCACGACCCCCATCCCCTGTGGAGACCCCTGTGAGCACTGCTGCGCCGCTCGACTTCAAGGTCGCCGACCTCGCCCTGGCCGAGCTCGGCCGCAAGGAGATCCGTCTCGCCGAGCACGAGATGCCCGGGCTCATGGCCATGCGCGAGGAGTTCGGTGCCGACGCGCCGCTGGCCGGGGCCCGCATCACCGGATCGCTGCACATGACCGTGCAGACCGCCGTGCTGATCGAGACGCTCGTCGCCCTCGGGGCCGACGTCCGCTGGGCGTCCTGCAACATCTTCTCCACCCAGGACCAGGCGGCTGCAGCGGTGGTCGTCGGCCCTCACGGCACGCCGGACGACCCGCGTGGCGTGCCCGTCTTCGCCTGGAAGGGCGAGACCTTGGAGGAGTACTGGTGGTGCACCGACCAGGCGCTCACCTGGCCGGCGGACGCCGACGGGCACACCGGACCGACCTTGATCCTCGATGACGGCGGGGACGCCACCATGCTCGTCCACCTCGGCGCGGAGTACGAGGCGGCAGGCATGGTGCCCGACCCGGCCGGCGCCGAGTCCGAGGAGTTCGCCGTCGTGCTGGAACGGCTGGGTCGCAGCCTCGCCGAGGACGGCACCCGGTTCACCCGTGTCGCCGAGGGCATCATCGGGGTGACCGAGGAGACCACCACGGGCGTCCTCCGACTCGTCGAGCGCCACCGCGCCGGGACGCTCCTCTTCCCCGCCATCAACGTCAACGACTCGGTGACCAAGAGCAAGTTCGACAACACCTACGGCTGCCGGCACTCGCTCGCCGACGGCATCAACCGGGCGACCGACGTGCTCATCGGTGGCAAGACGGTCGTCGTCTGTGGGTACGGCGACGTGGGCAAGGGCTCCGCGGAGTCGTTGCGCGGTCAGGGCGCCCGCGTGATCGTCACGGAGATCGACCCCATCTGCGCGCTGCAGGCGGCAATGGACGGCTTCCAGGTGGCCCAGCTGCCCGATGTGCTCCCGAGTGCCGACATGGTCATCACGGCGACGGGATGCCGTGACGTGGTGACGGCCGAGGACATGGCCACCATGAAGCACCAGGCCATCGTGGGAAACATCGGTCACTTCGACAACGAGATCGACATGGCCGGGCTCGCTGCCTACCCCGGCATCGTGCGCGACACGATCAAGCCGCAGGTGGACGAGTGGCGGTTCCCCGACGGCCACTCCGTCATCGTGCTCAGCGAGGGCCGGCTGCTGAACCTGGGCAATGCCACCGGGCACCCGTCATTCGTCATGTCCTGCTCGTTCACCAACCAGGTGCTGGCACAGATCGAGATGCACACCCGCACCGACGAGTACCCGCTGGGCGTGCACGTGCTGCCCAAGCACCTCGACGAGAAGGTCGCCCGGCTGCACCTCGACGCGCTGGGCATCGGGCTCACCGAGCTGACGAAGGTGCAGGCCGAGTACCTCGGCGTCGACGTCGAGGGGCCCTTCAAGGCTGACTCGTACCGCTACTGAGCCTGCTCACGCTCCCCGGGTCATGCGGGCGGGCGCTCCACGTCATCACGCCTCGCCCGCGTGCCGGGGGACGGCTACGGGGCGCGACCCCCGGCGTCGGTCGGCGGGGCCCATCCTGGGGCGCTGCCGGGCTGCGGGCCGGGGCCGGGTGGGGGCGCAAGGTCGACGCCGGCGGCTCGGGCAAGGGCGGCGTCGAGCTGCTCGGTACGAATCCGCCGATCGACGTAGACAAGGGCCAGGATGAGCCCCGAGATGGGTGCGGCGATCGCCTGGCCGAGGCCGGCGGCGAACACGCTGGCCAGGATGGACAACGTCGAGCCCAGCGGTGCCAACGACACGATGATGCCGGCCGGCACGGCGATGATCTGGGAGAGGGCTCCCGCGATAACGGCGCCGAGCAGCAGGATGCCGAAGGTGCGCCACCAGGCGCGCCTCGTCAGCGTCCGTGATCGCCGCAGCCCGGTCACGGGCCCGATCGGGCCTGCTGCGGTGCTTTCGAGGGCGACCGCCGGAGTGGTGAGCGCGACCGAGACGCCCAGGTAGATCGTCACCGGGATCGCCACGAGCGTCAGGAGCGTCGCGACGACGTAGGCGGCACCCGCGTCGACCAGGGCGGCCACGACCCAGACGATGGTCACCGCGACCCATATCGACGCGACGAGCAGCACGACGAGGATCGACGCGCCGACCAGCCGCCCGAAGCGGGGCAGCGTGCGTCCCCACGCCTGGCTGAAGGAGAGGGGCTCGCCGATCGCCGAGCGCCCCACGACCACGGAGAGCACCCCGGCCAGCAGCACGAACAGGGCGAACGACAGGAGGGCAACAACGATGCTGCCCACGGCTAGCAGGAGCCACGGCAACGACTCGGCCACGGCGACCACCTCGTCGGGGGTCGACGTCGCGGTGTCGAGCAGGCTGTCCAGCGAGCTGAGGACGGGCAGGAGCAGCAGTACCTGCAGCACGCTGACGATCCCCACGACGAGCGCAGCCGACCCGAGGGTGGCCCCCGGGTAGCGCCGGATCACCGAGAACGTGCCCTCGAGGATGTCCCCGACGCCGAGCGGACGCAGGGGGATCGCGCCCGGCTTGGGGGCCGGCGGCGGGCCACCCCACCCGTAGGTGCCGTAGGGCGGCGGCGCGCCCCACGCGGGCGCCGGATCGGTCGGTGCCGGGGGTTGGCCCGCCCCCCATCCTTGCGCCTGGCCGGCACCCCAGCCGGTCGGTTGCCCGGCGGCCCCGGGAGGCGGGCTGCCGGGCGGGACCGGCGGCTGGTCGTCGGACGAACCGGGGGGCGGCGGACCGGACTGGCTCACGGTTCCATCGTGTCATGGGTCGACGTGACACGATGGAGCACGTGAGAGGACGCGTTCTCATCGTCGACGACGACACGGCCCTCGGCGAGATGCTGGGCATCGTGCTGCGCGGCGAGGGTTTCGAGACGTCAGCGGTGACCCGCGGTGACGCGGTCATGGCGGAGTTCGAGCAGTTCCAGCCGGACCTGGTGCTGCTCGACGTGATGCTTCCCGGCATGGACGGCATCGAGGTGTGCCGGGCCATCCGCGAGCAGTCCGGGGTGCCCATCGTCATGCTGACCGCCAAGTCGGACACGGTCGACGTGGTGCTGGGCCTGGAGTCCGGCGCCGACGACTACGTCGTCAAGCCCTTCAAGCCGAAGGAGCTGGTGGCACGGGTGCGGGCTCGTCTGCGTGGGTCGGAGCAGCCGCGCCCGACCACGCTCACGGCCGGGGACCTCGTCATCGACGTGCCGGGCCACGTCGTGCGTCGTGGCGAGGAGATCATCCCGCTGACCCCGCTGGAGTTCGACCTGCTCGTCTGCCTCGCACGTCGGCCGTGGCAGGTGTTCACCCGTGAGGAGCTGCTCGAGCAGGTGTGGGGCTACCGGCACTCCGCCGACACGCGGCTGGTGAACGTCCACGTCCAGCGGCTGCGGGCCAAGATCGAGGCCGACCCCGAGAGTCCCGAGATCGTTCAGACCGTGCGTGGCGTCGGCTACAAGGTGGGCTCGGCGTAGTCGATGGCGCCGTCGAGCCCGGCCCGTGGCCTCGCCCGGTGGTGGCGGGGCTCGATCCAGGTGCGTGTCGTGGCCATCACGCTGGCACTGTCGGTGCTGGCCATGACGCTGCTCGCCACGACGCTGCTACGCCAGATCTCGTCCGGGTTGCAGACCGCCCAGGTGGATGCCGCTGTCGACGACACCGCCGCCGGGGTCGCCTCGGCCCGCAGCCAGCTGCAGGCCGCTCAGTCGATCGACCCGGCGACTGTCGGTCAGCTGCTCACCCAGGTGGTGGAGAACCTGGCCAGCGCGGGCGCTGCGTCAGGCCGGTACGACGTCGTGCTGCTGCGGGCTCCCAGTGCGGACGACACCGCATCCGCCGCCTCTCGAGCGACGCGCACGTCGCGGGGCGTCGTGCCGGAGTCGGTCCCCGACCGCCTGCGGGACGAGGTGCAGGCGGGGACGTCGCTGTACTGGACCCCGACCACGGTCTCGTACACCGATTCCCCCAGCGAGCCCGGGCTGGCCGTCGGCGGTCAGGTGCCGGTGCCGTCCATCGGTGTCTACGAGCTGTACTACCTGTTCCCGCTCGGTCCGCAGGAGGAGACGCTCTCGCTGGTGGCTCGCTCGGTGGCCAGCGTCGCGGTGCTCGTGGTGCTGCTGCTGTCGGCCATCGCCTTCGTGGTCGTGCGTCAGGTCGCGCGGCCTGTCCAGCAGGCCGCCGTCACCGCCGAGCTTCTTGCCGGCGGCGCGCTCGACGAGCGCATGACCGTCCCGCCCCAGGACCCCAAGGACGAGATCGGTCGTCTTGCGCAGTCGTTCAACCACATGGCGGGCAGCCTGCAGGAGCAGATCAACCGGCTGGAAGAGCTGTCCCGGCTCCAGCAGCGCTTCGTCTCCGATGTCTCCCACGAGCTGCGCACGCCTCTGACGACTGTTCGGATGGCGGCTGACCTGCTCCACGACCAGTCCGAGCAGATGGACCCGGCGACCGCACGAGCATCCGAGCTCATGCAGTCCGAGCTCGACCGGTTCGAGGCGCTGCTGTCGGACCTCCTCGAGATCAGCAGGATCGACGCCGGTGCGGCCGCCCTCGACCTCGAGGAGGTCGACGTCCGCGACATCGCCCGCACCGTGTGCGACGGCTTGTCGACGCTGGCCACCGATGTCGGTACCGATCTCGTGGTCGATGTCCCCTCCGACGAGGTCTCAGCCGTGCTGGACCCGCGTCGAGTCGCCCGCATCCTGCGCAACCTGGTCGCCAACGCCATCGAGCACTCCGAGTCACGCCCCGTCATCGTGACCGTGGGCCAGAGCCCGGATGCCGTCGCCGTGACGGTCCGCGACCACGGCATGGGGCTGGACCCCGAGCAGGCACGCATGGTCTTCAACAGGTTCTGGCGAGCCGACCCGGCCCGGGCACGCACCACGGGCGGGTCAGGCCTCGGCCTGGCGATCTCGCTCGAGGACGCCCGCGTGCACGGGGGGCGGCTCGAGGCGTGGGGCCTTCCCGGCGCTGGGTCGAGCTTTCGGCTGACGCTGCCGCGCGAACCGGGCGCCGCAGTCAGCGAGTCGCCGCTGCCGCTGGTGCCGCAGGACGCCCCGACGCAGGCCATGCGCATCGTCGACCCGGACGCGGCGGTGGGACCGTGAGCAACGGCCGTCCCGGCACCCAGCACCGCTCCCGCACCCGGCGAGCGGTGGTGCTGGCCCTGCTGCTCCTGCCACTGGCGCTGGTGGGCTGCGTCGGCGTGCCGACCGACGGCCCAGTGGTCGAGGGCCGACCGGCCGGGGACCCCGTGGCGCCTCCCAACGTCGCCGTGCTGCCGCTGGGCCCGAGCCCCGGCGACGAACCGCTCGCCATCGTCGAAGGGTTCCTCTCGGCGATGGCGTCCTACGAGCCCGGATACCCGACGGCCCGCCAGTTCCTCACCCCCGTCGCCGCGGCGGCGTGGGAACCCGAGTCCGGCATCGCCGTCTACGGCGCCGGTGAGGGGTCGCGCAGCGTCGCCGAGACCGACGAGGGGGTACAGATCTCGCTGAGGCTCGAGGCTCGGGTGGCCCCAGACGGCTCCTACAGCCCCGTCGAGCCCGACTCGCGGCTCTCCCTGGACCTCGCGCTCGAGCAGGTCGGCGGCCAGTGGCGGATCGCCACGCCGCCGGAGGGCCTGGTCATGACAGCGTTCGACTTCGACCGCGAGTTCGCGGCCTTCGCCAGCTACTTCTTCGACCCTGCGTTCGAGGTGCTGGTACCCGACCTGACGTACCTGCCGGTGCGCGGCAACATCCCCACGCTGCTGGTCGAGGAGCTGCTCGATGGGCCAACGGAGTGGCTCGACCCGGGGGTGCGCACCGCGTTCGCCCCCGGGGTGACGCTGCGCTCCGGGGCGGTGGTGCAGTCAGGCACCGTGGCGCAGGTCGACCTCACCGAGCAGGCCGCGGCCGCGTCGACCGAGCAACGCGACCGCATGGCCGCCCAGCTGGCGTGGACGCTGCGACAGGCACCGGGCGTGAGCGAGGTGGCGATGCTCGCCGACGGCCGAGCCGTGCCCGTGACCAACAGCCCGACCGGCGTGGTCAGCGCCGACTCCTTCGCCTTCTACGACCCGGCCGCCGTTCCCGCCGGAGACCTGCTCGTCGCCGTGGCGGACGGTCGCATCGTCACCGTGGGCGAGGAACCCGCGCCGGTCGCCGGTCCGCTCGGTGAGCCAGGGCCGTACCGGTCGGTGGCCATCAGCCTGACGGGCACGCGAGGCGCTGCGGTCTCCTCGGACGGAACCGCCGTGACGACCAGCGGACTGAGCGACGGCAGCCCAGCAGTCACCACGACCGTCGGGGAGGACATGGCGCCACCGTCGTTCGACCGGGCCGGCCGGATCTGGTTGGTCGACCGCTCCGGCGGGACGGGAAGCATCACGGTGATCCCCCCTGACGGCGAGCAGGTCGACGTCGACGCCGAGCTCGTCGAGGCGACGGCCGTGACCCGGCTCGTGATCTCCGCCGACGGGGTGCGTGCCGCCCTGGTCTACGAGGTCGAGGGAGTGGGCCGGCTGGCCTTGGTGCTGGTGCTCCCCGGTCCCGACGGCTCGCTCCAGCTGGGGTCGGTCCGCGACATCCCGCTCGGTGACGTCGACGGAGTCGACGTCGCGTGGACGTCGGCGACGGCGCTGGCCCTGCTCGGGGACTCCGGGGAGGGCGCCCAGCCGTTCATCGTCGAGCTCGCCAACGGAGCGCTGAGCTCTCGCGGGCAGGTGCCCGGAGCGGTGTCCGTGGCTGCCTCGCCCGGCCAGCCACTGGTGATCGGGGGACGTGCCGACGAGGAGGCTGTCGTGCTTCGTCAGGACGCCCTGCAGGAGTGGGTGCCGCTGCTCGAAGCCAGCGCGCCGACCTACCCGGGCTGACGTCCGCTGCGTCGTCCCCAACCGGGATCGCGCTAGCGCGTCGTCCTCATCGCGACCGGCGCGTCCTCGCGGCACGCATCCGAGCTGATGAGGTACGCCCATGCATCTGCGGTCGCTGGTGGCAGCCGGTCGGGACCTGGTGCTCGGAGAGGACTGCGCCGGCGGGTGCGGTGCGCCGGCGACGCTGCTGTGCCCGCGGTGTGCCGCCGAGATGACACCGCGACCGCGTCGCGTGCACCCCCGGGGCGCCCCCGCGGGGATGCCGGCGACTACAGCGGCCGCCGCGTACGAGGGCGCAGTGCGACGCGCGATCGTGGCGTACAAGGAGCACGGCAGGCGTGCCCTCGCAGACCAGCTCGCGGGCCTGCTCGCCGCCTCGATCCGCGCCGCCACCGGTGATCGACCCCTGCTCCTGGTGCCCATCCCGTCGCGCCGGTCCACCACCCGGTCACGCGGCCACGACGCGATGGCGGGAATCGTCCGATCGGCACAGGCGCTGCTGCCCGGGGTGACGGTGCGCCCGCTTCTCGTCCACGCGCGCCGGGTAGCCGACCAGGGCGGGCTGAGCCTGGCGCAGCGCCGCGCGAACCTGGACGGGGCCCTGCGGGTGTCCGGCGCCCGGCCGGCGCTGCGCGGCCGGCAGGTCGTGCTGGTCGACGATGTGTGCTCCTCGGGGGCCACCCTCGCTGCAGCCGCGGACGCCCTGCTCCACGCCGGGGTCACTCACGAGGCCCCCGGCGGCCTCGTGGCCGCCGTCGTCGCTGCGCCGCCGCCTCGCGCACGAGTCCCCCGACCCTGGACGTGACCCTTGTCGCGCAGTATCGACAGGTGTGGCTGCCGGTGCCGTCGCAGACCGCGATCATCGGGACCAACAGCCGTGACGCGACGATGATCACGGGACTAGCGTGAGGACTTGTCCACAACATCAGGAGGTGCTGCGTGGAGATCGTGGTGAGGGGTCGCAAGACCGAGGTGCCGGAGCGGTTTCGCGAGCACGTGGAGAGCAAGCTCGCCAAGCTGGGCAAGTACGACAACCGCATGAACCGCATCGACGTCGAGGTCACGCACGAGACCAACCCGCGTCAGGCGTCCGAGGCCGAGCGGGTCGAGATCACCACGCGCACCAAAGGCCCCGTCATCCGTGCCGAGGCGGCCGCCCCCGATCGCTACGCCGCGCTCGACGCGGCTGTCTCCCGCATCGAGTCGCGGCTTCGTCGCGCTGCCGACCGGCGTCGTGACCGCCGCCGGTCCGGCGGCCTCGACGAGGTGCCCGCCGACCTGTCCGTGCTCCCTGAGGTCGGGTCTCCACCGGACGACGGTGCAGCCTCGCCCCCCGCTGGCGAGGACGGCCCTCTGATCGTGCGCGACAAGACGCACCAGGCCACGCCGATGACGCTGGACCAGGCGCTGTACGAGATGGAGCTCGTCGGGCACGACTTCTACCTCTTCGTCGACGCAGAGTCGCGCAGGCCCAGCGTCGTCTACCGGCGTCGCGGCTACCAGT
>Ga0272442_10005527_pt1 | contig 16854 bp, 14 predicted proteins | sample SSMForm2O_FD_200262 | JGI IMG/M metagenome (GOLD analysis project Ga0272442, IMG submission 200262) | Marine sediment archaeal communities from Little Sippewissett salt marsh, Falmouth, MA, United States - SSM-Form-2O | ecosystem: Environmental > Aquatic > Marine > Wetlands > Sediment ... | reverse complement strand
GCATCGACCTTTCCAATGCCTCCCAACTGGCCTCTAGGTATACCTTGCCGGCCTCGGTTGAATCAAGTCCTTTTTTCACCGCCCGGATGGTCGCCAAAGGCGATATTGAATCCGGTTGGCATCCAGCCGAGAATCCGCTACACTTCATTAATGTTACGTCCTGTACCACTAAACTCGTAAGGGAGAACCTACCATGCGGAATCTTCTTTTCCCTTCCCTCCTGGTGTCTGGACTCTTTTCTCTGTGTCTTCTGTGCCCGCTGAGCGGCTCGGCGAGCGATTCCAAAGTGGAAAAACCCGAACCGCCCGCGGCGGTCGATCATTGGGGCGATGGAAAAGTCCGCCTGATCATTCGCACCGATGACGTTGGCTTCTGCCATGCCGCCAATGTCGCGTTTGAGAAGATCGCGCGCGAAGGCGTCATTAGCGCCGTGTCCGTGATCGTCAACACGCCCTGGCTCGATGAAGCGGTCCAGATGCTGAAGCGACACCCGGAGGTCAGCGTCGGCGTTCACACCTGTTTTAATTCCGAGTGGAAGCTTTATCGCTGGGGCCCCGTTTCGCCGGTCAGTGAAGTGCCCAGCCTTGTCGATCAGTGGGGCAAGTTCTTCGGTATGAAGAAAGAATTTGTTGACAATCAACCCGATCTGGACGAGTTCGAAAAGGAATTGCGCGCCCAAGTCGATCTTGCGCTCAAGAAGGGCCTGCGAATTTCCTACATGGACCATCACATGGGCACGGCGGCGCATACGCCCGAACTGAAAGAGCGTTTCGTCCGCGTCGCCAAGGACTATGGTCTCGGCATCTCGCGCTGGTTCGGGGAAACGAGCCGAGTCAACATCTACAGCGTCACGCCCGAGGACAAAGCGGACTCGCTGATCGAGCAGATTCGGGCCATTGACACTCCCGGCCTGCATCTGGTGGTCTCGCATCCGGGGCTGAACACGCCGGAAATGGCCTCGCTGAAGGACGTGCATCCCTGGGCGCCGCAGAATATGTCCGAACACCGCGAGGCCGAAACGATGGCACTTTGCGATCCCCGGCTGAAGCGTCTCCTCAAAGAGAAGCAAATTGAAGTGGTCGGTTACGACGTGATGCGCGAGAAGTTTCTCGAGCGCATGCGAGATCCGCAGAAGGATTTCTACAAGCCCAAGCCGTGAGCGCTTGTTCTCCGCTTGGAGTATTCGCTCGTAGAATTTATCACTCCAGCGGAATTCGAAGTTCGACGAGCACCGGCAAATGGTCCGAGGCCAGCGTTTCGTCGGCGATGACCTTTGCTGAGCGCACTTCAATATCCTGCGAGACGAAGATTGCGTCAATGGCTCGCTTCGGTTTTTTTGCCGGGTAGGACAGGCGCTTCTCAACCGGCACCGAGAAAGCGTCAAGAGCGTCCTGCAAATGAACGCGCAATGGTTCCATCTCCGCGCTATCCGGAAGCGCATTGAAATCGCCGCCTAACACGCAGGGCGAGGCATATCCCTCCAATCGCTCGACGATCTCTTCCACCTGCCGCTTTCGTTGATCCGGCGTCAGGCCCAGGTGGGTGCAAAAGAAGTTCACCGTGGCGCCTTGGACCAGGGTCGTCGCTCGAAGCAGCACGCGCTGCTCGCTGTAATGGGCTGGATACTCGGGATGGCTCGCGCGATAATCCGGTTTGAAGAGTCGAGTGCGTTGCGAGCTGACCTTGGAAGGATACCGGCTGAAGATGGCCACGCCGTAGTTCCAGGTCGCCTCCCGGATCGCCGGGCCAAACGCCGCGTGCGGATAGTCGAGACGCCGCATGAGCCAGGTGACCTCGTCCACGTAGCCGCTTCGCTTGGCGCCTTTTTCGATTTCCTGGATGAGAAGAACGTCCGGGTTACACTGTTCAACGATTCGGGCGACCTTTTCGAGTCCCTCTTCGGCGGGAAGGCGTTCCGCTGCTCCTCCCACGCCCACCCGGATGTTATAGGTCATCACCCGAACGTCGGCAAAACGGGATTCACAGGCTTTCTCGGCAAGGACCGCCGCCTGCAAACCAACGACCAACAACGCACTCAATAAAACCGTAAAGACAAGAGATTTCTTCAGCATTCGCCTCAGGCGGTTTCGCCGCCGTCTCCCTTCGCGCCAGTAAGTTCGACACCGGCTAACTTCTCAAGCACCTTCACAACCGCGCAGTTGTCCTCGTCTCCCTTACCGTCAAACACCAGCGCGGCGTACAACTCTTTCACCAGCGCGGTCACCGGCATGGGGGTGCCCACATCCGAGGCCGCGTCCAACGCCAGGTTAAGATCCTTGAGGTGCAGTTTGGACATGAATCCCGGCTTGAAATTTCGCTCGAGGATCATGGGGATCTTGTGATCCAGGCTCCAGCAGGCCGCTGCTCCGCCCCGAATCGCTTCGAACATCGCCTCCGGATCGACGCCTGCCTTGACACCCATCAAAAAGCCCTCGGCGATCGCCTCGATCGTAACGGCCGCAATGGCGTTGTTGACCAGTTTGGTCGTCTGGCCTTTGCCCGGCCCGCCGCAGTAGGTCACCTTTTTCCCAAGCACATTAAAAATCGCTCGGCACCGATCCAGCGTTTCCTTCTCGCCGCCGACCATGATCGACAGTGTTCCCTCGCGTGCGCCGACGTCCCCACCGCTGACCGGCGCTTCGAGCATGTGAACGCCGTCTCGCGCAAGCATTTCGGAAATCTTCTGCGATATTCGAGGCGAGATCGTGCTCATGTCAATCACCACCTTGCCCGGCCGACACCCTTCCCGAATGCCGTCTTCCCCCAGGCAAACCTGCTCCACGTCCGGGGAGTTGGGCAACATCGTGATCACGACGTCCGACACTTGGGCCACGCCGCGCGGACTATCGCCCAGCTCGGCGCCCCGCTTCTCCAATTCCCGCATCGGTCCGACACTCCGGTTGAACACCGTCACCCGGTAGCCCGCGTCCACGAGCCGGGCGGCCATTGGCTTGCCCATGAGACCAAGGCCGATGAAGCCCAAAGGCGTTTTCTTCGAGTTCATGGTCCGCTCCTTTAATCTTTCCTCGCGCTCCGAATCGCCTCCACGACCCGCCGAAGACCCTCCTCCGCATCCACTTGTGGAGGACCGAACAGGCGGATCATTTTCTCGCAACGGCCAAGTAAGGATACAGGTGACGTCGCTATACTTCCAAACTCGACTTCTTTCTTTAACCGCTTGCCAATCCTTCCGGCCAACCGCCGATGGCTGAGTTTCTCGGGACCACAAACGTTTACCACCGGCGGATCGCATCGGCAATGAGCCGCCGCTTTCACCGTACAGCGAACCAGATCCTCCTGCCAGATCACGTTGCGATGCCGCTCGTCGAACGAGAGCTCCTGTCCGCTCTGAATCCGTCGCGCCAACCGGGGTACAAAGCCTTCGGTCTCGGTATAGGCATGGAAATAACGCAGAAAGATCATCGGGACCTGGCTTCGGCGAGCGATGGTGCGCAGCTGTTGCTCTTGAGCATAGCGCGTCAGGGAATACACTCCGGCCGGTTCAGGCAAAGTGTCTTCATCCGCCCCGTCCCGCGTCGGCGGATAGACGCTGCCGGTCGAGCCGACGACGATTCCCTTCACGCCTCGGTAGTATTCGGCCAGCCGAGCCGGCCCTTCCACGTTAACCGCCCAAGCTCGCTGCGGGTCCTCCTCGGCGCCGTGCATGAAGGCAAACTCGAAAAAAACGTAGTCAATATCCCTTGGCAGTGAGCGAACGTCGTCCTGCGTCACGTCAAAACAAATCGGATGCACCGGCAATCGACTGATCCAACGCCGGGTTTCCCGGTTGGAGAAAGTCGACAGGCCAATCACCCGATTCGTCCGGCAAAGCCTCTCCGCCAGCATGCGGCCGATTTTACCCGTCACGCCGGCAATCAAAATTCTTTTATCCTTCAAGAAAAGAATACCCCCCTTATAAAACTTCGGGAGGTATTCTAGCAGAATCCGGAAATAAAGCCCAACAGTCCGCTTCTCACTTCTTCTTATTTTTTTACGCTTTCCCTCGCCTCGGAATAGAGAGGTGACACGGCAGGCTGGAGGAACAATTCCGCCTTGAGCTCGGGCAACATCGGGTCCACCGTTTTGGAATACCAGATCGTCACGCCCGGCGCGCCCTTCTGTTGAAGCGACTTCATCTGCTTCTTCAGCTTTTCCACTCCCTGTCCGGCGTCCAGGCCATAGAAAATCGAAGCCTTCGGACCTACTTGACGCTCAATGGCCGTGACGCCTTCCGAAATATCGGCCCCGTAGAGCATGGGCATCGCCGCATCCAGGTACCCTTCCCGCACCCAAGTCGGCCAGTCCTGCGCCTTGTCGTCGATCATATACGGTGGCACCACGGCCGAGGTGATTTTCTTATTCGGGAATCGGCTGCGCACCTTGGCCGAAAACCGCTTCATGAAGGCATTGAGCTGGTTCTTCCGCCACGTATTGAAGACTTCCCACTCCTTTGTCCCTTTGGCGAAGGATTTCAATTCCAGTCCCGTATCCTCGCGGAACTTTCGCTTGCAGTAGTCGCAGTGGCAAAACCGCTCACTGGCAAAGCGAATCCGGTCGAGATTGAGGCCGTCGAAATCGTACCGCTGTAGCATCTCGAGATAGAGATCGGTCAGGATTTCCTGCGCCTTCGGATTCGCCGGGCACAAGGAATAAAAATCCCCCCACTGCTCATTATGCAAATAAAGGTTCCCGTCGGCGTCGACCGACGTCAGCTCGGGATGCTTGTCCAGAATCGCCCCCCGGCTTGGATCTTTCGTCGCATCGGGCGTGTGATAAGCATAGAACCCGAATTCCGTCCATGCCTCGACCTTCATCCCCCGCTCATGAATCGCCGGAACCAACCACGCCAGCACGTCCGGTTCCTTCTTTCGGGCCCCCTCCCACTGGGGAAGAATCCCGCTGCCGGGATACATCACAAATCCCCGAACCTGGGTGGCAACGTAAACCGAATTGAAGCCCGCCTCTTTCAGCCGGTCGAGCCGCGCCAGTGCGTTCACGCGGCCCTCGAGCATCTCCCCCTTCTCAAACCAGACGCCTCGCGACTCCCGCACTACTTTCTCCGATTCGCCCTGCGACAGGGACACGCCGGCGCAGCCCATCCAAAGAGCGCATAAGATCGCAACCCTATTTCGTATTCTCAACTTAACCTCCTGGACAGCTCCCGGAAAGAAGCTTCTGGCCGATTTTGAACCACCCGAAGTTTATCACATTTTATCAGGAGCGGGCCAGAAAAAGGAGAATAGAAAGTAGATTAGAGCCGAAAGGAGTATCCCATAGAAGCTGCTGTCCAAGCCATAAGGCATTTCAAGGCCGCTCACGATCAGAAAAAGCGCAAAGCCGCCACCGGCCAGCATACTCCAGAACGCCGCAACCGAATTCGGTTTCTTCGAGAAATAGGCCGCCAAGGTCGGTACCGACAGTCCCGCGACCATAAACGCATAGGCCGTCATAATCGCGTCCAGGACCGTTTCGAAGAAACTGGCCAGGACCACGGACAACACGCCGATGAGCAAGGTCGCACCTTGAGAAATCCGAATCCATCGCTTCCCGGGATTCGAGCGCAGGACGTGCCGGCCCAGAATATCACTCACCAGGTTTCCTGACGAGGCCAACAGGCAGCTGTCGGCCGTCGACATGATCGCGGAAAAATAGGCGACCACCACGATTCCCGCCACGCCCACCGGAAGAACCGATTTAATCAAGAGCGGCAAGCCCATCTCTGCATCGACGTCCGGGAAAAGCACCCGCGAACAAAGCCCCAGAAAAGCGCCGGTAAAGGCCATAATCGGATATTCAAACAGGCCGGCGATGTACCACGCTTTCTTCGCCTCCCGCTCATCCTTACAGGCATACATTCGTTGATAGAGCGTCATGCCGATCAGCCAAATCGGGATAATCGTAACCATCCAATTGATGAATTGCACAGCAGAAAGATTGGAAAGCGATAGAAATCCCGGCGGCACCTCCCGCATCAGGGCGGACCAGCCGCCGATGTGATGCAAGGCAAACGGAACGGCAAAAAAGATCAGGCCGGACAGGAGAATAAGCCACTGAACGGTATCGGTGTAAATCACGGCCTTCAAGCCACCCAACACCGTATACGCAACAAACACAAATCCCATTAAATACAACGCGAACAAGACGGGGTCGATACCCAAAGGGGCTTTCGGAAGAATGGTCGCCGCGGCCAGTTTGGCCCCGGCCAGCACCTGGCCTCCGGTGAATCCCAGGTAGCCGAGACAGGAAATCACCGCGGCGATCAGCGCGACGTCACCACCATAGCGATACCTTAAGAAATCCGGGTAGGTCAGCATGTTCTGTTGCCGGTCGATGCGCTTAATGCGAGGGATAATGAAAACGGCCGACAGCCACGCCCCGACCAGGCCCGTAAACAAAAGCCAAGTGCCCGACAGTCCCATCGCATACCCCAAACCGCCGAGGCCGATGGAAAATCCTCCTCCCACGTCGGTGGCAACAATAGAAACGCCGACGTGGTGGGAAGGCACCGACCGGTTGCCGACGTAGTAGTGTTCGGCGTTGATATTCTTCCGGCTGAAGTAATAGCCGATGCCTAAGACGACCAGCATGTAAATGGCAAACACGCCGTAATCGATCGGATGCATCCTCTTCTCCCCGCCGACGGGCTCAGTGCAACGCGTTTTTATGATATCAGAATGCGAGAAGCCCGCTCGAGCGGACTTCCCCGTGAAAGGCAATCGGTACCAATCGGAATCTTTAAGACAAAGCGCCGCGAAGCCTGCGCCTTCAAACCAAGGCCCGCCTAGGAATTCCCTTCAGCCGGATCTTCTGACTGGTTCGATGCATGAAGCGCGGCGGGTAGCATGCGAAGATACTTGATCTTCCAACCCTGCCTTTCATAGAAAGCGACGGCGGCTTCATTGTCCGGGCTGACGTGCAACGCCAGGTTCCCATCCGTCCGCTTCAGCGCCTCACTCAGCAAAAACTTCCCTGCGCCCCTGCCGCGATACTCCGGCGAGGTGGCAATGTAGGCAAGGTGGTAGTAAGGCTGAAATGTGTTGAAGCGAGTCGCCGTAATGACGACAATTCCCACGCGGCCGCAGGAACGGTCGATCGCTTCGAAGATAAATCCCGAGCGCCGGGCTTCTTCAAGCGCTTCCAGCATCTCGGGCCGTGGATCACTGTACTTTCCCAGGAACCGGTCCAGGTCCACCACCAGGGCGTCCCGCTCTTCCTGGCTCTCCAAGCGAACGTCCTGGATCGTCGTCTCCGGTTTATTCATTGGATTCGACCACCTTCGCCAATCGCTCGTCAAAATCGGAGTCCTCGGGATAAACCTCCAAGGGTTTGAGCGTCGGTGTCTCGCTCGGCGGATGCGGATCTTCGGTTTTTTCGTCCGCATAGATGAGATAGTCGCCGTCGGGAGTTTCCACGTAGATGCGTTCGGCTTCATCCACGCTGAGATAGTGATACTGCAAAGGAACCTTGCCGTACCCTTTCGGAATATCGAGAATATAGCTGGGAATCGCGTATCCCGGCATCGTGCCTCGAAGCTCCCGAAGCAGATTCAGACCTCTTCGGACACCGACGCGAAAATGGGACAGTCCCTGCGCCCGATCCAAATGATGCAGGTAATACGGCTTCACGCGCGCTTCAATCAACTTCCATCCCAATTCCCGAAGCGTTTCGGCGCGATCATTCACGCCCTTGAGGAGAACGCCCTGGTTCAAAAGGGGAATGCCCCGATCGGCCAGTCGGGCCAGATGCTGCGCCGCAATCGGGGTCACTTCCTTCGGATGATTGAAATGCGTAACCAGCCAGAGGGGCGCATATCGCTTCAATCCCTCCGCCAGCTCGTGGGTAATCCGAAACGGATTGATCACCGGCATGCGGGTGTGAATGCGAAGCGTGCGAATATGGGGAATTCTCTTCAAGCGATCCAGAACTTGAAACAAGCGGGCGTCCGACAACATGAGCGGATCCCCGCCGGTCAGAATCACTTCCTGGATCTCACTCCGCTGCTCGATGTAGCGAATCGCGGCTTCAATCTGTTTCTCCGTCGGAACGAAGTCCCTCTTCCCGGCCAGTCGCCTGCGAAAACAGTGGCGACAGTACACCCCGCACAGGGGCGTCGGATAGAGCAGCGCCCGATCAGGATACCGGTGAGTCAGCGCCGGCACCGGCTGGTTGTTCAGCTCCGCGTTCACGTCCCCAATTGGATCCATTAACTCGCTCGGAAACACTTTGATCTCCCTCGCGTCGGGAATCGCCATCTTTCGGATCGGACAGGCCGGATCGTCCGGATCGATCAACCCCAAATAATAGAGCGGGATCTTCATCTGAAAGCCTTCGCAGGCTTTGGCGATTTCCCGATGCTGCCGATTCGTCAGGGGCAACCGTTCGGCCAACTGTTCGACCGAGCGAATCGCCTCCCGATCCTGTCGAATCCATTCGGGGATCTTTCCCTCTTTTTCTTGAGGAAGAGCCGTATTAATTACATTTTCCGTCTTTTCAATGATTGTCACTGGTTTATTCGCCTACCTTTCCTTTTTGCTTAAGACTGATGGGCTTCATCACTGTGGGACTTTCGATTCTCCGCGGTCCTCTTTTCCTCGCCGTGAAGCGGATCTCGTTTCGCTTCAAGGACTTCAGGTTCCAGGGGCGGATCGGATTCGAGATCCGCCTGGGTTGGAATCGCTCTCTGAGATCGCATCCAGGCATCCACCTCTTCCCGGTCAATTCGCCAAGACTTGCCAATGCGTGACGCAGGAATTCGACCCTCTTGTAACAACCTGTAAAGCTTACTCTTACCGATCTTCAAATAAGTCATCAACTCTTTGAATGTCAACCAACGATCAGTCAGCATAGGCTTCTCTCGTATAGTATGGAATAAAACAGTCATAAACAGCCTATTTAATCCTCAAATAGTCTAATCCAGTGCAATATAGCACATAGCAGCAAATGCGTCAAGATTAAACTTTCAGCAGCCAGCATTCAGAAAAAGCGGAAAAGGACCGCGCCTTACCCGCCGCACACCGCCCTTCGCAAGAGAATCGGCAGGAGGAAAGCTTCGCATTTTCAGTTGCAGTAATCCTGGAATCGGGGCGTTAATCCAGCCTGCAATCAGGACCAAGGACTTCAGTCCGTTGATTTATTAAGTATCCATCCATACCCGACTGGGCCGCATCCATCCTGAAGACAAAAGCAGCGGAATATCATTCCTATAAGTTTTATTTTGACCCAATCTGTCCTATTTGCTATACTTACCGTTTGGCTTTTTGGGCCCCTAAACGCTTCATGGAGCAAACAACGCATGGTGTTCGAAGCGGGCAAACCGGTCATTGTTCAAAGTGACAGCACCGTACTGCTCGAAGTCGACAGCGCCAAGTTCGAGGAAGCTCGGGACTGCCTGGCAGGCTTTGCCGAGTTGGTCAAGAGTCCGGAACATATTCACACCTACCGAATCACGCCTCTGTCCCTGTGGAACGCCGCCAGCGCGGGACTCGACGCCGACACCATCCTGGAGGGCCTCCGGCAATACAGCCGGTTTGCCATTCCGGAAAACATCGAAGTCGAGATCCAAAGCGCGATCGAACGCTATGGCAAGATCGTCCTTTGCAAGGAAGAAGACGAGCTGATCCTGTTCAGTGAAGATCCGCTGTTGATCACCGAAATCCTGTCCACCCGGTCGCTGAAGTCTTTCCTGCTCGAGAAACGCGACGCGAACCGAATCGCCGTCAACCCGATGAGCCGGGGACACGTCAAGCAGGCCCTGATCCGCCTCGGCTTTCCCGTGAAAGACGTCGCCGGCTACGTCCAAGGCGCTCCGCTGGATTTCTGGCTCCGAGAGCGGTCGCTGCAAAGCCAATCCTTTGGGCTGCGGCACTACCAGGAGGAGTCCGTTCGAGCCTTTTATCGCAAGGGGTCCATCGAAGGCGGCAGCGGCGTCATCGTCCTGCCTTGCGGCGCGGGGAAAACCATCGTCGGCTTGGGCGTGATGGCCCAAGTGCGAAGCCGAACGCTGATCCTGGTCACCAACGTTATCGCATTGCGCCAATGGGCCGACGAGATCGTTGACAAGACCAATATCACGCGCGAGATGATCGCCGAGTACAGCGGCGAGAGCAAAACCCTGGGACCCATCACAATCGCCACCTACCAGATTTTGACGTGGCGAAAGAAAAAGGGCGATCCTTTCCCGCACTTCAGCCTATTCAACGCTGAGAACTGGGGCCTCATCATCTACGACGAGGTGCATCTGCTGCCCGCGCCGGTGTTTCGGATTACGGCCGAAATCCAGGCGCGCCGCCGGTTGGGCCTGACGGCCACGCTGGTTCGCGAGGATGGCTTGGAAGAGGACGTCTTCAGCCTGATCGGGGCGAAGCGGTACGATGTGCCCTGGAAGACGCTGGAACATCAGGGCTGGATCGCTACGGCAATTTGCCACGAGCTGCGCGTGCCGATGGAAGAATCGGTGCGGCTTCAATACGCCACCTCGGCCTGGCGAAGGAAATACCGCGTCGCCTCGGAGAACCCGTTGAAACGGTCGGTGGTCCGCGCGCTGCTGAAGCGCCACCAAGCGGACAACGTGTTAATCATCGGCCAATATCTCGATCAGCTGCGGAAGATCGCCTTGGAATTCGACGCGCCGCTGATTACCGGCTCGACTCCCAACAGCGAGCGGAGAAGGTTGTACGATGCCTTTCGCCGCGAAGAGATCAAGCGGCTGGTCGTGTCCAAAGTCGCCAACTTCGCCATTGACCTCCCCGATGCCAACGTTGCGATCCAGGTTTCCGGCACGTTCGGATCGCGCCAGGAAGAGGCCCAACGCCTGGGCCGAATCCTACGCCCGAAGAAGGGCGGAGTCCCCGCCCACTTTTATTCGGTCGTGACAAAGAATTCCCGGGACCAGGAGTTCGCAGCCAACCGGCAGCTGTTCCTCACCGAGCAGGGTTATAAGTACCTCATCCGGAACTGGGAAGAATCCCGGAACGTGGCGCAAAATTCAACGCCGGGCGATGGACGCACAGGAGCGAGTCAAGAGTGAAGCTGTCCGATTTGTTGAGTCGTCTGCCGATTGATCACCTGGTTCGTATTGCGATGAACTGCGGGATCGTCTGCGGCACGCATTCGAAGCGTCAACTGATCCAGGCGATTCAGGGCAACTTTCGCCGGCGCGAGTTCCTGCGCCACGTTATGGACCGTTGGAACGAACAGGAACGAGCCACTCTGGCGTACTTGCTTCTCTCCCCGCAGCTTTTCCTGGAAGCCGGCGAGAAACCCTCCATCCTGTTCCTGCCTCAACAGCTGCGCCGCAGTGACGAACACGATCGCCGGCTCCGGTTGCATTTTGAAACCCTTCGGGCTCATGGATTTCTCTTGCCGGAGAATGGCCGGGACCGCGAGGATTCAGTCTGGACCGTCCCGGACGACCTTCGCAAGGACTTCGAGCGGCTCCTCCTTCAACATCCTTCCGGCGCTCCGGCGCCGGCGCCGCAAGGAGAGCCGAAAAAGACGCTGCACGCCGGGCAATCGCTGTTAGAGGACCTCTTTACGTTGTTGATCTTCGCCCGAAAGGAGCGCCTGCGGCTCACGCGAGAGGGAACGATTTTCAAGCGGTCCTGGGAGCAGCTTCAGCAGTACTTCCTGGTTCCGAAAGAGGAAAACCTGGAGCCTCTGCCGCCGAATTGTCCCGATCGGCTGAAATTCATGCTTGATTTCGCCAAACGCTACCAGATTCTCATGGAATCGGACCGGGAACTGCTCGCGACTCGAAACCTGGAAAACTGGATGCTCAAGGAAGATCTCGACAAGCACACCGATCTTTTCCAGTATCTTCGCCGGGTTCTGGTGGCGGACGATCCGGGATGTGCGCGCATCCTCCGGTTCCTGGCAAAACAGGACAGTCGAGCCGGGTGGACGTCGATTGAAGAACCGATTCGGGCCTGCTACGGTCATTTTCCGGGGCGGCCGTGGTGGATGCCTCAGTTGAAAGCCCGCGTCTATTGGCTGTTTCAGACGCTCATGAACCTTGGATTCGTCGACTTGGGACGCTTCTCCGAAGGTCGAATCGCCTACCGATGGTTGCCGCTGGGCGACTCGATCATCCGCAAGCGGGGGAAGCCGCCCCGCGCCGATACGGCGGCCCAAATCACCCTCCAGCCCGATTTCGAGGTTTTCGTCTCGCGAAATATCGCGCTTAACGTCCGCTGGCAACTGGAACGCCTGGCCGACCTGACTTCCCGCGACGTCGTTTTTTGTTACCGGATCAGCCGCGAGTCTTTCTATCGCGGCCTCAAGTGGGGCGTTACCCTGGAAGAAACGGTGGAATTCCTCAAACAAGGCTCCGGTCGCAACCTTCCCCAAAACGTCCTTCACAATCTGGAAAATTGGGCGGGCCAGTACGGCAACATCTCCTTCGCCGATGTTATGCTCGTCCGCTGTCAGACTGAGCAGATCGCTCGGGAAATCCAGATCGTGCCGGAGCTCGCTCCTTTGATCCGAGGTCAAATCGGGACGCGAGACCTGATTATCTCACGCAAGGACTACAATCACGTCCTGGGATTGCTGGAGCGCAACGGCTACCTTCCCAAACCGGGCATCGTCACCTATGAAGACGAGGGGGGCCAAGAGAAAACCTCACCGATAACCCGGAAGTCCAAGAGACGCTCTCGGGTACCTCGGCAAGAGGCATCCGAGGTATGATCCGGCACCCTAATTCCGGCATCTTTTTTCTTTACCGCTCAAATTGCTTCTGTTATGATCCTTTCTCGTTTTGGCCCCGACTGGAGCTTATCCTACTCGTTGAACCGAAATAGAGGCCTCGATATCATTGATCGAATCCTTCTGAGATATATTGGACAAGTTATTGCAAATAAAGTGGTTAAGACGTGATCGCACCCTAAGACACGTTCGAGAGCCGAAAGGAGCGAAAGCTGGATGAAGGAGTACACCATCGAACAAAAGCGCAATGTCGCCTTTGCGGGTCATCATGGAGCGGGCAAAACGTCACTCATGGAAGCGCTGCTCTTCAGCGTGGGTGAGATCGACCGGATCGGAAGAACCGAGGACGGCAACACGTTCTGTGACTATACCGATGAAGAGAAAAAGCGCCAGCTGAGTATTTACGCCACGCTGGTTCACCTGGAGTCGAAGAAATTCCGAATCAACATCCTGGACCTTCCCGGTGCACCAGACTTTGTCGGCGAGATCAAAAGCTGTCTGCGCGTCGTCGATGGCGTTGTAGTCGTACTCGACGCCACTTCGGGAGTCGAGGTCTACACGGAGCGCGCCTGGGAATTCGCCGATCAGAATGGTTTGCCGCGAATCGCCGTGGTCAACAAACTGGACAAAGAGCGCTCGGACTTTCAAAAAACCCTGGACCAAATGAACCAAATCTTCAAGTCCTCTTCCTGTGTCCCTTTCCATCTTCCCATTGGCAGTGAAAGCCAGTTCAAGGGCGTCGTCGATTTGATCAAGATGAAGGCCGTATACTTCAACGCGAAGGGCAAGGCGGAGAAGACTGAGGACATCCCGGCCGACCTCCAGGCTCAGGCGGAGCAGTACCGGGAGAAGATCATGGACTTTGCCGCCGAGACCGACGAAGAAGTCATGGCCAAGTACCTCGAGGGCGAGGCTTTGAGCGAGGAAGAAATTATCGGCGGGCTCAAGAAGGGCGTCGCCGAGGGCAGTTTTGTTCCCGTCTTCTGCACTTCAGCGAAAAGTTCGATTGGCATTTCCTCGTTGATCGACGCGATCACGGATTATCTGCCGGCTCCGGACTATAAAGGCGAGATTGAGGTAAACAAGCCCGGTGGCAAAACCGAGAAGGTGACCGTCAAGGCCGACGCGCCGCTCAGCGCCTACGTGTTCAAAACCCTGGTCGATCCCTTCGCGGGACGGCTGTCGTTCTTTCGGGTTTTCACGGGTACGCTGTCCGTGGAGAAGCCCTTCTTCAACAATTCGACCGAGCAGACCGAGCGGACCAACTCCATCCTCGCCGTGACCGGCAAGCAGCACAATCAGGTCAATCGAGCCACGGCGGGCGACATTGTGGCGCTGCCAAAAATCGAATCCCTGATGACGGGCCACACGCTTTGCGACGAAGGCAAACCGTTGGGGCTCTCCTCGATCGAATTCCCCCCGCCAACGATCCAAATGGCGCTTCAAGCGGCGAGTAAGGCCGAGGACGAGAAACTGGGTTCCTGTTTGCCGCGCATTATTGGGGGCGATCCCACCCTGAACACCCGGCGGGATAGCGACACGCACGAGCTCGTGCTTAGCGGGATGGGCGATCTGCAGCTGAACGTCGTCCTGGACCGGTTGAAAAGCCAGTTTGGACTGAACGTTTCGATGAAAGTTCCCAAAGTCGCCTACAAGGAGACCATCACTCGAAAAGATGAGGGCAAGTATCGGCACAAGAAACAGAGCGGCGGCCGCGGCCAGTTCGGCGAAGTCTATCTTCGCGTGGAGCCTCAAGGCCGGGGCGAAGGCTACGAATTCGTCGATGCAATTGTCGGCGGCGTCATTCCCGCCAAGTTCGTCATGTCCGTCGACAAAGGGATTCATGAGTCGCTGGCACGCGGCATCGTGGCCGGCTATCCGGTGGTGGACGTCAAGGTCACCCTTTTCGACGGCATGACACACCCCGTGGACAGTTCCGATATCGCTTTCAAGATCGCCGGCAGCATGGCCTTCAAACAGATTGCCTTGGAGTGCAAACCAATTCTGCTGGAACCGATCATGATCGTCGAAGTGACCGTGCCGGAAGAGTATATGGGCGACGTAATCAGCGATTTCAACACCAAGCGGGGGAGAATCTTGGGCATGGACCCGACCGACGGCAAGCAGGTCATCCGGGCGCAGGTTCCGCTGGCGGAGATGTTCCAGTACAGTATCGACCTGCGCAGCTTGACACAGGCCCGGGGCACGTTCAAAATGGAACCTTCGCACTACGATCCGGTTCCAAGCGACCTGACGGAGAAAATCATTGCCCAGGCTCAGAAAGAAAAGACCGGCGAGGAAGAAGCCTAAAGGCCGGCAGTAGGTGAATCGCAAAACGGCTGAGGTGTGAGGAACTATGTCTGGCCATTCCAAATGGAGCACGATCAAGCGGAAGAAGGGGAAAGCGGACGCCCAGCGCGGCCGAGTTTTCACCCGATTGATCAAGGAAATCATTGTCGCAGCGCGAAACGGTGGCGGCGATCCCAGCGTCAATCCTCGCCTTCGTACGGCGATCAATGGCGCGAAGACGGCCAATATGCCCTCGTCCAATATCGAGAAGGCTATCAAAAAGGGCACGGGCGAGCTGCCTGGCATGACGATCGAGGAATTCACCTACGAGGGCTATGGGCCGGGCGGCGTCGCGGTCATGGTCCAGATCGCAACCGACAACAAAAACCGGATCACGGCCGAAGTGCGCCATATGTTCTCGAAATACGGCGGCAACCTCGGGGAGACCGGTTGCGTGGGATGGCTGTTCGAGAAAAAAGGCCTTATCGCGTGCAATACCGATAAGTACTCGGAAGACCAACTCATGGAAGTGGCCATTGAAGCAGGCGGCGAAGACGTCAAAAGCGAAGACGGCATGTGTGACATCCTGACCGATCCGGCGGATTTCGACGCCGTCAAGGAAGTCCTGGACCAAAAGGGCATTGAGTATGAGATGGCCGAAGTCACCATGATTCCGCAGAATACAATCAAGCTGGAGGGCAAGCAGGCCCAAACGATGCTCAAACTCATGGAAGCGCTCGAAGACAACGATGACGTACAGAACGTGTACGCCAACTTCGACATTTCGGAAGAAGATATGGAACAGGCGTAGCCTCTTGAGCAAAGCGTAACGAATGAACAGAATCGACGTCCGGCCCACTTGGCCGGACGTTTTTCATTGATGGCCGGGAGCGGAACATTGGGCGAATTGATGCCGGCGAGGAGGCCGGTTTATACCCCATTGTCACCCTCTCCCCCTGGGAGAGGGATGGGGTGAGGGGAGTTTTTTAAACCGATTCCCTCACCGCAGCAAAGCCAAGAAAGCCCGCCTCTCCCGAAGGGAGAGGATTATGAGCCCCTTCCCTTCAAGCGGTCTTCCGAGTATAATCCAATGATTTCAATTCGTGACGCTATACGCGGGGGGAAGATGAAAATTCTGGGTATCGATCCGGGACTGCGAGCCATGGGTTACGGCGTTGTCGCCCGCGAGGGCGCCGTGTTGCGTCTTGTGGATTCAGGGACGATCGAGACGCGAGCCAAGGACCCCTTCCCCGACCGGCTTCGCCGTCTTTATACCGGCGTGACCGAAGTGATCGCCCGGCACCAGCCCGACGTTCTGGTGATGGAAAAACCGATCTATTGCCAGAACATGAAGACCGCGCTGGTTCTGGGACAAGCAGGCGGGGCGGCGATTCTGGCCGCAGCCCAGGCGGACATTGAACTGGTGGAGTTCACCCCCCTCGAGGTCAAGAAGGCGGTCACCGGCAAGGGCCGCGCCGGCAAAGAGCAAGTGCAGAAAATGGTCAAAGTCCTGCTCGACCTGCGAGAGCTGCCTCCGGTGGATCATATTTCGGATGCGCTCGCCTGTGCGATCTGCTACGCTCACAGCGAAAAGCTGCTAAGATTCCGGGCTGCGGCCCGGCGCTGATTTGATCTTTGCCTATTTGCAGCAGGAGCAACTGTTCGTTGATTGCAATGTTGTTTGGACAGCTCAAGCACGTCTCGCCTGAAACCGCCATCGTGGCGGTCGGCGGCGTCGGCTTTGAGGTCAGCATTCCGCGCTCGACTTATGAAGCCCTGCCGGCTGTGGGCGAGGAGGTCTTCCTCCATACCCATCTTCATCTGCGCGAGGAAGATCTGCGGCTGTTCGGCTTCGCAACCGCC
>Ga0272442_10005525_pt1 | contig 16861 bp, 5 predicted proteins | sample SSMForm2O_FD_200262 | JGI IMG/M metagenome (GOLD analysis project Ga0272442, IMG submission 200262) | Marine sediment archaeal communities from Little Sippewissett salt marsh, Falmouth, MA, United States - SSM-Form-2O | ecosystem: Environmental > Aquatic > Marine > Wetlands > Sediment ... | reverse complement strand
CCCACGTGGCCGAGGCCGAGCGGGAGGCCGCCACGGGGCTCCTGAGCACCTGCTGCGTGAAGCAGGCCGTATGCCAGTTCCGCGTCGGGCCTCGGGACCCCGCGCAGGAGGCCGACCACCTGACGGCGATCCGCACCCTCCTGGACCGCGGGCTCGACGAGCTGGCCGGCTGTAGCCCCGAGGCCAAGGCCGAGGGACAGGTGCTCCGCCAGATCCTCAAAGCCCTCAGCGACGCCCGCGGCAAGCTCGCAGCGGCTCGCCGCGAGAACTTCGGGACCAAGGACGCATTCGAGGGTTCCGTGGACACGCTCTTCGGCGCCATCGATGCCTACGAGGGTCTCTTCAAGGAGCTCGACAGCCATCCCAACCACCCCTGCCGTGAAGCCGCCCTGGCGCCGTTCGCCCGGCTGACAGCCCCCTGTTGCGATGGCTTCACCCTGCCCAACGCCGTGGCGTGCTGGGTCCTCGCCCGTGCGGGGCAGGAGGTCGAGCAGGCCAACTACGGCGCCGCCCAGAAGCTTCTCCTGGCCTTCCTGCTCGCCCCGGGGCAGGAGGAGCGAGCGGTGGAATCGCCGCTCAAGCGCCTCGTGGCGAAGCCGATCATCGAGAAGGCCCTGGCGCTCCTCAAGCTCGCCACCGCATTCCGCGGAGCCGCCGCCCCCGCCCAGGACGACCCGCCCGCCGAGCGATGGCGGAAGCTCTGGGACGCACGCTTGGCAGCCGTGCCGCTCCTCGACATCGACATCCCCGCCAGCGTGGACGCCGCCGCGCTGCCCGCGGCGCATAAGGGCGAGGCGAAGCAGTGGGAAGCCCTCTATGCGCAGATGCGGCCCGTGCTCGCGCAGTTCCGCACACGCATCCAGGCCGAGCAGGATCTCCGCAAGCTCGAGGCCCGGGCCGGCGGCCTGCTCGAACGCCAGGGCGACATCGTGCGGCCGAAGCCCGGCGTGGGCACCCCCGACGCCTTGGCCAAGTGTGCCGACGCGGTGGCCGCGCTCAAGAGCAGCGGGCGCTACGACCGCGGCGACGACCACCCCGCCCGCGTGGCCGCTCTCCAGCGCGACCTCACCATCGTCCAGGCAGGCGTCACCGGCCTCAAGAAGCGCATTGCCGACATGCTCGCGAAGAACGACTCCAAGGCTGCCCTCGACGTCCTGGCCGCCGGCGGCGCCGTGCTCGGCAAGGCTGCTGAGCTCGAGCTCACCCACCAGGCCCTCGCCGCCTGGACCTCGAGCGCTCAGAAGAGCCTCGACGGCGGCAAGTTCGACGAGGCACTGGCGAGCTACAAGGGCATCACTGCCCACGAGCAGCTCCGCCGCCACGCCGCCGACGCGAAGGTGAAGGCTGCCCTGGGCTCCGCGGCTGCCGCCGTGAGCTACTGCCAGGGCCAGGTCGCCCTCGCCGCTGGAGCGCGCGGGTTTGGGGATGCCCTGACCAACTTCCAGAAGGCCGGCGACTATCGCGACGCGGCCCAGCTCGCTAAGCAGATCGGGCCCGTGCAGGAGGCGCTCCGCCTCAGCACGGTGGACCCCTTCAAGGCGGCCAAGAGCCTCACGGACGTGCTGGCCGCCACCGACCTGGTGCCTGCCGTCCGCCAGGCTGCCGAGAAGGAGGCCCGCCAGATCCGCCTCACCTTCATCGTCGGAGCCGCCGCCTGCACCCGCGCCTTCAACGATGCACTCGCCAAGGGCGGATGGGAGCGCTACCTCGACCGCCGTGCCATCGCCGACCAGGAGATCCAACGCCTCAAGACCTTCCTTCAGAACGTCTCGGACCTCCAGGTCCAGCAACCCGCAGGCCAGGAGCAGGGCACCCTGGCGAGTGGACGCCAGGAGGTAGAGCTCACCCGTAAGCGCACCCTGAAGTTCACCTACGAACTGCCCGGATCGGTGAAACTGCCCGTGAGCGTGGAACAGACGATCGCGTGGACCCTGCGGTACACCGTCCCCGAGGGCGGCCAAGTGCGCCGCTGGCTTATCGCCGGCTGGAGGGAAGCCGGCCCCTAGTGCCCGCGCCGCCGCGAGAGCGGCGTCGCGAGAACGGACACGAGAGCGGATGAGGACGGTGAATACCAACGCTGCCAGGACGCGTGCTTCGTGGGGCCGGGGTGCGCGCCGCGGGCTGCTTGCACTCGTCGTGGTCCTGGCGTCCGGGCCGCTGGCATCGGGGGCGCGCGGGGGCGCGGCAGACGGGCAGCTCTCCTCCGGCATCGGCTTCGTGGGCACTCGGGTCAAGCAGCACGTCTCCGTGAGCATCGACAAGCACATTGCCCTCTCGCCGCGTCAGCTCGAGGGACGGACTCTCATCATCCGCCGCCTCGCGGACGAGCTGTACCTGCCTCAGTCCTCCCATCCCTTCGCCCGCCAGTGGCGCGAGAGCGGCACGGCGCAGGTGCTGCCCACCAAACGGACCGGCGGCGCCCTCAAGGCTCTCGTCCTGTGGGAGGACAAGGCGCACCCCGTGGCGCCTGGCGACCGCATCTCGCTGTGTGCTGTGCCCGCCGAGGGCTCTCGCCCGGCCGTTCTGGGCATCGCCTGCCTGTCGGCCCCAGCCGACTCCAAGGAGGAGCCCCGGGTGGGGCCGGGCCAGGAGGTGTGGCTGAAGGCCGATGTGGTGCTGCCTCTCGGCGAGCCGCACGAGTGCACGTGGAAGGCCGACGTGGGGGCCTTCGTCTACGCCGGAGGCGAGTCCGCGGGGCAGACCCTCAAGGGCCCCACCCTCGTCCGGTGGCGCGCACCTGCCGAGCTGAAGGCCGACGGCACGGCGCACGAGACGGCCACCATCACTTTCCGCGTCTTCGGAGCCTGGCACGCCAAGTCCATCGAGCGCACCCTCACGATCGGCTTCCGGCGAGCCGAGGGAGCTTACAAGCGCGTCGCGACCATAGCGGCGCGCGTGCCCGAGAAGAAGGGCGGCAGCCTGGGTCCGCTCTTCTCCGATGCCAGCCTCGTGGCCGCTGCCCCCGGTGGCGGCTTCTACCTGGTCGACGCGCCGAAGCGCCGACTCCTCCACTGGAGCCAGGCAGGGCCGCACTACCTGCCGCTCGGCAAGTCGCCCGTTGTTGCGCTCGAATCGCTGGGCGGCGAGGCCCGCCTCATCCAGGACGGCACGCTGTACTCCTGGCGGCCTGGCGCCGAGAAGCCCACGAAGAGGGCCGCGCTGCCGAAGATGTCGCGCTGCGCCGGGCTACGGCTCGACGCCGCCGGGAGCGCGCTCCTGCTCGACACCGGCGCGCCGCCCTGCATCCACGCGGCAGGCGTTGGGGCGGAGCCGTGGCGCCAGTCGCCCCTTGAGCCGAGGGTCGATTCCCCGTTCCTCACCGGGTTCACCCTCGACCCGCTGAGCAGCGACGTGTATGTCTTCGATTCCCGTGACCGGCTGATTCGCCTCCTGCGCGCCTTCGAGGCCGGCACATACATCCGTGTGAAGGCCGCACTGTCTGTCGACAAGGCGGTTGGGCAAGCCGGGCTCCCCGTGGCGATGCTGCCGCGGCCTGGGGACAGGCCGCCGTGCGGGGTCCCCATCCAGCTCGTCTTCGCCAAGGGGTCGGTGTCGCAGGAGTGGAGCTACGAGGGCGAGCCGCCCGCATGGCGGCCGAGCGTCTCGAGCCCGCCGCGGGAGCTCACCCGGCTGCACGTGGTGGTCCGCTCCGCCGCACGCCTGCCCGACGGCGACCTGGTGGTCGGTGGCGAAGGCAAGGTCGACGATGAGCCCTATCCCGTGGTTGCCCAGCTTTCGCCCGATGGCCAGTTCCGCCGCATGTTGCCTGTGCCTGCCATGGCCCCCCGGCTCGTGGCGGTGGCTCCGGGCGGCCAGCGCTACGCCCTCCTTGTCCGCGAGCGTTGGGGCACCGACGAGCAGCGCCTGGTTCTGCTCGGACCCGACGGCTGGGTCGTCCGCGACCTCGGGAGCGTGGCGAGCATCGAGGACATCACGCGGCTGCGCCCCGACCGCACGTCGGCCGACTACGTGTTCGCCGTCGGCGAGCGCCGAGGCCGCATCTCCGCACTGCGGATCAACGCCCGCGACCCCAAGCGCTATCTCGAGCTCAGCTATGCCGGCATCCCCGGGGCACGCGTTCCCGAGCACGAGGCGGCGGACGTCGCCTGCTCGCCCCAGCACATGGTCGTGCTCGACCGTGGGGGCAAGGTGCTTGTGTTCGCAAACGGGAAGCCCATCAAGTATGCCGGCGCGTTCGAGACCGAACTGCGCAAGCCGCAGGCGATTGCCCTGTTCTCCGAGTTCGACAAGCGCCCCGGCCCCGGCGGCGACCCGCAGTCCTACGTGTGCGTGCTCCCATCGGGCAAGCGGGCGGCCGCGATTCACATCTGGCGCTTCCGCCTCGCCGCCGATGGCAAGCCCGTGGTCGTCAAGGTGGGCATCTACCCCGACCCCGAGCGCACTGCGGAGACGTCGCGGCTGTCCTACCCCGTGACGATGGACAGCGGCTGGCCCGACCGCCCGGAGCTTCTCTACGTGCTCGACCGCGAGGGCTCGCAGGTTCACCTATACGATCTCCGCGCCATCGTAGCCAAGCTCTCGGCCCGAGGCGCACCCGATGCCCCGGGGGCTCCCGTCATCGCAAAGGTCGGAATCGAGGACGGAGCCGCCGACATGGCCATCGGCCCTGGGCAGGCGATTCACCTGGTCGACACCGAACATGCCGCCATCCACACTCACGCGAGACGCCCATGAGGACGGCCACGCCTATCCTCGCAGCCCTCCTTGCCCTGTGGGGCTCGTCCGCGCGCAGTGGCGCGCCGCCGATGCCCCTGCCCAAGGGAGCAAAGCAGATTGGCACGGTGAGCGCACGCCAAGGCACCCGCGTGACCCTCGTGCTCAAGGCGGGCGCCAGCGTGAAGGCGGGCACCCAACTGCTCGTCGGGCGCCCTGGGATCGTCGTCGTGGTGGCCCAAGGCCAGGAGCGCCGCCTGGCCCACGGCGAGTGGGACGAGGTGGGGCGCATCCGCATACGCGCGCTCAGGGGGACGACGTGTGCCGCGGGCTCAGTCGTCGCCGAAGTCCCACGCAAGGGGCCGGATGGTGGCCGCGTTGCCAATATACGGCCCGGCGACACCGTTTACACGTCGGGCAGCAGGCCGGAGCCAGCACCGAAAGCCAGTGTTCCACCCAGCAACAAGGGCCGGTAGCCAACCGAGAGGAGTCGACATGGCCGAGTCTGGCAAGAAGGTTCTCATCGCCGACGACGAGGCGGATGTCCATGCCTTCGTGGAGGCGGCCCTTGAGGACGACGGGCATGAGATCATCGACGCGATGAACGGCCAGGAGGCCGTGGACATGGCGCGCTCACACCGGCCCAACCTCATCATCCTCGACGTGCAGATGCCGAAGAAGACCGGCTTCGAGGTCTTCGACGAACTCCGCAACGACACCGCCACGAAGCACATCCCCATCATCATGCTCACCGCCGTGAGCAAGCGCTCGGGCATCCCGTTCAGCGCGCGCGACATGGGCGCATACTACGAAAGTGAGCCCGAGGCTTTCATCGACAAGCCTATCGACCCCGACACCCTTCGCGAGGTGGCGAACCGGCTTCTGGGCATCACGTGAGCCCGCGCGCCCGTCCGTAGCCAGTGTGGCAAACCAAGCGGCGAGGGGATACAGAGCGTGTCCCCTCGCCGCATGTTCTGAGGGAGATCGCGGCGATGAAGGTGGCTGGAGCCCTACTCGATCGCGAACTCCAGTTCGTTCGCCCAGTGCTCCGTCCAGTCGACCAGGAACGCCCCGTTCCGCTTCGCCACGCTGCGGCCCTTCGATAGCTCCATGCAGCCGGCGCCCGCGTTGTCGTTCACGCGGAACGAGAACTTGATGGTCTCCCCTGCATCGAGCTTCTGCTTGACGTGGGGGATCTCCCGCCAGGGCAGGGCACACTCGACGATCCGCGTGTTCCCCTCGTGGGTCACCACGAGCTTGCCCTGCTTGACCGGCCCGTCGAAGGGCGACGGGGCCTGGCGTGGGTAGAAGTGCTTGTGGGGCATGCCTGGCACCCGCAGGCGCCAGACCTCCACCCCGCCCCCATACTTCGCTGCCACCTTGTTGAGCGCATACTCGTAGTCGGTGTCGTAGTAGCCGATGTACTTCGGCATCGTGCCCGGCGGGTGCGTGGCCCAGGGCTTCTCCTCGTCGGGCAGCACGTTGAAGGCGAGCTGGATGTTGTCGAAGTTCGGTGCGTTGCCGCTCGGGAGCACGGGGTAGCGGCGGTAGGAGTAGCGCCGCACGCCCTCGGGCCAGCGCAGCTCCGCCTTCTTGAGGATGTCGGGCACGGCGAGCTTGGCGTATGCGGGGACCTTCGGCTCGCAGCCCACCACCAGGTGTCCGTCCTTGCCGTAGGCGCCCTTCCAGTTGCCCTTGGTGTCGAGGTCGAGCTTCACGAATTCGCAGGCGGGGCCGGGCTTCTTGGGCTTGACGTCGGCGGGGTCGAAGAAGATACCGCCCAGCTTGGCGGTGAACCACCAGCCGTGGGCCTGGATTCGCACCCGCACCTTGCCTGCCAGGCGGTAGACAGCATAGGTGCCGTCCCAGAGCTTGCGGATGTGCTGGCGGTGGAGCCTGCGGTTCTTCGCGGTGTCCCAGATCTCGACGCTGATGCCGTGGCTCGGCACGCCCCAGGGAGGGAGGTAGACGGCCACCTGTGTGGTGCGGTCGGCGGGGAGTTCGAGGTCCACGCCGAACGCGCTGTTCATCTCGGTGTCTTCCCAGTAGGTGGTGCTGCGGCCGGTGCCGGTGGGCAACTGGAGGGCGACCTCGCTGTCGGCGAGCTTCGGGTTGGTGGTCTCGCGCTTCTGGAGCGACGCGCGGTCGTCCACCTGGTAGACCACCTCGGGGTAGTAGAACTGGGCGTCGTCGCGGGTCTCGAACCGCATGGTGCCCTCGTCGGGGGTCTCGTCGGCCACCTTGGCCGCGAAGTAGAAATGGGTGTCGTCGGCGGCCAGGTAGCCGGTGGCGAAGCCCTTTGTGAGCGCCGCGTCGAACGTGCGGAAGGGGAACCAGGCCTGCTCGGTGAGGGTCACGCTGCCCGGTTCGGTCACGTTGATCGTCTGGGGCAGGGCGCCCTTCCAGTCGTCCAGCTTCCCGTCCACCGTGATCGTCCGTTTCGCGATCAGGTTGACGTGCATGGCCTCCTTGTGGACCGCGACGCCATCGTCGCCCGCGTCGAAGACGAGCGAGAGCGGATAGGTGTTGTCGGCGGTGGGCTTGCCGCCCACGACCTTCACGGGCACGGTGCGGGTCTCGTTGGCCGCGAAGCTCAGGGTGGCGGGGGCCTGGAGCTGGAGCTTGCCGAGGGTGAGCCTCAGGGTGCCGCTCACCGGGCGGTTGAGCACGTTGGTGAGCCGCAGGCGCAGGGTGGGCTGCTTGTCGATGGGTGCCAGGAGGTCGAGGCACTCGGTGGCGAGCGGCTCGATGCCGTCCACGCGAGCGGCGCGGAGTGCCGCCAGGAGCTTCTCGAACGAGCCTTTCGAGCCATCGCTGCGCAGGAAGAAGCCCCGATGGTCCAGGGGCACCACAATCTTGCCGCCCTTCGGGCGCACGGGGTTGCCGTAGAAGTCGTAGAGCCTGAACTTCGTCCGCCACCAGAGCGCGCCTGTGCCCGACGGCAGCGCCATTGTGGCGCCGCTGAGGGTCTCGGGCTCGCGGACGGCGTCGGCCAGCTCCTTGCGGTCCTCGGCCGGCGTGTCGGCGGGGAGCGCCGCGAGCTGCTTCCTGAGCTCCGCCTTGTGCGCCACCTCGGCGAGGCCCCGGGCCGTGCGGAAGAGCAGGCTGTCGTGGCCGAAGCCGTCGCCGATATCGCCCACGACAACCACCGTGCCGTCCTCGGGGTTCGGCTTGCCGTCCTGGGGCAGGCCATCGAAGACCATGACCCAGGGCAGGCCGTTGCGGAAGAGCATCTCGCGGAACTTCCGCTCGCCGATGAAGTGCTGTGCCGCGCCCACGGCGGCCGCGACCGACCACGCTTGGACGACGTGCACGGTCTTCTTCTTGCCATCGGGCCCGAACACCTGCTTGCGGGTGCTGTGCTGGTCGGTGCAGATGTTGCCGTGGTAGATGCCCACGGCACGGTCGTGGCCGGTGGACATGTTGGTGGCGAGCACGGCGGCCACGCGGTCGTCGGAGTTGGCCACCCAGCTCTCGGTGTCCCAGATGAGCACGCGGTCGGGCTTGCGGTTCACCCACTTCTTCACGCAGGCCGGCGGGTGCATGCCCTGGTAGTGGATGGAGCAGAAGTCGAGCCACTTGAGGAAGCCGTCCGAGCCGTCGCCGAAGAGCTTGTCGAAGGTGTTGGACGAGGAGTCGCAGCCACCGAGGAGCACCTGGACGCCCGCTTCTCTCCGGGCTTCCTCGATGCCGCGGCACATGGCGGAGTAGATCTCGCGGTAGCGGGGCATGTCGGCGCCCCAGCCGCTGATCGAGAGGCCCTCCCACGGCTCGTTCCAGAGCATGAAGCCGTTCACGCAGCCCTTGGGCCAGCCGAAGGTGGCGGCGAAGAGCTTCGCGACCTTCTGGAAGTCCTTGTCGTACTCGGGAAGCCAGGCCATATCGGTCTTCGTGCCGAGCATCACGTCGCCGTCCGAGAGGTGCGGGCGGGCCCTGCCGAGGGGCTGCGGCGCGTGGCCGGCTCCGAACTCGATGATCACGGAGACGTTGGCGTCGTAGTATGCCCGCAGCTTCGCGGCGTGGCGCTCGAACCACTCCTTGAAGCCCTTGTCCGTCGTCGGACGGTAGTCCACCCCGTAGCGAATGCCCTTGCAGCCGAGACGCCGGAGCACGGCGGGGTGGGTCACGTCCGAGCCGAGCTGTGGGAGCCGCACCCGCCCGGGCGTTGCCTGGAACGTGCGGACGCAGCCGGCCGCGAACTGTCGGCCGTGCTTGCCCAGGTCCACCACGAGGCCGTAGGCCCCGAACGTCGCCGGGATATCCGGCTCGATCGTTACGTTCTGCCATCCCTTCGGCTTGAGGTCCACCTGGATCGCCACGGAGCCGCAGTCGGCGATCTTGAACATGTCCGGGTTCCAGATGTCGCGGGGCTTGCCCTTCGTGCCATACTGGATCACGTCCACCCTCCCCGCCAACTGGATCGGCTCGTCGAGGTGGTTGGTGAGCTGGAAGGTGAACTTCGCCTTGTCGCCCGGCCAGAGCACGTTGCCCGGGATGGTGCTCTCGATGAGCTGCACGCGGTAGGGGTACGAGCGCTGGTCGAGCACCACCCCGAACGTGTCGGCGAATCCATCGATGCCCTCGGCGGTCACCATCTGCGCCGCCACCGAGCCCGCGATGAGCACCAGCGCAGCCGCCGCTATGGCCGCGGCAAGGGCGCGATACGCCGTCGGAACGTGCCTCATCGTCTCATCTCCTTCAGAGGGAAGGACTTGGCCGGGATGCGGCAGTCGTGCCGCCGACGGCGGCGTGGCCGCTCACCGGGGCGCATTGTACGTGCCAGGCCACGCCCGTCAAGCACCCCTCCTTCGTGTGGGGCCGTCCTCCCGCACGTCTGTCTCCAGCGCCGGTCTCTTGAAGTGCCAGACGGCACATGATATAAGCGAGAAGGCGATTGCTGGCCGGGCGCCTGTCGTCTGAATAAACGGCGTGGCAACGCGTCGATAGGATGAGAGTACCCTGCGGCAACCTTGAGGAGCCCCGCGCCATGCATAGCTCGCCCAGACCGTCCCGAACCCTGCGTCGCCGCCGCTCGCTCGGGCTCGAACCCCTCGAGCCCCGCCTGCTCCTCGATGCAACGCCCCTGGCCTACCCCCTGGACTGGGCCGAGCCAAACGACAGCTTCTTCAGCCCTGCCGATCTCGGACTGCTCGAGGGCGGCAACATCGGCACCGAGCTGAACATCGACGATGCCTCGGACGAGGATTGGTTCGCCTTCGAGACCTCGGAAGCGGGGCTCGCCAGCCACTACGTGGCCATCGAGTTCGACCACGCCCTCGGCGACCTCGACCTGGCGCTGTATGACGACGGCGGGAGCCTGATCGACGCCTCGACCTCGGCCAACGACGTCGAGGAGATCTCCTTCGCCGGCCTGCCGGCCGACACCTACTACGTGTTCGTCTACGGCTACGGCGGAGCGACCAACCCCGACTACACGCTCACGCTCGAGCTGCCCGGCGGCTTGGCCGCCGACTCGGCGGAGCCCAACGACACCATCGGCGCAGCCGCCGACCTCGGCGCCGTGACGGGCGAGAACACCTGGGTGGACCTGAGCATCCACGAATCGGGCAACGACGACTGGTTCGTCTTCGATACCAGCGACACATCGGGCGCCGGACACTTCGTGGGCATCGACTTCGATAACGCCCTCGGCGACCTCGATCTGGCGCTCTACGACGACACGGGCACCCTCGTCGACTACTCCGCAACCTCGCAGGACTCCGAAACCGTCCCCCTCGCCGGTCTGCCCGGCGCGACCTACTACGTGCTCGTCTACGGCTACGATGGCGCGACTAACCCCGACTACGAGCTCACCATCTCCGCCCCGGCGGGCATCACTCCCGATGGCGCGGAGCCGAACGACACGAGCGTGGATCCCTACGACCTCGGCCAGGTCACCAGCCCCACCACCTGGTCCAGTCTCAACGTCCACGAGTCGGGCAACGACGACTGGTTCGTCTTCCAGACACTCGACGACGCCTCGGCTGGCCACTATGTGGCGATCGACTTCGACCACTCCCTCGGCGACCTGGATCTCGCCCTCTACGACCAGGGGGGCACGCTCGCCGGCTACTCGAACACGGCCTACGACCACGAGGAGGTGCCGCTCACCGGCCTCGCCGCAGGCACCTACTACATCCTCGTCTACGGCTACAACGGTGCGACCAGCCCCGACTACACGATCACCATCGATGCCCCCGGCGCCCCCGCGGCGGACAATGCGGAGCCCAACGACACCATCGGCCAGGCCTACGACCTGCGCGAGGTCTCCGGCCTGGTCACCTGGGACGGCCCCAACATCCACGAACCGGGCAACGACGACTGGTTCGCCTTCCAGACGCTCGACACAGGCCGCAGCGGCCACTACGCCGCGATCGACTTCCAGCACTCCCTCGGCGACCTCGACCTCGCCCTCTACGACGACGGCGGCACCCTCATCACCTCGTCTACGCACGTGACCGACCACGAGGAGGTCTCGCTTGCCGGCCTCCCCGCCGGCAACTACTACCTGCTCGTCTACGGCTACGCCGGCGCCGTGAGCCCCGGCTACACGATCAGCATCAACGCCCCCGGTGCCCCATCCGGCGACTGGGCCGAGCCCAACAACGCCATCGGCGACGCCCACGACCTGCGCACCGTGACCAGCGAAACGACCTGGACCGACCTCAACGTCCACCAGAGCGGCGACGACGACTGGTTCCGCTTCGAGCTGGGCGGCGACGCCGGGAGCGGCCACTATGCGGGCATCGACTTCACGCATTCGCTCGGCGACCTGGACCTGGCGCTCTACGACGACGGCGGCACGCTCATCACCTCGTCCACGAGCGTGCGCGACTACGAGGAAGTCTCGCTCGCCGGCCTCTCCGCAGGCACCTACTACCTGCTCGTCTACGGCTACAGCGGGGCGACCAGCCCCGACTACTCGCTCACCATCTGCCCGCCCGGCACCCCCTCGGGCGATGCCGCGGAGCCCAACGACTCCATCGGCCAGGCCTACGACCTGCGCGAGGCCACAGGCCAGACCACCTGGAGCGGCCTGAACGTCCACGAGGCCGGCAACGACGACTGGTTCCGCTTCGAGACCGTCGAGACCGCTGTGGCGGGCCATAGCGTGGCCATCGACTTCCAGCACGCGCTCGGCGATCTCGACATGGCGCTGTACAACAGCGGCGGCACGCTGCTCGCGTCCTCGACGAGCGCCCGCGACTACGAGGAGGTCTCGCTCGACGGCCTCCCCGCCGCCACCTACTACCTGCTCGTCTACGGCTACAACGGCGCCACCAATCCTGGCTACACCATCACCATCGACGCGCCAGCCGAGCCCACAGGCATCCCCCAGGACCGTTTCGAGCAGAACGATACCATCGGCGAGGCCCACGACCTCCGCACCCTCGATGCCCACGGCAACATCTTCGCCGACCTGACGATGGACGACAGCGCCAGCGAGACGACGAAGGAGGACTGGTTCCGCTTCCAGACCACCGCGCCCGGCGCCACCGGCGATGCCGTGGGCATCGAGTTCCTCCACGCCCAGGGCGACCTCGACCTCTTCCTCTACGATGCATCGAGCAACGCCCTTGGCTCCTCGCGCGGCACCGGCAACAGCGAAACCGTCTCGCTCGACGGCCTGCCCGGGGGCACCTACTACATCCGCGTCTTGGGCTACAACGGGGCGAGCAACCCCGACTACACGCTCACCATCGACGCACCGTCGCCCGCCAGCGGCATCCCCGAGGACCGCTTCGAGCAGAACGACGACAGCGCGTCCGCCCACGACCTGCGCACCCTTGCTGGCCACGGCCACACCTTCGCCGACCTGACGATGGACGACAGCGCGAACGAGGCGGTGAAGGAGGACTGGTTCACCTTCGAGACCACGGCCACCGGAGTGGCCGGCGATGCCGTGGCCATCGACTTCCTCCACGCGCAGGGCGACCTGGACCTGGCTCTGTACGACGGCGGCGGCAGCCGCGTGGGCCTCTCGAACACCACGGGCGACCGCGAGACCATCTCGTTCGACGGCCTCGCGGCCGGCACCTACTCCCTTGTGGTCTACGGCTACAACGGCGCGACCAACCCCGGCTACACGCTGACCATCGACGCCCCGTCGGCCGCCACGGGAATCGCCGAAGACCGCTTCGAGCAGAACGACGACCTCGACCACGCCCACGACTTCCGCCGGCTCACCGGCACCCAGACCTACACCGGCCTGACGATGGACGACAGCGCGAACGAGGCGGCGAAGGAGGACTGGTTCGTCTTCGAGACGGCCGCAGCGGGCACGGGCGCCAACTTCGTGCGCATCAGCTTCGCCCACGCCCAGGGCGACCTCGACCTCGGCCTCTACGACGATGGCGGCTCCCTCATCGAATCCTCGACCAGCACCACCGACGGCGAGTCCGTCAGCCTCTCCGGCCTGGCCGCAGGCACCTACTACGTCCTGGTCCTCGGCGCCAGCGGCGCCGTCAACCCCAGCTACTCGCTCACCATCAACGCCCCCTCACCCCAATCCGGTGAGGACCAGGCCGAGTGGACCGTGCTGGCCTACCTCAACGGCGACGACATCAGCGGCGGCGGCTCGTGGTCCTGCGAGACCCACTCGTTCGACAAGATCAACCTCATGGAATCCGTCGGCCTGCCGTCCGACGTGCAGGTCGGCGTGCTCTTCGACCGCATCTCCGGCTTCCAGACCACCAGCCCCGACTGGACGGACACCCGCGTGGGCGTCGTCGGCAGCGACGGCAACCTCAACGTCCTGTCCACCCAGTTCCCGAGCTGGGGCGGCGAGCGCAACCTCGGCCTCGCCGGCACGCTGAGCGACTTCATTACCTGGGGCGTGACCAACCTGCCCGCCCAGCACTACGCCGTGTTCATCTTCGGCCACGGCGGCGCCTTCACCGGCATCGCCGCCGACTACACCAGCGGCGGCGACGACCTCGACCCCGCCGAGATCCGGCAGGCCATCGACCAGTCGGGCCAGCACATCGACATCTTTGGATGCGACTCCTGCCTCATGGGCTCCGTGGAGGTGGCCTACGAGCTCCGCAACGTGGTCGACGTCTACATCGGCTCCGAGGAGGTCGAGCACGTCCCCGGCATGGACTGGGACGGCATCATCGAGCAGTTCGCGAACCACCCCGACGAGACGGCCGACCAGCTCGCCAGCCGCATCGTCCAGCGCGTCGGCCAGCCCTGGTACATGCACTCCGTGTCGGCCACGGACACCGAGGAGCTCGATACGCTGGCGGGGCGCCTCTCGGACTTCGTCGACTCCCTGGGCTCCGCCACCGCCGCCGACTGGACGGCTATCGACCGCGCACGGGCCAACGCACCGAACGTCTACCTGGAGACCCTGCACGACCTCGGCAAGTTCCTCCAGGGCGTCGCGGACAACGCGCCGACCACCGCGGTGGCCAACGCGGCCCAGGCCGCGCTCGACGCCTACAACGACGCGATCATCCAGAACTACTCGGACAGCGGGGTGAACGGCACCGGCCTGACCATCTACGTCCCCGGCGGCGACGAAGGCTATTGGAACGGCTACACGACCGCTGCTCGCTTCGCCACCGACGCGCGCTGGCACACCTTCATCCAGACCTATCAGGGCGCCCTCGTGGCCTTCAGCAGCGAAGGCCCCGACTGGGCCGAGAGCAACGACGTGATGGCCCGCGCCTACAGCCTCGGCTCCCTCGCCGCCCACGACCTCCAGTACCAGGAACTCTCCGTCCACAACGGGACGGACGCCGACTGGTTCCGCTTCACCACCAGCAACACGGGCGGCGCGGAGGACCAGGTGCTCATCGCCTTCGACAACGCGCTGGGCAACCTGGACATTGCTCTCTACGACGCCAGCGGGGTGCTGCTCGACGCGGCCACCGGCTCGGGCAACGTCGAGGCCGTCTCGCTCTCCGGCCGCGCGGCGGGCACCTACTATGTGAAGGTGCACCCGCACGACAGTGACTCGAACCCCAACTACACGCTCGAAGTCGATGCCCCCACCGGCGCGGCCGACGACTGGTCCGAGCCCTACGACACCTTCGACAAGGCCTACTCCCTCGGCGACCCCGCCAGCCACCCCTACGTGGGCCTGTGGCTCACCCCCGGCGATGCGGACTGGTTCAGCTTCCGCACCTCGCTCGCCGTGGGCACCGACCTGACGGTGGGCACCACCTGGGACGCCGGCGACGGTGACCTGGACCTCTACGTCTACGACCAGGGCGGCCAACTCCTCGGCTCCGCCACCACCGGCAGCGGCACCGCGAGCGTCGGCCTGGACGACACCGAGGGCGCCACCTACTTCGTCCGCATCGACGGCACCCCCGCCGGAGCCCAACTCCCCTACACCCTGGCCATCACCGAGAACCTCGCACAGCCCGTCGACCAGGACTTCATCACCACCCTCGACCCCGGCGAGAGCTTCACCTTCCCCGATGCCGACGGCGATACGGTGACCGTCCGCTTCGGCGGCTCCGCTGGCACGGTGGACCTCACGCGCGACGTTGCCGACGACCTGCCCGGCGACCTCATCACCCTCGAGGCCAACGGCACCGACGGCTCGAGCACCATCACCATCAAGACCACGCGGGGCACCGAGACCACCGTCCAGGACGTGCTCGTCCACGGCTCCCTGAAGAGCTTCATGGCCAAGACCACCGACCTGCTCGGCGACCTCGCCGTCGACGACGCGCTCGGGAAGCTCTGGCTGGACGACGTGGCCGCCGAGCACACGATCACCATCGGCGACCCCGCCGACGGCCTGGCCACCGTGAGCCTCACCTTCGACCAGGTGGCCGACGTGACGCTCGACTCCGCCATGCCCATCAAGCTGCTCAAGGCCACCGAATGGCTCGACACCGAGGGGGTGGCGGACACCATCCTGGCGCCGTGGATCGCCAAGCTCCAGATCAAGGGCCGCAGCCGCGACGCACTGGCGGGCCACTTCCAGGCCAGCCTCGACCTCGACGGCACCGGCGACCCCGCGCGCACCCTCGGCTCGGCCAAGATCGCCGGCACACTCAGCGACTGCACGTGGGACATCACGGGCGACGTGGGCACGATCGCCGCCGCCGAGGCGGCCAACTGGGACCTCGTGGTCAACAGCGACCTCCGCTCGCTCAAGCTCGGCCCGGCGACCAACACCACGGTGGACGTCGACGGGGCCATCCGGTCCGCCAGCATCGCCGACTGGGACGGCGGCTCGCTTGATGCCGACTCCCTCGCCAAGCTCAAGATCCCCGGCAGCCGCAGCCTCGGCCTCGACGGCGACCTCAATATCGACGTGACCCTCGACGGGCTCGACGTGCCGGAAGGCAGGAAGACGCTCGGCAGCGCCACCGTGGCCGGCTCCGTAACCCTGGGGAACTGGGATATCGCGGGCCTCCTGGGCAAGCTGGTCGTCAAGGGCGACTTCACGGCCGTCCTCAACGCTGTGACCGTGGGCACCATGCTCGTCAGCGGCGACGTGGACGGGGCGCAGATCGACATCACGGAGGCCCCCGACGACGGCGTGCTGGCCCTCAAGAAGCTCACGGTCAAGGGTTGGATCGTCTCCAGCTTCTTCACCGTGGCTGGCCACGTGGGGGCCTTCACTGCTGGCGGCATGGACGGCTCGGACTTCTTCGCCGGCGTGGCCGGCGCCGTGCTGCCCGAGGATGCGTTCGACTTCAATGACGAGTGCGTCCTGCGCAAGTTCACCGTCAAGGGCATCAAGGCCGGCAGGGCCTACATCGACAGCTTCATCAACAGCAACATCGCGGCGTGGAATATCGTCAAGGGCAGCCTCCGCGAGGTGCAGACGGACAACGCGGCGGCGGGCCACCTGCCCTTCGGCATCGCGGCGGTGGACATTGGCTCGCTCACCTGGCGCGACGGCGCCGACCGCTTCCGCTGGCCTGAGCGAACCCCCGACGACTGGCCCGACGACACCGAGGACTTCGTCCTCCGCGATTTCGTCTGATCCGCGCACCTGCGTGTTGACATGCCTGGGCGGGGTGCGTACACTGCGCTTGGGCGCGTGCACCGCAGGCACCCAAGAGAGGGGGGCCGAGGCCGGACTCCCAGAACACCGCACCCGCAGCGCGCGTGCCCGTCGGCGCCCGGACGTGGGTTCCGTGTGCGGAGCGTCGCGCGGTAGCGGCGTGCGCGGATTGTCGCTGCCGCCGAACACGCGATGGAGTGTACAGAATGC
>Ga0272442_10005524_pt1 | contig 16863 bp, 8 predicted proteins | sample SSMForm2O_FD_200262 | JGI IMG/M metagenome (GOLD analysis project Ga0272442, IMG submission 200262) | Marine sediment archaeal communities from Little Sippewissett salt marsh, Falmouth, MA, United States - SSM-Form-2O | ecosystem: Environmental > Aquatic > Marine > Wetlands > Sediment ... | reverse complement strand
TTGGACGCTTACCTGAGAGGACGTTCTTTTAGTGCTGTAGTAATGGAGGGCTGTCTTCTCCCATGGCGATTTTGCCGCCTGAGCACTTCCGCCAACTATGGCTATAAGGCTATTGACAAAACCCATCATTCCTTGTGCCTGAGCATTCATTTCCTCACTGGCAGAGGCAGACTCCTCTGCACTGGCAGCGTTCTGCTGGGTGACCGTATTCATCGTAGCTACGACTTCGTCCACCTCCTCTATGCCTCGAGCCTGCTGCTGGGAAGCGGCTGCGATTTCATCGACCAATTTTGCTACCTTGGAAACCCCTGTTGCAACGTCTTCGAATGCCTCATTTGTGCTGCTGACCACTTCTACCCCGCCCTGTATTCTGTTGACAGTTTCGGCAACCATACCCGCTGTACTTTTTGCCCCATCTGCAGCGCGCATGGCAAGATTCCTGACTTCTTCGGCTACAACGGCAAATCCTGCACCTGCCTCACCTGCCCGGGCGGCCTCAACCGCCGCATTGAGTGCCAACAGGTTGGTTTGGAAAGCAATTTCATCAATGGTCTTGATGATCCTTGAGGCTTCCTCGCTTGCCCTGGACATTTCCTCCATGGATGCGACAAGGTCGTCCATCGAGGCACTTGCTTTCTCCACATTCTGGCTTGCCTGTTTCATAAGGGTATCAGCCTGACTCGCATTCTCGGCATTCTGCCTTGTCATGGAGGACATCTCACCAAGGGAAGAAGCGGTCTCCTCCAGTGCTGAAGCCTGCTCGCTCGCCCCTTGTGCCAGGGCTTGGCTGGAAGACGATATCTGACTGGATGCAGAGGCGACTTGCTCTGAAGCAGTGGTTAGACCATGAATGATGTTGGTCAGGGGTCTGGTTATCCGCAAGGAAAACGTGAAAATTACCATTGCTGCCAGAGCAACGATAACAATTCCGGCTATAGTGCTGTATCTGATTATCTCCGAATGTGGTGTGGCCAGAAACTCGTCTTCAAACGCACCGGCCACTATGATCCAGTTGCGGCTTTTGGAATATCTGAACGCGGCCAACTTGTATGTGTGGGTCTTGGGAGAAATATAACGCAGGAAACCTTCTTTCTCTTGGACAATTGTGCTGATGTGCGGCCTGTCCGCCCAGTTTTCACCCTCTGCTTTCTTGTGAATCAGCAGATCACCATTTGGGCTCACCACGAACAGAAAACCTGTCTTTCCTATTACAACATCGTTGTTGCACATCTCTCTTATCACATCTTCGTCCATATCCGGATTAGATTCTAAAAAGACATAGAATTCATCTACCAATGATGTCAGACTGCTGTTTATCAATTGATGTAATGGATTTGTGGTGGCCCTTACGGAAAAATAGCCTGTGCATACTACAGCCACGATTGCGATAGACAGCGACACCAGAAGCAGTTTGGCTCTCATGCCGATAGTATTGATAGACATTCATTTCACCCCATTCTCTGATGCTAACACGATTTCCTCAAAACCATAGGTCAAATGTACGCATTGCCTGTAAAGCTTCTTGAATCTGTGAAGCAGGGCCGGAGAGTATTCCGGATCGACTCAGAAGGATCGAATTCTTCCCGGATGGAGTTCAGCTTCACCTTTACGCTTCGCTCCGCGTCTGAACGGGAAAGGCTCGGGAGGCAGCGTTCGTCAGCGGGTCCTTTCCTAGCTCGTTTCTGTTGCGGAAAGCGTCTATGCAGCTGTCCAATGGGTGAAGAGAGCTGGCTTGGCGGGTTCGGGAAGGGTCCGATTGCCGAGCGAAAGCTCGGCTCCTCGGGCCGTTCCCGCCCTCGGAAGCGCGTATATAGACATTCAAACGCGCTGAGAATGAGCCAAGGCAGGTTTCTCCTCCCATCGGACATTGGGCCATATTTCCCTTTCCGCAACAGGTACTAGCTCGCTCCGTTGTTCCACTTGATATGAATGGCACGATTTGCGGAGTCCAGCCTCAATGTTCCGATTGCTTCACCTAGAAGTGTATTCTCCTTTCCGTTTACAATTATAGTTGGTTGCCAGGGGTAGGAAGCTGTATTCGCTCAGGATGTATTTCAGTGTATGGGAAAAGCCTATCCGAGTGCGCGGGAACATGCAAGTGAAGATTGGGGATGTGTGCGGGATGTGTTGGATAGGCAGGCGCTCTGCCAGCCAGAAGCATTCTCATCGTGACAAGACATGGGGGGAGAAATTACGGGAATCTCTCACTGTAGGCGGAAGCGTATTCTCCTTGAAGAAAAACTGCTTCGCGTGCCCTCTGCGAAGGTCATCCAATTGGGAAGGATGGCAAGGCTGCTTGGTTGGGTATGGAAAAAATCAGGACCCCTTGGCCGGGCCGGGCGAAGAACGAACTTCCCGCCAGGCCGTCAGGTCCAGTCTTTTTCTCCTTGCATGTTTTCCGTGTTTATGCTCTAATAGCAATTGGGGTACATTAAGGGGTATATGAATGACGACTCAGGCTGTCGGCCCGGGTCGTTACTTTTTTATTTGGACACCCAATAGCGTACAGTGGGCCGAGGGAAGGGAGGTCAAAATCGTGTTAAACCTTCAAACCCCCAAGGACGTTGTTTCCTTCATGGAGAAAGAGGACGTGAAAGTCGTGGACCTTCGGTTCATGGACTTTCCCGGATTGTGGCAGCACTTCTCCGTTCCTGTGCGGGAAATGAACGAAGGAGCCTTTGAGGGAGGACTTGGATTCGATGGATCCAGCATTCGGGGATGGCAGGCCATCAACGAATCGGACATGCTGGTGAAACCTGTGCCGGAGACAGCCTTCATCGACCCATTCTTCAAGGACAAGACGTTGGTCCTGATCTGCAATATCTGCGATCCCCTGACAGGCGATGACTACACGAGAGATCCCCGCAACATCGCGAGAAAAGCCGCTGCATACTTGAAGAGCGCAGGGATTGGGGATGTCGCGTATTTTGGTCCAGAGGCCGAATTTTTCATCTTTGACGACATCCGTTTCGACCAAAACGAGCATGAAGGCTACTACCATATCGATTCGATTGAGGGACGCTGGAACACGGGACGGCGAGAAGATCCGAATCTAGGCTACAAGCCCAGGTACAAGGAAGGCTACTTTCCTGTGCCTCCCACGGACAGCCTTCAGGACATTCGCACCGAAATGATGCTCGTCCTGGAAGCCATGGGCGTGGCCATCGAATGCCAGCATCATGAGGTGGCTACTGGCGGTCAGGCCGAAATCGACATGCAGTATGGTCCCTTGGTGGAGATGGGAGACAGCCTTCTCAAGTACAAGTATGTGATAAAGAATGTAGCCAAGAAACACGGGTTGACCGCCACCTTCATGCCCAAGCCGCTTTTCAACGATAACGGCACGGGCATGCATACCCATGTGTCGATCTGGAAAGGGGATCAGAACCTCTTCGCCGGTGACGGTGGATACGCTGGATTGTCTGAACAGGCTTTGTTCGCCATTGGGGGACTCCTCAGGCATGCTCCGTCTTTGTTGGCTTTCACGAATCCCACGACCAACAGTTACAAACGCTTGGTGCCTGGATTTGAAGCTCCAGTCAATTTGGCCTATTCCAGACGCAACAGGAGCGCCTGTGTGCGGATTCCCATGTACTCGCCCTCTGCCAAGGCCAAACGCATCGAGTTTCGGTGTCCCGATCCCAGCTGCAATCCCTATTTGGCGATGTCCGCCATGCTCATGGCAGTGATCGATGGCATTCAGAACAAGATCGATCCTGGGGAGCCCATGGACAAGGATATCTATGATTTGCCGCCTGAAGAGCTGGCCAAGGTAGCTCATACCCCTGGTTCGCTACGGGACTCCCTAGGCGCGCTGCAGGCCGATCATGACTATTTGCTGCAAGGGGACGTCTTCACCCATGACGTGATCGATACGTGGATCTCCTACAAGATAGAGAACGAAGTCCAGGCGATCGACCTTCGGCCTCATCCGTGGGAGTTCGCTCTGTACTACGACATCTAGTGCATAAGCTTCCTGCCGGGCGGGTGCCCGACCGGGACCCGGCGTGGATGCAGGATGAATTGGGGTGATGCAAAGGTGAGATCCGCTCAGGGTCTGTACGATCCACGCTATGAGCACGATGCCTGCGGCGTGGGCTTCCTGGCCCATATGGGCGGACAACCCAGCCATGCTCTCATTCAGCAGGGCATCGAGGTGTTGAAGAATCTTCTACACCGGGGTGCCATTGGCGCGGACATGAATACAGGAGACGGGGCGGGACTCCTCTTCCAGATTCCCGACCGATTTTTCAGGGGGGAGTGCGATGCCTTGGGCTTTGCTCTCCCCCCTGCCGGCCAATACGGCGTGGGGATGGTATTCCTTCCTCAGTCCGCCCAGCCGAGAGAACGGTGTGAGGCAATCCTTGAGTCCACGACCCGTGAGGAGGGACTTGTTTTTCTGGGGTGGCGGGAGGTCCCTGTGGACTGTTCCGCGATCGGAGAGCAAGCCAGGCAGGAGCAGCCCGTCATCGTTCAGTGCTTTGTGTCTTGTCCAGAGGAAATGGATCAGGACGCCTTCGAGCGAAAGCTGTACGTGGTGCGCAAGCGTGTGGAGAGGGAAACCGCGAAGGAGGAAGAAGGGAGAGATTCCTTTTACATAGCCAGCTTGTCCTCTCGCACCATCGTCTACAAAGGACTCATGATGGCCACCCAGGTTCCAGGATTCTACCTGGATCTGAAGGATCCGAACCTGGCGACAGCCGCGGTGGTGATTCATCAGCGCTATAGCACCAACACCTTCCCGTCATGGCCCTTGGCTCAGCCTTTCCGATATCTGGCTCACAACGGTGAGATCAACACCTTGCGGGGCAATCTCAATGGGATGAGGTCCCGGGAGAGGAATTTGGAGTCGGAGTTGTTTGGACTGGATATCAATAAGCTGATACCCATTATGGACGAGGATGCCAGCGACTCGGCTTGCTTGGACAACGCTTTGGAGCTCTTGGCCTCTGGGGGACGAGACCTGGATCACGCCATGATGATGTTGATTCCGCAGGCCTGGGGCGCCAAGTACCCCATGGGACCTGATTTGCGAGGGTTCTTCGAGTACCATGCCGGCCTCATGGAGCCCTGGGACGGCCCGGCCGCCGTGGCCTTTTCTGATGGACGTCGGGTGGGGGCTATGTTGGACCGCAACGGGCTTCGGCCTGCGCGCTATACCGTGACCGAGGATGATTTTATCGTCTTCGCCTCTGAGGCCGGTGTTTTGGATATTCCTCCAGAGAAGGTCAGGGAACGAGGCGCTTTGAGACCGGGACAGATGATTTTGGTGGACCTGGAGCGGCACCATTTGATGCGGGATTTCGAGATTAAGATGCGGCTGGCTCGACGTAGGCCCTACAGAAGGTGGGTAGAAGAGAACCAGATCACAGTACACGGTTTCTTCAATGCCGTGGCGCCGGTGGAGCCGGAGGAGAGGACCCTCGCCAAGCGGCAGCGTCTTTTCGGCTACACCAGAGAGGACATCCAGGTAATCCTGGCGCCTATGGCTTCTCAGGGGAGGGAACCCACGGGGTCCATGGGATCGGATCAGCCCCTGGCCGTTCTTTCGGAGAAACCTCAACTTCTGTACTGGTATTTCAAACAGATGTTCGCCCAGGTGACCAATCCTGCCATCGATCCCATTCGGGAAGAACTGGTCATGTCCCTCATGACCTTCATGGGGACCCCGGATAAAATTCTGTCCGAGGTGCCCGCTCACGCGCGCCTTGTCAAACTTCGGCACCCGATTTTGAGCAACGAGGATCTGGCTAGGATCCGCACCCTCAACTTGGACGATTTTCGCTGCAAGGAGTTGCCTATAGGTTTTCCGGGGCAAGGGGACGGCAAGACGCTGGAGGAAGCGCTGGACAGACTCTGCAGGAAGGCGGAGGCGGCCGTTTTGGAGCAGCATCGTTTCTTAATGTTGACGGACAAAGATTTGCCCGATCACATGGCGCCCATACCCGCTTTGCTGGCCGTCTCCGCGGTGAACCAGCACCTGATTCGGAAGGGGTTGAGAACCAGCGTCAGCATCCTGTTGGAGACAGGAGAAGCCAGGGAAGTGATGCATATGGCGGTTCTTCTCGGCTACGGCGCTTCCGCCATTAACCCCTATCTGGCCTTCGAAACCGTGGCCCATTTGGCCGTCCGTGGGGAATTGGAGAAACCGATGGGCGTGGCCAAGGCGGTGGAAAACTACGTGAAGGCCCTGTGCAAGGGACTCCTCAAGGTGATGTCCAAAATGGGCATTTCCACCCTTCGCAGCTACCGAAGCGCACAGGTTTTCGAGGCCGTAGGGTTGAACCATCATGTGGTGGAACGGTACTTCAGCGGGACGTCGAGTCGAATCGATGGGATCGGTCTGAATGAGATCGCGCGGGAAGTAAACCTTCGCCACGATAGCGCACAGGAGACCGTAGAAGGCTCTTTTTCCATTCTTCCAAGCGGGGGACAGTATAAACTGCGGAAGGATGGGGAACGACATTTGTGGACCCCTGAAACGATTCGTCTGCTTCAAAGGGCGACTCGGGAGGGGGACAGGGACCTCTACAGGGAGTACGCCAGGCTCATCAACGACCAGTCCTACCATCAGTCCACGTTGCGGGGACTTTTTCGCTTCAAGGAGACAGACTCGATTCCCTTGGAAGAAGTGGAGCCAGTGGAAAGCGTTGTGAAGCATTTCGTTACAGGCGCCATGTCCTTTGGTTCGATTAGCCGCGAAGCGCATGAAACGTTGGCCATCGCCATGAACAGACTGGGGGGCATGAGCAACAGCGGAGAAGGCGGAGAGGACCCAGACAGATACATTCTGTTGCCCAATGGAGACGACCGATCGAGCGCTGTGAAGCAGGTGGCAAGCGGACGCTTCGGAGTGACGGCTAACTATCTAGTGCATGCCAGGGAACTCCAGATCAAGATCGCCCAGGGCGCGAAACCTGGAGAGGGAGGGCAGCTCCCGGGACACAAGGTGAACGCGGAGATCGCCAGGGTTCGACACGCCACGCCCGGCGTTACGTTGATTTCGCCGCCTCCCCATCATGATATTTATTCCATCGAAGACATCGCTCAGCTCATTTACGATCTAAAGAACGCCAACCCGAGAGCGAGGATATCGGTGAAACTTGTCTCCGAAGTGGGCGTGGGGACGATAGCCGCCGGCGTGGCAAAGGGACACGCCGACATGATTCTCATCAGTGGATACGACGGGGGAACTGGGGCGTCTCCTTTGTCCTCGATCAAACATGCAGGCGTCCCCTGGGAGTTGGGACTCTCTGAAACGCAGCAGACGCTGGTTCTGAACGATCTGAGAAGTCGGGTGAGACTTCAGACGGACGGTCAACTGAAGACGGGACGGGACGTGGCCGTGGCTGCTCTTTTGGGAGCTGAGGAGTTTGGCTTTGCCACAGCGCCTTTGGTGGTCTGCGGGTGCGTGATGGTCCGTAAATGTCACAAGAATACGTGTCCCGTGGGAGTGGCCACCCAGGATCCTGAATTGAGGAAACGTTTCTCGGGGAGGCCTGAGTACGTGGTGAACTTTTTCACGATGCTTGCGGAAGAGGTGCGCGAACATATGGCTCGGTTGGGCTTCAAGACCGTCGACGAAATGGTAGGAAGGTCCGACCTGTTGGAGATGAACGCGGCGATCGATTTTTGGAAGGCCAAAGGACTGGACTTCCGGCGGGTGTTTGAGTTTCCTGAGGCGGAATCCAAGGCTCGAAGGAATTCGTTTCCCCAGCAACATGGTTTGGAGAAGGCATTGGATCGCGAGATTCTGGAGCAGGTGGAAGCCTCCATCGAGTCGGGTGAAAAGGTGTCCCTGCAAATGCCCATCAGGAATGTTCACAGGACTGTGGGTACGTTGACATCCAGTAAGATCGCGGAGAGATATGGAAACCAGGGATTGCCCGACGATACCGTCACATTGCGTTTCAAGGGTGCAGCGGGACAAAGCTTCGCTGCGTATTGCTCGAAGGGGATGACTTTCTTTCTGGAAGGCGAGGCCAACGACTATCTGGGCAAAGGACTCTCAGGGGCCAAGGTGGTCGTGCGCCCGTATGAGGGTTCCAGGTACGATCCGGCGGAGAACATGATCGCTGGAAACGTTCTTCTTTATGGGGCTACTGCTGGAGAGGTATACATTCAGGGACGCGTCGGAGAGCGGTTCGCGATTCGCAACAGCGGAGCGAGGGCTGTAGTGGAAGGCGTTGGAGATCATGGATGCGAGTACATGACCGGGGGGAGGGTGGTGATCCTCGGTCCGACAGGGATCAACTTCGCCGCCGGCATGAGTGGAGGCATCGCCTATGTTTACGATGAGACGGGCAACTTCGACAACCAGTGCAACCTGGGAATGGTGGATCTGGAGTTGGTGAATAGTGAAGAAGACAGGCAGGAATTGAGGGAGATGCTCGAACAGCATGTTTTCTACACGGAAAGCGTTAAGGGGAGGATCCTTCTTGATCGCTGGACCGACTCCCTGCCTCGTTTCGTGAAGGTGTTCCCCATGGAGTACAGGAGAGTGTTGGGGCAGATGAGTAGAGAAGATGAAGCGACCCAGCGCGAAGAGATCGTGAACAACTGAGACAGGGTGTTTATGGGAAAAGATCGCGGCTTCTTGGAGTGCCGAAGAAAAGAGCCCGCCTATCGTCCTCGAGAGGAGCGCCTGAAGGATTTCAGAGCGGTGGAGCTTCGGCTGAAGGACTCGGAGATCAGAGAGCAGGCGGCGCGATGTATGGACTGTGGGGTGCCTTTCTGCCACGGATGTGGCTGTCCTTTGGACAACGTAATTCCGGAGCTGAACGAACACGTCTATCGCGGTCAGTGGCGCGAGGCCTTGGAGTTGCTTCTTAGTACGAACCCATTTCCCGAGTTCACCGCGAGAGTTTGTCCCGCTCTGTGCGAAGGCTCCTGTGTCCTGGGAATCAACGACGACCCGGTGTCCATAAGGCAGATGGAATGGGCTATCGTGCAGAAGGGTTTTGAAAGAGGGATGATCGCGCCTAGACTCCCTGACACAAGACGTAAGGAACGGATTGCCGTGGTGGGATCTGGACCCGCTGGCCTGGCTGCGGCGCACCAATGCAATCGGAAGGGTTTTCAGGTCGTGGTATACGAGAATAGCCAGAGGCCAGGAGGGATACTGCGCTACGGAATCCCGGAATTCAAGCTGGAGAAATGGATCGTGGACCGACGTATCCAGTTGATGAGGGACGAAGGGATTGTATTTGAGACAGGAGTAGAGATTGGGAAAGATCTTTCGGCGAGATACTTGTTCAGCCGGTTCGACGCGGTGGTGCTCGCCGGAGGAGCGAGGGAACCCCGCGATCTTCCCGTGCCCGGCAGGAATCTTGAGGGAATCCACTTCGCTATGACCTACTTGGTTCAGCAGAACCGGATTTTGGCAGGGGAACCGGTCGCACCCAGCGAGAGAATCGACGCGCAAGGAAAGAAGGTAGTCATCATCGGGGGAGGAGATACTGGCGCGGACTGCCTGGGGAGCGCGCTCAGACAGGGAGCGGAGCATGTGTTCCAGTTGGAGATTCTGCCAGAGCCGCCGCCAACGCGCGCAGAAAGCACACCTTGGCCTGATTGGCCGCTCATGCGGAGAGATTCCAGCAGTCATAAGGAAGGTGGAGAACGGATGTGGGGCGTCGCTACGGACGCTTTTGAAGGGGATGAGGGCCGAGTCAAGAAGCTTCGCTGCGTCAAAGTGAACTGGGTTTTTCCTGGGGATGGGGGACGGTCTCGTCCTGAGCGAATTTCAGGAAGCGAGTTTGAGGTGTCCGCGGACCTGGTCCTTTTGGCCATGGGGTTCATAGGCCCCGGGAAGAACATGCTCGTGGAAGAGTTGGGGATTCAATCGGATGATCGGGGCTTCGTGAAGCGTGATGAGCGAGGAATGACGAGCAGCCGGGGCGTTTTTGTTGCCGGAGACATGTCGGCGGGAGCCTCTCTGGTGGTCCGCGCCATCAAGGACGGAATGGACGTGGCGGAGCAAGTGGAACAGTATCTGGACTAGGCCGAACTTCTGACCACGTTGGATCCGTGCCTGGGGAAGGAGGCAGAGGGTCTCTGCCTCCTTCCTCCTTGTCTCGTATTCCCTTCGTGCTTGTCTTCGAACCTGCCAAGACCGACACCTGTTCTCGACCGCTCTCGCTCGGTAGGGTCAAGTCGTCCCTGAACCCGCCAGGAGGCACACCCTCTCCAGTCCCTAGGCGGCAGGCCTGTACGTCCCCTCCCTAGTCCGATCTTCTCACCAAGGTTTCTACTGCACGCCTCCATCCTGCGTGTCAGACGCCACTTGCCTTGCTCACCCTCGTCGGAGTGTAACGTACACGCCGTTCTCGGGCTCGTCTCACCAAGCCCCGTCTGGCACGCAACCTGAAGCCGTTCGCGACGAAATTGGTGAGAAGCTCGGACTAGATCACTCAACGCGCCCTGTAGGCGAGGGACGTCTGTAGAGGATAAGCGCAGGTGCAGCCTGAACTGGTTTCGGGCAGCAAGAGAAGTCCTCCTGCGGGAAGGACGTTGATCCAGCAGCCTGGACGCGTGACCGTATTCACAGGAAGCAGTGCGCTGGTCTCCAAGTCGAAGAGCTGTGGATTTCCGCCTCGCAGGAAGAGATGTCCCGCAGATGCCGTCACCGTGCCGCATCCGTGGCCTCCCCTGCCGAACTGAAAATCCTTGAGGCGTTCGCCCGTTTTCAAGGAAAGTCCAAAGGGCATCAAGTATAGTTTGTCATCCACGATGGTCGGATGTTGCCATTGCTCCCCGTGGGTTCCCCCAATCCCTTGACCCGTCTGAAAGGTTGTTTTCCATGCAAGGGAGCCATCCTCTTCGCGAAAGGCGAAAAATCCGTATTCCACCTTCTTTCCCGCGTTGTAGGAGCCCGTGGCAAGAAGGAGATCTTGAGCCACGCTGAGAAAGAAGATGTGTTCGAAGGGCAAGCGGAGTTCGCGTTCCCACGCCACGCGGCCCGACGCGGGCTGCAAGGCTACGAGTGTTACAGGCTCCTTACAGAAAACCTGCGTGCTCATTCTGCCGTCCTCGTCTTCCATGACCTCCTTGGCCTGGCTCTCTGCGAAGAAGACATGATGAGATCCCAAGGCGAGGGTTGAGTTGTGGATGACGCCCTCCTGCCTTTGCCAAAGAAGATTCCCTGTTTTCCTTTCCAAAGCGAACAAGCTTGCGCTGGTGGCCTTGGGCCTGAAATCCCCTTCGATCTGTCCCACGGTGCTGTTCCCCCAGCCAAAGTCGCGGAAGCTGGCGGTTTCCAACTCCGTGCTTCCCAAGAGGAGCTGCTCGGTTGCCGCGATATACCCCCAATGAAGCGGATGAGGGGATCCCCCCGCAGGCACGGGGAAGGTTTCCCGATCTTCGCCTGTGTGTAGATCCAAGGCCAGGCACGACGGACCGACAGCCAGGTAAAGGAGGTCCCGCTGGATACAGGCGTTCCCTGTGTCGTTCATCATCGCCAATCGGAGGAATCCAGGCACTTCCCTTTCCCATAGAATGGTCCCGTTGTAGGCGTCCACACCGCTGATGAATTCGTTGCCGCATACGACGAGGATACCTTCCGCGAACAGCGGGGACATCGACCGGTGATGCCTGTCCACCATCCGTCTGGGTCCGGGAGCTCCAAACCACTGGAGCTTAAGCTCCTTGGATAGGTTGGATTCTTCGCTGCATCCAGTGTTGGCGGGATTCGAGTAAAGATGCGTCCAGTTTCCGTATCCATCGCTCTTGGAGAGGGGGCCCTTGGTGAAGAGCACGGCTTGTTCAGGCGCGAGGCATTCTGTGCGAACCCACCGGGGGAGGGCAAGTAAGTCCTGTGACAGGTTCCCTGCCAGCTTGTTGTCCATGAAGAGCATCATTCCCCCAAAGGGACGCACCAGCTTAGGGAGATTTTCAGGAGGGGAGACGTTTTCAGTCATGACGATGAGGTCGAAGAGTTCGTCAGGAAAGGGCAAGGGCCCCCCTTCATGCAGAAGAACGGTGACGCGTCCCCCGGTCTCTCCTTGGCAGAGGGATCTCCTGATGGTCAGGACCTCAGGTTCCGAGGCGGCGAGAAGGGCGATTTGGAGCGAACTCGCCCTGCAAAGCGCTCTGGTAAGGGGTAGGACGTTCTTCCCCAAGAGAAGCGCATATCCTTTGGATCCGCCGTACAGGACTAGGAGTTCTTTGGCCGCGTCTTCAGCGTATGGTTCAGGCTCGGAGAGTTCCGAGACCTCTGTTTTAAGGGCCGAGGCATCTCTTCGATCCTTCTCCTCCCCAAAACAGTGGATCGTGCCCTGATCCGTGCTCACGTAGATTTTTTCGTTCCATACCGCCAATCCGTAGGCTCTGCCCTGAACAGCGGCTTCCCAGAGCGTCTCTCCGCTTTTTTTGTCCAAACACGCCACGGTGTCGTCGCCGCCCGCCAGCAAAGCGTTTCGAGTCGAGATCATGGCGTAAGGAAGGTCGTATTGCTTCTTCCACAAGGTGCAGGTATCGATCTCCTTTTGTAGAGAACCTATCTCCCTCTCGACCGCCACCATCTGCTTGTGAAGCTCCTGGATGTCCTTAGAGTTTTTCTTGAGTTTCATCTGATTGGTGATCATCTCTTTCTTCTTGGCAAGTTGGCTCCTTTGCCTGGATAGCTGGGAGAAGCGCTCCCTCTGGATGCCCGTGATTTCGCTGTGTCTGACAAGGAATGCGTTCTCGCGGTCCACCACCACGCGAAGACCGTCGAACACGGCGATGCTTTCCTTGGTCACTGGATCCGTCATGGCGATTTGCCCTTCTCGACGTCCCGGCGCGTTGAAGAAGAGATCTTCGCTCAACAGTGCAAAGGCTCCTCCCGGCGTGGGAAGCGATCCTGTCTTCTTTCCTGTTTCCAAAGAGAAAAGCTGCGGAGAGGTGCGGCCGGTGGGCACGAAGAGATGATGAGGGGAGGACAGCAGATAGCCCTGGGGTGAGATGTCCAAGGTTTGCCTCCAAAGAATATCGCCTCTCTTGGCGTTCAAAGCGCAGAGATGCGCCTCTTGTGTGGGAAAGAGACCTGCTGCTGCAAAGACGATGTCGTCCACGACCACGATCCCAGTGCGGATAGGGCATATCGATACGAGTCGTCCGTTGCCGGGGAGCCATTCTGGAGAAGCCCCGATGCGTGTTTTCCAGTGCAATTTTCCGTCTTCTTCTGAAAGACAGTAGATCCAACCGTCATCGGAACCTACGTACAGCTTGCCCTTGTATAGGAAGGGACAGAGACGGAGAGGGGCGCCAGTGGGAAAGGTCCACTTTGTTTCTCCTGTCTCAGGGTCCAAACAGTGGACGCAGTCGTCTCCAGAGGATCCGAAGAAGAGACCTTGGTTGGAGATGGCTACATGGAAAGCCCTGTCATAAACCACGGCAGGACTCAGTTGACGCACATTGTGCCACCAGTCTTGCTCGGCAGGAGAGGGCCATGCCGGCTGAGGGAGATGTGAAGCCTTGTACGTCCACAAAGGAACGAGAGGAACGGGGAGCTTTTCGTGGGACAGTCCTGAGCGGGAAGCGTCGCCCATGTAGGTGGACCAATCTTGAGATCGTGCCTGAATGGTTTCGATTTGAGTCGATGTCACGAGAAGGGACAGCAGAAACGCGAACAAAGGATTGCGCTTCGAAAAGGCGAGGGAAATCGGTTGACAGATCATGATTTGTCCTCCGTGGACTTCGTGGGTCGTGTCGGCTCGAAGATTCTTTCTCTGTATCCATCTTCTGAAAGGCAGGAAGGTTTGGCAAGTGGCATCTATGAAAGGGGTGACGTGACAACACGAAGGAGAAGGCTGCCCCCGATGAGAGAAGTGATGGATGTGCTTCAGACAGTCGGCGGAACTTGATCCTTTGAAGTCAAGAAATTCCTGTATTCCTACGGTGGCTTCAAATGGACATACTAGGTTGCGTCTTCGACGAGAAATTCGAAAAAGGAACACCTCTCAAATAGCGCGTCAAGGGAACCTTGTCCCTGAGAAAGAAGCTCCTCAGCAGCTATGCGGATGTTCTTGTGGTAGATGGCATGCAGGGGTTCTCTGGTTCCCCTCTCGAAGGAAGGCAGCACAATGTCGTGTTCTTCGCTCCACATCAACAACTTAAAGATCAGCGGGAAGTGCAAGGTGGCAATGTCGTACGCCATAATGAAATTGATTTCGTTTTGGCTTGCCTTGAGACAGGAGTAGATGGCCCGAAGGGTGCCCTCGCCTGAAAGTTGATCGCGTACGGTACGAAACATGCCGTGATCTTCATGTCCATTTTGGGAGACGGAGATTAGGATTTCGTCAAACCATGGCAGAAGTCTTTGCCCAATGGATTCAAGAGCCGTGAGTCTGTTATAACCCAACCGTGCCTTATCCGTTCCCGTGGGGAAAGTGTTGTCCCCGGAGAGAATGATGGCCGTGGTTGGTGAGGGACGCGCACCTGCCAACCAGGCTATTTTCCTCATGACACGAATGTCCAAACCCAATCTCGCCGCGCATTGGACTAGGCTGTCAGAAGCCACCCTTTGGCCTCGCGTAATATCCGCTTTTCGCTTCGCTAGCCTTGCGGAGGGTTTGGGTGACTCAGAGCCCAAATAGATCGTAAGATCTGGAGTGATTTCCCTGAGGATACGGTTGCTTTCAATGATCAAGTATTTGGTGTGTTCATGGATGTTGGCGATTTCGGCAAACGGCGTGCCTAAGGGATACAAGATGCCTGTTTTTTTGCTTTTTTCCCGGCCATGACCGAGTTTCACACATACCGAATTCGAAAGTAGGGAACATACACCCTTCGCGAGCGTTGTCTTGCCCACTCCTGATTGGCCTCCTGAGATGACGATGGTCTTCAACTTTTCTCGTACCTCCAAACGGGTCCTTCGAGTCAAGAGAAATTGTGTAGGGAGTCATTCTCTCTAGGTGGGTTCCTCATTGAGGCTCTACAAGACTGAATGCTTCTTGTTCCGAACCACTAAAAACAGCCCAGTTGACAGGCAGCGATTCGGATGTCCATTTCATGGCATATTTCAGCAATGTCTGCCAGACTTAGTTCATATTCTCTCTGTAATTCAAAAGCCTTGGCGCAAGCCAATTGCAATCTACCATCCTTCCGCTTCGTTGTTTTACTGAGGACAAGATCCACTTTCTCCTCTTCCATGCCATTTTCTCCTTTCATGATGGGTTTCGAAAGCGCATGATTCTAGGGGGAGGGTACACGCTGCATCTCCAGTGCGCGGTGGAGATCGGCTTGGGCAGAAGCCATGGGTCTTCCATCATCTGCCATTTCCTGCTCCGTTCCAATGTAAAGAGGATGTCTTGTCCTTGGATGCGGGACCCTTATTATTTCATATCCTTATCTCATATCCTTCCTGGAAGAGCGTTCATGGGTGAATTCTTGACATTCGTCTTCATTCGCCGGAATGGACTTCAAAGGTTCCTATCAAAACAACAGGGTCCATCATGAGCGAGACTTGAGCCCATGATATCCAAACGCATCCCTTGGCACCGGCCGATGGATCCCGGATGGGGCAGCGAAACCGCTCTCTTGACGGGCTTTTGCCGCGTCAGAGAGCGAATCCCCCTATGCTACAATAAGGAAAATGGAGTCCTCTGAAAAAATAGCCAGTCAGCCTTTCGGACTCTCCATTCCTATGGAGGTGGTCCGGGTGAAGCGTGGCGAAACTGAGCGTTGCGTTCAGTCTGTTGCAACGGAAATACCGTTGACGGTATTGGCCAACGAGATGGAGATTTTCACATTGCTCTGCTCGCCCTCTCACCTCAAGGAACTCACTATGGGATGCCTCTTTACCTCTAGTCTTATTAAGAAGGCAAACGAAGTCTTGTCCTATCAATATGACGAGGAGAGATGGACCGCATCGGTGGAGTTGTCCCGCGACCCTGATCCTGGTCTTCTGGAGAGGAGGATCTCCTTTCGAAATCCGCTTCAGACGGATCTCAGGATTTCAGCCAAAGAGGTGGTGGAATTGGCCGCATGGCTTCAGGGGTGTTCCACTCTCTATAGGGAGACAGGCGGGGTACACTCCGCAGCCTTGAGCTATTCAGGAGCAATCCCCGATTTTTGCTGCGATGATGTCGGGAGGCACAATGCAGTCGACAAAGTCCTTGGATGGGCGCTTATGGAAGAAAAGGATTTATCCCGGTGTGTTCTAATCAGCTCGGGACGGACTTCCTCTGTCATTCTATACAAAGCAAGAAAGGCAAGAATTCCGGTCACCATCTCTCGAGGGGCTCCGACCCACCAGACCGTTCTACACGCAATAGACATGGGGGTGTCAGTGATCGGATTTGCCCGGGGAGGAGAGTTTACCGTCTATTCACACGAGGAGCGTATAGAGACATGATCCCTTTCGAGGAAGCTTTGAGACAAATCTTGGCGGAGGCCCGTTTGATGGGTGAAGAGAGGGCCCCCCTATTTCAAGCTGGCGGACGGGTCCTCTCGAGGGATGTGGTGGCGGACAGGGATATTCCTCCGCATGCTCTTTCTGCCATGGACGGCTTCGCCTGCAGAAGGAATGATTTGTCCCAGAAGCTTCATGTCTCGGAGACCATTCCTGCAGGGAGTGTCCCCGCCTTCAGCGTGGGGCCGGGACAGTGCAGTCGAATCATGACGGGAGCCATCGTACCCCAAGGAGCGGACGTGGTGGTCATGGTGGAAAATACTCGAGTGGACGGCGACTTGGTGGAGGTTCTCCAAGAAGACTCCAGGAATAATATTCGCCAGAAAGGGGAGGATGTTTCAAAGGATGATGTGGTTCTCGAAAAGGGCACCTTTATCACCCCACAAGTGACTGCAGTTTTGGCGTTGGTGGGCTGTGATGAAGTCCCTGTCATGTGTAGACCCCGTGTTGCTGTCGTCGCCACGGGTGACGAA
>Ga0272442_10005523_pt1 | contig 16863 bp, 9 predicted proteins | sample SSMForm2O_FD_200262 | JGI IMG/M metagenome (GOLD analysis project Ga0272442, IMG submission 200262) | Marine sediment archaeal communities from Little Sippewissett salt marsh, Falmouth, MA, United States - SSM-Form-2O | ecosystem: Environmental > Aquatic > Marine > Wetlands > Sediment ... | reverse complement strand
ACCTGGTGATTACAATTTTATCTCCAGACACATTTAAATCCACATCCGAGCCGTCCTGTAGCTTGAGTTTATCCGCCACATCCTTTTTTAGACGGATTCCCAGACTATTCCCCCACTTTTTTACCCGGGTTTGCACAACCATGATTTTGCTCCCTTATTTATGCCTTTTATCTTTGCATAATCAATGTATATACAGTATATATTATATAAACAGTATATACAATAGATATATTAGATCGACAGCTTTGTCAAGGGGATAGAAAAAACGCTGGCAGGCCGCGCCGGGGAGGGGGGGGGAAGCCGGGGTGGTTCGCGAACCGCCCCTACACGTGCGCCGGGCCGCGCAAAAAAATCCCCCTTTGCAAAAGGGGGACACAGGGGGATTTAAAAAAAAGGGCACGGCACGCCGTGCCCCTACGGGCTGTTTCTGCCAGTATAATATTCCATCAATACTCCCCGAACTCGCGCACTGCCTGCACGAACGCCAGAATATTCTCCCAAGGTACTTCCGGCTCGATCACATGCGCCGGGCCGATCAGAAAACCACCGCCGCGGCCCACTGTCTCGATCCGCTCTTTCACCTCCGCGCGCACGTCCTCCACAGTGCCGAACGGCAGGGTGCTCTGCACTCCCACCGTGCCCCAGAACGAGAGCCTGTGGCCCCATTTCTGTTTAAACTCCGCAGGGTCGCAGGCCTCCGGCTGCACAGGGTTCAGGATGTCCACCCCTGCCTCGATCAGGTCATCCACGACCTCTGTGGGGTTGCCGCAGGTGTGGTAGAAAACCAGGCCGTCCGGCTGGTAGTGTTTCGCGCAGTCGATTACAGCTTTCAGGCGGGGCTTGAGCAGGGCGCGCCAGAGATCGGGCGGGATCATCATTCCGTGCTGATTGGAAATATCATCCCCGAGCCAGAGAATGTCGTAGCGGCCGTACTTTGCATAGGTCTCGAGCTGCCAGAGCCGCATTTCGGTGAACCGGTCCAGCAGCGCCTCGCAACTCTGCGGCTCGGTGAGCAGCATCACCAAAAACTCCTCCAGCCCGACCAGGGGCCAGGAAACCTCGAACATGGTCTCCGCGCCCATGGCCAGGGCGCTGGCCCTGCCACGGGAGTCGATCGCAGCCATCTGCCCTGCAATGTCGCGGTAAAGGTCCAGGTCCTTGTACACAGGGAAAGGATAGGATTTCACCGCCTCGATGGAATGTTCTGTCAGCGGAGGGACGATTTTTGTGAAATGAAGACCCTCGGTCTTTTCGTGAAGCACTCCGTAGTGGTCGAATTCGTATTCTTTATCCGCGGGGATCCTGCCTTTGTAAAAAATCCCGGCAAAGTCGAAATCAGCTCTCGGCTCAAGCACTTCGATATATTCAACGTCCGTGCCGAAATACTCGAAATGGTTGGTGCTGCCCGATTGCCTGACAAAATTGTCCCGGGCCGCGCCGACAAAACCGTAGCACAGGTCGAACGGCACGCGGTCCGGGATTTCGCGCCTGAGTGTGAGGTTCACGCGCTCTTTGGAGTTCATATTTTCCTCGGGCTGGTTCTTTATACCAGTTCAGCACTGTCCGGTTAACTGATAGACAGAAAGAACAATTTTTCCACTGTTACTTTTGTAACCAAAAGTAACCAAAAGTTTTTTCGGGCCGCAAACTCGACTACCACTAGAGCTTTTAAATCCCTATTTGTCTTCCAGGTAAAAAACGCTCCCCCGGCGGTCGCCTGATTCTCACTTGAGAGGCGCAAGTGAGAATCAATGGCATGCCCACCGATGTCGCTCCGCTCTGCCTGAGATGGTAATTACCCGGCTTTTACACGCTACCAGTGCAGTCTCTCGAACATGCGGCCCTGATCCGGCGGCCTGCGGCCGCTGAGAGAAACCAAACATCTCAAAAAAGATAAAAATGTCCCCCTTCACCAAACCCTTTTGAACTCCCTCTCCGTAACTGCCTGAATTAAGACAGGCTCCAGATTCATAAACCATTTTTACCGGACACTATTAATACCAGTTAAACACAAAGTACCAGCCTCTGTGCTGACCTTTTCTCCGGACTCATCCGGCACGAGTCCCAGGACTTTGTCAGAGAGTTTTTTCAAAGCGTACCGCTGCGACTGTCCAAGTCCCAGAATCAAAGATGACCCGGACTCCGCAACTAAATCGGAACCCAGCCTGACAGTGTCGCCCGCGGCGAAAACCACACAGCGGCGGCCGCTGCCTGAAGACACCGGTAAAGTTACAGTCGTCTGATCGCTGTCCCGGCTGCAGACAAAGCTGTCAAGCTCCGGCACTCGCCCGCCTTCGCGCGGCGCATGCAGCACAGCGGCGATCTCCACCTCGGAAGGCAGCCGGCCGATCATGGTCAGGCTGAGCGCGCGGGTCTTTGGCCTGCCGTTTGGCTGGTCCATGCTCTGGCGCTCGAAAAAGTAGCGGTCGGAGGGAAAGACTCTGCCTTTGAGAACCGGCCCGCCCGTGTCTTTCAAAACCACGGCCAGGGAGTCCCCTGCCGCCCGCCATTCGGCCAGGCCCGGGTCCGTGTGAAGGAGCCACTCGTAGCGGCGGATGTATCTCTTGTCGCCGTTTCTGGTCACCAGGCGGTCGCAGAGCACTATGGTCCGGGGCTTGAGATAGACCACCTGGCGCACGAGGCGGTCCAGGCCCACCTGCTCCGGGTAGCAGGCGGTCAGGTCGGCCCTGACATAGGTCCAGTCATCACCTGAGTCGAAGACAACTGAGCCGGGTCGGTGATCCGGCTCGAAAAGCTGGCCGTGGCCGTCCACCATCACCGTGCTGTGGAAGCGGCCGTCTCTGCCGCCGTAAGCCGGGGGAGCGAGCACGAAGCGGCCGTCCGCCCAGAGGTAGATCGAGCCCGCGTTCTGGTGCGTGTGTGCCACGCCGCCGGAGAGTTTCCGGTTGCCGGCTTTCCAGGCCTCGGTAGCCAGAGCGCCGAGCATGTGGCCGCCTGCGAAAAAGAGCACCGGGTCGTCGCTGCCCCACCCGGAGCGCATCAGCGCGCTGTCCCAGTTGGGGTAGAAAGCGTTCTCGGGCAGGGTGTCTGGCGGCTCGGGTTTCAATTCGGGGTCGTACCAGAAAAACTGCCAGGCCAGCCCGTGCATTTCCCTGGCAGAGAGAGAGCGCATGTCTGAAAATGAATGAGAATTTTCGAAATTTTTACCGCGGGCAGGCCCGCCGGAATCCACTCTTGCATCCCGCAGGGCGAGCCACTGTGCGTGGCTGTCGCGGTAGCGCGCGGCAAGGCGCATCAGCACGTGCGCGCTCACGGAGCCCAGGTTTCCGTAGCGCCCGGAGCGGTAGCTGTCGCCGATAAACATGTAGGTGTCATCAGGCAGCCAGTGAGCCAGCCGCACCCGGGCCGTGGCCTTGATCCAGGGATGCTCGTAAAAGTCCGGGCCTGCTGCCCGGGCCAAGCAGTCGAAAAACATCAGGGTGGGGGCCAGGCAATAGACCCAGTCTGCAACGCCCTCGCCCCAGTAGCCGCGGTTACCCAGATGGTTAATCGCGCGGGAGAGCTCGCCCTTTGCGAAACCGGCCAGAGTGTCGGCCTGCTCGTACTCGCCTTTCAGACACAGCGCGGCGATCCCCATGCCGGCCACGGGGATCCAGGTATCGTGGTGCGTATATACTCCGCCCCACCAGTAGTGGTCCGCCCCGTAGCGGGCCTCCCGGAGAACGTCGATCAGCTTGGCTTTCAGCTTATTTCGGAAATCAGGCTCCAGCCCCTGGAAGAAAAAGTCGTAGCCGTGGGCCAGGGAGGCTGCGAAGATGCCGATATGGTAATTCCCCCCGCTTGCGGTGGGAGTGTCGAGAAGGGCGGCGAGCCATCGCCTGCCTGCGGCCAGATATTTGTTTTCGCCGGTGATCTGATAAAGGAAGCCGAAACAGGTGATCGTGGAAAAGGCCTCCTCGTGCAGCCGCTCGCTGGTGCCGATTTGAGCGGCAGGCTCTTTTTCCAGGCTGATCTCTCCCCAGCGGCGCAGTCGCTCAAACTGGAAAGATTTGGCTCCCGCGGCCTGAGCGCGCAGAGCGGGCAGATCACCTCTGGTGAAATAGAGATGCGGGTGTTCCCCGGCATTCAATCCGCTGAAAAGAAGGACCGGAAGGCAGACTGCCGCCATGCAAACTCTTATGCCGGTGGGAAACATGGGTTGAAAATACCTCTTTTGTTTCATGCAGAACTTTTCAGTCAGAACAGGCAGGAAGAAAAGATTATTTTTTTTACTTTTGTAACCAAAAGTAAGCAAAAGTTTTTTCGGGCCGCAAACTCGACTAGCAACACGGCTTTTATATCCATTGTTGTTTTCCCGGTAATAACACGCTTGGGCCGAGATCGCCTGATTCAGCTTGTCGAAGCCAAGCTGAATCAATGGCATGCCCACCGTTGTTGCTCCGCTCTACCTGAGATGGAAATTACTCGGCTTTTACACGCTCCTTTGGAGTTTCTCGAACATGCGGCCCTGATGCGGCGGCCTGCGGCCGCGCAGAAAAACCGAGTATATCAAAGAAAATAAAGATATTCCTTACATCAATCCCTTTTGCATTATTTCTCTTCAACTGCATGAATTAAGATTAACTATTAATTCATAAACTATTTATACCTGATATTATTGAGTTCTGGTTAAATGAAAAATAGGGGCGACCGGCAGGTCGCCCCTATTTGGCATTCTAAAGCTATCGCGCTACTCTGGCTCCCCCGCCTTTCATCACTTTTTCCACTTCTTTCAGAGTGGCCATGGTGGTGTCGCCCGGAGTGGTCATGGCCAGGGCTCCGTGGGCTGCGCCGTAGTTGACAGCTTCCTCCGGGGTCTTGCCGTTGACCAGGCCGTAGATCAGGCCGCTGGCGAAACTGTCTCCGCCGCCGACCCGGTCGAAAATCTCCAGGTCCGGCCGCTGGATCGCCTCGTGGAACTCGCCGTCCATCCAGAGAATGGCGCCCCAGTCATTGGTGCTGGCTGTCTTTGCATTGCGCAGGGTGGTGGCCACGCCCTTGAAATTGGGAAAGTCTTCCACCACCTGGGTAATCATCTGCTTGAAACCTGCGGGATCGAGCTTGCTCAGGCTCTTGTCCACGCCCGGAACCTCGTAGCCGAAAGCTTTGGTGAAATCCTCCTCATTGCCGATCATCACGTCCACCAGCGGGGCGATCCTGCGGTTGACCTCCTGGGCTTTCTCAGTGCCGCCGGCGCTTTGCCACAGGCTGGGGCGGAAATTGAGGTCGAACGAGGTAAAAGTGCCGTGCTTCTTGGCGCATTCCAGGGCTTCGATTATCACGTCCCCGGTGGTGGGCGAAAGCGCTGCGAAAATCCCACCTGTATGGAACCAGCGCACGCCGTCTGAGCCGAATATTTTTTCCCAGTCGATATCTCCGGCTTTCATTTGGCTGGCTGCGCTGGTGGCCCGGTCCGAGCAGCCCAGGGCCGCGCGCACACCGAAACCACGCTCGGTGAAATTGAGTCCCACCCGCGAGCTGCGGCCGATACCGTCGAACGGCACCCACTGCACATAGCTCATGTCCACACCTCCCTGACAGATCAGGTCCTCCAGCAGGTGACCGACCTCATTGTCCACGATTGCAGTGACCACCCCGGCCCTCAGGCCGAAACACTTGTGAAGGCCACGGGCCACGTTGTATTCGCCACCGCCCTCCCAGACACGGAAATTCCGGGTGGTGCGGATACGCATATCCCCAGGGTCGAGACGAATCATGATCTCGCCGAGCGAGAGGATGTCATAGCGGCAGCTTTCGGCAGGTTTGGCTTTGATGGTATTCAACTCGGCACCTCCTTTGCTGTACTTTATTAATGCAATTGCAATGAAATGGACTCGTGTTTGCGGAAATAAAATTGATCGGCGGGTGACAAATTACCGGACCGGAATACCCGTACCGTTATCGGGCCATTAAGATATACTTTTTTGCAATCTGTGGCAAGAATATCAGGCAATTATAACGCTTGCCGGGGCCGGTCAAACAAAAAGGCGCCGGCAGGGTGGTGATGGAATAAATCCGTGAGGAGGAAACCCTCTTCGATGCTCAGTCTATAAAACGGCTGGAGATTTTCGCTTGCTTTATCATTCAATAATTTATATTTAAATATAGCACCGATATACTCCTAATTTTCGCCATAAAACTCATTCTTGACCTGTTCTGTTAGAAAGGAGTTTTATATGAGCAGTACTTATCTTGAGCCGGCACAAGAGCTTCCGGGTGACGTGCGTGATATTCACCGCGCTCTGGCAAGTCTTATCGAGGAACTCGAAGCGGTTGACTGGTATCACCAAAGGGCCTCATTGGCTGATGACGAGGAACTGAGGAGTATTGTGGAGCATAATCGCGATGAGGAGATCGAGCATGCGGCGATGACCTTGGAGTGGCTGCGCAGGCGGCTGCCCAAATTCGACGAGGAACTGCGCACATATCTATTCACCTCTGGCCCGATCACCGGACTGGAAGCAGGTGAAGGGGCAGAATCAGAGCAAGGCGCTGAAAGTGCCGAACCGCGCCAGGGCAGCCTGGGTATCGGTTCATTAAGGAAGGAGAGTGAATGATGGCTGATATCCTGAGAAGGTCACTTGCGCCAATATCAGAGCAAGCCTGGAAAGAAATCGACGAAACTGCCTCAGAGATTATCAAGGCTCAACTGACAGCACGCAGACTGGTTGATTGCAATGGGCCTCACGGTTGGGAAATGGGTGCAGTGAATCTGGGGCATCTGAAAATTTCGAAGACTAAAACTAAAGAAGGAGTCGGCTGGGGATTGCGGGAAGTTCTTCCGTTCACGGAAATCAGGGTTGCATTCCATCTGGATTTGATGGAACTGGATTCGATCTCGCGAGGTGCCAGAGATGCAGATCTGGGGCCGCTGGAAAAGGCAGCCGGGAAGGTCGCAGTTTTCGAGGAAACAGCTATTTACAAAGGTTTTGCCGGTGGTAAAATCCAGGGTATTCTTCAGGCTTCCCCGCACAAGCCGCTCCAATTGCCCCCCGAATGCGTGGAATGCCCCAAGCTGGTGGCTGAGGGAATCAGGCTCTTGAAAGAGTCTGGAATCGGAGGCCCGTATGCCCTGGTTCTGGGCACTAAAACCTATCATGAACTTATTGGAAGCACCAAAGGATACCCTACTTACCGTGTTGTCGAGCGGATGGCTGAAGGCGGCATTTACAGCAGCCGGGCATTGGAGGGCGGCGTTATTCTGTCAGTGCGCGAAGGGGATTTCGAACTTACGCTGGGCCAGGATATTTCGATCGGTTTTGCCAGCGCTGACAAGGAGAAAGTGGAACTCTATTTTGCCGGGTCTTTTACGTTCCGCGTACTCGAACCCGCGGCTGCAATCGAGCTGAAAGCCTGATCTGACGATTAATAGAAAGTAAAAGATTCAACTGCTAAAAGGGCACGGCCTGACGTGCCCTTTTCTTTAAGTGTCGTGGCCCTCCCCCCGCACCATTTTCAAAGCATGTTTCACTCCCGGCATGATGGCATCTAGAGATTCTCCCACGCCTTTTTCGGATCCGGGCAGGTTGACAATCAGAGTAGAGCCCCTGATCCCTGCCACGGCCCGGGAGAGCATGGAGAACGGGGTGCGCTGACTGCCGAACAAGCGGGCCGCCTCCGGGATCCCGTCCAGGGTCTGCTCGATGATTTCCTCAGTGGCATCCGGAGTCGAGTCGCGCGGGCCGATCCCGGTGCCTCCGGTGGTAAATACCAGGTCGAGTTTCTGCTTATCCGCATATTCAACAAGCGCGGACTTTATCCGGTCCGGATCATCGGGGATTACCGTGTAATCGGCCACTTTGAAGCCCTCCTCCTCTACCCTTGCCATGATCAACGGCCCGGAGGTATCCTCTTTTTTTGCCGCGGAGACCGAGTCGGAGATAACCAGTACAGCGGTCTGCGGTTTCCAGTCCAGGGCCTGGCCGAAATCGGACTTTCCTCCATGCTTTGTGAGCAGCCGCACGCCGATGATTTCCAGAGTGCTGTCAAGCATTTTCAGCATATCGTACAGGGTCAGCGCTGCCACGGACGCCCCGGTGAGCGCCTCCATCTCCACGCCCGTCTTGTAAATCGCCTTCACCTCCACCCTGGCCGTGATAGTTTCCTCTCCCAGTGTAAATTCCACTCCGACAAAATCCACGGGCAGCGGATGGCAATAGGGAATGATCCGGCTGGTTTGCTTGGCCGCCTGGATGGCCGCTACCCTGGCCACCGGCAGGGGGTCGCCTTTCGGCACTCCGCCATTGCGGACCAGGGCAAGGGTAGCCGGAGCCATGCGGAGGACAGCCTCTGCGCAGGCTTTTCTCAGGCTGTTGGATTTGCGCGAAATATCTCTCATACTCTTTCCCCTGAGAATCAGATTCACAATATTCAGCCAGTACCGGTCTCTTTTTATTCCTGGATTATTATATAGCGGTTAACCGCTGTAAAATACAGCCCTTTCTCTTTGACATTTTCCCCGGCGGCCCTGCTCCATGCCCCAGCATAAAGCTCAACCTGAGGCGCGTAGTGGCTGACAAGGCGATCCAGGGCGTTTCGGGCGCTTTCATCGGTCTTGTAGTCCACGATCACCCAGCCGTCCGATTCACGGAAAGCGAGGTCTATCACCCCGCGCATGATCTCCGGGTTTTCCCCGGTTTTCTGCAGGATCTGGAACGGGACCTCCACCAGGCACTTTTCGCTCGAGGCGGCCCTGCGCCAGATATCCGAGCCGGTGACAGAATCCACAAGAGCCAGGGCCCGGCTCACAAGGTTTGCTGCAAGCTCCTCCTCGCCCAGTATCCAGCGGGCCATGTGTTGAAGGTCCAGGTGGGGATTTTCCATTCTTGCCTGAAGCAGGCGGTGGATCGCGCTGCCCCATTCGGTTCCGTGCTCGCCTGAGGCGGCAGGGCCGACGCTGCTTTCCAGCGCGGCCTGCCTGGCCTGGACTAACCGGTAGCCGGGCTCCAGCGCGGCAGACCATAGCGTGGCGATACCATCGCCGGGAAAGGCTGGCAGTTCATTCACTTGTGCGTGTATCCGCCCTGAAACAGGTGCAGCCACCTGCCCGGGATATTCGACATCCGGGCAGTTCTCCAGGTCCCCGGCAAAAAACTTCCACGGGTTCGTGTGGTTCGACTTTTCCCGCTGGGTGATTATCAACCGGTCCTTAGCGCGGGTTGCAGCGACATAGAACAGCCTGACTTTCTCCGCTTCAAGAAATTTATTCTCCTCCTCCTCCCAGCGCTGCCAATCCGGGTGGTGGGCGATCAGCGCACGGTCACGGCCCTCGGCGTCCTTCTCCCTGACAGCCAGGTAACCCAGGGTCTGTCCTGCTGAGCGGTCCACGTGCACGCACGGGGAATGGCGGCTCTCACCGAACGGGTCTGCAAGGAAAACGACCTGCGCCTCGAGGCCTTTGACCTTGTGAAGGTTCATCAGGCGCACTACAGGGCGCTCTCCCACAGCCGCGGGCATGCTGTCGCAGGCAATCTCGCCCCGGGCGAGCCGGCCCAGATAATCCACCAGGGCGGAGAGAGTGCCGGTTTCCGAGGAGAAATGCCGGAGAAGTTCGAGTGCCCTGGCAAAGGTTCCCGCGCGCTGGTTACCGTCACTCTCACCAGCCGCGGAGGCGAACAGGCCCAGCTCGCCGGCAATTTTTTCAACAGCCGCAAGCGGCGTCATCCTGTTCAGCAGGCGTGAATAACGCCTAAACCTTCTGAACGCCTCCCGGAACAGCCGGGCAGTTTCAGGCTCCAGGGAACCGGGCAGCCCGGCCCGGAACGAAAAAACACCGCCCGCCCTGACAAACGAGTATAGCTCCGGGTCGCTGAACCCGAACAGCGGACTTCGCAGGGCAGCCACCAGAGGCAGGGCCTCCTCCGGGCGGGACAGGGCGGCCAGGCAGAGATAGAGCATCCACAGCTGGCCCACTCCGCCGAGCGCTCCGCTGCCTGTGACCTGGTGCGGGATACCCAGCTGCTCCAGTCTCTCTGCATAGAGGTCCAGGCTCTTCTTGCCATAGGCAATGACCAGGAAATCTGGTTTTTTCTCCTGAGCTGTTTCCCCGGTTTCATTATCAAGAATATTCCGGATAACCCGTGCCACGAACTCAGGCTCATGTCTGGCTATTTCTTCTTTATTTTTATATTCCGACTCAACCAATAATCGTTCGACACAGCCTGCATCACCCCCAGCAGCATCCTCCCTTGCGGCTTCAAGCCCTACATAAGCGGGAGAATAGGCGCTGTCCTCGAATCTGTCTTCGAAAGTTTTATTTACCCAGTCAATCAAATTCTTTTCTGCGCGGAAATTGGCTGACAGATGCACCACTGCCCCGCCATTGTCGAGAATGATTTTCCTGACCTGGTTATAGGTAACGATATCCGCGCGGCGGAAACGGTATATCGACTGTTTCGGGTCGCCCACCACGAACAGCGAGCCGGGCCGCGGACGGCACCTGCGCCAGTCAGCCTGGCGGGGATCGTCCGCGGTGAGCAGAAGGATAATCTCGGCCTGAACGGGGTCCGTGTCCTGGAATTCATCCACCAGGATATGGGTGATGCGCCTGCTGAAATAAGCGCGCACGTTGGGATTGCCGCGCAGAAGGCGCCTTGCTGCGAGAAGCAGGTCCCCGTAATTGAGCACCTCGCTTCGTTTCCGAATACTTGTGTAGTGCGCGACAGCCGATTTCAGGATGCGCATCAGGGGGGCGTAGCAGTAGGCCCGCCACTGCGCCAGATACGGCTCTGCGTGATTTTGCCTGAAATCGTTCCAGCGCTCCAGTTCTGCCAGGGCCTGCTCCTTTCCACCGGGCCACATTTTCTGAACCACGTTCATTTGCTTGAATACTGCCAGAACCTGCGCCAGCTGCGGCAGGCTTGAAAGATCGGACTGCCTGACCATGCGGGGTATCAGCCCGTAGGCCGGGATCAGCTTGTCGTTGCCCTGATCATCTGGCAGTCTGTCTGCGAGCTGCCTCATGTGCTCTGCATAATTTTCAAGCTCAGCTCTGCAGCTTTGCGTATCCGGCGGCTCGATTTCCGGCGCGGGCCAGTCCTCCACATCCGGGTAATCGCAAAGGGTCATGAATGAGGGTTCGAGCATTGCAGGCTGGACTGCCGTTTTCTCCAGCTTGTCCAGCAGCGGAGAGTTTTCTGCATAGAGCCCGGCCAGGAATTCCTGCCAGGCCTGCTGGCGGAGAATGCGGTCATCTTCCTCGTCAATTTCCCGGAAATCGGGGTCGACCCCGGCCTCCACGGGCCGCTCGCGCAGCAGCCGGGCGCAGAATGAGTGGATCGTGCCGGTAAAACAGCGATCCAGGTGCTCCAGCGCCCGGCGGATATTCTCCACCCCCTGGCCGGATGACTCCGGCCGCGCCCGGCATTCGAGCTCGAGCTGAAAGCGTGCCCTCAATTCGGAGGATGCCTTGCGGGTAAAAGTCACAGCAGCCATGTTCTCCAGCCGGCACTTTCCCGAGGCGACCAGTGCCGTCATCCGGTCCACTATCTTGGTGGTCTTGCCTGTGCCTGCAGCCGCCTCCACCAGCATGCTGGTTTCAAGCTCGCTGTCCACAAGCTCACGCTGAGACCAGTCCGGCGGTTTGATCTGGCTCGTATCACTCATTTGGATCTCAAGAGTCGCATCGGTTCGAGAATTTCATTCGCGCTGTTTTCCAGTTTTATCCTGCTCCCGGCGGCCAGGGTTTTCACGTCCCCGCAGAGTTCTTTGAACGGGCAGAACTTGCAGTCGCCGCTGTCGTTCGTAGCCAGGAAAGCCCCGGCAGCGGCGATACGGCAGAGATTTTCGACTACCCTGCCCCCGGCCTCGAGCTGATCCGGGGTCCAGCTCAGGCGCAGGCCCCGGTCGCGCCGCCCGGCAAAGAAAAAGGAAAACCCGACAGGCCGGGCACCCTCTCCCAGGGCTTCTTTCAGGCGCCTGCTCACCAGCTCCAGGTAAACCGCATGCTGGACTCTCCTTCCTGCGCTGAAAGGATCGCCGTGGCTGTAGCCCCACGAGCTGCCTGTCTTGTAATCCGTGATTGCATACTCTTGCTGCCCGAGCCGGTCCACCCGGTCCAACCGCCCGCGAACCCTGATCCTGTCCCCGCCGGGAAGGCTGAACGTTTCCGGTTCGGGAGTGTCCAACGCGGTCGGCGCCTCCGGCTGGGGCATGCCGATCGAGGCCTCCAGCCAGACAGGAGTTTTGTTCAGGCAGTAGCGGGCCTCCTCGGCCAGAAAAGTGCGCGCTGTGCTCACCATCTCGGCACAGCGGTTGCGCAGGGCGTTCTCGGTCGCCGGGGGGTAGAGCTCTTTGTATTTCTCGATCTGCCTGTCCAGAGCGCTGTTAAGCAGCTGCTGCTGTTCCCCGGTATCCCGGGGCGGAACTCCCTGCTCGATAAGGCTCGAGATGAAATCGTAAAAGACGCGGTGAAGAAGAGAGCCGGCCTGGTGGGCTTCGAGCCAGAGAGAAGGGTCTGCAGACGGCTCCTCCGGTGGCTCGATCCGCAGCACGTACTTGTAGAAAAAGGCCAGCGGGCAGCTTCCGATCCGCTCAAGCGCGCTCACCGACATCACCGGGCCGTGCTCCTGAGTGGGATCGTGCTCTTTACCCGCCTCTGCCACCAGCCCGTCGAATGGGGTAAAATCAGCACTCGAGCGCATTTTTTGTGCAAACCTGCCGCGCTCCAGGTGGGCAAAAGCGCGGCTCACGAGCTGAGCTGCATCCTGCGGCCTGGGCTGAGAGCACAGCCGCCAGAGCCACCAGTCGCTTTCATTGATCGCGCCTCCCTGCTCTGCTGCGGCGAATGAGGCCGGGAGCCCCAGGGCACGGAGCATGCTCTCCCGGTCTGTTTCCGGCTCCCCGGAGAGCGCGCGGAAAGCAGACAGAAGCAGGGGGCTGGGAAATGTCTCGCGGTCATCCACCGGATCGAAACAGGAGAAGCTCAAAGCTGTAGCTCCCCGAAGGCGGGCCAGGGTCCGGGCGAAATCCTCCGGGGCCCTGTCGAGTCTGCCCTGCGCTGTGCGCAGGTTATCCGAGAGCGCGCGGCGCTCGTCATCCAGCAGGATCGGGTCCTGGATCCGGATGCCCGGGTGGCGGCTGTCATCCAGGCCAACGATAAATGTCACCGGGCGCCCGGAGTGCCCGCCGTAGAAGATATTGGCCAGATGGATCTTTCCGGGCCGCGGCCCCGAGCCCATGATATGCACCCCTGCCGGTAAACTCCTGAGCAACGGCCTCAGGTCGAACCCGAGGCTCGCCTGTGATTCACCGGTCCAGGCGCGAAGCTCTTCCAGACGCTCCACCAGCGCCTTGCGGGCGTAGTTGTCAAACTCCGTGGCGCAACGCGCCGACTCTGAGAGAAATCTCCCGGCGCAGTCCAGCAACTCCCTGTCGCCCGCCCCGCCTGCCGGGGAAATGCCAATCAGGGCAGCCACCGCCCGGCGCAGGGTCCTGAACCCGGCCAGCTCTGTCTCCAGCCCGGCCCGGGCGCTGTCGCCCTGCTGCTCTCCGTTTTCGTCATCACCGGCAAAGCTTTCCTGTCTTTTTATCCTCCTTTTCAGCGAATCGATCCAGAGGTCGATCTTTTCGGTGTAGCGCTCCGCGCCCTGGCCGATACCGGGCCTGCCGAGCAGGCCGGCCAGTGTGGTGTAGTCCGGTTCAGTCTCTCCCGCGCCGGGTATCCCGATCAGGCCGTCCCGCACCAGGCGCACCAGCCCGGCTTGCGGGAAACCCTCTTCGATCCAGGCAAGCCAGCCTGTCAGGGCGCGCCCGGGGCGCGAATAGCGCACCGGCAGGCCCTCGGCGAAAGTGGCCGGAATATCGTCCATGCCCGGTGAATCCTCCCCAGGCAGAACGGCCTGGATGAGCTCGAAAAAAAGCGGCACGTAGGCCGCAGGGTCTGTATGAAGCACCTCCACCTGGTCCAGTTTTACCCCACGGGCCAGGACCCTGCGCAGCACCTCCCGCACCTCGTTGGTTTCGCCAACTGCCTGGAAAATTTCCGCAGTGCTGTCTTTTTCTGGCTGAGGGGCATCCGCCGGGCTGGTCAGCCAAGCAAGCAGGCGGGAGTCCGCCAGGGTTTCTGCGGGATCTTCCGGAACCGGGCAGGGCCGGTCCGTGGCCAGGTACGCCAGCTGGCCGGCAGGAACGGTTTTGAGCAGTTTTTTCTCCAGGTGGGCCCGCTCCAGGTCATCAGGCAGAAGGACGAAAAGCTCAGAACGGGCAAATGATTTGTCTTCAACTGCTGCTTCCGCTGCCAGCCGGAGAATATCCGCATAATCAGCGAGCCCGCGCGATTTCAGCTCCTTGATATATTCCCCGGCCAGGCGCGCGATCTCCACCCCCTTGGTATCCACCTCGAAAGAGGACGGCGGCAGGTCCTGCAGCCCGAGACCGGCCAGGCGGATCTCGCTCAAAGAACTGTAGAGCCTGCTCAGCAGAGCCGGGCCCGGCTCGAGGGAAAGAAAGTATCCGCTGCCTTTACCCGCTGCGCGCAGGCGGCTGAAAATGATCCCTGTAAGAAACACGCCTTCCCGGCCCCCGAGAGGTCTCAGCCCCTTTTGCGCAAGGCGGCCTGAAGCCAGGTCCAGGGCCATTTTGCTGACCGTTTTCACCCGCACGTTCACCGCAGCCTGCGCGCCTGCGGTCACGGTATCCAGCCACTGGTAGCCCATGCGCAGAGAAGGCGCAAGCAGCCATTTTTCGCTGAAAGGGTACTCGCGGTTAAACCGGGCGATTGCTCGGGCGAGAGTGTTCATGGCGCTCTTTTGAAAAAGACTCGAAAGATGCCGGGTTGCCGGAAAAAACCGGAAAAGATCGGAAAAAATCGGAAAAGATATTCAGCAGAATTCTTAACGATTTTTCTGCGTTGCGGCAAGGGAATAAAAAAAGGAGGTCTGAAATTAATTCATCGAACAGTCAGAGAATGACTTTCTCAGAAAGTCAGCCCGGCCATATTCAGAATTGCCTTGTGCCTCAGGCGGCGTTAGTTTAGTGTTGATTTGTGATCCAAAAAAAAAACAAAACGCGCAATTTTAATAGAAGGAAAAAGGCAATGAAAGAGAAGATAGTGCTGATCGGCGCGGGCAGCGCGATGTTCACCTGCGGGCTGGTGGGCGACCTGATCCGCACAGGATGGGAGGCCGAGCTGGCCATGGTGGATATCGACCCCGAAGCCCTGGAAGTGGCCCAGCGGATGGGGCGCAAGATGATCCAGGCCAGGGGCGCGCCGGTTTCTCTGAGCGCCGCCACGGACAGGCGTGAAGTCCTTCCCGGCGCCACTGCGGTGATCTGCACTGTGGGCGTGGGGGGAAGGCGGGCCTGGGAGCAGGACGTGTTCATCCCGCGAAAGTACGGAATCTTTCAGCCCGTGGGCGACACGGTGATGCCGGGCGGCACCTCGCGCGCCATGCGCATGATCCCGGCCATGGTTGCGATTGCCGAGGATTTCTGCGAGCTCGCTCCGGAAGCCCTGTTTTTCAACTATTCCAACCCGATGACAGCAATCTGCCGCGCGATCCGCAAGGCAACCAGCGCAGAGGTGGTGGGACTCTGCCACGGGGTGATGGAGGTAGCGCGCTACCTGGCTTCACAGCTCGAAGTGGACCCGGCGGATTTCGAGTACACTGCCGTGGGCCTGAACCACCTGACCTGGTTCACCGAGATGCGGACAGGCCCAGAGGACGCTATCGGCAGGCTGAAAGAGATCGCAGCAGAAAAGCTCGCCAAGCCGCGGGTGGAGGGCAGCCTGGCAGAGCTTTTCCTGGCCGGTGGAAACTGGGAGCCGGCTCCGGGTGAGCCAGAGCCTGTCAACCCGTTCAGCTGGGAGCTGTTACAGAGTTTCGGCGCTTTCCCCGCAGCCATGGACCGCCACGTAACCGAGTTTTTCCCCGAGCTTTTTGCCCGCGAAGGCGGCTACTACGGCAAGACCCTAGGCACGGAGAGCTACAGTTTCGAGCGCACCATTGCCAAAGGGGACGAAGAGTACGACCGCATGCGCGAGGAGGCTTTTGCCCCCGGAAATCTGAGCGAGGAAGTCTTCCGGCATTTTTCCGGCGAGCACGAGCAGGTGCTGGAGATTATCGACAGTATCCGCACGGACGCAGGCCGGGTTTTCTCTGCCAACCTGCCCAACCTGTATCAGGTGGAGAACCTGCCCGAGGGCGCAGTGCTGGAGTCCCCTGCCCGGGCGCTTGCCAGCGGGCTGCGGCCCAAAGGTATCGGCCCGTTGAGCGCGGGGATAGCCGGGGTGCTGGCCCAGCGGCTGGCCTGGGTGGAATGCGTGGTCGAGGCGGCGCTCGAGGGCAGCCGGGAGAAATTCATCCAGGCCCTGGTCCTGGACGGCTCGGTTGAGAGTATAGACCAGGCGCAAAAAATGGGTGATGAGCTGCTCGAGGCGCAGAAAGAGCACCTGGGCTGGTGGGGGGGATAGGGGGAGGAGAGCAGGGATTTCAGCGATAAAATTATTTTATGAGACTTTTAAAAAATCCTGATAAAGAGAAGATTGTTCTCCGTTGAAACTTTTTAGTTAATCGACCCGGGAGACTTCAATATTGAAAGACTACACACCCCTGTATCCCCTCTTGATAGAGGGGACTTTAAATGCAATACATAAAGCCTGAAAACTCCCCTCTTGAGAGGGGTGCCTGCGAAACGCAGGCGGAGTGTGTAATAAAAAGATTGCTGAAAAATTCATCCTGGGTGAATGAGATAAACTCGCACCCGGCTTAGAAGAAAAGAATTGATAATTAATCTAGACTCAAAGGTTAAGATGGAAAAAACTATAAAAAAAATACAAGAAGATTTAAAATATGGATTAGCAACCGCAGCAAGGGGTTATCTTAAAATAGGTCTGGATCATTATCATAAAAAATTAGGATATTA
>Ga0272442_10005522_pt1 | contig 16863 bp, 10 predicted proteins | sample SSMForm2O_FD_200262 | JGI IMG/M metagenome (GOLD analysis project Ga0272442, IMG submission 200262) | Marine sediment archaeal communities from Little Sippewissett salt marsh, Falmouth, MA, United States - SSM-Form-2O | ecosystem: Environmental > Aquatic > Marine > Wetlands > Sediment ... | reverse complement strand
GCTCGCCCAGGCAAGGGGCAGGAAAAAGGCCCCGTGAAGGCCGTAAACAAAGGAGGCGCGAAAGGCCGCTTCCCGGTGTTCCTTTCCCGGATTCACCAGTCGCATGAAGGCCGCCGTCACGCTCCCCAGAACACCCGCCGCAAGAAGGAATATGAAAAGATTGACCCCATGGAGGGCAAGCGGGTTTCCCTTCAGGATACCCGAAGCAAACCGCCAGTATATGTTTGTACTCAAGGGTCTCCAGAAAAAGCGCTCCGGCTTTTCCACGAAAGCTGAAACCAGAGGTTTCCTATCCCATGCCGCCCCCCTGGCCTGTGTGAGAAAGACGTAATCGTCCTGCCAGAGGGGAGTCGTAAGGAGGGGCGACCAGAGAACCGCCGCAAGGAGCGCCCCGGCAATTCCGCAAAGCAGAGAGCGCCCGGGGCGCCTTTCTGTAATGTTCTTACTCTCTTCCACAATCGTCAATCGAGTCTAGTACTTGCCGCCCACGGTTCCGGCGAGGTCGTCTCCCATCTGGGCCTGTTTCACAACCTCGTACCGGGGCTTGGAAGTGAAGGGGCGCTTCATCAGGTGAAGCCCCTCATCCCTGAGGTCGTTGTAATTGTAGAGTTCGACGCCCTTTTTCTCGATGGCCTTCAGGAAAGCGGGGGAGCAGAGCATGTCCGTAACGGCCTGGCGATGTTTGGACATCTGTTTCAAACCGAAGGTGTTGAGATCCGTCATGGCTGCCATTTCCGGGGTATCCATGCCCGGATGAACCACGAACAGGTGCCTGCCCGGTTCGAGGTTTTCAATGATTTCGATCCCCTTCTCGATCTTCTTTTCCGGATCCGTACTGTAAACCTTGTCCGTATCCTCTTCGCTGAAGTAGCGGGAGATCCCGATGTGGTATTCCAGGGCGAGTTTTTCCACGATCCTCTGGAATTCGAGGCAATTGAGGGCAGCCCCCATGTGATAGTCGCAATAGGAGATGTTGAATCCCTTTTTCAGGGCGAGCTCGATCTGGGCGCGGAGCTCCTTTTCCACCTCCTCCGGCTTTGGTTCATGGGCCATGAGTTCCCGCCGGCTCCCGTAGAATTTTCCGAAGGAATTCACCAGGCTGGAAACCTCGGCGACCGGGGAAACCGGGCCCCATCGGAACTCCTTCCACTCGCTGTTCAAAACGAGGTGAACCCCGACACTCACCTCCGGGTGGTCGCGGAGAATCTCCGAGCATTCATCCACCCATGGTGTTGTGACGATTACTGAAACCGAGGTACAGATTCCTTGTTCGAGGATTTTCTCAAGGGCCATATTCACCCCGTGACAGTATCCCAGGTCGTCCATACGAATGGCGAGTTGGATTTTTTCCTCATCACCCGCGATATCCTCCCCATCCTCGTTCCGGCTGATTCCACTGCTCACAAAACACATGAGCAGGAATGCCGCAATCATTCCAATTCCTGAATATTTCACGGTTCTCCCTCCCGAAATGAGTATGAAATGATAAACTCCGATCTTCCCCGGAAAATCAAGGCTAATTTCCTGGTGGTGCCAAGTATGACAAGGCGGCCTTCGCCCGCAAACAAAAAGAATATACAGAAACTCGTGCTCGTGCCCAGTAAGCCGAAGGCGAACAGTGCTCGTAATCGAGATTTACCGACTCTATTTTATAAAAAGGCGAAAAATTATGATCGTAGAACGCACACATATTTCATCTGTATGGTATAAAATCACCCGGTTGGTACACATATTGACGCCTCGGTGCGGTTCCTGTAGTAGAAGGTGATGTAAGCAGGGAAAGGAAAGCCTTTTGAGCACGAAATCTCCTTTTTACGAAACCATGGTGGCTCCCCTGGAGGGGCAGATGATCCGATCCATCTGGAGGATCGTACGGGATGCGGACGACGCGGATGATGCCTTGCAGCAGGCCCTGGAGGTGATATGGAAGAAGAGAAAACGCATTGAAAACCACCCCAATCCAAGGGCCCTGGTACTCAAAATCTGCATTAACGCCTCGTATGATGTATTGCGGAAAAGCATCCGAATCCGGCGCCACGAGGCCCTCGATGCCTTGGAGTCGGAGGCCCCGGATCCCGCACCAGGGGCCGTTTCCTCACTCGAGGGGAAGGAACAGCGGGCCGAGATCCTCCGGGCCATTGCCTCGCTCCCACGCAACCAGGCCCAGGCCGCCCTCCTCCGCATCGTGCAGGAACAGCCCTATCAGGCCGTGGCAGCGGCCCTGGGTTGCTCGGAAGCCACGGCACGAACCCATGTGAAACGCGCCCGGGCCAGGCTCTCGAGGATCCTTGCCCATCTCCTTCCACAGTCCGCCAGGGAGGTGGAATCATGAATGATGAAAACCGTATGAATAAAAATGAGATCGACGCCCTTTTGAAAAATCATCTCTCAAACGATGATATCCCGCCTGATGTGGAAAAGCGGCTCCAGGACCGCCTCGAGCAGTTCCGCTCCCGGGTGGATGCGGAAAGCGCGGATGTTTCCTCACATCACAGAATACCCCTGTTCTGGAAACTGACGATCGCCGGATCCATTGCCGCCGCAATGATTGTTGCCGCCGTGGGTTTGAACATCCTGGGACCTCCTTCCGTGAAAAAACGCGTCACCCGTTCCAGTAGCGACTCCCGCTCACTTGCTCTCGGAATCGAAGCCTATAGCTACAATCCCACCAACGGAACAGTTTCGGCCGGCGATGTCTTTCGTGTTCCCCAGGGGCCCCCCGCTATATCCGGAAACCAGGTTGCTGCATGGTATGGCGGCGTTGATGGAGGTGGGGGGAGTGATGATTTTTTCACCCCTCAAAGATCCAGATACGGTCATAATACCGAATCCTACGACAGCATCGAGGAGAGGGGATTTTCATCTGTAAATGACCATCCCCTCTCCACCTTCTCCATCGATGTGGATACCGCCTCCTACTCCAATATCCGTCGCTTCCTGAACCAGGGCAGGCTGCCCCCACGGGGAGCCGTCCGCATCGAGGAAATGATCAATTACTTCACCTATGAGTATCCCGAGCCGGAAGGAGAACATCCCTTTTCCGTAACAACTGAACTGGCGGGCTGTCCCTGGAACGAAACCCATCTCCTGCTCCGAATCGGCCTCAAGGGACGGAGCATCGATACAGGAAACCGTCCCCCATCAAACCTCGTGTTCCTTCTCGATGTGTCCGGGTCCATGAACGCCGGCAATAAACTCCCCCTGGTAAAAAGGGCGCTGAAAGTGCTCGTGAGCCAACTCGAAGAGAACGACCAGGTGGCCATTGTGGTGTATGCGGGGGCTTCCGGGCTCGCGCTTCCCTCCACCTCCGGAGGGGACAAACACAAAATCCTGGACGCCCTGGAAAACCTCCATGCAGGAGGTTCCACGAATGGAGGCGAGGGTATCATGCTGGCGTATGAAACGGCTGCCCGGAACTTCATAAAGGGAGGCATCAACCGCGTCATCCTGTGTACGGACGGCGATTTCAACATGGGGATCACCGACCGCTCCGAACTCACCCGCCTCATCGAAAGAGAAGCCAAAACCAACATCTTCCTCTCCATACTCGGTTTCGGAGAGGGAAACCTGAAGGATGCCGCCATGGAGGAACTCACGAATAAGGGAAACGGCAACTACTCATACATTGACACCCTGAATGAAGCAAAAAAGGTCCTGGTGGACCAGATGGGCGGCACCCTTGTTACCATCGCGAAAGATGTGAAGATCCAGCTGGAGTTCAATCCCGTGGAAGTGGCCTCGTATCGCCTGATCGGGTATGAAAACCGCATGCTCCGGAAGGAAGATTTCAACGACGATAAAAAGGACGCCGGGGAGATCGGGGCGGGACATACGGTCACGGCAATTTATGAGATTGTCCCCCGGGGAGCTGCCGAATACGAGGAGCCTTCCCTGGTGGACAACCTGAAATACCAGGGAAAGTCCGTAACTTCCAACGCCGCCCTCTCAGGGGAAATCGCGACCGTGAAACTCCGTTACAAGGAACCCGAGGGAGATACCAGCACACTTCTTGAGATCCCGGTACAGGATCTCGGCCTCTCCCTGGATGAGGTCGGGGACGACTTCCGTTTCGCATCCGCGGTTGCCGCCTTCGGCATGATCCTGCGCGATTCCAAATACAAGGGAACGGTCACCCTCGAAGACGTCCTTTCCCTTGGGGAAAGCGGCATTGGTGAGGATCCCCACGGCTATCGCGCGGAGTTTATCGAACTCCTGAAAAAGGCGAAAACCCTGAAAAATCCGGGATACACTCCCATGGTTCCATAGCCCCCGCTTTTGTAACACCGTTCTCCGAACCTCATCGTGCCGGGAAAATTCAACGCCTTCGGTAGTCTGACCCCCAGAACTCTGACCCCCAGAAGAACAAGGAACAACGATTTGTGATGTTCGAATGAATAATTACAAACACTTCGAAAATCGTACATCGTTGATCCTTGTTCGCAAATCAAAGGTATCTTACTCCAGATGTCTGAGCCACCATTTATCCCCGAATGGGGTAGGATCGGACGGATCATTCGTGTCTGAGCCCCTTTTCCCTAGAGGTGGAGCTCGACGATGTCGCCGTCCTGGAGAACCTGGTCGCGGTTGATGGTCTGGCCGTCGAACTTGGCGCTCGGGCCCCATAACCTCGCGTATTTCATATCCAGAAAATCCTTGTGTACGGTTTTGGCGAAATCCAGGAGGTTGCTTCCCTCCGGGATGGAATACGGCTCGCCCCTGTCCATGTGCTTGCCGGGTTCCTTGGGATAGATCCGGATGACATGAAGCATGTCAAACACCGCCCTGCGGAGATCCTCGAGGCCCGTCCCCTCGGAGGCGGAGACCGCGATCATGTCGAACCTGTCGCCGTAAAATTCCTTCAGCACCTCGAAATTACCAGGCGAACCCGGGCGATCGATCTTGTTGCACACGAGAAGAACCCTTTTCTGTACAATGTTAAACGGCAGGGAGGGATCCGGTTCCCGCACGAGTTCGAGTTTGACCCTGTCCAGGAGATTAAGAATGAATTCCATATCCTGGAGGGGGAATCCGGCGAGATCCAGCACGAACATCACGGCATCGGCGGCCCGGACCATTTCCGGGAGCCAGTTTTCCGTGTGTTCCGGGGAAAAGGGGGGGAGGTCCACCAGCTGGATCTTGATATCCTCGAAGGGCATCATTCCAGGGAAGGGAATGTGCGTGGTGAAGGGATAGGGGGCGATCTCCGGTTCCGCGTTTGTCAGGGAGCTCAACAGATGGGATTTGCCCACATTGGGTGTACCCACGAGCACGACCTGTCCGGCCCCTTCCTTTGGAACCTTGTAGGAAAAGCCCTTTTTTCCGGATTTCTTTTCCCGGGCCTGTCTGATTTTGGCGATGCGGCGTTTGATATCCGCCTGCATCTTATCCGTGCCCTTGTGTTTTGGAATGGTCCGGAGCATCTCCTGGAGGGCCCGGAGACGCTCGTCGTCCGATCTGGCCTCGCGGAAGATCCTTTCCGCCTCACGATATTCCGGTGTCAGGTTTGCCGGCATGAAACCGCCCTGTCCTCTTCTTTCATGAAAAATGAGGATATTTCAATATCCTTATCCCGAGAAGTCATAATTATTTCTTCGGGTATGTGTGGGAATTCAAGTCCTTTTTCAAGGGTGCAAGGGGGATAAAAAAAACGCCCCCTCGAAAGGGGGCGCAATTTGATTGATTTTATCGGGATTACTTGCCGCCAAGGATCAGGAAGATCAGATCCGCGATATCCACGATACCGTCGCCGTTCAGGTCTTCCAGCGGACCGCTTGAAATGCCCAGGAGCAGGTTAATATACAACTGCTCCTCCGGAGTCGGGGTTCGTGTGGGTGATGGCGTGGGGGTTGGCGTGGGTGTTTCCGTGGGAGTCGGCGGCGCCGTACCGGTCGGAGTCGCTGTTGCCGTGGGTGTTGGTGGTGATGTTCGGGTCGGGGTTGGCGTGGGGGTTTCCGTTGGTGTCGGTGGTGATGTTCGGGTCGGGGTTGGCGTTGCCGTTGGAGTGGGAGGCGCGGTCTCTGTCGGTGATGCGGTGGCGGTTGGAGTCACGGTTGCCGTAGGTGTGGGTGTGGGAGTTGGCGTGGCCGTTATGGACCAGAGCTCGTACGCCATATCCATGGATTGTCCCTGGAGATCGTGTCCATCCGGCCAGAACAGTTCGATCCAGTTGTCTCCGTTGGGACTCAGAACCGCGTCGTCGTTAAAGTGGAATGCGGAGTTTTTCCATCCCCAGATATATTCGGGATCTGGTGTTTCGAGGATGGCCTGGATGCTCAGGAAGTAGAGCTCGCCCTGGAACTGGCTCCAGGAGGTGGGCAGATCGCAATCGTACACATACTCGTGTTCGAAAATGGTCGTATCGTCCCACACAGGAACCACACCGAACCATTGCTCGCGGAAGTTCTCGCAGATTTCCTCGTGGAGCATTTCCCCGGGCATGCTGTATGGCGGGCCCGGATTATACTTGTACCACCTCAGCATGAAGGCCTTTGGTTTCCCCTCGGGCGGCGGCACTTGATCCCGGGTTTCCTTTTTCCATCCTGGATAGGAACCCCACCAGCGAATATGCTGGATCGGCAGGCCGTCCCTGCACTTCCAGTCGTCCGCCACCTCATAGGAGGACGCTCCCGAGGGTTCCATCCAGGAGGGGACGTCGAATCCGTTTTGCATGTTGGGCGGCTGTTCCCATTTCGCTCCCGGTTGGGGAGTGGGTGTGGGAGTGGGTGTTGTTGTTGACGTCGGGGTTGGGGTTGGCGTCGGTGTTGGAGTGGGCACGATCTCGTCCGTCCACAGCTCGAACGCCATATCCATGGAACTGCCCCCGAATCGATGTCCCCGTGGCCAGATGAGTTCCATCCAGTTCATCGTGGCGTCGCGCTGAACCGCATCGTCCATGATATGAACTTCGGAGTTTTTCCACCCCCACGGGTAGGGGATTTCGGGAGATTCGAACACGGCCTGGATCCCGAGGAAGTATTTTTCCTCCTCCCTCTGTGTCCAGGAGGTGGGCAGATCGCAGTCGTACACGAATTCATGCTCGAGGAGTTCCTTGTTGTCCCAGACCGGAACCACGCCGAACCAGTCTTCCTTGTAGTTCTCGCAGAATTCCTCTTTGATCAGTTTCCCGGGCATGCTGTATGGCGGCGCGGGAACGTACTCAAACCATCGGAGGATGAATCCAATGGGTTTGATAGCCGGGGGATCGACCTTTTCCCGGGTGGTGTCCATGTACCCCGGATAGGAACCCCACCAGCGGATATGGGTGATGGGTCTTCCGTCCTGGCAGAGCCAGTCGTCCGCAACCTCGGGCCCGATAATGATTCCCTCCTTGTCCTTCCAGGAAAGCACGTCAAAGCCGTCTGTCATATTGGGTAGTTGTTGCCACTTGGATCCGGGGGGAGGCGGCTGTGTGGGCTCCGGAGTTCCAGTCGGTGTGGGGGTTGGTGTGGGTGTCGGGGGCGGCAGTTCGGTCCACAGCTCGAAGGCCATATCCATGGACTTGCCCCCGAGGGGATGATTCCTTGGCCAGAAGAGTTCAATCCATTCATCGGCGCCGACTCTCTGTACCGCGTCGTCGTTCCAGTGGAAGGCGGAGTTCTTCCAACCCCAGGGATGCTTCAGATCAGTATGCGGGAAGACCGCCTGGATCTTCAGGAAATAGTATGCTCCTTCCTCCTGTTTCCACGGTTCCTTCAGGTCGCATTCGTAAACGTATTCGTGTTCAAAGGAGCCCGGTTCGTACCAGAGCGGAACCGCTCCATACCATTTCTCGGTGAATTCCTCGCAAACCACCTCCACAATGGGTGGTTCCACGGGCATGCTGAAGGGCGGACCCGGATCATACTTGTGCCAGCTCAGAATGAAGGCGATGGGTTGGATGGAGGGCGGTTTTACCCGGTCCCGGGTATCCTTCATCCAATCGAGGTAGGAACCCCACCACCGGACGCGGATGATCGGTTTGCCGTCGGTGCACTCGAAATCATCCGCTACCTGGATATCCACCTTGCCTTCCTTATCGCGCCAGGACAGGACGTCAAAGCCGTTTACCATGTTGGGGGGCTGGTGCCATTTCACCCCGGGCGGCGTTTCCGTGGGTGTGGGGGTGGGGGTGAACGTAGGTGTCGGGATCTCCTCCTTGACCCAGAGCTCGAAGGACATATCCATGGATTTGCCTTCCAGGCGATGCCCCTTGGGCCACAGGAGTTCGATCCAGCTTGCACCCGGAGGTTTCTGATAAGCATCGTTCAGCTGGTGAATCTCGGAGTTTTTCCAACCCCAGGGGTATTCCGGTTCCGCGGTGGGGAAGACCGCCTGGATGTTAAGGAAGTACTCCTCTCCCTCGATCTGTTTCCAAGGTTCTCTGAGGTAGCACTCATAGAGGAATTCATGTTCGAAATACTCCGGATTATCCCACCTGGGAACCGATCCGTACCAGGATTCGCCAAAAGCTTTGCAGTACTCTTCCGTGATCAGATCCCCGGGTTTGCCCCCCTCGGATTTGTGCCAGCTCAGGATGAATGCGACGGGTTTGGCATCCGGCGGTTTTACTTCCTTCGGTGTTTTTTCCTGCCAGCCCGGATAGGAACCCCACCACTGGATCCGATAGATGGGCAGGCCGTTCTGGCAGAGCCAGTCGTCCACCACGACAATGTCCACCTTGCCCTCTTCGTCTCTCCAGGAAAGCACATCGAATCCATCGGTCATGTTGGGCGGTTGCCACCACTTGACGTTCTGTGGGGGCGCCGTGGGAGTTGGCGTGGGGGTCGGAGTGGGAGTCGGGGGTTCTTCCTTGGTCCACAGCTCGAAAGCCATATCCATGGAAAGCCCCTGCAAACGGTGGGCATCGGGCCAGATCAGCTCGAGCCATGTCTGGTCCAGCCAACGCAGGGCGTCCCCGAGCAGATGAATATCGGAATTCAACCATCCCCATTGATAAGGGGGTTGTTCGGTTGGGAAAATGGCCTGGATGTTGAGGAAGTATTTCTCTCCCTTTTTCTGATACCATGGTAAAGGAAGTCTGCATTCGTACAGGAACTCATGCTCGAAGCCGTCCGGGCTGTTCCAGATCGGGACGGCCGCTATCCAGGTTTCCGAAAAGTTCTCGCAATATTCCTCCTGGATCAACCTTCCGGGAATCGCGTAGGGTTTGCCCACGACATACTCGTGCCAGCTTAAAAGGAAGGCGACCGGCCTGATTTCCGGCGGCTTCACTTCCTTGTCGGTGAAGTAACTGTATCCGGGATAGGATCCCCACCATCGGATACGGTAAATCGGACGCCCGTCAACACACTCCCAGTCATCCACGACCAGATGGCCCACGGATGATTCCACATACCGCCAGCTGGGGACGTCGAAGCCGTCCTTCAGGTTGGGCGGCTGGAACCACTTCACATCCGGGTGAGGAGGCGTGGGCGTGGGGGTCGGCGGCGGCGTTTCCGTGGGTGTGGGACTCGGGGTCGGCGATGGCGACGCAGTGGGCGTGGGTGTGGGTTCGCCGGTCCAGAGAATGAAGGACATATCCATGGAACGTCCCCCCAGACGGTGACCCCTGGGCCAGATCAGCTCGATCCATTCCTTCTGCAGCCAGCTCACCGCGTCGTCGTTCCAGTGCCATTCGGAGTTCTTCCACCCCCATTCGTAAATGGGTTCAGGTGTTGGAAATACGGCCTGGACACTGATGAAGTAGGGGTTGCCCTTTTGCTGGGGCCATCCCTTGGGAAGGTCGCAGTTATAGATGAACTCGTGCTCGTAGTTACTGGGGTTGTTCCATACGGGAACGGCCCCGTACCATTCCTCTTGGACATTATCGCACACGTATTCGTAAAGCAGGGGGCCGGGCATGCTGTAAGGCGGCGGGGGCATGTATTCGTACATGCGGATGATAAAGGAAGTGGGTTTGGACTTGGGAGGTTTCACGGGCCTGCTTGTTTGAGTCTCATACCCGGGATAGGATCCCCACCAGGTGATGTGGATGATATCCTTGCCATCCATACACAGGAAATCGTCCGCCACGAGTTTCTCGATCGTTCCCTTGGCATCCTTCCAGGAGGGGACGTCGAAACCATCCCTCATGTTGGGGGCCTGCTGCCACTTGGCGCCCGCAGGCGGATCCGGTGTGGGTGTGGGTGTGGGCGTGGGGGTCGGCGGCGGCGTTTTTGTTGGAGTGGGTGTCGGCGTCGGTGAAGGAGTCGGTGTGGGAGATGGCGTGGGGGTGGGAGCCGGATTCACATGAATGGGATCCGCGTCCTGCCCGTCGGTGTCGTTGTTATAAGTGTTATAATCGGCGGTATCAAGCACCATGCCGATCCAGTAATCTCCACCCGTTGTGCTCGAGGGAATATAGGGTAAAACGCAATTGACCCGGACGGAAGACTTCGGGCTGAAACTCCAGTCGAAGTACTGGGTGCTGAGAAGGGTATCGTATTGGGAAATGTTACTGTTATTGGAGAGGTAAACCTTGAAAAACACGCGGCCGCTCCAGGAGGCGGAGGAATAATTGTGAACCAGGAAGTTCAGCTTGGTCAGTTTGTTCCCTGCCGTAATACTGGCGGGATCGCAGTTCACGTCCATCGGGATGAGATCGAATGTCGAGGGTGTATCCACATCGATGATGTCTATGACATGCCCGAACTTGGTGCCGGTGAGACGGCAGAAATCCGTGAACGTGGCACGGTCGGAATTCGATGCAACACCATACACATAACGGCCTCCACCGTCGATGTCATAGGCGCCGCTTCCGCTCATGCCGCCCCAGCCTGCCTTGTTGATCCGGATCTCATATCCGTACCATGTACCACCGGAGGCCTCGCACGAATCAAAGGTGCCGTACCAGTAGTACATGTATTCGCCGTTGTATACTCCTTCACCGGGGTAACTGGCGTTGTGGAAGGTGTTGCCGGTGAAAAAAGAACAATTGGTGTTATAACCGTATCCGTGCCATCCCGTGAGGGCCCCGATGGGACGATTCAGGTCGATGACCCCGATGTCGTGATCGAAGTTGCTGTTTTGCGTCCATCCCGTCCAGGAGTGCAGCTGGGTGGAACCGGCATCCCCGTAAGGGCGGTTCCCGGCCTCGTAGCCGGGGATCACGGTCATGTCGGTCACCCAGTCACCACCGCCCCCCTGGTGAACGCAGTGGCCGGCCGTGAGAACGTGCATCGAATCGATCAGGGTTCCGGAGGCCATCTTCCCGCTCCCCGCCTTCTTGTAAAAGAGCTTGCAGTTCACCCGCCAGGGATAATCCTCGGGATTCGAGATAAGGGACAGATTCGTGAAGTTCTTCGACTTATCGGAAATATCGTATTCCGGATAGAGATCGCTGATCTTTTTTCCGGATCCCAGGGCTCCCTCGATGAAATTTGCTATGGGAAGATCCTTGTAACTCACATCCTTGATCACTTCTTCCCCGGTCTGGACATTATAGGAAATATATCGCGACGCCGGTTTGGTGATCTTTTCCGTTTCCGTGGAGATGGGAAGTTTTTCCGCTTTAAAAAGTGAGATATTCTGGGGGAAATTGCTGAGGTTTCTCGTCTTCCCCTCGTTCGCCTTGGGTTGAGCCTGAATAACGGTGTCGTCGAAAAGTACGGCCGTTACATCGCTTCCGTTCGACTTGTCCTGAGCCATGGCGCCCGAAAGCAGTGAAAGGAACAAAAGGAACAGGGCGATTCGGCTCAGAAATCCGCTCTCAAAACGTTTCTCTATCATGGCGATCCCTCCTCGTGGGATAATTTACGGCAGGGTTTTCACGGATGGTTGCAACGAAATATGGCGGGCTTCAGATGTCTATACAAAAGGTCCAGTCCCATATCGCGCGTCCTCTCCCTTGCCTACAGAGTTCGATTATTTCCCCTTTTTATCCTTTTTTGTCAAGTAAAATAAAGGATTCAATGAAAAATGAGAATTTTTCCGGATGATCGGATGTTGTGGCGATGGGTGCCGAACTTATTGAAAATTCTCTTTCAAACCCCTGCATGACATGGTTTTGCAACTTTATATTTGATGCGATCAACCGCAATCACACCTCTTATCCACTGGAAGCAGCTGCAGAAAAGAAATCCTTTTTTGATTTTATCCTTGATTCGAAGATATTAAGTAAAGTAGTACTCATTTACTTAAATACGGAACCTGAATAAACCATGAAGAAAATCATTTCCATATCCGATGCCGCTTCCCTCGCACTCCATGCCATGGCGGTTTTCGCCTCCGAACCGGAGGAACGCTTTTCCACGCGATCCCTCGCAAACTCACTCGGCGTTTCCGGACACCACCTCTCAAAAGTCCTTCAACGTCTTTCCAGGGCCGGATTCGTATCCTCGTTTCGGGGTCCGACCGGAGGATTCCGCATCTCTCCCGGATGGGAAACCATTTGCCTTCTTGACATTTATGAGGTGATCGAGGGACCCTTTCAACCTGCGAATTGTCTCCTCCCGAAACCCGTTTGCCAGGGAAAATGCATCCTGGGGGGGCTTCTGGGAGAAATTAACAGTCGGATCAGGGAGTCCCTGGAAAACACAAGGCTCGTCGATCTGGCCGATTCTTTCAAAAGGAGGTAACATCATGAACATGTTTTGTTACCAGTGTGAACAGACAGCCGGGGGAAACGGCTGTACCCAACATGGAGTCTGCGGCAAGGATCCAGAAACCGCCGTGCTCCAGGATCTCCTGATTCATGCCGCAAAGGGCATTTCCATGTATTCCGAAAGGGCGCGGAAATTGGGAGATTCGGATCAGGAAATCGACCGTTTCGTCACGGAGGCCCTCTTCACGACTATCACCAACGTGAATTTCGATCCCGAGAGACTCGAGGAGATTCTCCGTCGTGCCTCCGGGATCCTCGAAAAGGCCCGCGATCTCTACGAAAAAGCCTGTTCCAGGGAGGGCAGGGATCCCGAAAAACTCGATGGTCCCGCAAAATGGACACCCGCTCCGGACCGGGTTGGTCTCCTCGAACAGGGACGCCGGGTTGGAATCGAGAGCCGGATGCAGGATCTCGGGGAGGACGTAACCGGACTCCAGGAACTCCTCCTTTACGGACTCAAGGGCACCGCCGCCTACGCCGATCATGCCATGATCCTCGGAAAGGAAGATCCAGCCGTGTATGCCTTCTTCCACGAAGCACTGGATTTTCTCGTGAAAAAGGACACCTCCCTCCAGGAACTCCTGGCCATGTGTCTGAAGTGCGGGGAAATCAACCTCAAGGTCATGGAGTTGCTCGATGGGGCCCACACCCAAACATACGGCCACCCCGTTCCAACCCCGGTCAGGATACACCCGGTCAAGGGAAAAGCCATCCTCATTTCAGGGCATGATATGAAAGATCTCGAACAGCTCCTCCGTCAAACCGAGGGCAAGGGGATCAATATTTACACACACGGGGAAATGCTTCCATCCCACGGGTATCCGGGTTTGAAAAAATATCCCCATCTCGTGGGAAATTACGGGGGGGCGTGGCAGGATCAACGAAGCGAGTTCGACGCCTTCCCGGGGGCCATCCTCATGACCACCAACTGCATCCAGAAGCCCCGGGATTCATACAGGGATCGGATCTTTACCTGCGGCCTGGTGGCCTGGCCCGGTGTGAAACATATCACGGACAGGGATTTTACTCCCGTGATCGATGCCGCCCTCGGAGAGGAGGGTTTCCAGGAGGACGGACCGGACAAAACCATCACCGTGGGATTCGGCCATGAAACCGTGCTGGGAATCGCCGGCAAAGTCGTCCAGGCCGTAAAAAGCGGAAACGTGAGGCATTTCTTCCTCGTGGGAGGATGCGACGGCGCCAAATCCGGAAGGAATTATTACACCGAGCTGGCGAGTGCGATCCCCGAAGATTGTATCATCCTGACCCTTGCCTGTGGAAAATACCGGTTCAACAAAATGGAGTTCGGAGATATCGGGGGCATCCCGCGGCTCCTGGATATCGGGCAATGCAACGACGCCTATTCCGCCATCCAGATCGCCCTGGCCCTGGCAAAAGCATTCGAGACCGACGTCAACGGCCTTCCCCTCTCCCTGGTCCTCTCCTGGTTCGAACAGAAGGCCGTGTGCATCCTGCTCACCCTGCTCTATCTGGGGGTGCAAAACATCCGGCTCGGGCCTACGCTTCCCGCCTTCATCACAAAGCCGGTGCTCGATGTCCTGGTGGAACAGTTCAACATTCAACCCATCACCACACCGGAGGAGGATCTCGAGGCGATGCTCGGTTGATCGGGGCAACCCTTTCATAACTCTCCGTTTGGTTTTGGTTGACAATTTGAGGCGGGAAGGGAAAGACTCTTTCTGTTTTATATTGAATAAGGAAAGGCATGGGAGCCGAATCCCGGGATTCGGCTCCCAAATCGCGCGGTGGAACCGGAATCGGTTAAAAAACAATTGCGATTCTGCTTTATCGTCATTCTCCTGGTGTCGTGGCTTTTTTCCGTGAGGGGGTGCCGGGACAACCGGATGGGTGTGCACTATTCCCGCAAGCTGGATAATATCGTTACCCGCCTGGAAAAGAGCGGCCCCCGGGTGGACCGGGACGGAATCTTCCGGGAGAGGAAAGAGGTGCAACGCCAGCTGGGACGTTACTATCGTTTCCCCAAATGGTTCTTTCTGATTTTCGTTATTCTGAACTCCGCCTTTGCCACATGGGGCATCATCGGGATTCAGAAACTGCCCCCCTCCTCCCGGGATCAGAAAAGGGCCGCCCTCCGACTTGCCCTGGTGCTCCTGGTCTTTATCGTTTCCATAGGGTGCTTTTTTCTGATCCGCTATCACAAGGTTGTTCGGCTTTTCTGGGTACTCGTGATCCTTCTCCTGCAATGGACCCTGATCGGGGGAGTGGCCGCTTTCTCCCTGTCGGATGATGTCTATGAACACCTCCTGGGTCAGAAAAAGGACAAGGATCTCATCGATGGGGCCCCGCCGCCCGCATGGTGATGTGTTTAGATCCGCCGATCCCGATTCCCGTCCTGGAAAAATAACGACATGCTCCTGGAAAGTCCCGACAATCCGAAAATCAGGTACCTCAGTCGCTTGAAGGAAAATTCCTCTTTCCGAAAGCGGGAGCGGAAATTCATCCTCGAAGGCCCCGCAGCCATCAGGACCCTTCTCGAAAGGAAACAGCACCCTCTCGCCATATACTGGTGTCCCGCACTGCTCGAAAACCCCGGAACGATTCTGAAAATGGCCGGGGAGTCGAACGTCGCCCTGATCGAGATCACGGAAAGGTGTTACCGCAAGATCTCCGACGTGAAAACACCGCAGGGAATCGCCGCCCTCCTCCCTTTCCTCCATTACGATGCCGGCGAGATATTCCTCCGTAAAAAAGCCGCGATCCTCTGCCTCACGGGCATTCAGGATCCCGGGAATCTGGGAACACTGATCCGCACCGCGGACGCGGCCGGTGCCGACGCACTTGCAACGATCGGAGCTTCCGCCTCCTTTTTCAACCCCAAAACCGTTCGGGCCTCAGCTGGTTCCATCGTCAGTATTCCCCTCCTTTCCATGGATCAAAAATCATTTTTTTCCCTCGTTGCCGAAACCGGAATACATGTTTACACCGCGAGCTCCCACAAAGGCGCCCCCTTCCGACGGATCCGGTTCGAAAGACCCCTTTGCATCGTTGTGGGCTCCGAATCTCACGGCATTCCCCCGGAGATCGAAAAGATCGGACGCCATGTCGCCATACCCATGAAAAGGGGGGTGGAATCCCTGAACGCCGCAGTGGCAGGAGCCCTCCTCCTGTACCAGGCGATGGGGGTGGGATGATCATGAAAGGCATGAACATGGAAAGCCTCTCCCCCCTTCCCCACCATATTATCGACACCCATGCACACCTTGTGGATGAGGCATTCGACGAAATCAGGGGGGAGGTCCTGCAAAGGGCCGGAAAGGGGGGGATCGCCGGGGTGGTTCTTCCCGGAGACACCCTTGAATCCAGCCGGGCCGCCGTGGCCCTGGCCGGGACCGATCCGCGATTTTTCCGGGCCGCCGTGGGACTCCATCCCTATGATGCAAAGTATTACTCCGATGACGTGGAAAAAGAACTGAAAAACCTGGCCGCCGATTCCGTGGTAACGGCCATCGGGGAGATCGGGCTGGACGTTCGAAGGGATGGAAGCGATCCCTCCCCTCGGGATGTTCAGGTTGATGCCTTTCTTCGTCAGATGGCCCTGGCCCGAAGCCTCCAGCTTCCCGTGATCATCCACTGCAGGAATGCGTACGAGGATCTCCTTTCCCTGCTCCGGAAGGAAAAACAGCCGGACCCCGCCGGGGTGGTGCATTGCTTTTCAGGAACAAGGCAACAGGCCCTATCACTCGTGGAACTCGGTTATCATATCGGGTTTACGGGAAACCTGACGTTTAAAAACGCGCCGGATCTGAGAGAGGCCGCCGGGGCCCTTCCTTTGGAAAAAATCCTCATCGAAACCGATTGCCCCTACCTGACCCCGCATCCCTGGCGGGGGCATTTCCCCAACGAACCGGTTTACGTCCGGCAGGTCGCCCTCACCCTTGCCTCCTCAACGGGCCGCCCCCTCGAGGAGGTCTGCCGCATCACCACGCAAACCGCCCGCCGCCTCTTTTTCGAGAGGGAACGCCATTCCCGGCAATTCTCTCCCGCGTGAAGGCGCTTTACTGTGGCCGGAAAATTGACAAAATGAGCGCGACTGACCCGAATGGCACTGACTTAAGGAATATTTTCAGATCCGTCCGATCCGCCCCCGCAAGTTCTTTCAAGGCAAAAGGGCAAAAGGGGTCAGCAAAAGGGGTCAGACTCCTAGTTATGAAAGAAAACAACACATACCAGTTACTTATACAAGGGTGAAAATGGCGCTTTTGCGGGTTTTTATAATAACCCGGTTTAGCGAAAATCTTTCA
>Ga0272442_10005521_pt1 | contig 16865 bp, 11 predicted proteins | sample SSMForm2O_FD_200262 | JGI IMG/M metagenome (GOLD analysis project Ga0272442, IMG submission 200262) | Marine sediment archaeal communities from Little Sippewissett salt marsh, Falmouth, MA, United States - SSM-Form-2O | ecosystem: Environmental > Aquatic > Marine > Wetlands > Sediment ... | reverse complement strand
GGCAGGCCGTTCTGGGAGTTGGGAGCGCTGACTAAAAAAGACATCCCAAAATATATAAAATTACTGCCCCAGGTCGTCGCCGGTAAAAAGCTGGAGGGGCTTGAAGTCAGGACGATCACAAAAGAGGGTGAAGAGCGCTGGATCGAAATTTTCGCTTCCCTTCTGCATAAGGGGAAAAAGATTTTCGCCATCCAGATAATCTGCCGAGATATCACCGAGCGCAAACAGGCCGAGGGGGCGTTGCGTGAGAGTGAATTGAAATTCAGAGAGCTGGCTGAAAGTATCAATGATGTTTTCTATGCCCTGGATAAAAATCTGAAATATACCTTCTGGAACAAAGCTTCCGAGAAACTAACAGGCGTCCCGGCGCAAAAAGCGATCGGGAAATCCGTTTACGATCTTTTTCCTGATGCCAAAGGTGGCAGTGCAGAACGGTTGTACCTGGATGCTCTGAAGAAAAAGCGAACAGGCAGTTTAGAGGTAGAATACAAAAGACCAGGTATTAATTATACTCTTGATCTAAGCGTTTACCCCTCGCAGGAAGGTCTGTCCGTTTTTGGTAAGGATATCACCGCCCGCAAGCGGGCTGAGGCTGCTCTGCGCGAGAGCGAGGAGCGTTTCCGCACCATCTTCCATTCAACTGCGGTGGCAATCTGGGAAGAGGATTTTTCAGGGGTAAAAGCGGAGATTGAAAAACTAAGAGCCCGGGGGGTCAGGGATTTTCGCAAATATTTGGACGAGCACCCGGAGTTCGTAGGAAAGGTTGCCGCACAGATCAAGGTAATCGATGTAAATGACACCGCACTCAAGCTCTACGGCGCAAAAAACAAGGAAGAACTGATAGCCTCGGTTGACAAGGTGTTTGTTGCCGAAACCATGCCGGCGTTCAAGGAAGTGGTTATCGGGCTGGCCCAGGGAGATGAGGAGATCGAAACCGAGACTGTCAACGGCACTCTGGACGGAAGATGCTTGAATGTGCTCAAGAGGACCTATATTCCAACCGGCAGATCGAAGTTCGGCAATCTGCTGGTGAGCGTGGTGGACATCTCGGATCTCAAGCAGGCGGAGTCAGCGCTGCGCCGGCGAGCGGAATTCGAGTTTCTGATTACTACCATATCAACCAGATTTATCAATCTCAGGCCGGAAGAAACCGACCAGGGTATCGAACAGGCGCTGAAAACGATCGGCGAGTTTGCCGGTGTTGACCGCAGTTACCTGTTTCTGACCTCGGAAGACGGAACAAAGGTGAGCAACACCCATGAATGGTGCGCAGATGGTATCGATCCGCAGATAGAAAGATTGAAAGACCTGCCGGTCGAGGCCTTTTCATGGTGGGCGGATCGTTTTTTAATTAAACGAGAGGCCGTGCATATACCGAATGTGGAAGACCTTCCATCCGAGGCGCAGGCGGAAAAGGAAATGCTGCAATCGCAATCGATCAAATCTCTGCTTGCCCTTCCGATTATCTTCCGTGAATCAGTTGTCGGTTTTCTCGGATTTGATTCGGTTAAAACGAAAAAAACCTGGGAGGATGAAGATGTTGTTCTCCTCAGAATGGTTGGAGAGATTTTTATTAACGCTTTGGAAAGAAAACGGATGGAGGAAGAACTGCGCAAAGAGCGTGACAGTCTGGAGGTTCGGGTAGCTCAAAGTACTGATGCCCTGAGGCGTTCGGAGTTGAAATTGCAGGAAAGGCTCAGAGAACTGACTTGCTTCTATAAAATACGGGATGAGTTTGACAGGGAGCAGCCTCTCGAAGATACTTTATATGCCTGTGCGTCTCATATACGGAATGCGTTGAATGAGCCGGAAAAGAAAATCGTGCTGATAAACCTGGACGGTTTCCAGATAATTATCGAAAACTGCAAGTACGACAGGGAAAACTGCCTGGAGGGTCTGATCCAGATAGGGGGTATCAAACGGGGGGTTTTGCGGGTTTTTCGCGGCATAGGCGAGAGCGGCTTTCTCCCCTTCGAGTGGGACCTGGTCAGGAATGCGGGCGCCTCGCTGGCCTCTTTGATCCAGAACCGGGAACTGCACACGCATTTGATTCAGTCAGAGAAAATGGCTGCTGCAGGACGGCTGGCCGCCGGGGTGGCCCATGAGATCAATAACCCGCTTGGATCGATAAAAAACTCGCTTTTCATCCTCAAAAAATCCTTCCCCGCAAAGCACCAGGACCGTTCTTATCTCGATCTGATGGATGGCGAGATCGACCGGGTGTCAGGGATTATAGCCCAGCTTTACAACCTGTATAAACCCTCGGCCAGGGAGGTACAGCAGGTCAATCTGGCGGTTGTCGTTGGTAATGTACTGAAAATGCTCGAGCCCCAGATCCGCCGCCGGAAAATTACTGTTCAGAACGAGATGGCAATAAACAGCGCGAAACTGAAACTCTCTGTCGACCAGGTGACCCAGGTCCTCTATAATATTATTCTCAACGCGGTTCAGGTCATGCCTCTGGGCGGCAGGCTGACAATCGGCTGTACGAAATCCACGGGACGGCTCGAACTGTGGATCAGCGATACCGGGCCCGGCATCCCGGATGAGGTTTTGCCGCATATTTTCGAGCCTTTTTTCACCACAAAGTCAAAAGGAGCACACTCCACCGGGGGAATGGGAATGGGGCTTCCGCTTTCCCGCTCTCTGATGGAGACCCTCGGCGGAACGATCTTGGTCAAGACGAAAATCGGTTGGGGATCATCTTTCATTCTCAATTTCCCGACCAAGCTGCTGAAACGCGAAAAAGACGAAAAAAAATGAGCGATTTGTCAGCACAGACCCTCGACCGGCATCTGCCGGGCCTGGAGCAGCCTGCTCGGGCGTTTTACTAAAGAGCCGGGTCAAAAACACACTTCCCTGATGAAAATACTCCTGATCAATCCCAACCGCTACAAACACCCGCCGGTACCGCCGCTGGGCCTCGAATATCTTCAGCGCGCACTGGCGGCAACCAGGCATGAAAGCCGGATCCTCGATCTGTGTTTCAAGCGCGATTGCAAAAAGACCGTGGCTGAAACAGTAGAAAGGTTTGCCCCCCAGGTGGCCGGGATTTCGATCAGAAATGTAGATACGGCCCTGTACCAGAACAACCGTTTCTTTCTTGATGAAATCAGGGCGATTGCAGAACAGCTGGCCCGGCTTGAAGTGCCCTCTTTGGTCGGGGGGGCGGGATATTCGTTCAACCCGGCCGGAACCCTTTCATACGTCGGAGCCAACTGGGGGATCAGCGGCCCCGGCGAAAACGCCCTGATCCATTTCCTCGATTCCCTGGAAAAAAGCCCGCCGGCGCAAGGCATGATTCTGGACGGATGGAAATGGGGCGCTGATCCCGACCTGGATACTGCCGGCCGGGTAGGGGGTCTGGATTATCCTGCTTACCTGAAAAAAGGAGGTATCGCCGGGTTCGAAACACAGAAAGGCTGCCTCGGCAGATGCTCCTACTGTCTGGAGGCTTCCCCGCGGGTGATTTTCCGCAAACCGCAGAGAGTGGTCCGCGAGTTAAAAGAGCTTGCCGCACAAGGTGTATGCCAGTTCCATCTCTGCGATTCGGAGTTCAATCAGGACCTGAAATACTGCCACGAGTTTCTCGAAACCCTGGTCAGCGCGCGTTTGCAGATCAGATGGGCACTTTACATGAAAAGCACGCCGTACGATGAAAAGCTTTTCCGGCTGTTAGGGGCCAGCGGAGCGAACCTGGTCACTCTGTCCCTGCCCACGGGTAAGGATGGCCTGGAACATGCCGCCCGCTTTCGAAGCCTTACCAGCAAATACGGTATCCGCCTGGCGGTGGATTATCTCTGCGGATTTCCCGGACAGACCCCGGAAGCCGTACGGCGGGATATCGAAAGGCTGCGGCGCATCAGGCCGGACACTGTCGGGCTGAACAGTTTTATCAGGCTTTATCCCGGTGCGGAGGTATCATCGACAGCCCAGGCGGGTGAGGATCAGCGCAGGTATCTGTTCGGCGAGCTGGAAGACAACCCCGGGCTTATCCGCCCGGTTTTCTATAGCAGCATTTCCACGGACGACTTGAAAGAAATTGTTGGCGATGACCCCATTTTCAGGATCGAGGGCTTTGAAAGGTCCACTAACTACGAACGGTTGAGAAATACCGGGCCTTGAGACAGCTCCTGCTTAGTTGCCCGTTTTGCACACTCTCTTTTTTATCCCCTCAAGCCCCTTTATTGCTGTTGACTGAGCTCTTTCAGCCTGGCTGACAACTTTTCTCTTCCGCTCTCCACTGCTTTCAGCAGCTCGTCGAGATGGTCGGGTGAGCATTTGGCGATTGCGAAACGCTCGAATGCCTCCAACATTGATAATCCCTGCCTTAGAGAACGCTCCACCATTGGAGTCCTGCCCCCGATTTTGACATATATCGGGCTGGTGTGGGCAAAACGCAGGCGGTTTGCGCGGTTAGCCCAGCGGCCCGGCGGCTCGTCGTAGGCGGCGAGCTCCTTGTCGGTGAGAAGCGTATCCCGGTCCAAGGCCCGGGCGCAGACCCAGAAACTCTCCGCAGCCGGTACGCTGATTTTCCCTTTGACCCTTTTCTGCGCCGGTTGCGGGGACAGCCTTCCGGCAACCTCGCCGTTGACCACCAGCTCCACCGGACCCAGCGGGCAGTCAGAGACCGCCTCGATTTCGAACTCCAGCCTCTCCCCGCTTTTATCCAAGGTGAGCGAGTCTCCCGGCTGAATCCCGCCCTGTCCGCGGAGAAACAGCATGGGGCCGTTGGTTACAAAATTACGCCCCTGTCTCCAGTGCTCGAGAACCTCTTCCACTCCCTGCCCGGCGGCACAGCGCACATAGGCCCGGTTGAACCCGGGGGGGACTGCTTTCACACCCGTGGCGCTGCCTGCACCGGCTGCGAGTTTCAGGCCGCAGTTGAGCAGCCTGTAGTATGTCTCCAGGTTCATTCTCAGCATGCCTTCCGGGGTATCAGGGTAAATCGGGAATCTCTCCACTTCGAGCAGGTTCGAATAGATACTTCGCGGCATAAAGCGGTGCATGGCGAAGTTATTATTACAGAGGTTGACCACATCCACCAGGCCCAGCAGCGCGTCCACCAGCACCTCGCGCGACCAGCCTCCCTGGTAGCAGTTGAGAGTCCCCCGCTGGCGGCCGTAGCGCGCTGCCGGGAGATTGGGCGCTGAGGGTTCGTTGAGAAAAGGGAAGGGGTTCGGCAGGCCCAGCATGTAGATTGCGCCCCACTCGTATTCCACCTCCACATCGTAGACCGTGGTGGGTACAACCATCCCTCCGAAAGCGGGCTTGCGGATATGCCCGCTGCCCTGGGGCACTCCGAATACCGGCCGGTTCCACCACTGAAGGACCGTGCCGAAATCCAGATCCTCTGCGGCACAGCACGCTCCAGCTATCTCTGGTGCGAGGTGAAGGTGGTTTTCCAGGGACTGATAGCCTGAGGCGCGCATGTCGATCCATCTTTTCAGCCGGACGTCCTTCTGCAGAATGCCCCCGGAGGGGATATCGAGATATTCTTTTTCCCGGATGTATTCCTTTCCCCGCTCGACCCGCAGTTCTGCGCGGCCCGGGGGAAGGTCCACCGTGTAGGAGCCCTCGGTCACGAACCAGACGTCCCGGGCAACCTTTAACAGCGGCGTTCCCTCCGGAACTCTGCAAACACCGTCCGGGCCGCGAAGAAGCACTCTGGCCGGTATCTGGACTCCCAGCGAGTCATCGATCACTCTCAAGTGCAGTTCGCCTGCGCGGCCAGCCGCCGCGGTAAATGTCAACAACGCCGCCAGCAGCAGGCATGCCTTTACAACATGGATTCTATTCATCAAAGTTCCCTTCGGCTCTAAACGGGATAGCAGTTTTAATATATAATAAACTCAAGCAGGCCTGGTTTTACAAGGTTATCCGGGAAGAAATGTGAAATACCCTCTGCCTGCAGCGTCAGATTGGGTTTCCGGCAGGAGGTGAAACGGGCAGAGCGTTATTTTTTCTTTTCCTGTGATTTCCCGCTGTTCAGGGGCATAGATTTAATCACACCCTTCTCGCGCATCGTATAATCCGGGATTTGCTCCTGATCTTCGGGCCTGATTTTCTGGCTGTAGCCGTTTTTCGCCGCTATCGCTCCGCCGAGCATAATAATTCCCCCTCCCAGCAGCAGTGCTTCACCGGTGTTGCCGACAGTCAGCTTGTAAAGCAGACCCACCAGCAGGGCGGTGATTATCACCACAGGGAAAGCGAACACTCCGGCCTTGATCGCGTTTCCCAAGCGTATCTGGCCGGAAAAGATTCCGAGATAATGTCTGACCAGTTGTGCTGCTGCTTGCCTGGTTCCGCCTGTCTGGAAATACTTTTCCAGAAAATTGGCAAGGAACAGAGATTGCTCCCTGGCTGATGGGAACAGGCCGAAAACGAAATGCTCTTCCTGCTCGAAAGGGGCGATTGTGAGCAAAAGGTAGCTGCCTTCGAGATGGAAGCAGCGGGCGCTCTGCGGCGGGACGGCCTGGGCGAGCATCCCTTCCCGTCGAAGGAACACTTTACCTTGTCCGCTTTGCAGCGCCTGGTTCAGAAAGCTGCGGTTTACGATTCCCATCGACCACTTGCTGTCGCCGGAATCCAGGCTTTGAGGAACGTTGAAATTATGACGGCGGGCAACTTCCGTTGCACCCTCCAGCCAGTTTTTCTGTAAATGTTCACGGAGGTGGAGAAGCCCGTTTTTTTCGATCGTTTCGATCCTGCGCTTCATGTGCAGCTTGAGCATCAATTCCCTGATTTTTGCAGGGTCAACAGGGCTCTGGTCGAAAAGGGCGTACAGGCTTTCCAGCAGCGTCTCGGCCTTTTCCCGGCCCTGTTGTTCCAGGAGAAGGTCATCCTTGATTCCATCCTGCCGCTTTGATTTTTCCGCCTCGTCGAAAAGGAAATCCTCCACCAGCTTTTCCTCTTCAATAAGTTCAGGTAAGCTCGCTTTCCTGATAATTTCCTCAATTGGATACTCTCCCTCGGGAAAGTCGGTAAGCTCGTGATAGCGCTCGTTGAAATATCTCAGCAGGCCTTTCTGCCAGGCATACTGCTCCAGCCCTTTCAAACCCCATTCCGAAATATAGTATTTGAGCCTGTCCACATGATTTTGCCCGAAACCGGGCGCGGACAGTGCGAAATAAAGCTTGCGAATTTTTCCTCGTTCAAGAGGCTGAATAGTACCCGGCCCGCTCGCTTCCTGGTTTTGGCCCGGATCGGGAAACATCGTTTCCAGCAGGTACAGCTCGTAGGAGCGCAGGCAGGCTTCTGTTTTAAGGCGTTCGGTAGCCTGGGCCTCCAGCACTGTGAAAACAGGGCCGAGATCGATGCCGTTCTGCCGGGCACTCTGGACAAACCCGTCGTAGTCGTATTCCCTGATCTTGTCGAAAAGCTGGTGGAAGAACGTCAGCTCGCTGGATTTGACACCCTGCAGATAATCCTTCTTTTTTAGCTGTTCCAGGATTTGTTTCTTATTCATTGGGAGTTAATCTCGCGATGAATAAGCCGGGCCTGCGGCGAGTAGAGCCAAGTGATGCGCGCGTCGCAGAGGTTCGGGAATTCTGTAACCCGAGCCGAGAGAGAGTACGAGCTCTCTGCTTTGCTCGAGACAGGTTTTATGGCCGGGTGATACGAATACGCACTTGACATTGTCTTTCGTGCGAAGCGTTGATCCGATACTTCGGCCGTCTTTGTCCAGAATATTTTTCCAACAGCCGCGCGACAGTCCGGGTTCTTCCGTAGCGCCGAACAGCCTTTTCCTGGCACAGCCGACAGAGGGCTTGTCCAGCAGCAGTCCGAGGTGGGAGGCCAGGCCGAAACCTCTCGGGTGGGCTGTCCCGTGCCCGTGGAATATAATAAGCTCGAAATTCGCATCCAGTTCTGCGAAACAATCCAGAATCACGGGTCCTTCGCGGAAACTCAGCAATCCCGGGAGATAGGGGAACCCGATCTCCCGGCAGGCGCAAGCCTGGGCCACTGTTTCCAGCCCGGGAAAGGAGAGCACGACCACTGACCCGTAAGCCATCTTTCCCCTGAATGCAACATCAGCTCCCGCCACGAACTCGATTTTTCTCGGATTGCGCTCGATAATCAGCCTGCGGCGCAGCCAGAACTGGATTTGAAAAGCCTCTGCAGGAGTGACATCCCACCGGTGAAAATCTTCATGTACCATTAGAGGATTTCCCGGCTGTTTTCAGCCTGCCTTTGATCCGGGTATCGTTTAAAAAGCACCGGTTTATCTGATTTGTTTTAATTATATATATTACTCCGGGATAAACAAGTAAAGGCTTTTCGTTTTTTTTAAGAAATCCCATTTTTCAAGGGAAGATTGGCAAAGTGTCTCCTGCCGGATATCATTGCCGGGCTGCAACGTAGCTGTTTTCTCTTTGACAGTGTTGGAGCGCTGAAAAATATCAGTCCCTGAAGTCTGCTTATCAGCGGGCTGCATCCCGGTGAGCAGAAAGAAATCCGTTGTTTTTCTCTTTGCTTTCTGATATTTTTTCCCTCTGATTTTTCCCTGACTCGGGGCTGTTTTGATATTCTATACAATCCAAAGATCCGTCCACGCACTGATTATTATCAGAAATGCAGACAAAACCGGTTTTCATAGTGATGGCTCTCGCTCTGGCAATTATCCTGCCGGATGTTTTCGCAGCGGAACATGAACAGGCACAAAGGCTTCAGAACAGCTTTTCCTGGGAGGCGACACCCCGCCTGTCTTTCAAAGGCGGGGTGCAATTTCGTTTCAGGGAGCACCTGCAGGATTTCTACTATTTCAAGTGGGAGGCCGAGTCTGCGTTGGAAGTCACGGACTGGTTCGAGCTGCCGGCAAGTTTTCGCCGGGTGAAAAGAGAGCTCGAAACCGGTTGGGAGCAATTCGAACTGCTGCTGCTGGACCCCAAGATCAGGATATTTTCCTCAGCCGGGTGGCAGCTCGATCTGAGGACCCGGTTCCAGTTTCTGCTGGATAACCCGGCAGGGCTTCAGTTCGTGCGGGTTCAGCCGAAATTATGGTACACATTCATGCTCAGGCGCCACGAGCTGGGCTGGTTTATTTACAACGATTTCTATTTTCCTGTCGAAGAAGCCATCCGGGAGAACGATTCCCGGTTTAACATTTTTTCCACGGGCCTGCGCTGGCCGCTGAACCCGCATACCGAGCTTAACCTCTATTACATGCTTTTCTCCATGAGACTGCAAAGAGACCTTCCCTGGAGGCACATCCACCAGAGCTGCCTGGCCGTGGGTTTCTACCTGTAAGTTTTTCAAGCCCGATTCTGCTGGCCCGGGTAACCACGGTTCAGCCTCGATCACGGCATCTCGACCTTTTCCCCGGCCCACTTCTCGTACTCTTCAATGCTGATAAACGGCTTGTAAGCCAGCCGCGCCTTGAAACCGTATTTTCCCCCTGCCTCGTAGTCGTAAAACAGGTAGTGGAAATCCCAGGCAGGCTCGGTACCCGGACCCACCGGCGCACCGCTGGTGGGTGAATGAGAGAACCTTACCGGGCCCGCCTCCTCGAACATCAGCAGCCAGGCCATTTTGTCTCTGCGGCCGTAGTAGAACGGATAGCTGTACCTGAAATCCAGGTAGTTATTGAAAAGCCGCGGCGGGTATTGCTCCACGAAATCCGGGTCGCGCCGGTCGAGTTCATAGCGCACGGAGCTTTCGATATTGTGGGCCGGCGAGTTGATTTCGACCCAGCGTTTTTGATCTTTCACACTTTTGCGGCCGATAAAATAGTATCCTTTATCCACCTTGGTGTTGATATAGGAGGCCCAGAAAAGCCCGATATATCCCCGGTCGAAAGTCCCGGCGCGGGGAATGCAGGTGAACTCCATGTCGATATAGTGGGGTTCGGTCACCGTGAACCTGGTCCAGCTTTCGAGCTTGTGAAGTTCGGTGGGAGGCTGGTGCAGCTCGACAGTTCTGTCAGAGATTTTTTTAATACTCATCGGGCAGGCTCGCGGCTCGAACAGCACCTCGGCCGGCTCCCACCACTTCTCCCCGTCGAAAATATGCTCGAAATTCAGCCCGGCTACCCGGGGCCGGAAGATATTCACCGTGTCGGCCTTGTGGGTCAGGGAGGCCACCCCGTTGTACCACGCCCGGTGCGCGCCGAATTCCGTATTGTCCACGAAAACGGCCCTGATATCACCGGCCTGGATTGTCACCGTGTGGCCCGGCGAGAGCTCTTCCACCACGGCTTCTTTCCTCCCGCAGCAGAGAGAGCATACGAGAGGGATGAGAACAATCAGAAATCTTTGCATAATCGCTCCCTCGTTCAAGGCGTTGAAATGATTTCCGGCCTTATCCTGTGTCGGAAAGCAGCCGCTCGTTTTCAGGAGGATGCCCGGTAATCGATGCGCTTCACCTCGATTTCACCCTCGACCACATCCAGGAACGCCTCGCCGTTTTTCACTCCGGCCTGGCCGTAACCCGTGGCCGTGGAGATAAAGCTCTTGAAATCCCCCTTGATCGAGGGAGCGACATAGAGCACCTTCTCCAGCGCGTCGTAGCGCACTCCGGTCAGTCCCTGGAGCATGGCGTAAGAGGACATGGCCCGGGCGTACCAGTGGCCGCACTCGTACTCGTTGAACGGGTTACGCACCTGTCCGTCGTAGCGGTCCCTGGCAGCGCGCACGATTTCGAGCCCCTGCTCCACCAGGCCCATCATCATCAGGTGGCTGGCCACCTGGTATTCGATTCCGGTCCACACCTCGTTCGAGTAGACAAACGGCAGGGTGAGCTTGCCGCCCTTGGGCCAGGAGCAAAGCAGAAGGCCGCCTTCTGAGCCTGCAGCGTAACTCGGACGCTGCGGGTTGGCGTGCTCGGAAAGGTCCTTTCTGAAATTGTACTTGTGCACCGAGGCCAGGTGGCTTTTCACCTTTTCCGGATCGAGAATTTCTCCAACTCCACACACGGCTGCGATCCAGGCACCGAGTACACCGTCCGATATGCATCCCTTGCCGTACTGGTATTTGGGGCCTTCGGCTTTAAGCAGCTCGATCGCCTCGGGCGAGTAGTCGACATTCCAGGCCTGGGCTTTAACCGGAGAGTCGGCAGCCAAGCCCTCGGTCTGGATTTTCTGGATAAAATACTCGCCGTCGAAAAGCTCTTCCTGCAGGAAACGGCGGCCTTTCTCGTAGAGCGAAGAGTAGAGCGAGACATTTTCGCCCAGCGCCTGGCCCATCAGCACTGAGGCTTTCAGCGCGCCCAGGTAGAAACTGGAGCACATGCCGTCCGGACCCCAGAACTCGATATCGTAGGTATTATGATGAGGTTCTTCGAGAACACCCTTGTGCCGCGGGTCCCAGGTCTTGATACAGTAGTTCAGAGAAGACTTGATACTCGGCCAGTACTTACGCAGCCAGGCTGTGTCTCCGCTGATCCGCCATTCGCGAAAAGCTTTCATGATCCCGCCGAGCTGGCCGTCCGAGGCGGCGTGGAAAGTGTGCGTGGTCGGCCGCACCGGCAGCGAGGCGCGGAAAGTCTGGTGGCCGCTTTCGTCCTGGCTGGCAAAGAACTCCGTTTCCCGCAGGGAGCGCTCAAGCTGGGGAAATAGATGGCAGATCGCCTGCGCATAGTTCCAGACATGGGTGCAGGAGCCCCGGCAGGAGCCCTCATCATCCGAACAGCCCTCCCAGCACCAGAGCTTGCCGTGCCGCTCGCGCAATACTGTAGGGGATTTGAGAATGGTCAGGTTGGCGGCGACAGCTTCAACCACCTCCGGCGGCAGGATCGTATCGTAGAAACAGTCGCTGAACTTCCGGCTTTTTTGCCGCAGGTCCCTGTAATTTTGCCCCCAGTAGCCGGACACCTCCTCGATACCGGAGAAACGCTTCGCATACCAGGGAACGAACGTTCCGGCTGAATCCTTATCCGCACAGCATTCTTTGTCCCCGCTGCTTGCGAGTTCCGGTCCCAGCCGCATGTCCGTGACAGGTACGTACCAGGAGAACAGCAGGGAGATCTTTTTCTCCTCGCCCGGCCCGAGCTCAAACGGTACGAAAACACTGCCGCCGGGGCTGGGCCTGCCGGTCTTGAACGGCTCGTTTTCCACAATGGCCCCGTCAGCCACATGTTTCCAGGCCACGGTGAGAGGGTCCCACCAGCTTCCACGGAACCAGCGGCAGTTGGACCGGGTGGCCGGGTCGGCCACTGCGGCGCAGAAAAAGCCTTGCTCCCAGGGCCTTTCCTCTGATCCCTTCATGGCCAGCACGAATCCGCCTTTCGCGCCGAGCACGGAACCGGCAGTGCCCGAATAGTGCCTCTCGCTGGTGGCCATGAAATTCATTGCGTTGAAAGAATATACGGCTTCCAGGGCCTTGCCGGATTTGTTGGTGAAATAGAACTCGAGGGCTGCCACCGGGAGGCTTGAATTGTCTGCATCCTGCGGGATAAACGGACTCCAGCCGGTAATGCAGGCCTCCAGGGGTACTTTGTCATCCTGGAGCTTTACGGTTGCGAAAGGAAAATGCGTGCGGAAAGAAGCCCTGGCGAACCTCGGAAGCCCGTAGCTTTTGCCCGGAGCACCGTTGCCCGTGTTTGGATTGCCGAACACCTTCCAGCCCGGCACCGGGCCTTCGAGGACCCGCGCGATATTGGACTTGCCCTTGATACAGATAGCCGAAAAGGTGAGCGGTTCGTTGAAAATATCAGGTTTGTTGCGAAGGGAAAAATGCGAAAGAGCGCCTGTTCCCTCCAGGCAGATCATTCCCGCCCCGATCCCGCCCAGCGGGAAGGCCACCCGGTTGAGAAATCGGCCGGTATATGTGTCGTTGTAATTTCTTTTCGGGGTGCTGTCTCCCGTTGAATTTTTACTACTGCCGGAGGATTTACAGCCCTGGATTGAGCTTGCGGAATAGACCGCAGCCGCCAGGGCGGCGCCTGTGGCGGTTTCCTTGACAAAACTTCTCCGTTTCATGGGCAGCTCACTCCTCGATAATTGTTGATGGTTTCGAATCGCCTTGGGGATTGATCAAGTTGTAACCCTGCCTCGGAAAGATGTCAATAGCTTGAATTATCAATGAAAGGACCTGGGTTGACATCATGGGTCGTAGCTGTTTAGAATAATTGGCGGAAAAAACGGCAAAGACAAGAGATAATTTTTTTAAAGGGTAAGATCATATCATGGACAATAAATCCGTTTTCGACAATCTGCTGGCCGAAATTGAGACCTTGGTTTCGAGCGGCTTTCCCAGAGATGACATCCTGCTGAGGGTCTGCCGGCTGCTGAAAAGCGGGATTGACCGTTACGACTGGGTCGGCTTTTATCTGGTGGAGGCAGACAGGGAGCTCGTTCTGGGTCCTTTTGCCGGAGAGCCGACAGAGCATGTCAGGATCGCTTTCGGCAGTGGGATCTGCGGCCAGGCGGCCCGGAGAAAGGAGACTTTCCTGATCCAGGATGTCTCCTCGGAAACGAACTATCTCTCCTGCTCGCCAGAAGTGAAAGCCGAGATCGTGGTGCCGATACTCAAAGATGGAAAGATCGTGGGAGAGCTGGATATAGATTCACACCGGCTTTCCCCGTTCAGCGACCGGGACAGGGACTTTCTGGAGCGGGTGTGCCGCAGGCTGGCCGGGCTGTTCTGACCCGCTGCGCCCGGACAGATCGCTTTCGGATTAAGTTCCCGGTTTCTGCTCTTCAGCTGCATTGCCCATCCAGATCCGCTCGAGCATGGCTCCCTGCTGCCTGCTCGTTTGCTCAGGCAGCGGGAATTTCACCTCCCGGTTCAGCAGCAGCCGGTCGATCAGGTAATCGAGCAGGCGGCATTCGTAGTTTTCGCACAAGGGATCGATCTGCTCCGGGTCGTCGTTGACCCATGCCTCGCATGCCTCGAAGCCCTCTCCCTGGTGGCGGAAACGTATTTTGTAAACAAGCGTACCGTTGCCGCTGCGGTAAAAATAGAGCGCGCCGCTGCGAAAGAAGACCAGCCATTTATCGCCGGGAGACAGCGGAACAAGCCCCTTGCGCACTCTGGCATATTCCTCCCAGGACAGCCGGCGCGAATAATTTATCCTTTTCCTCCGGCGGCTGGTGTGCAGATGGAATGTTTTAAACGGTATCAGGCTGTTCCCGTTCAGGTTACCGGTATCCATCACTGATTCCCCTGCTTCAGATACTGAATACAAAATCGCGGTAAGCGTTCGCTGCTTTTTCCAGGCCGTACTCCCGGCACACCTTTTTTCTGGCGTTTGATCCGATCTCTTCTCTCAATGCAGGGTTTGCTGAAAGCTTTTGCAGAATGCTGCAAAGCCCCGGCTGATCGTCGGCTTCGAACAGCTTTCCGCAGCTTTCGCTGAAAAGCCCATCCGTAATGCCTTCAAGCCGGGTGGCGGCGCAGGCCAGCCCGGTTGCCATCGCTTCCAGAAGCGCGTTGGGCATTCCCTCGCGCACCGAGGGCAGCACGAATATGTCGCTCGCCTGGAAATAGCTCTCCATCTTCCCGGACCACTGGACCCTGATCAGTTTTCCGGGGAGGCTCTTTTGCCCGGCTACTTCATCCACGGCAGCCACCACATCGGCTGAAACCTCATAGGAACTCTTTGAGGCGCTTCCCACAAACACCAGGCTGACCCCCTGCCTTGCGATGCCGCTCCATGCCCGGGCGAGCAGGTGCGGGCGTTTATCGCGGGAGAAGTGGCCTGCAAAAAGCACGATCAGGCTATCCACGGGCAGGCCGAGCTGTTTGCGCAGCTTCAGTTTCTCCACTCTGCCCACCGGCCTGAAACGCTCGCAATCCACCCCGTTGGGAAGATACAGAACTCTCTTCTGCTCTATCCCGGATCGCCGGCAGCTTTCAGTCAGCGCGGGACTTGGACACAGGTAGAACCTGGCCCGCCTGAAAAAGGCTTTGCGCAGAGTGCCGGAGCGCCCTATACTCGCTGGGTCGTCCTCGCCCACACTGGTTATTTTCAGCAGCACGGTCTTTTTTAAAAGAAAGCCGAAAAGGATAAAAAAATAGCTTTTCCTGCTCAGTCCGTGAAGATGGATTATATCGATACCGGGCATCACCTTGAAAAGAATGTAGGTGAGCCTGGGCAGCCAACTGACAAGCCTGCCAGCCAGCCCGGCTCCGGAGACCGGCAGGCGGTAAACCGGTGTGTCCTCCAGCCGGTCGCAGAATGGGAGCGCCCTGTCCCTGGATGTCGTAACCACGGTGAAGCTGAGCCTGTCCGAGGCCGCCGCTCCGATCAGGGACCTGCACTGAAGGCCCGCGCCGGAGATTTCCGGGAAATACGCCCCGGTGACCATCAGCACCCGCAGGACCCGCGCGGAGCTTCTTTTTGAATCAGTCTGCGCCATGTTCCGCAACGAAAGTATGAAAAAATCCGGGAGAATGCGCCAGAATATAAACAGCTTTTAAGATAACTTAGCCAGGGTTCGGCCCTTTTGGCAAGTGATAGCTGCGCTGGTTTGCTTGCCTGGAGCAAGAAGATTATGTAAAATGTAGAAAAGATATTACATCGGATATGCAAGGTTTATTATTTTAAGGCTGATGTCCAGTTTTTTCCGCTAATAAAGGAAGCCGGCAATGAGCTCCAGGCAGATTGATATCGTGGTAGTGATCATGGCAGGCGGTGCGGGAACCCGTTTCTGGCCGCTCAGTACTGAAAGCCGGCCCAAGCAGTTTCTCAACCTGTTCGGCGGCAGGAGCCTGTTGCAGCAAAGCTACGACCGGGTGGCGAATATGGTGCCGGATGAGCGGATACTGGTTCTGACCAACCAGTCCCTTGTACCGCTTGTCCGTGAACAGCTTCCCCAGTTGCCCGGCTCCAATGTGATCGGCGAGCCGCAGCGCCGGGATACTGCCGCGGCTGTTGCCCTGGCTGCGCTTGTCTGTCGCAGACGCTACGGCAATCCCGTGATGGTCGTGCTCACTGCCGATCACCTGATAAAGCCTGTGGAGCTTTTCAGAAAAACCATTCTTTCGGCTGCAAATGCCGCGGCCTGGGAAGCAGTGCTCTACACTTTCGGCGTGGTGCCCACCTACCCGGCCACCTGCTACGGCTACCTGGAAAGCGGTGACAAGGTGGCCGACGATGACGGCTTGGGACATTTCGATCTGGTGCGCTTCGTTGAAAAACCGGACACGCCGACTGCCCGCGGGTACATCGAAACGGGCAGATACTACTGGAACAGCGGGATGTTTGTCTGGAGCGTGGAGACTATCCTGGAGGAGCTGAAAAGACAGCTTCCGGCCCATCTTGCCCATCTTGCCCCGGCGGTTGAACGGGAGGGAAACTCAGGCTGGGAGCAGGAGCTTGCCGAAGCTTTCCGGAATCTCGAAGCCACCTCTATCGATTTCGGCGTGATGGAGGGCGCCGGGCATATCCGCATGCTGGCCGCCACCTTTTACTGGAACGATGTGGGCGGGTGGCTCGCCCTGGAGGAGTTCATGAAAAAAGACGGCTCGGGAAATGCCTACCGGGGAAATCTGGAGGCTTTGATGGCAAAAAACAACCTGGTTTTCTGCGATGACGAAGAGGAAACCGTGGCGCTGATCGGGGTGGAGAACCTGGTGCTGGTGCGCGCCGGGAAACATACTCTGGTCGTGCCCCGGGAAAGAGCGGAGGAGATCAAGCAACTGGTGAAACGCCTGCAAACAAAAAAGAAATGACTCCCGCCACTTATTTGCTGAATTGAAACACATCCACCTCGCCCCGGCTGCCCACTGTCTCCAGCCCCAGCCCGGCCATGAAATCGTAGTAATGCTCGCGCCCGAGGCGGCTCACATGCAGCGGCAGCGGCTCATCCGAGGCCCTCTCCTGCTCGAAATCCACTGCCAGAATAAGCTTCCCCGCAGGTTTTATATGCTCTGCCATGTGGCGCAGAGCGCCTTCCGGGTTCACCAGGTGCTCCACCACGAAAA